>NICF_comb_assmDRAFT_10004019_pt1 | contig 10376 bp, 7 predicted proteins | sample NewIslPassag4_SG_FD_11279 | JGI IMG/M metagenome (IMG submission 11279) | reverse complement strand
TACTTGGCATTTCGTTAACTCTTCGGAACCGCCTGGTGCGGACCCGCATGCCAGGTGGTGTGAGAGGACGGGGGCTAGCCGCCCCCTTCTACTCGATTGGATATCCGATCCGCCGTCAGCCTGCCCGCTGCCAGCCTTTCCGCGCCTCAACCCGCTGGAATCGGATCATCCGGCAGCCGGATGCCGCGCCAGGCGTTTACATCGCATTGTTCAACCACGATCCGCTGACGCATCTGTCCATGCTGCTGATGCCGGCGCTCTGGTTTGTGCTGTTCCGCACCCGGATCGGCATCATCCTGCGGGCGGCCGGCGAACGGGAGGATATGCTGTTCGCGTGCGACGTCAATCCCAGGCTCGTCCGCTACGCCGCCGTGCTGGCCGGCGGCTTCCTGGCCGGGATCGGCGGCGCCCAGCTCTCCGTCGCGTATACCCACAGCTGGGTCGAGAACATGACCGCTGGGTGAAAAAAGGATGCCGGCCATTCCATGGATGTCTGAAAGAGTTTTGGACAAAGGAAAAAATCCGGAACCGGCGAACTTCCGGAATTGCCCGTTTCTTGGAACTTGGTTCTCTGAAAACCGTTTCATTTGTGGTACGATATATAAAAATAGAGACTTAGAAAAATATTCCGACAAAGGAGCATGAATCGCGCATGCGCAGAGTGGGTTGGACGGGGCCCGTACTGGCCGCCGCATTGCCGTTGCTGCTCTTCTTCTGGCTGCGGTCGGCCGAATCGCTGGATTACGTCTTGCGAGCTCCCGCCGGGCATTTCTACATCGTATCCGCGGTGGCGCTCCTATCCATCGGAATCGCCGTGACGGTCGGAATTGCCGGAAGCAGGCTGCGGGACATCAAGGTGACCGTCCTGTCGCTGGCGTTCGTGTCCCTGGCGGCGGTGTTCGCCGTACACGGGCTGGCGACGCCCCATCTGCTGGTACATACCACGCGTCTGGCCGGCCTCTCCTCTCCGCTCAGCGTGCTGCTCGCTTCGTTCTGGCTGTGGTTGTCCACGCTGCCTTCGGACCATAAAATCATGCAATTTTTCGCCAGAATGGGGAACCGGCTGGTCATCGGATGGACGGCGGCCCTCGGCATCCTCGGGATCCTCGCCCTCCTGTTCTCGGACGCGATCGAGCGGATCCCGATCAGCGAAGCGCCGCTGGAAGCCGTCGTGACCGCGGCCGTCATCCTGTTCAGCGCCGTCGCCGCGTGGCGCTACTACCAGGCCTACCGCTATTCGCGCTTTCCGCTGCAGATCGCCGTGGTGTACAGCTGCGCCTGGATGATCGCCTCGATCCTGATCATGGTGCTCGGCGAGCTGTGGAGGTTCAGCTGGTGGATCTATCATTTCCTGCTGCTCGCCGCGGTGATCGTGATGGTGGCCGGGCTCCTCCGGCAGCACGCCGGCATCCGGCCGTTTCCCGTTGCGCTGCGGGCGCTGTTTACCACCGATCCCATCGAGCGGGTGACGAGCAGCCTGTCGCCCGGCGTGAGGGCTCTCATCCAGGCGACGGAAAGCCGGGACCCGTACACGGCCGGCCACAATTTCCGGGTGACGCTGTACGCGCTTAAGATTGGGGAGGAGCTGGGGCTGTCCCCCGACCAGATGCGCGCGCTGGCACAGGGGACCATCGTGCACGACGTGGGCAAGATCCGGATTCCCGACGCGATTCTGAACAAGCCCGGCAAGCTGACGCCGGAGGAGCGGGCCATCATCGAGCAGCATCCGGTGGTAGGCTACGAAATCTGCCGGCTCCTCGGCTTCATGAAGGAAGAGCTGGACATCATCCGGTACCATCACGAGCGATGGGACGGGACCGGCTATCCGGAAGGGCTCGCGGGGGAGCGGATTCCCCTGCTGGCCCGGGTGGTGGCCGTGGCGGACGTGTACGACGCCCTTACGTCCCACCGGGCCTACCGGCCGGCGTGGACGCATGAGCAGACGCTGGAGCTGATCCGGGAAGGGCGCGGCACCCACTTCGACCCGCAATGCGTGGACGCCTGGCTGCGCATCTGCGCGCGCGAACCGAAAGTGTACGAATATCCGAACACGCTCATTGGCCAGCACCGGCTGCACATGTTCAGCGCGCCGTCCAACCCGACGGGCGTGTCGTGTCCGTGAAAGCGTGACAAGATAGAGAAGCGAGCCGGCAAACGCCCGCTCGTTTTTTTATTCACCGCATGTTTCACAGTGAAGGGAAAGTGCGATTCATTATGGAATGAACAAATATGGAATTGGGTCTGCGGTCCCGGCAAAAGGCCCTGGCGGAATACAAGCTGCGCCATCCGGTTTCGCCCGACACCGACGTGCGGCTTGAAATCGTGGACGGGAAAATACGGGCCAGGGTCGGCGAGGGGCGAAATGCCGAGACGGTGGAACTCGACAGGCTGCTGCCCAGACGAACGGGCAATCTGCTCGAGGAAGTGAAAAAGGAGCTGAACTCCGTCATCGGCCTGGGTAAAGTCAAGGAATACGTGCTCAGTCTGGAAGATCATTTCAAGGTGCAAAAAATGCGCGAAGAGGCCGGCCACAAGTTGGCGCGGACCTCCATGCACATGATTTTCGTCGGCAATCCCGGAACGGGGAAGACGACGATCGCTCGGATCGTGGCCAAGTATCTGAAGGCGCTCGGCATTCTGTTCACCGGGCAATTGCGGGAAGTCACCCGGTCGGATCTGGTCGGGCAATACGTGGGACACACGGCCAAGCTGACGAACGAGGTCGTCCAGTCGGCTTTGGGCGGCGTTCTGTTTATTGACGAAGCATATGCGCTTTGCCGGGACGAACACGACGTGTTCGGCCGGGAAGCGGTGGACGCGCTGGTCAAGGCCATCGAGGATTACCGCGACGACCTGGTGGTCATTCTGGCCGGCTACAAGGACGAGATGGAAAAGTTCCTGGACACCAACTCCGGTCTCCGGTCGAGATTTCCCAACGTGATCGAATTCGAGGATTACACGCCCGAGGAAATGTACGAAATTGCGCTGGTCACCGCCCGGTCGAAAGGATACCGGATCGCCGAAGACTGCCGGGAACCGTTGCTCCGGCTGTTCGAGAAAAGCCAGATCAAGGGCCGAAACGACAGCGGCAACGGCCGGCTTGTACGCAACGTCATCGAACAGGCGATCCTCGAACAGTCGAAGCGCCTACTGCGGGAACCCGGCGCTCCGATGGATTTGCTGACCTACGACGACTTCGGGTTTGAAAGCTTTGAAAAATTCGATTTGGAGAAGGCGCTGGCGGGCATCGTAGGACTGGAAAACGTCAAGGAGTTCGTCCGGACCCAGTACAAGATGCTGCTGGCCGAGGAAAAACGCCGGCAAGCCGGTCTTCAGACCGACACGACCCAGACCCTGAACATGATTTTTACCGGCAACTCCGGTACGGGCAAAACAACCGTCGCCCGCGTGATGGCCTCCATGTTCAAGGAAATGGGGCTGCTCAAACGCGGCCATCTGGTGGAAACGGACCGGCGCGGCCTCGTGTCGGAATATGTGGGGCAAACCGCCAAGAAGACGGAAGAAGTGTTTCGCAGCGCGCTGGGCGGCGTGCTGTTCATCGACGAGGCGTATTCGCTGGCCGGCACCGGATCCAGCGCCGACAAGGAAGCCATTGACACGCTGGTCAAGCTGCTCGAGGATTACCGCGGTGAAATCGCCGTCATCCTGGCGGGGTACCGGAAGGAAATGGCCGACTTTTTGAAAGCGAACTCCGGTCTGGAATCCCGGTTCCCGATCAGAATCGATTTCCCTGATTACTCTGCGCGGGAGCTCTATGAAATCGCGCTGAAAATGATCGACACCAAGGGCTTCCAGGTCACCGAAGAGGCCCGCCGGGTACTGGCAGAGCAGATCGACATCCTGCACAGAACGTCGACCGCGCATTCGGGCAACGCCAGAATGGTGCGAAATTTCGTGGAAACCATCCTGCGGAACCAATCCGCCCGGATTGCGTCGTCGGACGTCGCCGCCTCCGATTTGACCGTCATCCTGCCCGAGGACATCGAAACGACAAAACGGCGGACGGAAGAATTCGATCTGGAAGGAGCGCTCGCCAAAATCATCGGGCTGGAGGAAGTCAAATCGTTCATCCGCGGACTTTACGCCAGGCTCAGGCTGCAGAACGAAAGGAAGAAAATGGGGCTTCCGGTCGACCAATCGCAGACGCTGCACATGATTTTCAAGGGCAACCCCGGCACGGGCAAGACCATGGTGGCGCGCATCGTCGCCGACGTGCTTTACCATATCGGGATCATCCGGACCAACAAGCTGGTGGATACGGACAGGGCGGGACTTGTGGCCGGATATGTGGGGCAAACGGCGATCAAGACGACGGAAAAAGTGATGGAGGCGATGGACGGCGTCCTGTTTATCGACGAGGCGTATTCGCTGGCCCAGGGCGGCGAGAACGATTTCGGTAAGGAAGCGATCGACACGCTGGTCAAGCTGATGGACGACAACCGGGAACGGCTGGTGGTGATTCTGGCCGGTTACAGCCGGGACATGGACGATTTTCTGAAGGTGAATCCCGGTCTGAAATCCCGCTTCCCGAACATCATCGAGTTTGCCGATTACACGCTGGACGAGCTGCTGCAAATCGCCTACAAGTTCTACGAAGACAAGGGTTATGTCCTGAGTGAAGCCGCCAAAGCCAAATTGGCGCAAATCCTGGACGAAGCCCGCAAGGAAGAAGCGTTCGGCAACGGCCGTTATGTCCGAAACGTCTTTGAGCGGTCGGTCAACAACCAGGCGCTTCGCCTGACTCGGATCCGGATTTGACCCGGGAAGAGCTGACAGTGATCGAAGCGGAAGATCTGGAGAAGGTTTGAGGAGTGGCGCGCGATGAAGGCTTCAAGATTGTTGGCAAACGTGTTTGCCGTTCTCTACTTTGTGTTTTTTATGATCGCAACCTTGTTCATACTGCTCATCATGCCGTTCATGTGTCTTTCCGACATCCAGGTTTTGCTTTCTACGGGGTTTGCCGTGCCGGACAATCCCAACATGGTCATGATCGGAGTCATTGGGCTCATCATCGGCCTTTCCATGCTTATACCGGCGCTTAAAATCATGTACTACAAACTTCCCTGGCTGGCTCCTTTCGTGAAAATCTTTTTTTGCAACTCGCTGATCATGGCCGTGGCGTTCACGATTCTCAATTACGGCTACGAAGTGCAGAACCCCGCCCGGCATCGTGCGTTCTTCTGGCTGATGATCGCACAGATCGTGGCGTGCCGGCTGGCGATGAGCTTCTATTTCCACAAAAGGCCGGCCAAATCACTGGAGGAGACGGAGCATGAGCAACCGGTTTTCGTTCGGGGACAAAAGCAAGAAGAAAAAGCAGCCCTTCCTTCGTTTTGAGGACGCCCGCGAGGCCGAAAAAGACGGTTGGCGCGCTGCCGGGATCCACGATTCCCGGAATACCGGGCCTGCCGAATGGATGGAAGCGGAAGAGAAACCCCGTTTTTTGGCGGATCAGGAGAGCAGAAAAAAGTTCAACAAGAGGCTGAACGAGTTCGGCGGGTTTGCTTTGGCCGCGTTTTTCGCCGCAATGTTCTTTTCACCCTCCGGTTCGCCAAACTACGACGTTTCCGACGCGGCGAAGAGGGCGCTGGAGGATCGGGTGTCCACGGCATTGTCGGCGGGTGCCGTCCTTGCGGCCTCGGATGATACGGTTCAGCCCGTCGACTATACGATCAGGCACCAGTCGCAGGACGAGTCAACCCGGATTTGGGTATGGGATTACGCCGCGGAAGACGGGGATTACGTACAAGTGCTGGTCAACGGCACGTCCCTCACCGAACCTTTCATGATCAAGCACAAACCCCGCGCGTTCACGGTTCCTGCCACCGGGGACGTACAAATCCGGGGTATCCGGGACGGCGGGGGCGGCATCACGTATGCCGTGCATTTTGAGCTGAACGGAACCACGTACCTGAACGGCGCTCCTCCGGGAGAGGATAACACCTACACCCTGATTCGGGAATAAGGAAGCGAACCCGCCGCCCATCAGCCGAATGCCGGCCGACGGACGGCGGGACGTCATTTAACATGCATAGATGGCAGGGCGCATTCTATCCTGTTTCAGGTTTAATTTGACGACCTAATTGGAGCTCGACTCGCAGTGAAAACCGCCAACCAGAACATGATCATGGCGATGACCGGATGCAGGGCGCCGACTTCCGGAACGGAACTCATGTTGGCCGTCACGTATTGCAGCACGATGAGCAAGATGAGTGCGAGGCTCAGCCAGCGAAGCGCCGCGGGGACCTTTCCGAAAAACGACAGGATGAACATCAGCAGGGGAAACACCTCAAGAATGCGGACGAAAAGCGTGTGCGTGTTCCAATGCGCGGAGTCGACGAAAGTCGCAAGCCCCGCGATGAACACCTGAACCGCGACAAGCAGGGCAAAAATCCAGGCACAGGCGGCAAAACCCCAGCGGGAATACTTCACGTGCGATTTCACGGCAATGTCGTTCGTCATGCGGCGTACGCCCTCCGTTTCTATTTTCAATATTCATTATCAGTTTACTATGATTGTTAGAAAAAACAACGTCCCAATTTCATGCGGCCGGCCTTCCCGTGTTTTCGGACATACAGTCCGATATGGGGCCGAAAATCGGGCGGTTCGCATTTTTTTCGGACATACGGTCCGAATTCCAGGCGGTTTTTGCGGTTGAAACCGATTTCAAAGACTGCGGCTCCTGTTATTTCGGACCACATGTCCGAATTCCTTTTTTCAAATCGCCTTCGGCCGTTTATTTCNGACCACATGTCCGATTTTTGTGTGTCCNATTTGCAATTCTAGCGCGGCTGACGGGCCTGGCTCCGGACCCAATCGAGAAGTTCCGGCCGGTCCAGCCACAGATGGAGATGGGTGCCGGCATACGCCGCCGCTTCTCTCGGATCCCCGAATCCGACGAATTCCGGCAGCTCCCGCGGGAGGCGTTTCTTGCCGGTGAGATAGTCGGGCACATGCGGGTTTTGCTCCACGGCTTTGCGGAACAGGCGTTTGACCGCAGGCGACAGGCCGTGCTTTCCGTATTCAAGCAGCACGCGATTGTAGTTGAACTCGGCGGAATCCTCCCGGAACGTCCTGTTCAGCAGCCTGTCCGCCGCTTCGTATTCCTCCATTTCCAGATAGGCCTTAACCAGCAGATAGCGCACGCCCTGGTTGTCGCCGGGATTCAGCGCGAGCAGTTCCTCGTATTGACGGATCGCCTCCCGGCGTCTGCCCATTTCATGCAAGGTGCGGGCATAGCCCAGCTTGGCCCGCATGAAGGGACGGGTTTTTACAATGCCCCAGAAAAATCCCTTGTTTTTTTCCATGAACGCCTTTCCCAAATGCCGCTCGCCGGCTTCCATGCCTTTTTTGTAGTAATTCAGCGCTTCCGTGAGGTTTTTGGCTTCGGTTTCGGCCAGGATGTTGTACGCATCCGCGCTGTCGGGGTAGAGTTCAAGCGCTTTGCGGGCCAGGCGGGTGCGTTTGGCCGGCGACGGTTCGTCCCATGCTTCGTACAGCAAATCCTGCGCCTGCTCCGCGGGAGAAAGCGATTTGCGGCTTGGCAGGTCCAAGACGTCGGGAGACCGGTTCAGCTTTTCGATGTACGCTTGCAATTCTTCTTCCGAAGTAAACTCCTTTTCTTCCAGCTCCCGCTCCAGGTTGAGCAGCGTTCGCTCCATGCCGGTCATTTTCGGGTGCGATGTCCCGGGTCCGGATCCATGAGCGTCCTTCACTTGCGAGAGTTGCATTTTCATGTCAACAATCAATGAAAAGATTTTATTGAACCACCGGGACACGGAAGCCGGGGATACATCGTAATCTGCGGCAATTCTGGAGATCGTGGCGTCTTCAATTCCATAGGTTCTTGCCATCAGATACTCCAGTGCCGCCAGAACGACCAACGGTTTCCGCACGACGGGGTTTTCAGCGTTGGCATACAGATTCCATGCGAGAACGGCCGTCGCGATCTGATCCCAGCCGTATTTGCCTTCAAAATGGAATGCGGCTATCTTCGCCAGCACTTTGTGCGACGGATTGTCCCAAGGCAATCTTTCGTTGATCAGCTGTTCAACGGTTTCGGCTGTGGAAGGAAGTTCGGGACGAAGATCACCAGCATCCGGCGTCCCGGCCGGATCCGGCGCGATGCGGGTGATATTGGACGCCCGGTCCTTTTCCAGGCAGCAGCGCTTGTATTTTTTCCCGCTTCCGCACGGGCACGGGTCGTTCCGTCCGACTTTTTTCAACGCGCTAACCTCCCGCGGGCAGGTTTGTCCGGTTATTGTCTATCATACCATTTTTCGCGGCTTTTTGGCTTCGGGTTTGGCAATATAGTAAACTACTCTCCAAAGGCAAAAGAAGCGGGGAAAAGGGGGCTGGAGACATGAAGAGCATGGGGCGCAAAGCGGAAAAGAAACGGCGGGCTCTGCTTCTGGTTTTGGCGGGCTTGGCGCTGACGCTGGTGCTGGCGGCGTGTTCGGGACAGCGGAGCGGGACGGAACCGGCGCCGACGGAAACCCAGGCGGGAACGGCGAAGCCGCCTGCGCCTGCCCAAACAGAGGGACCCGCCCCGGGCGGCACGACGGAGACGCCGGAGCCGGCCGGAGGGTCCGGCGCAGGGTCCGGTTCCGGGACGGGACAGCCGCCGGCTTCGCCGGACGGGGGCGCGTCCAAACCATCCGAGTCATCCGGGACTGCATCACCGGCGCCGGGTCAGGAAGGGGCGTCCCAGGGAGAAGAGGCGTCCCCGGGAGGATCTTCGCAGCCGCAGCCGGCAAGCCCTTCCGCATCGCCGGGGCCTTCGGAACCGCCGTCGTCTTCCGTGGGTCCGGCAACTTCCGAGCCGCCCAAGCTGCGCCTTGTCGACGCGTTCGGCGGCATGACGTTCACGAAGCCCGTCGGACTGGTCCACGCGGATGACGGAAGCGGACGGCTGTTCGTGGTGGAACAGCCCGGGCGCATCATCGCGCTGAGCGACGCCTCCGACAATCCGGAACGGAGCGTGTTTCTCGACATCCGCGACAAAGTGTACGACCGCGGCTGGGAACAGGGACTGCTCGGCTTGGCGTTCCATCCCGATTTTGAACGGAACGGCTATTTCTATGTCAACTACACCACCCAAAGGACCACGGTCATCGCGCGCTATCAGGTCGATCCGGCCAATCCGGACCGGGCGGACCCCGACAGCGAACTCATTCTGCTGGAGTTCAACCAGCCGTATCCCAACCACAACGGCGGGCAGCTCGCGTTCGGTCCCGACGGCTATCTGTATATCGCCACGGGAGACGGCGGATCGGGAGGGGACCCGCAGGGCAACGGCCAGAACCTGAAAACGCTGCTCGGCAAAATTTTGCGCATCGACGTGGACGGCCGGAGCGGCAACCTGAATTACGCGATTCCGCCCGACAATCCGTTCGCGGGGAACCGGGACGGATACCGGGAGGAGATCTATGCGTACGGCCTCCGCAACCCCTGGCGGTTCAGCTTCGATCCGGCGACGGGCTGGCTGTGGGCGGCCGACGTGGGGCAGAACGCCATGGAGGAAATCGACATCATCGAAAAAGGGCGCAACTACGGCTGGAACGTCATGGAAGGCAGCCTCTGCTTCAATCCCCGGTCGGGCTGCAAGAAGGACGGGCTCACCCTGCCCATTTGGGAATATCCGCCGCTCAGGGGAAGCGGAGGCGCGTCGGTGACGGGCGGCTATGTCTACCGCGGGAAAGAAATTCCGGAACTCGTGGGGAAATACGTGTTCGCCGACTTCGTGGACGGCCGGATGTGGGTCCTCGAATATGACGGCAGCGGTCCGGCCCGCGCGACGGAACTGGACATCCGGCAGCCGGATATTTCCTCCTTCGGGGTGGACGAAAACGGCGAGCTGTACGCGTGCATTCTGGACGGCAAAATCATGCGCATCGTTCGCGCGGATTGACGGCGGTCCGTCGACATGATTTCCCAGGAAATTTTTCCGCCCGCCCGCACGGAACGCGGAATCCCGACACGACCGGCGTCGGCCCGGGTTTCGGCGGCCGCGGCATGGCAGGCAGGAGGCATGGCAGTCATTACGGCAGTCATAAAAAAACAGACAGCAAGCATGCATGGAGGGAAAAGCGGCAATGGACGGAATAACGAAGCCCAGGGTGGCGGTGACGCGCAAAATTCCCGATGCCGTCCTTGAGCGGCTCCGGGAGCGGTGCGAAGTGATTCTCTGGCCGAAGGAGGACGAACCGGTCCCAAGGGACGTCCTCGAGGACATGGTGCGCGACGCGGACGGGCTGTTCTGCCTGCTGACGGAGACGGTGGACGACGCGCTGCTGGCGGCGGCGCCGAAGCTGAAGGTGGTCAGCAACATGGCCGTCGGCTACAACAACATCGAC
>NICF_comb_assmDRAFT_10004017_pt1 | contig 10380 bp, 10 predicted proteins | sample NewIslPassag4_SG_FD_11279 | JGI IMG/M metagenome (IMG submission 11279) | reverse complement strand
AAGCCGTAAGGCTTCTGAAAGAGCGGTTGTGTCAGAAAATCGGGACGATCATTGAGCCGACCTGCGGTAGAGGCAGTTTTCTAGTGGCGGCCGCGAACGCTTTTCCTGCCGCAAAGAAGATTGTCGGTCTGGATATCAATACCGATCATCTTGCAATTGCCAAGCAGAGAATTAAAGGGCGGCGCTATGCCAAGCGTACTGAATTGGTGCACGCAGATTTTTTTCAGACCGATTGGCGTGCTCTGGTCTCCCATTATCCGAAACCCATTCTTGTTGTTGGGAACCCACCCTGGGTGACAAGTGCTGATTTAGGAACGCTGAGAAGTGCCAATATTCCAAGCAAAAGTAACTTCCAAGGGCATCGTGGCATTGAGGCGATAACGGGAAAGGCCAATTTCGACATATCAGAGTGGATGCTATACAAGTTTTGCGAGTGGCTCCGCGGTCAATCTGCTTGTATAGCAATGTTGTGCAAGCAGGCGGTTGCACGTAAAGTCCTCAGGCACGCCTGGAAAGCTGGCATCCCGACAAAGCGAGCTGCAATATATACCATCGATGCGGATAAGTACTTCAATGCCGCAGTTGATGCTTGTTTCTTTGTTCTTGAAACTCAGACGGAGCCCGCAGTCGAATGTCAAAGATCGGTAGCCGACTGTGAAGTGTATGATAGCTTAGACGCGAATACTCCGGTTAGTGCCTTTGGCTATCACGATGATATGGTCGTGGCAAATGCGCCTGTTTACCTTCGCAGGCGTCAGCTTTTAACCGGTGAGAGGAATTATTCATGGAGATCGGGAGTGAAGCACGACTGCAGTGCGGTAATGGAGCTTGAGAAGAAAGGGGCCTTTTACGTAAACGGGCTCGGAGAGAAGCTGTCTTTGGAGACTCAGCTTCTTTATCCACTCCTTAAAAGCTCTGATTTGGGGAACGGAAGAATTTCCGCAGCCCGCAGATTCGTGCTAATTACGCAGGCGTATGTTGGTCAGAATACAGATTATATTCGCGAAATTGCGCCACGAACTTGGTCCTATTTAGTCTCGCACAAGGAACGCTTGGATGGCCGGAGGAGTTCGATCTATCGGAATAAGCCTTCATTTGCGATATTTGGAATCGGCCCCTATGCGTTTTCAGAATGGAAAGTTGGAATTTCAGGATTCTATAAAAAGTTGCATTTTTCGCTGATTGGGCCTTTAGGTGGGAAACCAACCATGGTCGACGATACAGTGTATTTCATCGATTGTAGGAGCCAAGACGAAGCGGAGTGCTTAGTTCAGCTCTTGAACTCGGAAATCGCCAAGGAAGCTTTGGGCTCGCTTGTGTTTTGGTCAGATAAGAGACCAATCACTGTGGATCTCTTGAGTCGATTGAATCTTCAGGCACTCGCGAAAGAGCTGGGGCTTGAGGACTGCTATCTCAATCACCTTGAAAAAAGAGAAAAGGTAACCAGACGCACGGCAAAAAGCGCAAAAGCGCAATTTGTCCTTGCGCTCTAGGGGGGCGTGCAGGACGCGGTGATTTCTAGGAGTGGATTACGATGCCTGGATCTGTAACGCCTCCACAACCGCTGTTTTTCAGCGTTCCTCCTGACCCTCTCAACCTCCCTCAAAACCCTTGCAGCCTCTAGCGCTTCCTCTAGCCCAAACTGCACCGGGTCCATCTCATTGCGCTCAAGGGCTCTCCTCGCTCCCTCCATCTGCCGAGCAAAGCCTAGCGAGACCCGAAAGAGCCGTACAACATCCTCTCGCTTCGGCGCTGGGTTCATCTGACTGTAAAGCTTCCATACCCGCTCACGATGCGCTCTCGTTGTCCCGCGGGCTTTCCAAGGGCTCCTCTTACGTGCTCTAAGATCTGCCCGAAGATGCTCAACGACAGGATCGAGAGGAGCCAGGCGGCGGTGAAGAAACCGCATTGCTCCCTTCAGGTCAGCCTCAGTCACTCCCGGAACCGCCTGAAAAATCTGCGTGTCGCTGTGGCCGGTGGCCATGAGGAGGAGAGCGAGGAGAGCCCTCCCCCTCTTTTGCGACGACTCGGCAGCCATTGGCTTTAGCTACGCACGATAAGGCCATCACGGAGAGCCTGCAGCAGCGTCACAGGCTTGTTGTGGCCAGGGATGAGAACGTGGATCGGGTTAGTTCCGTATCCCTGCCCGCGGATTACCTTCACGCCCAGATCCTCAAGCTCGCCGAGAAAGTCACTAATGCCTTCCCCGGTGTGGAGCTTGCGAACGACGTCATAGGCAATTGATCGCATAGCCTGAACGTCATTCGTCACGATGGCCCTTAGCGCAGCGCTTCTGGTCTGGGTGTCGTCGTCATCTAAGATGCTATCGAGCCAATAGACGTCATCGATCCCAACTTCGGACATTACCTTGGAGGCGTTCTGGGCGTAACCATCGGTCAACGCTTTGACGACTTTAGGATCGAGCCCCTCGGTAGCAGCTTCAATGTCTCCGGTTTCGATGAGCACCTGAGTGCGCTGACTCATCTCTCCTAGTCCTAGGGTTTCCTCGATGACGTCGTATGCCTTGTCGAACTCCTCAAGTACCCGTTGATCATCGCTGGCGTTTCCCTTCCGGTCACCGGCCCTCTCGTCTGATGCACCGATCGAGACGCTTTCATCGAGGAGCCTGTAACCGCCTTTTCCATCGGGCTCGATCAAACCGGCATTGAGCGCTGCTGCGACGCTGGTGGTCAGTCCATTAGGCAAGCGCACTTGATCAGGATCATGCAGACTTGCCGAACCACGCATAACGCCGACGGATTCAACGCCCTGACCGCTTCCGTGTGTGATGCGCAGCTTGAAATCCTTGGCGTCAATGGCTCTTCCTCGTGCCCTTACATTCTCGTCTTGATTGCTCTTATACTGTTCGGCAAGTTCACGCGCTTGATCTGGGGAAATGATTTGAACAGAAGTAACATTCGACATTTGAATTAATCCTTTTGTGAAAGTGAGTTGTTGGAGTTGTTTCGATTTTGATTAAGACGCTTAATGGCCACGACACGCGCGACCAACTCGATCTCTTTGGTAGACGCTGGGATGACTCCTCCCGAGGCTTCAACAGCCATCGAGACAAGCTCACGGTCCATTGGAGGAACATCGATGCAGATGCCAGGGAACCGGCCCTCTTCTCTCGCAACGAGGCAAAGGCTAGAGCCCCTCATTTCGAGCTTTGCATCTGGCAGGAAGAACTTGTGCTTCCAATTTTGCTGCCGTTCAAAGTGCAGGCGCTTTAGACGCTCGATGTAGCCAATGGCTCTGAAGGCTTCTGGAATGTACTGGTTAACCGGATAGGTTGTCATCAAGTGTCCTTATGGGTCGTAGTCGGATGGCTTCGAGAAACATCTCACGGATTGCTCCCTTCGCGAGAGACACGTCCTCAGTATACAGCCGTTCGTAAGCCATCTGCTCTGCAAGTTTAAACAAAGTGCAACTGCTGCTTTTCGATAGTCCGAACATCTCAGCTACTTCGGATGTACTGGTGAGTTCACGGTTCCGGACGATGTATCGGAACGCTTCTCTGATCACGGGATCGTTTACGTCCGTGTCCCGAGGATAGGCTTGAGCAAGTTTGATTAGATTGACGAGAAGCACGTTCTCCCGGTCGATGGTATTGGGATCGACGTTGAGGAGCTCCCTAACGACCGCCGCGAGTTTGATAAAGCCAAAGCTATCGTGGTCGCTGATATTGTATCTCTTGACCATCAACGCTCTCGGCAAGTTGAGGTCCATCGTTTTGAAGACTTCAAGTAGATGCTCCATACGCTTGCGCTTCATGAAGTCCTCTGAACTTGCCTTCGAGTCCCTGTCGGGCAGATACGGATTGGATTGTGTGGTGTGATTAGTGATTGTCATGTTTTTCCTATGATGTTGACTTATGTGCAGACGTGCGCGCGCAGAGGCGCATTTCTATCGACCTAGGTCTACCTATTTGCAATTTTGAACTCGGCCTGGACGGTCGGACGTCTGCGCGGGAATTGCCTTGTCCAACGGCTTCCAACGCTTATGCAGGATCGTCTTCGGACCCCTTGAGGACGTCTCTATGATCATCCGAGCAGCCGCCCATGAGATGTCCATGGTGAGGCTGCGCGTACCATTGACATAAGAGATGAGCTTGCCCGTTTTTCCTCTTGAATGAAGGATGCGAGCAGCGTCGAACTCAGGGTCACGAGACTTTGCAACGAGAACGCGACTACGATAAATGACTCTGTAGTTGCCGCGTCTGTCTATTGGCTCAATCGTTATCTTAACTGGCTGCCTCGCCATTAGCTTTAGCCTTCTTCTTGTTTTTGTTGTTGGCCTTGGCCTCGGCAGGCTCGACCTTCTTTTTCGTGCGCTTCTTCTTTTTCCTCTCCTCTCGTCCGAATTCCTCGAAGTAGGCAGCGACTAACTCATCAACCTGCCTCTGTTCCTCTGGAGTCAGCTGTATGTCCTCATCGTCATACGCTGCCTCTTCCATCAGCTGTCTCATTCGGAGAGCGCGGTTGAAGTTGGCTAGGGTTTCGAGATAGTCGTCGAGCATGTTAACGAACTCGTCGCGTATGCTCTCGTCACTGATTGAAAGTGATGCAGCCGTTGCCTTCCTGAGAGCGATGTCGACTGCCTCAGCAAAGTTTAGAAATGCCTGGTCAGCAATGTCATTGCCAGCTGGTTTGAAGAATGTCTGTACTGTCATTTGTTCCTTTGATTGTGGATTTGGTTGAGTAAAAGGAAAGTCACGCTGGCAGGTGTCGGGAATGATCCCCGACAGAGCCAACGTGGTAGACTGAGAGAGGGTTGCAGCTGGGCGAGTGTCTCAGATGCCCTTACGCCATCCTGTGAAGTAGACCCTCGGACCCCACTCATAGAGTCCTAAGTCTGCGACCGCATCCTTGAACGCTTCATTCTCGCGAACGTCTCGCTTGAAATGACGCCGGTGCATACTCAATGCTTGCTGGGCGAATTTGAACGGCAGAACCTCACCGGGCTTAGCACTCTCAGCCCATCGCGCGAGGTACTCGTACACACGCCTCGCATTGCCCGACAGTTTCGCTTTCACAGGACGCCACGGCATCACCTTGCAGTCAGGAAAGATGGCAGGGATTGCCTCGGCAATGTGCGAGCGAGCAGAAGCGATCAGATACGCACGACAAGGCGGGCAGGTGTCGCCGACAGACTTCCTCACAGCTCCCCGGCAGAGAGCCTGAAGGATATTGTCACTGTGCTCGCCTAGCTGGAACCGCTTAAGCTCAGCCTCAGAGATCGTGCCATCCTCAGGCTTCAAGCCATCTGAAAGCCTCTTGAGTGCCTCGTACTGACTCTCTCTGAGGTACAGCATCCCCGCAAGAATGATGTTCGGTACGTCCCTATACTCGTTGATGCCTCTGTGCTTACCCCAGGTGATGAACTTGACTCGCTTGTGGAGCTTGTCGGGCACAGCATCGAGGATCATTCGATCAATGTCGGGGAAGTGCTTTGAGTTCTTCCGGTGATGCACCACAAGCCAATCTTCATCAGGACGGGTCATTATCGTCGAGACAATGCCTGAGATGAGACTCTCGGCTTTCCGGTGGTCCTTCCATGTCTTTTTTCCCGCACCGCGAGTCCATACGTAGACCTCAAGATTCCTGTATGACTTCGCTGCAGATTTGAGCGGTACGAGAACGCCACGGCACTTCGCCATTCCCTCATAGGTCAACCTAAGGCGTCCTGATGCATCCAGAACGATCAAAGGAGCAAGGTCAGAGGGAATGGTCTCGACATAGTGCACCGTTGCCGGTCCCTGCTCGCCGTCTACATGGACTCTCACGGCTCTGCCTGAGATGAACGCGAGTTGCCTTAAGACTGTCATCTGCTGATCGGTCAGGCGTACATGGTCCTCGTTGCTTGGATGGAGGTCCGCTACAGCAGAGATCAAGTCATCAAGATCAACATCATTGTTTCTCATGAAGTCAGGAACCGTGTAGAGCGAGCCATTCTCGACGTGCTCGATCTCATCAAAGATGCGCTTTACGTCGTCTCTCAGTTGTCGAGAGATGGACGTGAGAGCCTTGAGGAGCCAGTACACATCATCGACATTGAGCGAGATGGGTTGTCCGTAATGGAACTCCTCATCCCAAACTCTCAGTTGTCGAGGCGCGCCCTTGAAGAATAGCTCCTGGCACTCTGAGAATGGCTTGCGACGTAAGAGGCGCTCCATTCGAGAGTGAGTAGTGATGAGAACCTGAGCGTCGTTCGGAAACGCTTTCCCGAGTGCGTTCAGGTCATCGTCAGAGGTCCACACATGAAGCATTGTCTCGGGGATACCAGCTTCCTCAACGAGCGCTCTGATCTCCTGCTTTGTCTCAATGCAGATCAGCACACCTACGGAATCGTAGGGAGAACGTCCGATGGATAGGAGCGTATCGAGGAAGGTGATTAGCGAGGTTGTCTTGCCTATCCCTGGATCGAGCGATGAGAGGAAAAGCTTGGCTTCTGTACGACCCGCTGAAAGATTTACGAGGCAAGCTATGAGGTCCTCTAGGGCTCTCATCTGGTCGTCTGAAGGAAAGTGCTGGCGATCGTTGAACCGATCCTTCAGCTTGGCAAGTGTTCTATTGAACAGAGCATCGCAGTCACAGTCATGAAATGCAGTGTGTTGTGCCATTCAATATCCTTTGTCGTTGAAATGAGCTGCGGGCTTAAGAGAGTGCCGCAGCGACGGAATGTGTACGCAGTACAGAGCGGCTCTACTGCCTTGAAGAGCCGAAGATCAAAAATGTCCCCATTTTTCGTATATAAGGGGGGCTAGTTACATAATTTGGGGACTTTTTAGACTTGAAATTGGAGAGAGACGTACTACAGAGCCAATCACGGGCGAAGCCCGCTATAAAAAGTCCCTGCACATTCCCGAGATGTCATCGGCAATCATCCCCGATCGGATATCATCTCGTACCGTGCAGCGCCTCACAGATTCGCAGTCCACGCTCTCTCGTCTTCAATCTTGAACGTCGGCACTAGAGCATCTGCCAGTGCTCTCAATGTTGCTGGCTCTCGTACCGAGCGGTACTCTCGCAACTGCTCTGCGATGGATTGTCGGGAAGGCCCTCTCGAGACCGTGACTTCCCACTTCTCGGGCCTCAAGTCTCTGAGCGATGCCTTCAAGCGATCCGAACGCTCGTTGTAGAGCAGCGCCTGACGCTTCTTTCCGAGCTCTCCCAGCGTCTTTATGTAATCCGGCTTCGCTTCCTTGAAGGCCAAAGGCTTCGCGATCTTCCCTGCAGGGCAATCCAAGAGGTACTTGCAGAACAACAGTGAGCGTCGTTTGCCACGGTACTCATAGACGTCCATTGGACCATTGACTGGATTGAGCCAGAGGTTTGGGCTGCCGTTGTGTCGGCAGAGCCAATCCAACAGCGTCTCAGGGCGGATCAGATAGATGAGTGAAGGGTTCCTGCGTGGTCTTTGGTTGACGTAAAGAGCAACCAGCTCGTCACCGTCAGGACATCGTGTAATCGGGTCAAAGGAGCGCCTGAACACATGCTGGCTGATCAGTCGCTCATATTCTTTATAAAGTGTCATGGTTGTGCAATCTTTCTCCTTTTATGTTGCTGGTCTCTCCTCCTTGCTGGTGGCTGAAATGAGCGAAAAAAGGAGCGAATTACCTTATAAGCTACAGAGATAATCCACTCCTTTTGGATGGTTGCAGGAGAGTCTGGAGGGGTGATTGTTGGCTGGGCTAAAGGAGATCTTCGAGAAGTCTTAGGGGGAAAAACATCTAACGCCTGACATAAGCGCAGAACTAACGAGAAGGATGACTAGTCAGTCTCACCGCCCCTGCTCGTTACGCTCCAGCGTGATCCTTCCAGGCTTTCCGGGCTGAGATGCTTTCGCTCCATACGCACGTTCAACTTCAGCACCTGTGGCCGTGACAGAGATGCTTTCAGCTTACCTTATGATTCGTGATCTCCTCCGTCTCCTAAAGTGGCAGGTAATTGGGGAATCCAATCGGGTTCGCCTCCTATAGTGGTCCGTATTTGTCCGACGGCTCCCCTCAAGAGGAAGCCGATGCCTCCTAAATTGGTGGGTAATTTGAGCCTCCTAAAGTAGTACCTAATTGGCGTCTCCTCTGTCCGATACCTCCTATCAAGCTGAGCCTTCTGGCTACAAGAAAAGTGGCGCCAAGCATCGCCCAGCGCCCCCTTCTATTATCCTGTCCGCCTGACCAGCCCTCAAGCTGCTCTTTGCGGCTCTGGACTCCTCTGAGCCCTCATAACGCTGCTCTTGCTAAGCCCTGTAGCCTCCATAACCTCCCTTATGCTTCTCCCTTCGGCCCTCATTGACTTGATCTCGGCAATCATCTCGTCAGTGAGCTTGGGTTCCCTGCCAAACTTCACGCCCCGCTCCATCGCTGCCTTGATCCCCTCTCTCTGGCGAGCAGCCCTCAAGTCATTCTCAAAGGCAGCTACAGACGCCAGAATGCCCAGCATCAACTTGGCTTGAGGAGTGCCGCTGTTAAGTTCAGGCTGCTCTAGGAACGTGACCTTCACTCCCTTCTCGTTCAGATCGTGCAGGACATTGAGAAGGTGTCTAGTTGAGCGAGCGAGACGATCTGCTCGGGTGACTACTAGCTCATCCCCCTCTCGCAGAAAGTCCAGGCACTGCTTGAGCACTGGTCTATTGTCATCCGTTCCCGAGCGCTTCTCTTGAAATACCTTCTCGACGCCCGCTCGCTTCATTGCGTCTTTCTGAGCGGCAAGGTTTTGTTCGACTGTGGAGACCCTGATGTATCCGACCTTCATCCGTGCCCCTGCATTCCAGTGTCACAACATCCATGAGAATATGACACCATCTTATGACACACTTTTTGACACCGCGTCAATCTTGGATTTGCGGATGTGCGATTGTGGGAGTCTGAAAGTCTACTTTTGGGCACCAGCTTGAGGGGGTTCAGTCGAAAAAACTTCGGTCACAGTGGTGGACAAAATTGAGCACAAGAAACTAGCAGTCCTGTGCATCGGCATCGAAAAAGTAGGAGTTATCGGTATTTCAGAAACAGCAAGGCTGACGTTGTGACAATTCTTGTGACAATGCGCGGCTGAATGCGCCCTTGAACTCCTCCCCTCGGCTCATATCTGAGCAGGCTGTCAGTCAGTCGTAGGAGTGAGATGGAATGACGTTTGAGCAAGCTTTGTCCGCGGTCACCGAATACTTCCGCAAGGCTCATCCAGAAGCCTACGAGCTGCTCCCTGATCCTGATGAAGCCATGAGAGAGGACGCGAGAGCCTATCTCGATTCAGGAGCTGCTAGCCCTGAGGAGTTCTACGAGGTTTGCTTCCCAGCGGGCTAGCTCTGGAAGCCGCTCAGGAGCCTGTACAGACCCCGTTTGGACCGACCGAGGAGCCGTACTCAGAGAAAGCACAAACGGGGTCTGAACGGCTCCGTAAGGCTGCTAGCAGGAATCGTGGCCCCCACCGGGGGGAATTCGCATTCGTTTCCCATCGAGGCGGGCGCACGAAAATTTGCCCCAAAACTCATCCGCCTTGGTGACTGTCTCTTAAGTCTAGCTTTACATGAGCAGACTACGTGACCATTCCGCGATTGATGTTCCGTCTAAAGATATTCATACTCCCCTCGACGGTTCACTAGCCGTCACTTGTTGGGGAGTATTGCTATGAAAACTGTTTTGGCATCGATGATTATTGTTGCTACGTTCGTTTCGGGTGCCCTGGCTCACGGTGGTGGATGCAGGAAGAGTTCGCCTCCAGGCCAGTGCTGCCATATGGACCACTCCACAGGCGTTGTTCACTGCCATTGATGCTCTCGGGTGCTGGTGACCCACCGGCACCCTGCGCTCTGCACTCCTAGCTAGACCCGTTACAATGATGCCTGCGTCGAGCCGGTGTGCTCCCCGCTTGTTTGAGCGGCCTTCTCTGCTGTTTGGGTATTAGCAGGCTTAAGGCTCACAGCTTCCACACACTCTCGAAGCTGTTCGAGACTGGAGCGTGTCGCGTAATGGCGCATCGTCACGCCTTCCTGCTCATGCCCTACACAATCCCGAACAACTTCTATCGGGATGCCTCGCTTGAGCCTCTCGTCTATGAAGTGCGCCCTTAGGTCGTGAAACACCTTTGCAGCCTGCCTATGGCCGTTCTGGCGATACTCAGGGAAAACCCTGTCCCTGTACCGACCGAAGCGCTTCACAAACACAGCAGATCGCCGGAGAGCGCCCCTCGTATCCCTCCTGATCTCCTCAATGAGATAGTCGTCGGGTTTCTTGCCAGTGGTCCTGCGCTCAATAATCTCCTTCAGCTCGGAATGGATGGGAACGGCGCGAATGCTTGCTTGCGTCTTACCCTCGTTCACATGGAACAGACCGTCACGCACATCCCGAACACGCAGCTCAAACAGCTCCGAAACACGCAA
>NICF_comb_assmDRAFT_10004016_pt1 | contig 10381 bp, 15 predicted proteins | sample NewIslPassag4_SG_FD_11279 | JGI IMG/M metagenome (IMG submission 11279) | reverse complement strand
GGAATCTTTTGGATTCCTTAGAGAATCGAGCACTTTCGCGGTCAAAAAACCTGTTAGGAAACCTGTTAGAAACCCGTTAGTCCGACTAACAGGTTTTAGCCCTAGAATTTTTTGAAAAAATTCCCGAAAATTCTGGCGCACCGGGCTCCGCGGCCCTCACGGCTTCTCACTTCGAGGGGAAGGACCCGGAGCGGCTCACCTCGTCTCAAGCTTAGGCGGCGCGCCTCAGCACCTCCCACTCTGTCTCACCGCGTCTCGGAAAGACCGCCCAACGCGGTCACGGTGATGCTTTCATGAGTAGTTCTTGACGAGCCCTATAGCCTATCGGCGCAAAGAATTATGGACAGTGTGCCCGCTGCGGCACTGAGCCCCCCGGGGTTAGCCAATTTATGTCTCTATCGTTTGCACAGGACCAGATCTGAAGGTTTTTGCAGCTCGCCCTTGTAGCATTGTTTCCAAAGTGTCTGCATGCGCAGTTCCAGATTCGAACTGAAATATATGTTCTCTGGTTGTTCTTGTCTGCTATGATGCGGTCTATGACCGACCCAGACGATAAGACGAACGATCTTGCCCGAGACATCGGCTTTGCGATTTGGCGCTCGCCGCTCCGGGTCAAGGGCAAAGAATCTCAACGGATTGACACCTGCGTGATGATCGCGAGGGATGACGTTGCTTACCTACGGCGGAGCCTTTGGCGGTTCGAGAAGCTGCGGCCAGACGAGCCACACGGGCCGAGCGGGATGCAATCAGTAAGCAATGATAAAGTTTGAGCTGAAGGATCTCGGCACGCCAAGCGAGAAAGTCGTTATTGCAATCAGCGCATCCTACATGTCCTGCGCCAGCATGTTCTTGCCTTGGCACTGGAGGATAGATTTCCGCTTCATCTCTAAGCAGTGCGGGCAAGCTAGATGCTTCGGTTCGTCCTCAGTCACCTCGTCGTCTTTTAGTTCACGAGCGAACGTGCCTCCGCCGAAGTCGTTGAGGCGATAGCGCACTTCTCGTGCTCCCAACCCCGAATTGCGCCGCGTTTTCCTCAACGCTTCCATCAGCGCCATGAGCCGCTCATCGGAAGAGGCACGCATCAGATCTGCCGCCAACTTCTCGATCTGGCGCACGTCCCCAGCAAAGCTGAATACGCGCGCGCCTGCGCAAGAAGGACCAGGCCGAACGCCAGGAAGAGGAGGCGGTTCTCGATCCTGCATCGCCAAGCTCTCGGCATGAAGGGGTGACGGGGAAATGCTTTCTCGATACGAAAAGGGGGAAACCCATGAACAACACTGCGACGAGTGAGCGGATCTTACGGTTCCGCGTCAATCCGGAGGTCATCGCGGGAAAGCCGGTTGTCGCGTTTGGCGTTGTCAAGACTGGAGGTCCGGTTGCACGATGGCGCGCATTGCCTTGGTGTCGAAGCCGGCGCCCTTGGCCTCTGCGGCATGAGCTAGTCTGCAACCGTCTCGGCTAGAGTTGGTGCAATCAATTGCACAATACTCGTTCACCCTAGCGGTGGATCCCTTGGCTCGCCGCCGATGTCTGCGCGAGAAAACGCCGCCAAAACCGACGCCAACCCTGCACGACAAACGAATTAAGCTCTCAGCAACTAAGTGTTTAAGTAGTCCTGTCTTGAACCTAAGCTTACGATAATCTGCGCCAATATAATCTTTAGACCGAGACCAGCAAGGGGCAGCTATGGGCCAATTCGTTATCGCATTCTTGCTCTGTGTTTTTGCTGCATTTGTCACCGGCGGTCCGGCGGTGGCTCATCCTGGCGGTCTCGATGCGCAGGGCTGTCATACGAACCGCAGGACCGGAGATTACCACTGTCACGGAGGCGGTCCGACGTTCCAGCGTGTCGCTCCGATGCAGCTTTTGAATACCGGGGGAGCGGGAGGTGGCTTTGTTTTTCGCAACTGTACGGAAGCTCGTGCAGCCGGTGCTGCCCCAGTTCGGAGAGGCGAGCCAGGTTACGGAGCTCACCTAGACAGAGACAATGACGGGATTGGCTGTGAGTAGCAGCTGGCTCACCAGCGCGACTGTCGCGATCATATTCGCCTTTGCATCTCAGGTCAGTGCAGCTGACCTAATCGGACCAGCTACAGTCGTCGACGGAGACACCATTCGCGTTGGCACGACGGTTGTCCGATTAGAGGGGATTGACGCCCCCGAAGCATCCCAGCAGTGCCGGGATGCCGAAGGGCGGCTTTTCGCTTGCGGACAGCGGGCCGCGCGCTTCCTCAACGACTTGATCGAGGGCGAAGTAGTGAGCTGTGAATTGACCGGGCGCGACCGATATGGCCGGGCTCTTGGCATATGTTTTGTGGCGGGTCGTGACATCAACTCTGAAATGGTGCGATCGGGTTGGGCCCTTGCCTTCCGACGCTACTCGGCTCGCTACGTCGGCGAGGAAAGAGAGGCCGAAGCTTCGGGTGCCGGCCTATGGTCTGGCACTTTCTACATGCCTTGGGACTGGCGAGCCGGGATCGTAACAGAGAGCGGCAATGCCATGGATCGATACCGAGGAGAAAACTAACCGCTCGCCTCGATGCGAGAAGATGGAGGCCACTCTAGTAGACAAATCACGTAATGAAAGACCAACTAAATATCGGCCTTGAGCCCGAACGTGCCTCCAACGAGTGCTTGTGGCATTTCGTGAGCCGTACTCCGGCAACCGCAGGGAACGAGACTCAGCCTTTAGGCGAGCCTTCCTCTCGCGTTCGACGGCATTTCGCACATTCGAGACGTCGCATCTTTCTCGCGAACGAACTCGGCACCGAAGCCGAACTCATCCACCAGTATTTCAACGAGATCCTGCGCATCAGAGGACCTGGAGTCCTCGATAACGTCGAGAGTTGGGGCCATGACTGCCATGCCCGCCATGCGGGCGAGCAGCAACAGCGTGTCTGCGATAGGCTGTCCGTGCTGTTCTGTTTCGCGACGGAACGCCTCCTGGCATGCGACGGTCAGGATGCTCAACATACGTAACGCAGAAGCTTCCGTCGGACTCTCAGCTGCACGCTCGCGAGAGGCAAGTGCCTGAACCCAGCACTCGAACCCCTCAAAACGGCTTCCATCGCCGAGAAATTCAGCCAGCGTTGAAACTGGGCGCTTCCTATCTCTTTCCATACTCGACACCTGAATTTCACACCATCAACTCATCTGCCCGGTTGCCGTCTGATCGCAGCGTGCCGACTGTGGTAGAAAACGCGGCTAAGCTTGCGGCAGGCCTGTCGAACTGATTCGTCAGATCAGTCAAGAGGCTGTGAGGTGGAGAGAGGTGGAGGGAGGCGAACTCAGTGCGAGTTCGCCTATGGCGTTCGATCGACCGATCACGTGGGACCGAAAAGGCTTTCGGTAGCATCCTGATAAGGTTCAGTTTCGCTAGCCCGCCGGTGCCGTTTCGATCTGATCTAACGGGGGTTCTACCAAGTTGGCGCACCTATCATCCAAGTTCGCGATGTCCGGAAACGAAATTAAATTTTGATGAAGGGGAAACGAGATCAGATCCCGACAAAGAGAAAGGGTCAGTTGCGCACGGATGCTGTCTGCTTCGTCATCGATGATGTCTTGGAGCATCGTGGCCTTGGCTTGCAGCCCAAGCAGATCAGTCGCTCTCAGCCTAGCAGCTATCCACCGGATTTCGACCATGCGGTCCTTCATAGGGTCGGAAATGCGTGCACGTTGCGCCTCAACGTCTTCCGTCCAAGCTTCCCCAGGCCATAACCGATGTTCTTCCTCTTGGAGAAATTTCAGTTGCCGTTGTAACCCTGCGTACTCCCAACCAAGTTTTCGAAGGTCATCTCCATCCGACCTATGTTCTGTGCTTGGTTGGGTTAGATTGGTATTGCATTCGCAAGTAGCCCTCTTTCCGCTATCGTGAAATAGCATACTGTCCTCCCCCCGCTTACCCGTTCGATACTGTCGCTCCTTGGGCACCGCAGCCAATGGCTTGGATTGCGCTTGGGCGCCCCCTGAACGTGAACAAGCGACAGCGGCGCGGAATCAGATCTTTCCGCTCCATTCAGCTGGGCCTGTTGTGGAATCGGAAAGCAACGCATGCGCCCCCTCGCGTCGTTCCGGCGTGTAAAGCTAGCGATAGGAAACGCCCCTAAGCTTGCGGCAAACCTACCCAACCGACTTCCAGTGGCGGTCAAAAAAAGCGTTGTGTGCGAGAGAAGAGAATTCAGCAGGATTTTCGTCTGTCCCGCATCCGATGAACATAATTTGCGTAAGACCAGGAGCTCCGTTCTGGAGTTTTCCTGGCCAACGTTAGAACCGCTTACGTCGCAGTTGGTGCTTCGCCTTGATTTGGCGATTTCTCTGCTAGCTTCTGACCTGTGTTACCCAAGGTCGCCGTGTCCGGAAACGAGATCAGATCCTCGCAGAGAGAAAGAGTTAGTTGCGATCGAATGTCGTCAGGATTGTTGTCGACAGTTTCATGCAGGATTGTGGCCTTGGCCTTTAGGCCGACCAAGTCGGTCGCTTGCAGCTTGACTGCCTCCCACCGGATTTCGACCATACGATCACGGATGGGCTCCATCCAACGCGACCACCGCATTTCGAGCTCCTGTGTCCACGCCCGATCCGGCCACAACTGATGCTGGATTTCTAGAAAAGATTTGAGTTGTAGCCGCAGGGCCAAGTATTCCGAGGCAAGTTGTTGAAGGTCGTCGTTCGGCGCTCCTCCTGTTCTTGGATACGTCGGTCCAGCGCTGCTCATGTAAGCAGCCATAGGTGTACTAGCGTGGCCAACCATTACTCCCACCCCGCTTAGGCACTACTGAACGGGGTGAGTGTTATTCACAATTCATTGATATGCAAGGATTTTTTTACGACCTTGCCACAACTGAACGGTGTTCAGCCAGAGTCGATCGTGACCTTTCCAAGCGCGTTAACTTTGGCCGGAAGATTCAATCGTTAGCCGGGATTGATTTAGGTCGAGCGTCAAGTCAATGCCTGGGGCTCCCTCGAAGAACCACAGCATTGGCACACGCAATACGCGAGACGCTTCATACAGGCGCTTGCAAGTGACGGGTACGTCACCAGCTTCCAACATAACGAGCTGCTCCAAACTCAAGTTGAGCGCTCGTGCAAGATCCATTGGGCTCATCCCAAGCTCGACCCGTCGCTGCTTTATTCGCGCCCCAATATGCGCATCGAGGTTGGGTACGTTGCTGTTGACTGCGGTAAGCCCGTGCGGCGAAAATTTTGCGGTCTTCAGGCCCATTCTTGTAACCTTGCGTGCAACTTGCGATGCCCTCGAAGTGTCCTATACACATCGAGAATCGTTAGGCAAGTGATAACGCAAGGATGTACGATCAAGAGGCAAATAGTTGACTACTTAAAGACAATAACAAGGCAAAGTAGCCTGAATCACAATCTGAACACAAACCGTATACTTTGCACAATCTTACTTCCACCTATCGTAATGCTTCAGTTTGCTTCTCAGCTCTTTGGGCCTCCGGACATTGCAAGCTGGACTGATTGCCTTCGCCCCCTCAACACCATTCCCCCTCGCGCACAGATTGTGAATGAGTGCTGAGCTGATTAAATCGACTATCCGCACCCTTCCCAGCGCTCCGAGCCGCGAGATCGGCGAAGCAGGGAAAGATAGGTCGCGTGTGGCGATTGATAAGCCCAGCTGGAGCAGCTTACAAAGCACTTCAGGACTTCTGAGGCAATCGTGCCATCAGCCAAATCGTAGAAGGAGCATGCCGCTCACGGAAGAAGAGAGTTTGAAATGTGGCTGACAGGGTTTTCCGAATCAAGCATTATATCTAATTTGCAGTCTTGACCCAGCGCGGATGTAGATCGTGCAATCTGGAAAGACGAGCAGTCCCGTTTAGGACTGGTCTAGCCCCCATTGCCAGATGAACAAGCCTAATCTATCACAAAATCAAATACGTTTGGAGCGGCACTGCTCGGTAAGCAAGACAGTCGATATCCTTCTCGATAGCTGGACATTTCTTATACTTCGAGAAGCCTTCTTTGGTGTCCACAGCTTCGAGAAGTTTCAGCGGCGCCTTGGAATTCCTAGGCAGACGCTTTCGACACGATTGGCGGCTTTGGTTCAGAATCAAATCCTAGTTGTGGGACGCAAGAAGGGTGAGCGCACAAACGGCTATTTCTTTACTGAGCGCGGCAAGGATTTGTTTCCGAGCATGCTCGCGCTGATGGAATTCGGTGACAAATGGCTAAGAGGAGATGCTCCTCCGCCCCTGCAGCTTATTCATCTGCGGTGCGGTCATGAATGCAATCCCGTTACCGTTTGCTCGGAATGTAAGCAGCCGGTGAATGCGCATGAAGTAGCATTTCGCGATGGACCGGGAGCGGGATATTCTCCGTACGAGGTAAAGCCGAAGAGCCGGCGAAGTTCTGATGCAACGCTTTTACAACGGGTACGCCCTTGCTCTGTTGCGCGCACCTTGCAGATTATCGGAGATCGCTGGAGCTTTCTCATCCTGCGCGAGGCGTATTTCGGGGTCCGCAGATTCGATGAGATGATCGAGAAATTGGGGATTGCTACTAACATTTTGTCAGATCGACTGACACGTCTCGTCGAAGCCAGGATCTTTCGGAAAGAACCATACAGGAAGGGTGGTGATCGGTTCGAATATCGATTCACGGAAATGGGCCTAGACTTGTACCGTCCAATGATCGTCATGATGCGGTGGGGCGATCGTTGGCTTTTCGATGGCAAGCCGCCATTACGGCTACGTCACCGCAAGTGCGACAGCGATTTCGAACCGTGGGTCGTTTGCAGTCACTGTAAAGAACCAATTATCGCTAATGAGACCGACTACACCCTAACTTACGAACTGGAAGAATAGGTGAAGGAGAACGAGTCAGTCAGGTTTCCCGAACCAGGCGCCGCAAATACCATTCCCGCAATTCCCCATAGATGCCCTTTCGGAAGAGCATGACGCACAGCATGAAGATTACCCCAATGATGAACGAGATCGGCAGTCCGCTAGTAGACAGATAATGCTCAAGTGCCACGACAAATGTCGCGCCGATGGCTGGGCCGATCAGCGTCCCCATTCCGCCGATCAACGTCATCAGCACAACTTCGCCGGACATGTGCCAAGTAACATCGAGAAGAGAAGCAACTTGAAACGCGATCGCTTTCAGTGCGCCGGCAAGGCCGGACAATGCGGCTGACAGTGTAAAGGCGATCAACCTGTACCGACTTGGCTGCAAGCCAAGTGACGTTGCGCGCACTTCGTTCTCTTTAATGGCGGCAAGCACATGTCCGAACGGTGAATGGACCGTCCGCCAGATCATAAACATGCCGAACGCGACGAAGAGTAACACAACATAGTACATTGCTAACGAATTGCTCAGATCGATGAGCCCGAGCAACTTGCCCGACGGCACGGCAGTGATGCCATCCTCACCGCCAGTAAGAGGCATTTGGACGGCGAGGAAATAGATCATTTGCGCAAGCGCAAGTGTTACCATCGCGAAGTAAATGCCGTGCAGGCGGATAGCTAAAAAACCGAATACCAATCCCAATAAAGTCGCAAAGCTGACGGCTGTCAGGATTGCGAGCTCAAATGGAAAGCCCCAGACTTTAGCGGAATGGGCTGCCACATAGGCAGCCCCTCCAAAAAACGCTGCATGACCAAGTGAAAGCAGCCCAGCGTAGCCAAGAACAAGGTTTAGCGCTGAGGCGAACAGGACGAAACAAAGGATCTTCGTTAAGAAGAGTGGATAGATGAAGAAGGGTGCCGCAAGCGAAGTGGCGACAAGCAGCAGTAGGCATAGCGTTCGGGTTTGCGTAGCGCGGCTGTCCGAACTGGCAATAGCCATCTGAAATGTCATTATCATCACCTCTCGCGTCCAAACAAACCAGTGGGCCGCAACATCAGTACTAAGATCATGATGATGAAGACCGTAATGGCTGAGGCCGTGGGAAAGAATACTTTAGTGAGAGCCTCGATGACACCCAGGGACAGGCCGGTGAGGATCGTCCCGAGGATGGAACCCATGCCCCCAATCACCACTACAGCAAAAACGATGATAATGAGGTTTGCCCCCATACCGGGACTGACCTGGTAAATCGGTGCCGCCAGGGCGCCAGTGAAACCGGCTAGACCCACGCAGAATGCGTAGGTCAAAGTGAGGAGTAAAGGGACATTGATACCAAACGCCTGCACCAGCGATGGATTTTCTGTTGCCGCGCGCAAATAAGCACCAAGCCGTGTTCGTTCGATCGCAAACCAGGTTCCGAAGCAGACTAGCAACGCAATGATAATCACCCATGCTCGGTAAAGTGGGAGGAACATAAAGCCAAGGTTGTACCCCCCCGACAGCTCTCCCGGCAGTGGATAGGGCTTCCCCGCCGACCCGAAGTGATGCCGAAACAGCCCCTCCAGAGCTAGAGCGGCACCAAACGTGAACAGCAGGCTGTAGAGATGATCAACATTGTATAGACGACGCAGCAAAAGGCGCTCCATGAGGGCGCCAATTGATCCCGCAACGAAGGGAGCAAAGAGCAAACCGGGCCAATACCCGATACCAAAGTACGTGAACAAGATCCATGTTGCGAATCCGCCCAGCATGTAGAATGCGCCATGGGCGAAATTGATCACGTTCAGCATACCAAAAATGATGGCGAGCCCAAGGCTGAGTAGTGCGTAAAACGAACCATTAATAAGACCAAGAAGTATTTGGCCTCCCAAGACGGCGACCGGAATGCCGAATATTTCAATCATTGCAAATTTCCATCCGATCGTGCTCGTTATACACTGAGATAGCTATTAAGCCGATCCATATTCTCCGCCAGCGCATGATTGGCTACCTCATCCACGACACAACCTTGCTCAACGACGTAATGTCGATCAGCGATGGCGGATGCGAAGTGCAGGTTTTGCTCGACGAGCAGAATCGTGAAGCCACGTTCTTTGAGGATTCGCAAGGAAGCCGCAATTTGGTCGACGATAACGGGGGCCAGCCCCTCTGTCGGCTCATCGAGAAGGATGAAGTTTGCCCCGGTGCGCAGAATGCGGGCAATTGACAGCATCTGCTGTTCACCACCCGAGAGTCGGGTGCCGGGCGTTCGACCTCTCCCCGCAAGGTTTGGAAACAGATCGTAAATCTCTTCGATCGTCATTCCGCCGGGACCGATTACCGGCGGGAGGAGAAGGTTTTCCTCGACGGTGAGCGAGGAAAAGATCCCGCGCTCTTCTGGAACATAGCCGATGCCTAGTCGCGCCACCTTGTGTGGAGGGAGAGGAATAAGATCACCCCCCTCATAGCGGATCGTCCCCTCGCGCTTTCGCAGTATCCCCATTATGGCACGCATGGTGGTCGTCTTCCCGGCGCCATTTCGCCCCAAGAGAGTGACGATCTCACCCCGGCGAACAGTCAGGCTCATTCCATGGAGGATATGGCTTTCTCCGTACCATGCATGCAGGTCAAAAACTTCAAGCTGAACCGGCTTAACCTCACTGCCCATGACTGCCCCCAATGTAGGCCTTGCGAACCTCAGGATTGGAGGAGACTTCGTCGTAGTTACCTTCGGCAATGATCTCCCCGCGCCGCAATACAGTGATGGTGTCAGAAAGATCAGCGACCACGCTCAAGTTGTGCTCAACCATCAATACTGTTCGCGACCGGGCCACCGTCCGGATAAGCTCCGCAGTGCGCGCAATGTCCTCTCTACCCATGCCGGCCATGGGCTCATCAAGAAGGAGCACTTCGGGATCGAGAGCAAGCGTCGTTGCCAGCTCCAGTGCACGTTTCCGCCCGTAGGATAGTTCGCCCGCCGTCTGCTTTGCAAAACAAGCCAGACCTACGGCATCGAGGAGCTCTCTGACCCGTTCATCGAGCCGAGAAAGCCGGGTGTCTGACGTCCAGAAGGCGTAGGTGTCATTGGTTCGCGACTGCAAGGCAACGCGAACATTCTCGTGCACAGTAAGATGCGGGAATACGGAGGATACTTGAAACGACCTTACCATGCCCATCCGAGAGATCTCGTCTGGTCGCAGATCTGTAATATCCTTCCCGCGATAGAAAATTCGACCCTCCGAAGGTGCTATGAATTTCGTAATAAGGTTGAACAGCGTGCTCTTCCCGGCTCCATTCGGACCTATCAACGCATGTATTGTGCCGCTACGGACGCGGAGATTGACGTTCCGGACGGCACAAAAGCCATGAAACAAGCGAGTCAGCCCCCGCGTCTCAATAATGGGTGGTTGTCCCGACACCATCCCTCCCGTCGTCGCTCCCTGTCGCAATCCTCGGCGGCCGTTCATCCGACACGAGCTTGTGCCTTGCCGCTTGACAGAACGAAACCATATGACGTCTAATAATGCAAGTCATCAGTGTGGGGGCCAAACTGGAATAGCCAATAGGCCTTCACGGGGAAAGAAGCAGTGGCGGG
>NICF_comb_assmDRAFT_10004013_pt1 | contig 10392 bp, 9 predicted proteins | sample NewIslPassag4_SG_FD_11279 | JGI IMG/M metagenome (IMG submission 11279) | reverse complement strand
GCACTCGGGTTGATTCGCTGTTCAGTCGCAACTACCGCGATTCCCTGCTCAACCGCATCACCCGGGCTAACCAGCCGCTACCCCAGCATAATTTGCAATTTGCCAACCGCCAGCAGGCTTTTTTACCCTACCAGGGTCGCGTGATTCGAAATATTGAAATGGTGGAAATACCGGTTTTCGGACCCCGCACATTGAACGATACCGGTTCCTATCAACATATCAGGCTCATCCGGATCGCCAACAGGCTGCATACGCCCACACGTATGGCTTTCATCAGACGGGCCCTGTTTTTCAGGTCAGGCGACCGTGTGGACGCCCGACTGCTGGCCGATAACGAACGATACCTGCGCAACCTGCCCCCGATTGAGGATGCGCAAATCAGTTTGATACCCGTGGCCGGCGACTCGGTAGATGTGGAAATCCGTACCAAAGATGTGTTTGAATATGGGGGCAATATCAACCGTCTTGACCCCACTCAGTTCGAGGGAAATATATTCGATAAAAACCTGCTGGGTAGCGGGCAGGGACTGGAAGCCGGTCTGGCCTGGCATACGGATTACAACCCCCACTGGTATGGGGAATGGAGTTATGCAAACTGGAATCTGGGACACAGTTTTGCTTCGCTAACTGCAGGTTATAGCGCACTCAACCATCAGCCCACCATCGATACCGGAGTATATGAAGACGCCTGGTTTGTTGAGATAAACCGACCTTTATACAGCTTTTATACCCATTTTACGGGCGGTTTATCGTTATCTTTTCATCGGAACCTGAATATTCATCGATGGCCTGATAGCCTCTTCAGGGATTACCAGTATGGTGCTGCCGACGTCTGGGTGGGTTATAATTTCATTCATCCCGTGATGCATAGCCAGTGGCATCTGGCCGCCCTGCTACGACAGTACAACATTTTCTTCACCCAAAAACCCGACCAGCTTCAATTTGCATCGGATCCATTTTACCAGAACAGAAGCTATCTGTTAGGGCAACTCATGCTATACCGGCAATATTACGTGGTTACCCGCTACCTGTTTGGCTTTGGCCGCACGGAAGATATTCCTATCGGTTGGCAGCTGGGATTGAGTTCAGCAGTGGAAACCTATATGGGACTCCGGCGACAGTACACCGGCTTTCAATTGGAAAGTTTCCAGGAAACCCGATTGCATGGGCTCTGGCATGGATTGCTTGAACTCAGCAGCTTCTGGCATCAGGGATCACAGGATGCGGTTATCCACGCTGCAGGTGATTATTACAGTCCATTTCTAACACTGGGCAGGGGAGGTTGGCGCATATTTTCCGGGATCGACTTCCTGGCCTCGCCCAATCCATATTTCAACAAACCGCTAAATATCAATTATCCACATGGCTTTGAGGGGTACAAAAACACCCTGCTCACGGGCTATCACCGGCTGAATACCTATGTGGAATGGCGTTACTACACCCCCATTCGCATCTATGGCTTCGGCATCACGCTCTATACGCAATGGCAGGGCGCTACGCTGGGCCAACAACAGGTGTGGGGAAATCGTTTTTACAACGGTATGGCTATAGGCGGCTTAATCAGAAATGAAAACTTGCCGGTGAATACCCTCAAAATAAGTGCAAACTACTATCCCGCAGCACCAGCAGGCGTGAAAAACTGGATGTTCCAGATTACCACAGTTGCAGATATCCGATTTAACGTTTATGCCCTCCACGAACCCGCATTCATCAGCTTTCAGTGAGCGATCAAGGATGTGCGCCTGGAGGGGGCGGCGGCACCATCGGCCCTTGCTTTTCCGGATGGCCTGCAGCCACTGCTGGATGAGCCTCGCCATGATGACAGGTGTAACAGGTGATCCTGGCATTCATATACACATCCACAAAATTGCCTTTCACACCAAAATATTTCCGATTGATTTTTTTCATCATCCGCATCATTTCGCGGGCTTCGCGCTTTTCCGGTTTGGCATCTGAAGCAAAATCCATATCGCCATTTGCTCTGGCTACATGGCAATTGCTACACCGGAAACCCAATGCATCACTGAAATCATGCATGATTTTGATAAGCGAGGCATGATCAATATCTTTAGGTAAAACTTTCAAATTTTGTGGATGAGCGGGTTGAGGCTGCTGGGACGGACGCGTGAAAGCCATGCCTATACCGAGTATCAGGGCAATGGTAACCAGAGCAAGCGGCTGACGATATTTCATTTGACATGAATTTCAGGCTAATGTAAATATTCTCTTGCATTTGTTGTGACAAATATCTGGTTATTTTTTAGTTATGCACGGGATATACCCCTGCATCATATGCTTACGGGAGTTTTAATATTTAAGCCATGGAACAAGCCTTTGCCATAAGCGGAAATATTGTGGATGTATTGCACCGGCGCATATTCGCAGGAACACTCGAAATTGAGCAGGGGCGCATCGTTCGAATCCGGGAAGACAATACCATTTACGGGCAATATATCTGTCCGGGTTTTATTGATGCACATGTGCACATAGAAAGCTCATTGCTCATCCCCGCTGAATTTGCCAGGCTGGCCGTGGTACATGGCACCGTTGCCACCCTATCTGATCCGCACGAAATAGCCAATGTACTGGGCATTGCAGGCGTGGAATTCATGCTTGAAAATGCCGCACAGGTGCCTTTTAAATTCTTTTTTGGCGCTCCCAGTTGTGTGCCGGCTACCCGCTTTGAAACGGCCGGAGCCATACTCGATGCCCGGGCNGTAGAGCAATTGCTGCAAAGAAACGATATCTGGTATTTAAGTGAAATGATGAATTATCCCGGCGTATTGCAGCACGATGCGGAAGTGATGCGCAAAATTGCCCTGGCAAAACAATATCAAAAACCGATAGATGGACACGCACCGGGGTTGAGAGGCATACAGGCCCGACAGTATGCTGAGGCTGGCATCAGCACCGAGCATGAATGCACAACGCTTGAAGAAGCCCTGGACAAACTCGAAGCCGGCATGCACATCTTGATCCGGGAAGGCAGCGCAGCCCGCAATTTCGATGCACTTATTCCCCTGCTGAAGCAATTCCCCGAACGCATCATGTTTTGCAGCGATGATAAACATCCCGATAGCCTGGTACTGGGCCATATCAACCAATTCGTGAAAAGAGCCTTATCCAAAGGGCATGCACTTTTTGATGTACTGCGCGCCGCCTGCCTGAATCCCATCATCCATTATCGGCTTCCCGTGGGCAAGTTGCAGGTAGGTGATCCGGCTGATTTCATTATACTCGATAATTTCGAGCGATTGCAGGTGCTTGCCACGTATGTTGAAGGTAAACTCGTTGCCCAGCAGGGTAAATCGCTCATTCCATCGATCCCATCCCGTACACCCAACCATTTTCATACACCAAAACTCAAGCTGGAAGACCTGGAAGTAAAAGCTCCATCGAACACGTCCTGCACCATCCGCGTGATTGAAGCTATGGATGGACAAATCGTGACCGGCGCTGCACAGGCAATTGCTCGATTACACGATGGAAAAATCGTAAGTGATACCCAGCAGGATTTGCTTAAACTGGTGGTGGTGAATCGATATAAGCCCGCAAGGCCGGCCATAGCCTTTGTCCGTGGATTCGGATTGAAACGCGGTGCCATCGCCTCTTCTGTTGCACACGACAGCCATAACCTGATAGCCGTAGGCACACAGGATGAAATGATATGGAAAGCCATTCAGGCACTTATACCCCATGGAGGGGGACTCAGTGTGGTGCATGAACAGAAACAGGTTGTACTTCCCTTACCTGTGGCCGGATTGATGAGTGCAGAGGATGGTTATGCCGTGGCACGAAAATATGAACAGATAGATGCTGAAGCAAAAGCCCTGGGTACAAAGTTAAGGGCTCCCTTTATGACGCTTTCATTCATGGCTTTACTGGTTATACCGCGACTGAAGCTGAGTGACCAGGGCTTGTTCGATGGTGAACAATTCCAATTTACCAGCTTATTCGCTTGATTGCACATCCGTGCGGGTAGAACTTTTTTTCATCCTTTCCCGCTCCCAGCCCAGCAATTCCCTACCTTTCAGCACAATCTGAATACCTTTGCGCTTTAACCAGAGCGTGCGCCTGAACAAACTTTCCTCTTCTCTGCGCTTGTGATATGCCGCTACGATATTTTGATAAGTAATTAACCCGATCACCTCTTTGCTCACGGGATCCAGCACGGGAACCACATCGGTCTGGCATTCATCCATGGCATCCACCACTACGCTGAGCGGGTCATTGGGTAATACCGCGCAGGCCTCTTTCTGTACCAGATTAGCCAGAAGGGTATCAGGCGGATAAGTATGGCTGAATATATCCTTTCTGCGTACAATGCCCACGAATTGTTCCCGGGCATCCACGACTACAAAACAACTCATACTGGCAGCAGATATATTGTTTTTAATCCATGCTTTGGCATCTGCTATGGTGTTATAGGCGCTCAATACATTTGTGGCTTCACCAATCACATCCTTCACCAGCACGCGCTGTAAAATATCCGGTTCATACGTATCGGGCGAATGGATGCCCCTCCGTTCAATTTTTTCGGTTAGAATGGTGCCTTTCATGAGAAAAAACGAGACCGTGTAAGCAGCCGTACAGGCCCCCAGCACGGGCAACAAGCCATGAAGCTGACCTGTGGTTTCTACGACAAAAACAATAGAAGTAAGTAAAGCCCGTGTAGCCCCGGCAAACATGGCCGCCATGCCTACCAGCGCGCAAATAGGCATGGCAAGTGACAATGCGGGGAACAGGTGCATCAATCCATAACCCATCAAAGCTCCAAGCCCACCTCCTATCGTGAATAAGGGCGCAAGCGTGCCCCCGGATGTCCCTGTGCCCAGGGAAATAAACCAGGATATGTATTTCAACAGAAAAAGGGTAAGCATCATGGAAACACCCAGTTGCCCCGATAAAAGCTCTCGGATGTTATCATAACCCACGCCCATGGTAACCGGCGCAAAATAGCCTACCACACCCACTACTATGGCCCCTATGGGCGGCCACCACATCCAGTGAATCCGGGTTTTGCTAAACAAGTCCTCCACCCAGTAAACGCTTTTGGATACAAAGGCCGAAACAANGCCTACAACCAATCCCATGAGCATATACACCGTTAGGGCCAGGCTGCTCGACTCGGGAATAGCAGGCATGGCGAAAATGGGGGTCTGTTCAAACAAAATAAAATGCATCACATCTGCCGTAGCACAGCTGAGGGTTACGGGGATAAGCGACCGGGGCGAAAATTCAAACAACAAAAGCTCAACCGCCAGCAACACGGAAGCCAGAGGACTGCCGAAAATAGCCGTCATCCCGGCTGCAGCACCTGCGGCCAGCATAATTTTCCGCTCATTGTCGGTGATGCGCATGATCTGCCCGGCCAGAGAACCCAGTGCGCCGCCGGTAGAAATGATGGGGCCTTCTGCCCAAAAGGTCCGCCACTGCCGATAGATACAGCCGCCGAAAGCGGCTTCAAGAACGTGAGGATGGGTGGAACCTTGCTCCGCCCCGTGAGGATACGCTCCATGGCTTCCGGAATGCCATGCCCACGAATGCCCGGCGAACCATATCGAGCCATCAAACCTACCACCAATCCACCCGCCACAGGCATTAAAATCGTCAACCAGCCCATCACCTCATTGGTAGGCGCTGCAGGCGCAACAGAAAACCGGCCATAAAAACATAGATTGGTGAAAAAGTTAATCAACCCAATCATTACTTTGGCCATAAAACCAATCAAAATAGCATTGAAAATAGCCTGCAAGGTCAGATAAATCACCCGCCTGGAAAGCCCACTCCGGGGTGCGGCTAATAGTTTGCCCTGCGCTTCCCTGAGCCCTTCAAAACTGGTGGCAACCGGTATCGACTGACCTTTAGCACCACCCGCCTGGGCACCGGCATCAGCATGGAGATCAGACATGTTTCATGATTGGAGATTTCAGATAATAATAAAAAGTCGAACAGGATGTTCAGCTCACAGGCATCTGATACGCGCCTGCAGCAAGATATTCTTCCGCATCTCCAACAAGCACCGTTTCTTCCATTACCGCGAAATGCAATGGTGTGCTTTTCAGGAAGCGACACCCATTCGCTTTTTCAACTGCAGGATGGTATATCGCTGTTCATTTTTTTCCCATTGCATGACGCTTCTCAAGACGGCCACAAAGACTGCTATCATCAGAGCGCCTGCAATAATCAAGATCAGATCGGCATGGGTTACCAATGCCCGGTCTCTCCAGCCGTCTACCAGAAAATAGGTAATCATCAATAAGCCAAACATCAGTCCCAGCATCAGGTTAGGACCTAATCGATATCGCCATTTCGGGATGCGTGTTCTTACTTTTTCCCAGTACGCCAGAAAATCTTCTTCCTGCGGTGTGAGCATCTTGACAAAGGTTACCAACAAATATAACCAAAATCCCGGAGCAAATGCTGGCTGCTACCCGGAAAGGCTTTTGCCATCAGGGCTGGTGGCCAATCCATAAGGCACCCCCTATGCTATCGAATCGGGCGCCGGTGACCGAAGATCGAACCGTGCTTTCTTCGCGCCATCGCCGGATGGCCAGGAAAGCCATGATTAAAGCCTCTTTAAATTTTACCGTTTCGGCATCGGGAACCACTACCTGCATCTGCAAGGGCTGTAGTGCTTCCTGGATACAGGACAACAAATATCGATGAAATGCGCCACCCCCCGTCACCAGCAGCGAAGTGGCCTGATAGGCTTCGGGCAATTGTTGTCGTACATCAACTATAGCCTGAGCCAGTTGCATGGCCACATGCACACAATAGGTGGCCAGCTTATCTTCCACCNTAGCCTCGTATTGTTGGAGAATNGGCCATACCTGTTCCATAACCCATTCATTAGCGATGGATTTNGGAAAGGTTCGGGTATAATAGGATAGCCCATTCAATCGATGCAGAAGCGCCTCCTGTACGCTGCCACGTGCCGCCATGTCGCCATCCTTATCAAACGGCTGTTGCTTGAGCATGGCCAGCCGATTCAAAATCTGATTGGCAGCACATACATCAAAAGCTACAGATACGGCCTCGCCGTGAAAACTTAAATTGGCAATTCCCCCAATGTTTAAAAACCAGGCATATGCAGGAAAGAGATATTTTTCTCCGATCGGCACAATGGGNGCCCCCTGACCACCCAGCGCCACATCCAGCATACGCAACTCCGCCACCACCGGAAGTCCGGTCATCGCAGCAATCACAGCACCATTTCCCAGCTGGTCACTGAAACCTTCTTCGGGTCGATGAAAGCCNGTATGTCCATGTGAACCAATTAAATCCACCCGGTACTGTAAGCCATACTTTTCCATGAATGCCAGGATCTTTTCACCGATAAATCCTCCCCAGTGCAACATCCAGCCGTTTATAAGCAAGCGCATCCAGCCTGGAAAGTTCCTGAAGCTGAGCGCGCAAGGCTTCAGGATAGGGGAAACATTCGGCCGCTTCCAGATAGTATTCCCACCGGCCTCCGCTCTCATGAAATTGCGCATACACTACATCCAGACCATCTCCCGAACTTCCCGACATCACACCAATGGCTTTATAAATCATCGCAGTTTCGTTTCCGGCAAAAATACCGGATTATCAGGCTTTTGTCGAAGCACCCCCGTTACGGGAACAAAGGAATTTGTATTTTGCTGCCATGATTGCCGGACAGCCCACCATCATCAACCTGAGTAAGCAACATTCCATCCTGAATGAATGGATATATGAAATCCGCTCGGTGGACATTCAGGGTGATCGGATGCGTTTTCGCAAAAACCTGGAACGTATTGCCGAAGTGGCTGCATTTGAAATCAGCAAACATCTGCCTTATGTGAAAAAAACCTGCACTACACCTCTCGGTCATGCCAGCTGCCTGGTGCTGGCACAACAGCCTGTTGTGGCCACCATACTGCGAGCCGGATTGCCCATGCATCAGGGGCTGCTGAATTATTTCGATAAAGCCGATAATGCATTTATTTCTGCCTATCGCAAACACCATGATGATGGGTCATTTCACATTAATCTGGAATACCTCTCCTGTCCACCCTTAGATGGCCGTTACCTGATCATTTGTGATCCCATGCTGGCAACCGGCTCGTCGCTGGTGAAATCCATCCAGCTGTTGCTCGAATCCGGACAACCCGCACAGATTCATGTGGTGGCGGCTATTGCCTGCACGGTAGGAATTGATTATCTCCGTAAGCACATTCCACAGGCTTATGTATGGGCCGGGGATATTGACGAAGAGCTTACAGCAAAAGGATATATCGTTCCAGGGCTGGGCGATGCAGGCGATCTGGCTTTCGGAAGCAAACAGCAACAATAATTTTCAAAACTTTTAGTTAGATTTAAAGAACAAATTATACGCACTGAAGGTGTTGCGGACTGTACCCTTTTGTCTGATGGGGTTATGTGTGTGCCTTGGAGTAACGGTTCAAACCCGGGCTCAGGATCCGCATTTTACCCAATTCTTCGCCTCTCCGCTTACCCTGAATCCAGCTAATACCGGCCTTTTTTCAGGTATCGGCAGAATTGCCGCCAATTACCGTAGCCAGTGGGGTAGCATTGCCACGCCATTTGTAACGGGTACGGTATCAGCCGATTTCCAGTTATTACCCGGTATCATCCCGGCCAATGATATTCTGGGCGTAGGCGGACTANTGCTGTATGACCAAACGGGTGGAGGTGGACTTAAAACCGAATATGCCGCCCTATCTGTAGCTTACCACAAGGCTCTGGATATGGATGGAAACATCACCCTGGGAGTCGGTGGACAACTGGCTGTTGTGCAAAAAAGAATCGATTTCTCTAAACTCATCTTCGAAGATCAACTCACCAGCAATGGCTTTGATCCCACCCTGCCCAGCGGGGAGTATATTCCCAATGCCAGTATTACCTATCCAGACTACGATGTGGGTTTGATCTATAATCAGCTCATAGGCCAGTGGTCGAGCTTTTACGCAGGTCTTTCCTATTATCATATTTCGCAGCCACACGAATCGTTTCTAGGAGCTAATTATCACCTGCACTCCAGGTTTACCGCACACGGGGGTGGTGTGATTGGCTTTAATGCTTCCACCAGCTTTTACGTCAGCGGATTGTTCATGCAACAGGGGAGTGCNACCGANATTGCGATAGGCGGCGCTTTAGGTCTGTTGGTGAACGNTATNCCCGAAACACCCACTGTCTTCTATGTCGGCAGCTGGTATCGCTATCGGGATGCGATTAATCCTTATGTGGGTTTGCAGGTTAACAACGTACAGGTAGGGATCACTTACGACGTGAACACCTCCAGCCTGCAGGCGGCTTCCCTTCATCGCGGCGGGATGGAGATTTCTGTTATCTACACTTATCCGCCACCGGGACCCAACCTGAAAAGGTATAAATGCCCGAGATTTTAAACAATTTATTTTTTTTAATATATAATATTTATTTGTAAAATATTGTTACTTTGCTATGAATACGAGATCTCATATGAAAGTGCTCAGGGAAGATGCACAGGCATATCAGGGTTCAACCGGAAATAATCATAGCTTCGAACCCCCGCTTCGAGAAATCTTTGACAGGGCGCCGNCACTGGTTTATTTAAGAAATCAACTCACCGGCGGCATTGTATGGTGTAATAAAGCCACCGAAGAAGCTTTCGGATTAGATGCAGAAACCATTTATCAATTAGGGAACGATCTTTTCGAGAAAATCCTCTACCCCGATGATTTTTACCTGGCGGCCCACAGTAACCAGCATTACCGGGAAAAAGATGAAAATTTTGCCGGGGTGATTCGGGTGCGTCGCATCGATAGCAATACCTATCGGTGGTTTGCGGGCGTATCTACCCCATTCCGTTACACCGAAGAGGGAAAAGTCTGGCTTACGCTCTGTGTGTTTATTGATTTCAGCTCAGCGGTCTATACCCAGCCTCAGCTGAGCGAAGCGCTGCATGAAACCCTCACCCAGCGATATAAAAACATTCACGATTCCCTGACACCCCGCGAAAAAGAAATTATCAAACTCATCGTAGCGGGTTATACCACCAAACAAATCGCCAGACAACTGTACCTGAGCAATTATACGGTTGAAGGTTACCGGAAAAGCATCAGGCTCAAACTCAATGTGAACAGCACGCCACAGCTGGTTGCCCTGGCAAAGCAAATAGGACTGGAATGATCTTCCCCCATCATTACCCTTTTTAAAAAACCCCCAAAAATGGGGGTTGTGAATCCGGTATGCATTCGAGTATCTTTGTTTTTACATTTTCAATACCTGTATTTGTTAACCATTAAATGTATCCTATGGAAATGAACCTTTACGATGTGTACAGAATTCTGGATATCCAGCAACCCACCAATGCAGAAGAGGTGATTTCGAGATATCGAGAACTCAAAGAGAGGTACAATCAAATTA
>NICF_comb_assmDRAFT_10004010_pt1 | contig 10394 bp, 9 predicted proteins | sample NewIslPassag4_SG_FD_11279 | JGI IMG/M metagenome (IMG submission 11279) | reverse complement strand
GCTTCGCCAGCCGCAAGAGTATTATACGGTGGGCAGACGACCATTTTCATCCTCTGATGGTGCCGCGTTAGCGGCATGGAGGTCTATGAGGAATTGAAACTGAGAACGGGCGAAAGAAAAAAAAGGACGCGCCCACGGGTTTTGATCGTACCTATGAGGAATTGAAACTAACCACCAACGAACGGATCAAGTCCGAGATGCAGAAGTTTTGATCGTACCTATGAGGAATTGAAACATCTCTCTGCCTCGGGCTAAACGTTCGTAAAACCGCGTTTTGATCGTACCTATGAGGAATTGAAACGAACCTTCCCGGATTCGAAGATGCGCTCGTCGATGCGGAGTTTTGATCGTACCTATGAGGAATTGAAACGCGAATCGTATAGGGTTTCGAAGGCGAAGTCGAAGCCGTTTTGATCGTACCTATGAGGAATTGAAACTCGGCCGTCGGATGATATCATTTCGGTTCCGCCGCTTGTTTTGATCGTACCTATGAGGAATTGAAACATGGTCGGTCCGGTGATCTCGATGCGGCCGTACAGGAACGGTTTTGATCGTACCTATGAGGAATTGAAACTCTCCCGGTTCGACCGATACGATTTTTTCAGCGGCAATGGTTTTGATCGTACCTATGAGGAATTGAAACATTCGATCGAGCATCTCGGCTAGCTTTTGCGCCCATGCCGGTTTTGATCGTACCTATGAGGAATTGAAACCCGCATTCGTCCACAAACACGCTCTCAAAGGTGAGCGTCGGGTTTTGATCGTACCTATGAGGAATTGAAACGATTCTTTCGACTTTCACCATAGCGTATAACCTCCTCCTTGTTTTGATCGTACCTATGAGGTATTGAAACTTCCGTACCTCTCTAAAGATGCAGGGGGGCGAATTCAGTTTTGATCGTACCTATGAGGAATTGAAACCCGAATCACGGCCACACAATCGATCTGCCTGATCAGTTTTGATCGTACCTATGAGGAATTGAAACGCGACTTCGCGGACCGGCAGATACGTGGTACCCAGTTTTGATCGTACCTATGAGGAATTGAAACGGATACACGCGTCGCAATTCGTAATATTTCTTCAAGTTTTGATCGTACCTATGAGGAATTGAAACCAACATACGCTTCGGGGCATAAAGTAGTTCCGTGTTCAGGTTTTGATCGTACCTATGAGGAATTGAAACTATATATGGCAATTCGATGTTGATGGTATTGGACTTCGTTTTGATCGTACCTATGAGGAATTGAAACTTCCAAGAGCCAAAATGGACGGTTGCTGCGCTGTAGTTTTGATCGTACCTATGAGGAATTGAAACCTGCGCTGTAGAGCCGAGAATAATGCTTTCGCACGGAGGTTTTGATCGTACCTATGAGGAATTGAAACACCACCAAATTTCTGCTTGGCGTATTTCCAGTAGCGTTTTGATCGTACCTATGAGGAATTGAAACGAAAGATCGCGAAAGGCGTCGCGTGGAATGAAGGCAGGGGTTTTGATCGTACCTATGAGGATTTGAAACTGGATTTTTCGAATGGCATGGGCGTGCGCGGAAAAAAGTTTTGATCGTACCTATGAGGAATTGAAGCTTATAAATGATCAGCAGATTACCTTTCGTGGCCTTCTTCGTCTTGATCATACCTATAAGGAATCGAAACAAAGGTTAATCCACGAACCCGCGTTTTGATCGTACCTGTAAGGAATTGAAGCAAAACAAGCCCAGCCGCTTCTCGCATCAATGGCAGTTCTAATCGTTCCCACGAAGACTCACGCGCAGACGTTAAAAATCAAAATGACTTCGGCATCACATCGTCTTGATCGTACCTGTAAAATTTGCCGGACGGACGAATCCGCTCGCGTTGGGCGCGTCCGTCGAAGCGGAGAGCCGGCGGGATGGGGGCGGGTTTGAAGCGGCGGCCCGAGGACGAACAGAACGTCCCGTCGATGGGTGGAGCGGTGAAGCAGTCGTCGAGACCGTCGAAAAAAATTTCACGGTTGGATCTAAAAAATACGCTATTCCTCATGTTTCATGGTATGGTTAAAGTAGATATGAAAGCGTTGCAACTCAGACTGTACGGGAGGTATGGCTTTGAAGGCGGCCTATCTTGAAGAGACGGAAAAATTGAGCCTGAGGGAAGTGCCGGAACCCGTCGCCGGGCCGGGCGAAGTGCTGGTCAAAATCGAGGCCTGCGGGATTTGCGGTTCGGACGTGCATTATTGGCGGCACGGCAGAATCGGCGATTTCGTCGTCGAAGCGCCAATGGTGCTCGGGCATGAATCGGCGGGGAAGGTTGTTGCCGTGGGAAGCGGTGTCGACCATCTCGCGGTGGGGGACATCGTGGCGTTGGAGCCCGGCATTCCCTGCATGAAATGCGACCATTGCCGCGGCGGTCATTATAATCTGTGCCCCAGGGTGCGGTTTTTTGCCACCCCTCCGGTGAATGGAGCGCTGCAGGAATACGTCGCGCATCCGGCGGAATGGGCGTTTCGCGCGCCGGACGGTCTGTCGGCCGAACTGGCGTCGATGGCCGAACCGTTGTCCGTCGGCATCCACGCCGTTCGTCTGGCCAATCTTCAGACGGGCCAGAAGGTGTTGATCTTCGGCGCCGGAATCATCGGCATCTGCGCGATGATCGCGGCTTACGAAGCCGGAGCTTCGGAAGTGACGCTCGTGGATATTCAGGAGAATCGTCTCGAGCGGGCCAAACAACTGGGCGCTACCGCGGTGATCAACGGCACGACCGGCAAGCCGCGGCATCAATACTATGACGTGGTCTTCGAATGCAGCGGCGCGCCGGCGTGCGCGGAAGCCGCCGTCAGGGCCGCCCGCTCCGGCGGCCACGTGGTGATGATCGGCATGGGGCCGGATGATCGGGTCCAGATCCCGCTGCTCGATGCGATCTGCCGCGAAGTCCATATTCATGGATCGTTCCGATACCGGAACACCTATCCCGTCGCTTTGCAGATGATCGCTTCCCGCCAGGAGCTGTTCTCGCGGCTGATTACCCACCGCTTCAAGCTCGAAGAAGTGGAGCAAGCCTTCCATACGGCGTGGCGGGACCCGTCCGCATGCAAGGTGATGGTAACGTTCTAACCATTCCATTAATAAAGGAAACCGGCTGGCCGGAAATGCGGTCAGCCGGTTTTTTCAATTTGCATGCCGGAGCACGAGCGCCGGTACTCGCCGGGGGTCATGCCGGTTTGCTTCTTGAAAATTTTGGAGAAATACATGGGATCCATGTAGCCCAGTTTCTCGGAAATGGCATGTACGGGCATGTCCGTTGCCGCGAGCATTTGCATGGCCTTCTTTATTTTGTGCTCAAGCACATAGTTTTTGAAGTTCACGCCCACCGATTCTTTGAACAAGATGCTGAGATAGGTCGGGTGGACATTCAGCTTCTCCGCCACGGTTTCCAGGCTGACGGAGGCGCAGTCGGTCTGCAGCATCTGATCGACGACCAGTTTGACCGAATCGGATTTGGTGATGAGCGCATAATGAATGTTCTCGTACAGATCTTTCACGGACGCTTCGAAGCGGGCTTACAGTTCCATGATCGTCCGGCTCGACTGCAAGTCGATCTCGTGCAGCGAGCGGAACGTGGACGGGCACCTCTCCAGAATATGCATGAACTGGGTGGAAATCAGGAGGAACAGCTCCTGGCAGAACAGGCCGGCCTCCTCCTGGTTGAAATTCGATTGCCGCAAATAGTCGAACAGATCCCCGATTTCCTCCTTGAGCGATTTGAAGGAGTGGGGGGACGACAACGCGTTGGTGATCCGGGTCGAATAATCGTACAGACGGACCAGATCATGTTTGGGCGAGATCGCGGACCGGGCCGCCGCGTCGCGGTACCGATGGATTTTGCCGGTTCCTTCGGAGAACTCCCGCTGCAGGGCCTGGACGGCCTGCCTGTAAAGCTCGCACAGCTTGAACGGGTCATTGGTCCGCTCGCTGATGCCGGCCGAAGCGATGCAGTGATGTTTCCTCGCCGATTGGAACAAATCGTTCATCCATTTCTCGAAAGGCGACGGCTCGCCGTACACCAGGAACAGAAAATATCCCCGGCGAATTTCATAGTGGGAGACGGAAGCGGGAAGTTTCCGGAACGCATCGCTGAACAGCTCCCGGTAGTCATCGACGATGGTCTTCGGCTGTTTCTGCATCATGTTCATGAGCAGGGCATGGCTTTCAATATGCAGCAGGCACAATGCCGCGGATTGGGATCTGATGCGGGATTCGATCAGCCGCAAATACTCTTCGAAGGCGACGGAGTCCGCCCGTCCCGCCGCAAGATCCAGGAAAAACTTCGATTCCAGAATTTCGGTGTGTCTCGCCCGGGCGTTCTCTTCGTCCTCGATCATGCGAACGACCTGCCTGACCACATGCAGCAATTCGTTCTGCTTGATCGGCTTCAACAAATACCGGACAGCTCCTAAGGCAATGGCTTGCTGGGCGTACTGAAAGCGTTCGTGGCCGCTGATCACGATCAGCTTCGGACTGTATTCCTGCATGATTCTGCGGCACATCTCCAGCCCGTTTCCCGCGGGCATCTCCACATCCACGATAATGAAAGCGGGCCTAAAGCGCACGGCGAAGGCCAACGCGTCTTGCGCGTTGTTGAAACATTGCAGTTCCAGATCCAGATCCGTTGCCTGCAGCAGACGTGAGATACCCGACAACACCCATTCATTGTCATCGACGACCATCGCCAACATGCGTATCCCCCCGTTGATGTAGTCCAATCGGTTCCGCTTCCGCGGGAAGTCTGAATCGAACCAGCAGCCCCTTCGGGTTGTTGGGGTGAGAACTGATGCCGTAAGCCTCGCCGAAGAATAACTTGATCCTCTCATTGATGTTGAACAGACCGTAACCATGCCCTTCCCGGTCTTCGGCCGGTTTCGGGAAGCTGTCGCCGTCGTATGCCTGGAGACCGGGACCGTTATCGGCGATTTCGATGATCAGATCGTCCGCTTGTCTGAAGACATTGATCTTGATGTCCAGAATGCTTTCCGTAAAACCGTGATGAATCGAGTTTTCCACGATCGGCTGCAGAATGACGGTCGGCACCCGGCAATTGAGACATTCCTCCTGCGCGTTGATGGCATAGTGAATGCGATTGTGGAAATTCAGCTGCTGCAATTTCAGGTAGCTTTCGATTTGCTTGAGCTCGTTCCGCAGAAAATGCGAACTTTGCCCGTTGCTTAAGGTCAGACGATAAAAGTCCGACAATGCCACGATCATTCTGCTGATATCCTCGTTGCCGTTCATGCTGGCCATCCAGTTGATGGAATCCAGCGTGTTATAGAGAAGATGGGGATTGATTTGCGATTGAAGCGCCATCAGTTCCGCGGACCGCTTCTTGGCGTTTACGGTTTCGATTTCCTTGATCAGTTGCTGAATTTTCTTCGACATGGTGTTAAAGGCGCTGCCAAGATAAGACAGCTCGTCCGCGCCGGTCACCCGGACCGAGGGAAAATAATGCTCCTGCCCCATCATTCTCATCGCTTTGATCAGTTGATGGATCGGCCTGTTGATGGAATTCGTGATCAGGACAACCGACATCAGCAGAATAACCAGAAGCAGGGCGGTAACCGCCAAAGCTCTGTGGTATTGCGCGAGAAGGGGAGCGCTGATGCGTTTGTAGTCCGTGAGCAGAACAATGCGCCAATCCAAGGGGTCCGTATACAGTTGCGAAACGAGATATTTGGACCGCTGCAAATCCAGGAGTTCGAAGAACGTGCCCTTGTATTCCAGGCGCTTCGCTTCGAGAGCCGGAATGATTTCCGGATCCGTGGCGGCCATGATTTTGCCCGAAGGATCGAAAATGGCCAATTGACTGTCCGTAATATCTTCGGGAGGATACAGCGCTTGCAGCAGATAGTCGGCGGAGAGCGCCAAAATGATGGTTCCCACCACGCGCCCGTCCACGTGCGACTTGATCTGCATCCCGATCACCACGGCGCTGCGGCCTTTGTTGCTGATATAGGGCCGGCTCTCCAGTTCCACGTATCCGAATGTATGAATGCGTTTTTCGGCATGAATGACCGTCTTCAGAAATTGACTCGTCTCCACCAGGCCGGTCGTCAGCGGCCTTGTATTGTAGACAATGCTTGCGTTCAGGCCGGATATTTCCATGCCGATCAATCCGGGGATTTTGCGGGCTGTTTTATAGAGATCGTTTTGCAGGGCCGAATAGGAAGACCAGTCGCCGGAAGTGACCGCACGATTGAATCCGTTTACATTTTTGATAACGGCAATATCCGTGGCCAATACGTTCAGTTCATCAATAATGGCGGCGAGGTACGTGTCGAAGTTGTACTTGACATTATAGGCATTGCTGTAGAAGTACTGCTCGGTGTTTCTGAAGATCAGCTGTTTGGATGTGAAGTAGAAGGCCAACGCGGTTGCGGAGATGACGAATATCGAAATCAAAACGATAAGCATCAACCGGAACTTGATCGGGAAGGTGCGCAAAAATTTAACAGTACAATGCATGGAACCGGAGAAATTTCTCATTGTCATCACTTGCCCGTTCATGATAGTCGTTCACGAAAAGAAAACGCCCGCAACAACGCCTCATGACCAACATGCACCGTACGGTTTCTTCCAGGCCGCCCGAATATCGGCAAGGCGGCCTGCCGATTTTTCCGCACTTTGATTCCCGTGTTCGCCATGTAAGTATAACATAGAAATTTTCGATGTTCTCAAATCCTAAAAAAAATCAGACCCGATATTAAAAAATACCGGATGCTCATCGTATTCCCCGTTGCTTTACAATGGGTGTCGTAACAAAAGGACCATGACTTCAAGGAGGCTGAACAATGAAGAGAGCACTATTATCGGTCCTGCTTATTGTCGCGATGTTGACGATCGCAGCCTGCGGGGGGAACAGCGGGAACAGCGCGGGGTCCGGCGGTTCCGGCGAAGCTGGTTCCGCGAACTCCGGCAATATCGGCGGCACCGGCGGCACCGGCGGCACCGGCGGCTCCGGCGGCAACGGGGGCAATTCCGGCGAAGTCGCCGAGCTTGTGTTCTGGGACATGATGTGGGGAAGATCGGATTCCTATCCGACGACCGTCCAGAAGCTGGTGGAACAGTTCAACAATGAACATCCCAACATTCATGTGACCGTCCAGATCATTCCGTGGGACAACTTCTATCAACAGTTCTTGACAGCGGTTACAAGCGGTGCGGCTCCGGATGTCAGCACCGGGGGATTCTCGCAATCGATCCAATACGCCGCGATGGATGAACTGATCGACCTTTCCTCGATTGTGGAGGAATGGAAAGCCGAAGGATTCGACGCCAACTTCCCTGAAGGCAGCCTTGAACTTCACCAGTACAACGGCATGCAGGCGGGCATTCCCTGGATCATCGACCCCCGCGTGATCACGTACCGGAAGGATGTCTTCGAACAAGCCGGCATCACCGAGCTTCCTTCGACGTGGGAAGAATTCTTTGAAGCCGCCGAGGCGATCAAGTCGAAAACGGGCATGACCCCGCTCGTGATCCCGGGCGACCGCGACGGCGCGCAAGTATTCCTCAGCATGCTGTTCGAGAACGGCGCCGGCATCACCGACGAAAACGGCAACCCGAACTTCGTCACCAAAGGCGTGGAAGAAACATTGGCCTATGTGCAGACCTTGTATGAAAAGGGCTACATCTTCAAAGGCACGGCCAGCTATACCGACACCGACATGGACTCCAAGCTGCTTTCCGGCGAGGCGGCCATGAGCTACGGGGCGCTCCGCACGACGGTCTACAACTCCGGCGACCCGATCGCCGAACACCTCGGCGTCCTGCCGAGCCTGAAGTCCAAATCCGACGGAACGCCGCGCACGCTCATGTGGATCAACCCGATCGTGGTTTACAAGCAAACCAAGTATCCGGAAGAAAGCAAGATCTTCGTCAAATGGTGGGTTGAGCACATGCTGCCGCTGTTCACGGAAGGCGCGGCCAACGGTTATCCCGCGGTCAAGGCGATGCTGCAGGATGAATACTTCACGCGGGAGCCGTACATCGAAGAAGCGATCCGAAACGCCGTTCCTTACGGGGTTCCTCCGGTGTGGCCGGCCAAGAACCTGTACACGGCATGGTCGATCATCGAGGGCGAGAACTATCTGGGGATGGCGCTGCAAGAGGTCGTGACGGGCAATACCAATCTCGCGGGCATCATGGAGAAGTATGACAAGATGATCCAACAGGCGTTCAACGAGACAAATTAACAGGCAGCAAGGCGGCTTGAAGGAGTGACCGCCGCTTCTTCAAGCCGCCGAAAGGAGAACAATTGATGAATGAAGGACTGATGGCGAGAAAGAGAATTGCGGGTTACTCCATGCTCATTCCGGCCACGGTTCTCTTTTTGCTGATTAATGCCTTTCCCCTGGTTTACGGTCTTGTGCTGAGCATGACCGACATGAACTATACCAAGCCCCGGAGCGGCAAGTTCATCGGCCTGGAAAACTTCCGCTCCCTGCTGGGCGATTCCGAATTCTGGAGCGTCATGGGCTTTACGATCTTTTATACGGTTATGGTCGTGCTCTTCAGTTATGCTCTCGGATTGCAGTTGGCGGTGCTGCTCAATAAAAACATCAAATTCAGAGGATTGTTCCGAGCGGCCGCTTTGCTTCCGTGGGTGATTCCGGCTGTCGTCGCGGCGGAAAACTGGAGGTGGCTGCTCAACGACCAACTGGGGTTGATCAACCGAACCCTGATGCGCATCGGCGTCATTCACGAGCCCATTCTGTTTCTTGCCGATCCCGATCTTGCCAGACTCAGCGTCATCCTCGTCGCCGTATGGAAGTCCTATCCGTTCATGATGGTCGTTCTTCTGGCGGGTTTGCAGTCCGTTGACAACGAGATTTACGAAGCGGCCTGCATCGACGGCGCCAGCCGAACCAGGATCTTCTGGCATATCACGATGCCCATGCTGAAACCCATCTCCATGATTTGTGTCACCTTGATGGCACTGTGGACGTTCAACACCCTGTCGTTCGACAATATTTACCTGCTGACCCAGGGCGGACCCGCCGGTTCAACCTATGTCATGTCGATCCAGTCCTATTACATCGCGATTTACCGCGGAAAAATCGGATACGCTTCCGCGATCTCCGTGATGATGATGGTCATCATCGCCTTGACGGTGCTGATCTACTGGATCTCTCAGCTGGCGGCGGCACGCAAAACTTTGAGCAGAGTGGGCGAAGTCAATGGTTAGAGAAGCGAATTGGCGCTCATACACCCTCCTGTTTGTATTGCTGTTCATCGTATTGCTTCCGATGATCAACATGATTTTCACCTCGCTCAAGACGGATGCCGAGCTGTACGGGGGCAACGGATGGTTTCCCGCCGAGCCGACATTGGACAACTATCGCTATGTGTTCAGGAACACGTCGTTCCCCCGAAACGTCCTGAACAGTCTGATCATCAGCGCTTCCGTCACGCTGATCAGCATGATCGCGGCATCGCTGGCCGGCTATGCGCTCACGCGGTTCCGCGGACGGGTCTTCGGTCTGTACAAAGGTTTTCTTTATTTGATCCAGATGATTCCCGCCGTGTTGATGCTCATGCCGCTGTTTATCGTGATTCGCAAGATCGGGCTGTACGATCACATGGCTTCGCTCATTATCACGCATACCGCGATCAATTTGCCGGTCTGCATCTGGATGATGAAAAGCTTCTACGACACGATTCCTTACGATATCGACGAGTCGGCCTTTATCGACGGCTGCAACCATTTCAAGGCTTTTCTGCTGCTGCTGCTGCCCATGTCCGCGACGGGATTGGCCAGCGTCGGCATTATGGCGTTCCTCTATTCATGGAACGAATACATGCTGGCGAGCGTGTTCATCCGCACGAATTCGTTGTCCACGCTCAGCGTCGGGCTCAGCCAATTCTCGCAGCAGTTCTCCGTCGAGTGGGGCGCGATGATGGCGGCGTCCACGATCGCGACGATTCCGGCGCTGCTGTTCCTGGTATTCGTCCAGAAATATATCGTGCAAGGCTTGACGGCGGGGGCCGTAAAGGGATAATCTTCGAATTTCATCAAGACGGGGAGAGATCACGATGTTGGATTTTTCGAAGGTTCGCGGTTTCAATTATCAACCCAGCTACGGATCTTCCAGCTTTGAGAACTGGCTGTTCTACCGTCCGGAAATCGTCGAGCTGGAGCTGAGACGGGGCAAGCACTACTTCCCCAAATTCAACACCGTGCGCGTCTGGCTGGACATGAAGGCCTGGACCCGCGACAAGAAGAAGTTCCGCGAGAATTTCGAGACGACGCTTGCGATCGCCGACAGGCTGGATCTGAAAGTCGTGCCCATCCTGCTCAACCGTTGGCATGCCGACCCGATGGATAACGGCGGGGAATACATCGACAATTTCTATCCCGGGGCGAG
>NICF_comb_assmDRAFT_10004009_pt1 | contig 10398 bp, 11 predicted proteins | sample NewIslPassag4_SG_FD_11279 | JGI IMG/M metagenome (IMG submission 11279) | reverse complement strand
CACGAGCCGTCAACGTTCCCTCCACAGGCTATCCCCAGGCCACCAACAAGCAGCGAGCCAGACTATCCACCGTTCGTGATCTGCGCCTGCAGCTCCTTCAACGTGGCCGCGAGGCTCGGATCCGTGGCCAGTTGGGCCTTGATTTTCTCACAGGCGTGCAGCACGGTCGTGTGGTCGCGGCCGCCGAACTCCTCGCCGATGGCTGGCAGCGACGCATCGGTGAGGATGCGGGCCAGGTACATCGCGATCTGCCGCGGGAACGCGACGTTGCGGGAGCGGGTCTTGCCGATCAGATCCGCGGGGCGTAGGCCGAAATAGCGGGCGACGCATTGCTGGACGGTCGCGATGGAGATGGGCTGCGGGTGCTGCGCCGCGAGGAGGTCCTTGAGGGCCTCGGCGGCCAGCTCCACGGTGATGGGCCGGCCGATGGCGCGAGCGTAGGCTACGACCCGGGTCAGAGCGCCCTCAAGCTCCCGGATGTTGGACTGGGCCTGCTGGGCGATGTAGAGGAGCACGTCCTGGGGCACGTTGAGCCCCTCGTCGGCCGCCTTCTTGCGGATGATGGCCGTACGGGTTTCAAAGTCAGGCGGCTGCACGTCCGCGGCCAGGCCCCACTCAAAGCGGGAGCGGAGGCGCTCCTCCAGGTGCGGGATCTCGCGGGGCGGACGGTCGCTGGAGATGACGATCTGCTTGTTGACCTCAAAAAGGGCGTTAAAGGTATGGAAAAACTCCTCTTGCGTGCTCTCCTTGCCGGCGATGAACTGGATGTCGTCGATGAGCAGGATGTCCACCGACCGGTACTTGGCCCGGAACGCGGCCATGGCCTTGTGCTGCAAGGCTGTGATGAGCTCGTTGGTGAACGTCTCAGACGAGACGTATACGACGCGCCGGTGAGAGTAGTACTGGCGGTTGTGCTGGGCGATGGCCTGCATGAGGTGCGTCTTGCCAAGCCCAACGCCGCCGTAGATGAAAAGGGGATTGTATGCCTCCGCGGGCGCCTCCGCCACCGCCAGGCAGGCCGCGTGGGCAAAGCGGTTGCTGGGGCCGACGACGAAGCTGTCGAAGGTGTAGCGGGGGTTAAGCGGGATCTGATAGTCGTCGGCAGGCTCAAGACGGGCCACGGGCGCGGTGCGGGCAGGCTGCGCAGGGATTCGGGTCCGCTGGCCGTTGCTAGAAGGAGCGGCCGTCCCGGGGCCCGCCGCCCCGGGCGCGCCCGCGCTCGCGGCCGCGGGAGACGGGGAGGCCTGGGAATAAGGGCCGGCCTGGTTGATCACCGTAGGTGCGGGCGCAGGCACGGTGTCGGCGGGCGGCACGCCCTCCGGGGTGACGAAGTGCAGATCCCATTCGCGGCCGGACACTTCGCGCAGCGCCGCCTGGAGCGCGGTGCGGTAGCGGAAGTGCACCCAGTCGCGAGTGAAAGCGTTGGGCATCTGGACGACCAGCCGGCCGCCTTCAAGCGACAAGGGCCGTGCCTGGTGCAGCAGGGCTGCGAAGCTCTTGTCATCGAGGTGATAGGCCAGGCGATTGACTGCTTCGGACCAAATTGGGGTCAGTGTCTCGTTCATGTCCAGGGGCAGGCTCATGGTGCGCGGGGCCTGCGGCTGCCTCCTTCGTACGAGTGGTGCGCAGAGACAGTCCGCGGGACCCCCGGCCGACGGGATGTCCCGCGTGGAGCGCCGGCTGCCCCGGCGCAAGATGCACGGCAGTTATTCTTGCCCCTTTTAACCATCTCCTGCCGTGGCCCAAGGGCCCCTGGGAGCAGGACAATCCACAGGATATCCACAGGCTCACGCCGCTTCACAGAAGGGCTTGCTGCACGCGAACGCTTGGAACTGCGGCTTCGGTATTCCACAAGTTGTCCACAAGGGGCGCGTTGCGTCACGACGGGCTCCGAAAGCATCGCGCGGCGGCTGGCGGAGGCGGGAACCGGCTTGTAGCTGGGCGTTCGCGGGCGAACAGGGCGCGATGCGTCAGTGAAGCGGGGTCGTGGCAATTTGTCCCCAGGCGTCGGTCAAGTTATCCACAGATTTCTCCACAGGGATCGGGCACAACTTTTTTTGGCGCGCGCCGGACAACCGGTTGGCTTCGCACATGCGGGGCCCACACGCGAGAACCCGGAGGCGAGCGGTCAAGGTCCACGCGCCGGGCGCGGGGCGGCGCTCCGCCAGGGCGCGCGCACTCAGGCGACGGGGCGGGCGGAGGAGCTCGCGCGCCGGCCGGGGTAGGGCCGTGAAGGCGTGCAGATTGACGCCTCTCCGGGCGTGGTCTATAATCGAGTCAGTCTTCAGGAGAGGTGAGCGCAGTGAAGCGCACGTTTCAGCCCAACAATCTGCGGCGCAAGCGTACGCACGGCTTCTTGTCCAAGATGGCCACGCCGGGCGGGCGGCGCGTGATCAAGCGGCGCAGGGCGAAGGGGCGTCATCGCCTGACCGTGTAGGTGTCGCGGTTGGAGCGGTTGCGGCGGCCGCAGGACTTCGAGCGGTGCTACCAGTCCGGCAAGTTGCGCAAGAATCGCCTGGCGGTGTTGCACGTGGCGGACGCGCCTGACGGCGTCACGCGCGTGGGGTTCTCCGTCAGCAAAAAGCTGGGCAAAGCGGTGGTGCGCAACCGGGTCAAGCGGCGCCTGAGGGAGGCCGTGCGCGCCCACGCGGCTGAGCTGAAACCGGGACTCCACCTGGTGGTTTCGGCGCGGGTGGCGGCACGGGATGCGGACTTTGCCGAGCTGAAGGGGGCGATTCGCCAACTGCTCGCCAGCGCCGGCGCGCTCGCCGAGCGCCCTGGGATGCGCGAGGAGGCGGATGGCGGCTCGTGATGGGGGACAACAGCCACAACCGTCCAGGCAACTTGGTTCAACTCGTGCTGATCGCGCTCATTCGGTTCTACCGGCGGGTCGTGTCCCCGCTGTTCCCGCCCCGTTGCCGGTTTTATCCCTCCTGCTCGGAATATGCGGAAGAGGCGGTGCGCCGCTACGGCGTGCTTCGCGGCGGCTGGATGGCGCTGGTGCGGCTGTCCAAGTGCCATCCGCTCCATCCCGGCGGTTATGACCCGGTGCGCTAAATGTCGAGAGATACGGGGGCGGCTTGCGTTTGATCGAGTTCTTCGAAGGAATCCTCCTCCAGCTGCTGATTTTCTTCGCCGACCTGACCAAGAGTTCCGGAATGGGCATCATCCTGCTGACCATCGCCATCAGGCTGGCTCTGTACCCGCTGACCCTCAGCCAGAGCAAGTCGCTGGCCGTCATGCGCGAACTGCAGCCCAAGATGCAGGAGCTGCAAAAGAAGTACAAGGACAAGCCGCAGGAATACCAGCAAAAGGTCATGGAGCTCTACCGGGAGCACAAGGTCAACCCGCTGGGTGGCTGCCTGCCGGTCTTGATCCAGCTGCCGTTCTTGTGGGCCCTATTCCGGGTGCTGCAGAATTTCCCGCTCGAGCAGCGGCAGTTTCTCATTTGGGACCTGTCCACGGCGGACCCGCTGTACATTTTGCCGATTCTTTCCGGGCTGAGCACCTACGCGCAAATGATGCTGACCGCGACGGGCGATCCTAGCCAGAGGGCGATGATGGTGATCATGCCCCTCTTCCTGACGTGGATCAGCACGCAGTTTCCGGCGGGTCTCGTTCTGTACTGGACCGTCAGCAACGTGTTCTCCATTGGCCAGCAGTATTTCATCAACAAGCAGCTGGAGGCCGCCAAGAAGGGGGCAAAAGCGGGCTGATGCGCGTTGTGGAGAAGACCGCACGCACGGTGGACGACGCGGTGGCGCAAGCCCTGGCGGCCCTGGGCGCCACGCGAGATGAGGTAGAGGTAGAGGTGCTCGAAGAGGGCAACAAAGGCCTCTTCGGCTTGTTGGGCGCGCGCCAGGCCCGGGTGCGGGTATGGGTGAAGGAGCGTTCGCCGGAGCCCGCTGCGGGCGCGCCGGGGCAGGCTGGACAGGGCGTGGGACAGGCAGGACCGGAAGCGGGCGGCGAGGCGCGGCTGGCTGGCGCACGGGCCGCGCGCGGCCGCGAGGACGAGGACGGGACGCAAGGCCGCGGGGCGCATTCCGGGTCTGGGTTGGAGGACGGGTTCGAAGAGCAGGAAGAGGATGAGCGCAGCGTCCCGACCGGCCCGGCGGATGAGCGGCGGCTGGCGCGGGCGCGCGCGTTTCTCAGCGGCGTGCTGGAGCGCATGGAAGTGGACGCGGCCCTAGAGACCAGCATCGCGGAGGACGGCACGGTCCAGATCAACATTGTCGGGCAAGACCTGGGGCTGGTCATCGGGCGCCGCGGGCAAACGCTGGACGCGCTGCAGTTCCTCGTCAACCAGGTGGCCAACCGGGGAGAAGGACGCCGGCTGCGGATTGTGCTGGACGCGGAGGGCTACCGGGCGCGGCGGACAGAGGCCCTGACCGGTCTGGCGCGGCGTATGGCCGCGCGGGCGCGGCGGGAGCGGCGCAAGGTGGCGCTGGAACCAATGAGCGCCCACGAGCGGCGCATCGTCCATCTTGCGTTGGCCTCGGAGCGTGGTGTCGAAACGTATAGCGAGGGCGAGGAGCCGAATCGCCGGGTCATCATCGTGCCGCGCGAGTCCTAGCCGGAAACCAACGATAAGCCAGGAGGGGGAGCGCGAAACCTGGGGTTTCGCGCTTTTTCGTTGGGGGAGGCGAACATTTGTGCTGATAGGGCTTGAGGAGCACTGCCGGGAGCTGGGGCTGGAGCTGTCGCCAGGAGCGGCCGACGGGATGCGGGAGTACTGGCGGATGGTGTTGGCTGCCAACGAGCGGATGAACCTAACGCGCATCACGTCCGACGAGGAAGCGACAGTGAAGCACTTCGTGGACTCCTTGACGGTGCTTCTGACGGGCGTGTTCACGCCGGGGGTGCGGGTGGTGGATGTGGGGACGGGCGCGGGCTTTCCCGGCGTGCCCTTGAAGCTTGCCCGCCCGGACCTTAGGCTCGTGCTACTGGATGCAACGTTGAAACGGGTCCGGTTTCTGCAAGAAGTGGTGGCGCACTTTGGCTGGGCAGATGTGGAGGCGGTGCACGGGCGGGCGGAGGAGCTCGCGCGCCGGCCGGGGTGGGCGGGCGCCTTTGATGTGGTCACGGCCCGGGCCGTCGCGCAGCTGGACAAGCTGGTCACATGGTGCGTCCCGTTGTTGCGCCCCGGAGGCCACCTAGTCGCAATGAAGGGGCCCGATGTGGACGCGGAGCTGAAGGCGGCGGGAAAGGCGCTCAAACGCCTGGGGGCCAGAGTCGCAGCGGTGGAGCGGCTGGTCCTGCCCAAAGGCGCAGGGCGGCGCAGCCTGGTGGTGGTGGAGCGCGAGGCTTAAGCGGTTGAGAGGTTGAGGCGGCGGGTGCCAAAGGCAGGAGGCCGTTTGACGGCTCACGAAGTGTTTTGACCACCGGTGTCGGGGAGGCGGTGAAGCCGGCGTGCGGCTGAGCGAGCTGCTTAGGGGCCGGGCGTCGGAAAGCAGGCCCGAGCAGGAGAAAAGCGATCGGGTGTTTGGTCCTGGCGGCGGGCGGGTGGAGGAGATCCCGGTGGATGCCATCGTGCCGTCGCCGTTTCAGCCGCGCGTGCGGGTCGACGAAGCGGCAGTGGCCGAGCTGGCAGCGTCGGTGGCCGCCAACGGCTTGCTGCAGCCTGTGGTTGTGCGGCGGCGGGCGGGCGGCTACGAGTTGGTGGTGGGGGAACGCCGCTGGCGAGCGTGCCTGCAGTTGGGTTGGAAGACCATCCCGGCCGTCGTGCGAGACTTGAGCGACGAGGCGGCCGCGGCGATGGCGATGATTGAAAACCTGCAGCGGCAAGATTTGACGCCGCTGGAGGAGGCGAAGGGCTACCGGCGCCTGCTGGACCGCTTTGGGTGGACCCAGGAGGAATTGGCCCGCCGCATCGGCCGAAGCCAGAGCGCGGTGGCCAACAAGCTGCGCCTGCTCCGGTTGCCCCCGGCAGTACTCGAAAAGCTGGCCGCGCAGGTTCTAACGGAGCGGCACGCACGGGCTCTGTTGCGGTTGGAGGACGCCGCGGCGCAGGAGGAGTTGGCCGCCGCCATCGAGCAGGGGCGCTGGACAGTAGAGGAGACGGAGCGCCGGGTGCGGGAGTGGCTGGCGGCGCGGGGCGGGGCCGCTCAGGACGCGGAGGAACAAGTGGCCGCCGCAAAGGAGGAGCGGGGCGGGAGGACGTCCGGGTCCGCCAGTGCGAACGGGCCGGATGAGGTTGCCGGAGACGGCGGGACGCAGGGTGCGGGAGCGCGGCGGAGGCGCCGTGTGGTGCGGGTGTACAAGGACCTGCGGGTGTTTCGCAACGGCATCCTGCAGGTTGTCCGGGAGATGGAACGGGCAGGCCTCGTGGTGGAAATGGAGGAACAGGTTGGCGATGAGGTCGGGGCCGAAAGCTGGGAGATCCGTCTCAAGGTGCGACGGGCGCCGGAGCGAGGGTGATGGGATGGCCAAGGTGATCGCCATCGTGAACCAAAAGGGCGGGGTGGGCAAGAGCACCACGGCCGTGAACTTGTCCGCGTACCTGGCCATCGACGGGGAGAGGGTGCTGCTCGTCGACCTGGATCCGCAGGGCAACGCGACCAGCGGTGTGGGCGTGGACAAAACGCAACTGGAGCGGTGCATGTATGACGTACTCGTGCACGAAGTGCCCTTGCCGGAGGTATGGCGGCCGTGCGGGATTGAAAACCTTTGGGTCGCCCCGGCCACCATCGACCTAGCCGGCGCGGAGATCGAGCTGGTCGCGGCCATGTCCCGGGAGTTCCGGCTGCGGCGGGCCCTCGAGGCGGTGAAGGAGCAGTTTGACTACGTGATCATCGACCTGCCGCCGTCCCTGGGCCTGCTCACGTTGAACGGACTGACTGCGGCCGACTCGGCCCTGGTGCCCATCCAGTGCGAGTACTACGCCCTGGAGGGGCTGAGTCAGTTGGTGAAGACATTGAAGCTGGTGCGGGATCACCTCAACCCGTCGCTCCGGGTGGAGGGGGTGGTCATGACCATGTACGACGCGCGCACCAACCTGGCTCAGCAGGTGATCGAGGATGTGAGGGCCTTTTTCGCCAGCGGGGAAGCGCGCCGCTACATCCCCGAAGAAGTGCGCGTCTTTGAAACCGTTATCCCCCGGAATATTCGCTTAAGCGAGGCGCCCAGCTTCGGGCAGCCCATCGCCATCTACGATCCGCGCTCCCGCGGCGCGAAGGCCTACGAAGCGCTGGCGCGGGAGGTGAAGGCGGGATGAGCCGCAGGGCGCTGGGGAGGGGACTGCGGGCGCTGATTCCCGCGGAGGGGGGCGATGAGCCGCGCACCGAGCGGCTGCCGGTGGATCGAATCCGGCCGAACCGGTACCAGCCCCGTACGGAGATGGACGCGACCGCGCTGCAGGAACTGGCGGAGTCGATCCGTACCCACGGCGTTCTGGAGCCGGTGATCGTGCGGCCGGTGGAAGACGGGTATGAGCTGGTGGTGGGCGAGCGGCGCTGGCGGGCCGCGCAGCAGGCCGGCTTGACCACCATTCCGTCGGTCATCCGGGAGCTCACGGACCAGGAGGCCGCGGTGCTGGCGCTGGTGGAGAACCTGCAGCGGGAGGATCTGAACCCCATTGAGGAGGCGCGGGCTTTCCAGCGGTTGACGGAACTGGGCCTGACGCAGGAAGAGGTTGCGGCGCAGGTGGGCCGCAGCCGGCCGGCGGTGGCCAACAGCCTGCGCCTGTTGACGCTGGAACCCGAGATCCAGCAGGCGGTAGCCCGGGGCGAGGTGAGCGTGGGGCATGCCAAGGTCCTGCTGGGCGTCGACGATCCAGCGCTTCGCCGCAGGCTGGTTGGGGAGATCATGAGCAAGGGACTGACGGTGCGCCAGACGGAGGAGTTGCTCCGGGCGCAAAGAAGAGTGGCCACAAGAAATGCCCGCGGAGGCCGCCGTATGCGGCAGGTGGATCCCATTTGGGCGGATGTGGAGACCCGCCTTTCGGAAGCTCTGGGAACCCGGGTGCGGGTGCAACGGCAGGGTGAAGGCGGTCGGATTGTGATCGAGTTTTACACCCAGGAGGACGTGGGTCGGCTGTTGGAACTGCTTGTTCCACGTGGAACATGACTCGAGATCCGGCTGGGCCTGCCAATGTTCCACGTGGAACACTGAATGGGGCCCGAGGGAGGGGTGCCCATGCCGCAGCAGCGAGACGACGGGCTGCCCGCCGTTGCGCGGGACTGGGGCCTGTTCGAACAAGGCCAACCGGTCACGTTGCGCGCGGAATCGCCGCTCTACAAAGGTGAATACGAGTGCTCCGTCCTGGAATCATCCCCGGAACGCCTGCGCATCACCATGCCAACCGAAAACGGCAAGCTCATCCTCGTACCTGTAGGAACGGCAGTGCGGGTGGAAGGGCAAACACCGGCCGGCCCGCTCGTCATCCAGGCCCGGGTCATCGACCGCATAGGAGGCTCCAGCCGCAGCCTGCTGCTGGGGCCCCTGCCGGAGCCACCCGCGTATTTGCAGGCCCGCCCGGGTTCGACGCCGGCCCGCACCATCGCCGTCACCAGCGGCAAGGGCGGTGTGGGGAAAACCGCCATGGTGGTCAATTTGGGCGTTGCTCTCGTTTCCTTGGGGCACCGGGTCTGCGTGCTGGACGTGGATCTGGGCACGGCCAACATTGACGTGATCTTAAACCTTACACCCCGCTGGAACCTCGCCCACGTGATCGCTGGCGAGAAGGACATCCTCGAGGTATTGGTCGAAGGGCCGGGCGGACTGGTTGTGCTGCCCGGAGGTTCGGGCCTGCAAGAACTGACCGCCCTGGACGACCGGCAATTTGGCAAGCTGCGCTCCCAGTTCCAACGGCTGGAGCGCTATGCGGACATTCTTCTGTTGGACACCGGGAGCGGGCTGTCGCGTTCGGTTACCAACTTCGTCCTCGCGGCAGACGAAGCCATCGTACTGACGACGCCCGAGCCGCACGCCATCACGGACGCTTACGCGCTGTTGAAGGTCGTGTCGCAATATGAGACCAACCTACCGATCCGTTTGGTGGTCAACCGCGCCCGGGACTCCGGCGAGGCGGAGACCATCGCCCGCAAGATGATCTTCGCCAGCCAGCGCTTCCTGGGCATCGACATGGGCTACCTGGGGTTCGTCAGCGAGGATCCGGCCGTGGGCCAAGCCATCCGGCGCCAACAAGACCTACTGACCGCATTCCCGCGGAGCCGCGCTGCTGCCGATGTCCGGCGTCTCGCCGCCGGGGTCGCTGAAGGTCTCGCCGGGGCGCTCCCGCCGCCGTCCCGCTACCGCACCCTCGTCCACCGGCTGCGGTCGCTGTTCTCTCGCTGACGGCGCACGGGCAGTCGGCTAATGGACCGGAGGTCTATCGCAAGGCCGTGGCCGGAGTGCGCGGCCTTCTCTGGGCACCCGCAGCGGCGGCCTCCTGCACCGAAGCCCACTGTTCGAGGGCCAGGCGCAGCCCTTCCGCGATGGTTTCCGCCATGCGCATCACGAGGCTGAGCCGGGTGTTCTGCAGGACAAAGTACTCCATGAAGCCGCCTACGTTCACCACACCCATGATGTGGAAATCGCCCACCGGCGGCAAGTCCTTATTTACCCCGGTGCCCGGACGCAGCGGGCCGGGACGGACCGAAACGCAGCCGACGCTTTCCGTGCGGCCGAGGCATGCGTCGACCGCGACGACGACATGACCGGGAGCCGACGCCTCCTCCCGCAGGCGGGTGAGAAACTGGTGCAGGTTGGCGGCATGAACCGGTTCGTCCAAGGTGCCGAACACCCGCACGCCCGGGATATTCAACCGCGAAAGACGCGATCCGACAAGGGGCCCCAGCGAATCGCCGGTGGATCGGTCCGTGCCGATGCAGACTACCGTCACAGCGGACGCCGGCTCGGCTCGCCCGGAAAGGCAGTCCAGGATGGCTACGGAGAGGCGCTCGGAGGCCAGGGCGTCGTCCACATGGACGCGCGGAGGGACGCAGAAGGGCCGCCGTGCCCGGTCCAAGGCCATGGTGAGCTTCTCCAACAATCTGGTTGCCTCCCCGTGCTGGTATGCATCGGCCGTCCCCATGAGAGCAGCGACCCGTGCTGACAGTATATGAGCGGCACGTGACTCCTATTCCGCTGCCGCCAAGCGCGGAACGCGAGTATTTCCCGGGAAATAGTACTGCAGGAAAAGCTCAGGCCGCGCGAGCACAGATTGCGGGTCCCATAGCGCAGTCGCCAAGAGCAACGGAGCCGGCGGCGTGGCGGGAAATTGACAAGCCCGGAATGCTGGAGTAAGGTAAGGGCACAAGCAGCATTCAAGGTGGGCTATAACGCTCGATGGACACACCTTCTCCCCAGCCTGCAGCCGAAAACCAAGCCGAGCCGGCCGCAGCGGCGGTTCAACCCGAGCCGCCGCCCGCCGACGCACAGCGGGCTCGCGCGCGGCTT
>NICF_comb_assmDRAFT_10004006_pt1 | contig 10404 bp, 8 predicted proteins | sample NewIslPassag4_SG_FD_11279 | JGI IMG/M metagenome (IMG submission 11279) | reverse complement strand
GACATGTACAACGCGTGGCACGGGCTGCAGGAGTTCAGCGAGCCCATGCGCACCTTCCGCGTCCTGGGACCCGCTCAGGACATCAACTATTGGCAGTTTTACGCCTTGGCGGACAGCGGTATCCGGACGTTGGACGACCTGATCGGCAAGCGGTTTGCCCCGGGCGCACCCGGCTCCGGCGCGGCGGCCAACGCCGAGCTGTTCCTACGGGAGGCAGGCATCATCGACCAGCTGCAACTGGTGTATATCTCCTGGGCCGAAACCCCCGGCTTCGTGACCGACCGGGTCGTCGACGCCGGCAACCGAGCCGGCACCCACCCGCTGCCCATGCTGCAGGAGATCGACGTCACCCATCCGGTGCGGGTGCTGGACCTCGGGGAGGCCATGGAGCGCACCAGGTTCCTGGAGAAGTACCCGTACTTCCAAGAGGTCGTCGTGCAGCCTGGAGACTACCGCGGCCAGGATGCACCGGCCCGCACCTTTGGGCAGGGCACTTGGTGGGTCGTCCGAGAGGACCTGCCTGAGGACGTTGTCTACGAGTTGATGAAGATCGCCTATTCGCCGGAGGCCGCGGCGTGGTTGGACGCCGTGTACCCTGAGCACGTGCACGACAGCCCGGATCCCCTGAAGGGGCTGATCCTGCCCCTGCATCCCGGTGCGATCCGGTACTGGGAGGAGCGGGGCGTGGAGATTCCCGCGGAGGCCCGGTAAAGCCTGCGTGAGGGCGAGTAGCGGGTTTGCCGCCGGTGGCCCGGGAAACCCTCCGGGTCACCGGCCTCGCCCCCCAAGGGAGGGTATGGGATGTTCCGGCGGTTGAAAGACAAGATCGTGCAGTCGATCATGGCCGGCACGATGGCCGCCGACTTGCGCGCTCTGCGGGGATGGGAGCGCTGGGTATTCCGGGTGATGGCCATCGGTTTCTCGGCGCTGTTCTTCTACTCCGCGGGCCCCCCGTTTTTGGGCACGCCCGGTGTGGGCTTGCGGCGCGGGATGTATATGCTCCTGACGCTGGCCATGATCTTTATGCTTTACCCTAGCGGCCGCCGTTCGCCCCGGGATCGGGTGCCCTGGTGGGACTGGGCGCTCATCGCGCTGACGACCGTCACGTTCGGTTACTGGATCGTTTACTTCAACGACATCGTCCTGCGCTTCGGCATGCCGACGACGCCCGACGTGGTCTTCGGCACCCTCGCCATCGTGCTCTCGCTGGAGGCCACTCGCCGGGTGCTCGGCTGGGTGTTGGTGGTGCTGGGCCTTGTGTTCCTCGCGTATGCCTGGGGCGGCGGTTACCTGTCGGGAGCGCTGGCCCACGCGGGCTTTCCGTGGGAGGACATCGCTTACCGGCTGTTCAGCATGGAGGGCATTTTCGGCGTCGTTTTGGACACCACGGCCCGGTTTGTCGTGTTGTTCGTCCTCTTCGGTGCCCTCATGAAGGTCCTTGGCGCGGGCGAGTTCTTTGTGGAGTTTCCCTATGCCCTCACCGCCCGGTTCCGGGGCGGGCCGGCCAAGGCGGCCGTCGTGGCCAGCGGTCTTTTCGGCATGATTTCGGGCAGCGCCACCGCGAACACGGCCGCTACCGGGGCTTTCACAATCCCGCTCATGAAGCGCGTCGGCTACCCACCCCACATCGCGGGCGCGATCGAGCCCGCGGCGTCCACCGGGGGTATGTTCATGCCGCCGGTGATGGGCGCGGGCGTGTTTATCATGTCCGAGCTGATCCGGGTGCCGTACGCGGAGATCATGAAGGCGGCTTTCGTCCCGGCGGTCATCTACTTTATCTCCGTGGGCGTTATGGCCCATCTCGAAGCCCTCAAGCGGGACCTCAAGGGCGTTACCGACGAGTCTATCGAGAACCCGTGGGCCATCCTGCGCCGGGGCTGGGTGTATGTGGTGCCCGTCGTTGTCGTCATCGTGCTCCTCTTGCAGGCGTACTCCCCGGGGCGCGCCGTGTATTGGTCCATCGTGTCCATGCTCGTGGTCTATCTCTTGCGGGAGATGTGGACCAAGCGCGGCCAGGAGTCGCCTGTCCGGATCTTGGGCCGCGGCGCGAAGGCAGTGGTGGAAGGCTTTGAGGACGCGGCACGCGACACGCTGATGCTGGGCTCCGTCGTGGGCACGGTGGGAATCATCCTCGGCGTCATCGCCCTCACCGGCATCGGTTTCCTGTTTGCCACGTCCATCATGCAATTGACATACGGGCTGCTGCCCCTCGCCATCCTGATTGCCTTCCTGACCGCGTACGTGCTGGGGATGGGCATGACGGTGACGTCGGCGTACATCCTGCTGGCGGCCCTGGTGGCGCCGGCCATGATCCGCATGGGCGTGGACCCGTTGGCGGCGCACCTGCTGATTTTCTGGTACAGCCAGACGTCCAACGTGTCGCCGCCGGTGTGCTTGGCGGCCTTTGTCGGCGCGGGAATTGCCCGGGCCAATCCGTTCCAGACCGGCTTTGCGGCTCTGCGCTTCTCGGCGTACCTGATCATCATGCCGCTCTTGTTCGTCTACAGCGAGATCCTGATGCCCAACGGTCTGACCTGGGCGGCCGCGCAGGCGATGGTGACGGCGCTGATCGCCACTGTGCCGTTTGCCGCGGGGATCATGGGCTACCTGGTGCGGCCGCTGAACTGGCCGCTGCGGATCTTGCTGCTGGCGGCCAGCGTTGGCCTGATGATTCCCGGCTCCATGTCGGACGTACTGGGACTGGTGGTCTTTGTGGCCATTTGGGTGCGGGAGCTCATCGCGTACCGCCGGGAGATGGCCGTCACGACGGTGGCCGGGTGAGTGGCGGCAGGCAGCGGCGGACTCTTACGCGGTCGCCGTCGAGGGCCGCCGGGTAAGGCGCCGCGTTCGGGAAACACAGCGCACGCCAGACCGGCTCTGTCCGCGGGACTGGTGGCGGTCCGCCGGCAAACTGCCGGCGCCGCTAGAGGCTGATAAGGAGGACGAGTGACATGGCGACCAGCGATTGGCGGCAGGGGCTTGACGAATGGCCCAATTCCGTTGGGGAGCTGTACATCGACCCGCGCCGCACGGCATTGGTGATCGTGGACATGCAGAACTACTACGTCCGCGATGACGGCGGGATGGTGCAGTTGCTGCGCCGGCGCTTCCCAGCCCGGGCCAGCTACCTGGCGGAGAGGATGAAGGTTGTCATCCCCAACCTGCAGCAGTTGCTGGCGTTTTTCCGGGAGCAGGGGCTGCGGCGGGTGTTCCTGACCGTCGGCGCCGAGCTCCCCGATGGTAGCGATCAGTTTGACCGGCGCTACCGGCGGGACCGGCGGCGGGCCGAGCAGGCGGGCCTGGCCAGCGTATTGTCCAAGGGCACGTACCAGCACGCCATCATCGACGAGCTGGCACCCCGGCCGGACGAACTGGTGCTGAACAAGAACTCTGTCAGCGCCTTCAACTCCACGGCGCTGGACCAGTACTTGCGCAACATGAAGGTGGAAACGCTGGTTATGACCGGTTGCGCCACTGACGCATGCGTGGAGACGACGGCGCGGGACGCCGCTGACCGCGGATACAACGTCATCCTCGTGGAGGACGCGTGCGCGGCCTTTGGTGAGGAAGCGCATGTGGCGACGCTGCGGGCCTTCGCCCGCATGTTCGGCAAGGTAGCTACCACCGGGGAGGTGGTCCAATTCCTTCAGGAAGCGCTTAGCAAGGAGGGGGCCACGGTGTGGCCGTGAGGCCAAGTGCCGCGGCCCCTTTTGACGTCACTCACGGGTTTGCCGTTACTCAGGGGGAAGGACCGGGAAGTCGATGACACGGCCGGCGCCTTGCGCGCGGGCGGCCAAGTACACCGCCCGGGCCGCCGCCACGTCTTCCATGGCCACCCCGATAGATTTGAAAAACGTGATGTCATCTGGGCCGTGGCGGCCGGGCACCTCTCCCCTTACGATGCGGCCCAGTTCCACGGCGTTATCCCACCGGAAAGCGCCGGTTGCTGCCGCCTGGATGAGGTCGCCGGCTTCGAGCTCCGCCTGCTGCCGGTCGTCGACGGCGACGACCGCGGCGCGGGCTACGACGCCGGCCTCCACTTCGCATCGGCCGGGCAAGTTGGCGCCCATGGCGTTGATGTGCATGCCGGGATTGACGTCCGCGGCGGAGAGGACCGGTGCGGTGGCCGTGGTGGCCGTCACCACCACGTGAGCGCCTGCAGCAGCGGCCGCAGCGCTGTCGGCAGTCTCGACGCGCAGGCCCAACTGGGCCGCCATTTGCTGGGCAAAAGCGGCCCGGCGCTCGGGGTCGCGGCTGTAGACGCGGATGCGCGCGGGACGCTTGAGGGCGGCCAAGGCCAGGATCTGGGTCGCAGCCTGTGTGCCTGTGCCGATGACGGCCAGCTCCTCCCAGTCGGGATGAGCCATGTACTTGGTGGCCACGGCGGTGGCGGCGCCCGTGCGCATCTGGCCGAGCCAGTCCGCCTCCATCATGCTGACGGGGTCGCCTGTGTCGGCGTCGTAGAGCACCAGCAGCGCCATGGGCCCGCGCCGGCGCGGGAAAATGGAGGATAGCTTTACCGCATAAAAGCCGTCGGCCGGGAGCCCCGCGCTCATGGTGCGGAAGACGCCCCCGGGCAACGTCAGGCGGCTGCGGGGGACGTTGACCACGTCTTGGCTGTGCTGCCGCCGAAAGACGGCTTCGACGGCCTCAATGGCCATGGCGGGGGTCAGCAGTCGTTGCACGTCCTGTTCCGTCAAAAAGAGCATAGCCGGTCGCGTCCTTTCGTCGGAAGAGTAGGGTGAATCCTGGCCGGTACGGCGTTTTCCGCACACAGGATCATCAATCCTGCTCACAACGGACGATAGGCGGGCCGGCGCGGCAGAGGCCGCAACCCTGGGCCCCGGGTTCTTGGGGGAGTGGTGGTCGCCGCCGGCTCGCGCCGGTTTCTGGAGCCGTGGGCTGCGCAGCCGGCGCCGCTGCGGCGCTGATTCGAAGCGGGGAGGAAGCGTCTATGCCGGAGGTTGTGGCTCGAGGCAAGCTGACGGACGTCATTTACGCTCAGCTGAAGCCTGAAGAAGACCTGTACCTCGCTCTGATCGACATCGCGCGTCAGGAAGGCATCGAGACGGGATTGGTCCTGGACATCACCGGGGCGCTGAGCCGTGTGCGGCTAAGCCTTCCCTTAAGGACCGGGGAAGCGGGGCAGTTGCCGGGCGTTATCGAACTGGAGGGGATGTTTGAAGCCAGCGGCCATGGCATCATCGGCCGGACGCTGGACACCTACGACGGCGGGGCGTCAGGCATCATCAACCGGCAGGGCGAACCGTACATCCACGTTCACCTGACCGTAACCCAGGCGGACAAGACCTACTGCGGCCACCTCATCGACGGTTGCCGGGTGCGCTCCGTGCACCCCAAGTCCCATTTCACCGTGGTGCTGGCGCGGGTGGAAGGGGTGGAGCTCAATTTCCGCGTGTCCGAGGAGCGCACGCCGACCTATCCCAAGGGCATCCCGTACCACGAACTGCGGGTGCGACATTGAGGTAAGCAACAATAGGCGACTCAAAGTGCAAAGGGGGTTGTGGCGTTGGCCATTCGCAACGAGGATCGCTGGCCAAGCCCATTTAACGCACCGGGGTTAGAGCGGCTGCGCACCGCCTTCCCCATCAACGTGCCGCCTGCGGTGCGGGTGAGCGACTGTACCCTGCGGGACGGTGAGCAGCAGGCGGGCTTATCTTTTGACCGGGCGGCCAAAGTGCGGGTCGCGCAGGCCCTGGAATCACTGGGCGTGTACGAGATCGAGGCGGGTACGCCTGCCAGCAGCCAGGAAGACGCCGACGCGATCGCTGAGATCGTCGGTCTGGGTCTTAACGCCAAGATCAGCATGCTCGTCCGTTCGCGGCGGGACGACATCGACCAGGCCCGGAGCCTGGGGGTGTGGGGGGTGCGCATCAGCTTCCCGATTAGCCCCCTGCAGCGCCAGCACAAGCTCAAGGGCATCGACGACGAGGAGTACGTGCGCCAGGTGCTCGAGATCACCGATTACGCGAAGTCCCAGGGGCTGTACGTTATCTTCAGCCCCTTCGACACGACCCGGGCCGATCTGAACTTTGCCTGCCGCGTCGTGCGCGAGCTAGCCCGCACCCAGACCGCCGACCGGATCCGTGTCGTGGATACCACGGGCTGCGCCACGCCGGAAGGCATCATGTACCTGGTCGGCGCTCTCAAGGACAGCGCGCCGGAGATGGCTTTCGAAATCCACGTGCACAACGACTTCGGCCTGGCGTGTATCAACACGGTGGCCGGCGTGCTGGCGGGCGCGGAGTACGTTTCCACCACGATGAACGGCATCGGGGAGCGCAGCGGCAACGCCGCTACGGAGGAAGTAGCCATGACGCTGGAGGCTCTCTACGGCGTGGAAACCGGGCTGCGCCTGGAGCGGCTTACCGAGGTGTCGCAAATTGTTCAGCGAGAGAGCGGTGTGCGGCTGCAGCCCCACAAGGCGGTGGTGGGCGAGAACTCTTTCCGCCACGAGGCGGGCATGGTGGTCTCAGGCGTCGTGAAAGAGCCCTACACGGCCGAGAGCTACCGGCCTCACGTGGTGGGTCAGCGCCGTCAACTCGTCGTGGGCAAAAAAAGCGGCCTGGCGGCCATCAAGGCCAAGCTGGCCGAACTGGATCTCTCCGCGCCGGAGGAGAAGCTCCCGGACTTGGTGCAGCGGGTCAAGGAACAGGCCATCCGCCAGGGGAGGGCGTTGACCGACGATGAGTTCCGCGCTCTTGTGCAGGCCGCAGCGTCGTGAAGCAGCCAGCGCGGCCGGACGTTGGACGATCGGCCGCGCCGGCCCGTTGTGGTGGCATTGCGCTCCCTGTGGCACTGACGAAATCCGGCCGCGGCCGGGCGGCCTTTGGAGGTGGCGGCGATGGCGGCCACTAGCCGGATAACAATCCCTGACCTCGAGGACGTGTCGACCCGCATCTTGGCGGCGGCCGGACTGCCCGAGGACCAGGCCCGTATCGTCAGCCAGGTGCTGGTGTTCGCCGACGCCCGGCGGGTATGGTCGCACGGCGTGTTCCGGCTCGACAGCTACGTCGGCCGCATCCTGGCCGGTGGGGTCAACACGAATCCCCAGGTCAGTATCGAAACCCTGGCGCCGTCGCTCTTGCGGGTGTGGGGCGACCACGGCATGGGCCATGTGGTGACCATGAGGGCCACAGAGGCAGCGATGGCAGCGGCGCGGGCCACCGGAATCGCTTTGGCGGCCGTCACGGGGTCTGGCCATTTCGGCATGGCCAGCGCCTACTCCCGCCGGGCCGCGGAGGAAGGGTTCATCGGCATCGTCTGGACAACCACCTCCGCCACGCTCGCGCCCTGGGGTAGCAAGGAGCCCCTGCTGGGAAACAACCCGATTGCCTTTTCCCTGCCCGTGCAGGGAGGCTGGCCCATCACCCTGGACATGGCGCTCAGCACCGTGGCGGGGGGCAAGATCCACATCGCCGCCCAGCGGGGCGAGCCGATCCCTTTGGGGTGGGCCCTGGATTCGGAAGGCAACGAGACGACGGACGCAAAGGCGGCGCTGGCGGGGACGCTGTTTCCCATTGGGGGCTACAAGGGATCGGGTCTCAGCATCGTCACCGAGATGATGGCGGCGGGGCTGACGCGTGGCCAGTTCGCTTTTCAGGCGCCCGATCTGTGGCGCAACCCGGGCGAGAAGCAGTCCTCCAGCCACGTCCTGCTGGTAGTAGATGTGGAGCGATTCCTCCCCCTGGACGAGTTCTCGGCGTGGATCGGGCAACTGGCTGAGCGGGTGCGGGGCAGCGCCCGGCGGCCCGGTTTCGACCGCGTCTTCCTGCCGGGCGAGCCGGAAGAGGAGGCTGCGGCGGAGGCCCAACGCCACGGCATCGACTTGCCCGACACGTCGCGGCAGGCGGTGCGCAAGGCGGCCGCGAAGGCCGGGATCGACTGCGACTTGTGAGGGGCTCCGGCACAGGACCGGGCCCCTCGCCCTTCTTGAGGATTTGGCTCAGCACCTCCTGCTTACGGACTCAGTTCAGGATGCCTTTCTTGCGCAAAATCTCGTCAATGCTCTTTGGGATGATCTGGCCGGCCCGGATGCGCGCCAGCTCCTCGTCATCCTTCTGCTGGATGCGGGCCGCCTGCTCGGCCACGGCGGCGGCGCGGGCTTGGGGTACGACGACGACGCCGTCCGCGTCGCCGATCACGATGTCACCGGGATGAACCACTACGCCGGCGCACGCGATAGGCAGATTAACCACGCCGGGGCCTTCCTTGCCGCACTTGACCGGATTGGCGCCGATGGCGAACACCGGCCAGCCCACTTCCCGCAACGGGCCGATGTCCCGCACACAGCCGTAGAGGACGAGCCCGCCGAGGCCCTTGGTCTTGGCCCGCCAGCTCATGAGCTCGCCCCAGCAGCCGTTGGTGAGGACGCCACCCGCGTCCACCACCAGCACGTCGCCGGGCTGCGCCAGATCCACGGCCTTGTTGAGCATTAAGTTGTCGCCGGGCGGCAGCTTGACGGTGATCGCGGGACCGCAGACCCGCATGTTGTCACTGATGGGTTTGACCGAAGGGTGCATGGCGACGAAGCCTTCCAGGGCGTCGGCAATGACCGTCGTCGGGAAGGCGGACAGCGCTTTTACCACTTCCGGATCAGGCCGAGAGATGTCGGGCACAAATCCGAAACCGGGACGACCGATGAACTGCTGCGTCATGGACGGGCTCCTTTCGTGGCGAGGTGTCGGATGGTCGGGTGTTGGACTGCTGCCCGGGATCGCCCACCGTCCCGCCCGGGCACGAGGCGCCCGGGCGCACCCAGGTGTACCAGGGTGCCGGCCAGCGGCCTCGGGAGCAGTTCGGCGCCGGCCGGCTCTCCTCCTGGCTCGTCGCGTTTGATGTTGCCTTTGTCGCCCTCGGGGCCACTGCAGGCCCCAGCAGCGGGGCGGGGCGAGCCGGTTTCCAGGTGGCCACATGGGCGCCAAAAAGGGAGGGGCGGTGTCCGCCGCAAAAGGGAGGATGATTCGGGACGCAGAATCGTTTGTATACACTGGTGTGGAGAATCCGGCCCGAGCCGCGGGCCCAAGGAGGCAACGGTTGACGGTGGAGCAGTTGAAAGTGCGGGCGGTTTTGATGCGCGGCGGCACCAGCCGCGGCCTGTTTTTCCATGAGCAGGACTTGCCGGGGCCTGGTCCCGAGCGGGATCAGCTCATCTTGGCGGCCTTTGGCAGCCCGGACCCCTACGGCAAGCAGATCGACGGCGTGGGCGGGGCCACCTCGGTGACCAGCAAGGTGGTCTTGATCAGCCCGTCGCAGGAACCCGGCTGCCAGGTGAACTACTTCTTTGGCCAGGTGGACATCCGCCGGCCGCTGGTGGACTGGACCGGCACGTGCGGCAACTTGTCCGCCGCGGTAGGGCCGTTTGCGATTGAGGAAGGACTGGTGCCTGCCACCGACCCTGTGACGAAAGTGCACATCTGGCAGGTCAACACCCGCAAGCGCATCGTCGCCCATGTGCCAACGGTGGATGGCTTGCCCGCGGTGGAGGGGGATTTCACCATCGACGGCGTGCCGTTCGCCGGCGCCCGCATCCAGCTGGACTACCTGGATCCGGGTGGATCGTGCACCGCTGGCCTCTTGCCCACGGGCCGGCCTGTAGATGAGCTGGACATCCCCGGCTGGGGCAAGATCCCCGTCACCATGCTGGACGCGACCAACCCCGTGGTGTTTGTGCGCGCCGAGGACCTGGGGCTCAAGGGCACCGAACTCGGCGAGGAGATCGACACCAACCCAGAGATCCTACGGAAGCTCGAGCTCTTGCGCAGCCACGGCGCGGTGCGGATGGGACTGGCCGCCACGCCCGAAGAAGCCACCCAGAAGCGCCCAGGCACGCCAAAAGTGGTTTTTGTCAGCCCGCCGGCGGACTACCAGACGCAAAAGGGCACGTGGGTGCGGGCTCATGAGATTAACCTGGTCGGCCGATACATGACCATGGGCACCCTGCACCGTACCTACGCGGTGAGCGGCGCCATCGCCACCGCGGCCGCAGCGCTGGTCAAGGGAAGCGTGGTCAACAGCGTGGCGCGGTTGGACAGCGACGCGCCTGAACAGGAGATCCGCATCGGCCATCCCAGCGGCCTCTTGCCCGCCGGCGCTCGCGTGGAGCTGCGGGACGGGCAGTGGGTGTGCGAGAAGGGCGTCGCGTACCGTACGGCTCGCCGCCTGTTTGAAGGATACGTGCGGGTGCCCAAGTCTCGGGTGAGGGGCGCTTAGGGTGGCCGAGGCACGGTCCCTCAAAGCGGCGCTGCGGTCCGGGCGTGTCGTCACGGGCTTTCAGCAGTTCCTGGCATCGCCCGATTTGACGGAGCTTGTGGCCCGCGCGGGTTTCGACTTTGTGGTGTTATGCACGGAGCACGGCACCTTCGGCTACGGCTCGGAACTGGC
>NICF_comb_assmDRAFT_10004005_pt1 | contig 10406 bp, 9 predicted proteins | sample NewIslPassag4_SG_FD_11279 | JGI IMG/M metagenome (IMG submission 11279) | reverse complement strand
AATTACTCGACAAAACAATTTGAATCCAGGTTCGAATACGATCCTGCCACTGAAGTTTACCATCGATACACTTCCGAGGGTGTGATGGTGGATTATGAGACGAAGGAAAAAATCGTGCTCAATAATGTTTTCATCATTGAAACCACCCATACGGTTATTGATGATAATGGAAGTCTGGACGTGGATTTTTCTTCAGGAGGACTGGGCTACCTTTTGCAAAAGGGAAAATACCAGGAGGTAGAATGGAAAAATGTGGATGGACGCATCACTCCATATCTTGACGGTAAAGAAGTGCCGCTTGTTCCTGGCAAAACGTGGATCAGTGTTGTCACGGACTTAAATAAAGTCACTTTTGAATAGTTCAATACTGCCTTTGTCTTATATTCGAAATTTGATTTTGTTGTCTATGGATTGATTGGGGGGAATCGCATTGCAGATCAATAAATTGCGGGGAAGGGAATTAGATCAGTTATTTAACGCCATCTTGACTTTGCAGGATTTGGAAGAATGTTACCGGTTTTTTGATGATCTTTGCACCATCAATGAAATCCAGTCCCTTGCCCAAAGACTGGAAGTTGCCCGGCTTTTAAAAAGTGGGCAAAAATACCATGAAATTGAAAAAGAAACCGGAGCTTCCACAGCAACCATCTCACGGGTAAAACGTTGCCTCAATTATGGGAATGATGGTTATCAAATGGTGTTGGAGAGGCTGAAGGAGAAAGATACCGCACGGGAATAAAAGAGCAAATTACCTTTGCTCTTTTTTTGTCTGTGGAAAAAGATTCCTTCCTGAATTAGGGATGTTACATTTTTTATGTTTCCATTCATGGTATAATGACGAATGGGAAATGTAATGGAGGAACAAAAATGTACAATTATCGAAACTGGAAACATGTGTTTAAACTCGATCCAAATAAGGAAATCGATGATCAAAGTTTAGAAAGAATTTGTGAATCTGGAACAGATGCGATCTCGTAGGAGGAAGCGATGGAATAACAATGGAAAAGGTAGTGAATCTCTTAGCCAGAGTCAGGCGCTACACCGTCCCTTGTGTCCTTGAAGTATCTAATTTCGATTCCATTACCCCGGGATTTGATTACTATTTTGTACCAACAGTATTAAACAGCCAAAAAAGGGAATGGATTGTCGGCCATCATCATCAAGGGATTAAGGAATATTCCCCTTTTATCGATTGGCAGGAGATGATCTTTGAAGGATATTGCATATTAAATGGACAAAGCAAAGTTGCCCTTTTAACCGAAGCCAATACTAACCTGGATGAAGAAGATGTTGAAGCTTATGCATTAATGGCAGAAAAGATGTTCCATCTGCCGATCTTCTATATTGAATATAGTGGAACCTACGGCAATCCAGAAGTGGTAAGCCGAGCAAAAAGAAACCTTGAACAAACGATCCTCTTTTATGGTGGGGGAATAGATAGCTACTCCAAAGCCAAGGAAATGGCCAAACATGCGGACTGTATTGTAGTCGGAAATGCTGTATACGAAAATTTGGAGGAAGCTTTAGCAACGGTAAAGGCAGCAAAAGAAGTTTGAACAAAACAACAAGATCGCATACAATAGGAACAAATGTTCGAAAAAAGGGTGGATTACATTGCAAATGTTGACAGATCGTCTACTAAAGGGTCTCAATAAAGAACAGGTACAAGCGGTCAAAACGACGGAAGGGCCGCTTTTGATCATGGCCGGTGCAGGAAGCGGCAAAACCCGTGTCTTAACCCACCGTATCGCCTATTTGATAGTGGAAAAAAGGGTTAACCCCTACAATATACTGGCCATTACCTTTACGAATAAAGCTGCGAGGGAAATGAAGGAACGGATTCAGGGGCTTCTTGGTGGCGCTGCCGAATCAATCTGGATCTCCACTTTTCACTCCATGTGCGTTCGTATTTTACGCCGGGACATTGAGCGAATAGGGATTAACAGGAATTTTACCATTCTCGATACTACTGATCAATTGTCCGTCATAAAAGGAATTTTGAAAGATTTAAACCTGGATCCGAAAAAATATGATCCCCGGGCTGTTTTGGCCAAAATCTCCAGTGCAAAAAATGAACTGATTGACGCAAAGACCTTTGCCGATATGAGCGGCAATCTGTACGAGATGAAGGTTGCGGATATTTATTTGGAGTATGAAAAGCGGCTATTAAAAAATCATGCCCTCGATTTTGACGATCTGATTATGCGAACGATTCAGTTATTCACTCGAGTTCCGGAAGTTTTGGAGTATTACCAACGGAAGTTTCAATACATTCATGTCGATGAGTATCAGGATACGAACAAGGCCCAATATAAGCTTGTCAACCTGTTGGCCAGAAAGTTTCAAAACCTGTGTGTTGTCGGGGACTCGGACCAATCCATTTATCGCTGGAGAGGAGCGGACATTTCCAATATTTTATCCTTTGAAAAGGATTATGCGAATGCCAAAGTAATTTTGCTCGAGCAAAACTATCGGTCCACGAAAACGATCCTTAATGCGGCTAATGGTGTCATTTCCAATAACTTAAACCGGAAACCGAAGAAATTATGGACGGAAAATGAAGAAGGTTCCAGGGTGAAATATTATCAGGCGGACAATGAACAGGGAGAAGCCTTATTTGTAGCCGGGAAGATTAAAGAGTTGGTTGAAAAGGGGAAACGGAAATATAAAGATTTTGCTATTTTATATCGGACAAATGCCCAATCCCGGGTGATGGAAGAAGTTTTGGTCAAATCCAATATCCCTTATACAATAGTCGGCTCAACGAAGTTCTATGATCGGAAGGAGATTAAAGACCTTCTTGCCTATCTTCGCCTGATCTCCAATCTTGGAGATGATATCAGTCTAAAAAGGATCATTAATCTCCCGAAACGGGGTATTGGGGATACTTCCATTGAAAAGATTGAAGCCTATGCAGCCCTACACGACCTTACGATGTTCGAAGCCCTTGGTTCAGTGGATCTGATTGGTCTATCCGCAAAAGCGACCAAAGCCTGTAAAGAGTTTTACGAGATGATCAAACAATTGAATGAAATGCAATTTTCCCATTCTGTAACCGAATTGACGAAAGAAGTTTTGCATCGTACCGGATACAAAGATATGTTGAAGGCAGAGAAAACGCTAGATGCGGAAAGTCGCCTAGAAAACCTTGAGGAATTCCTTTCGGTCACGCAACACTTTGAGGCCACCAGTGAAGAACCCACTTTGGTTGCCTTCTTGACGGATTTGGCTTTAGTATCCGATATTGACCAGTTGGATCAGGATGTAGAGGAAAAGGATGCGGTTGTTCTCATGACCCTCCATTCTGCCAAAGGGCTGGAATTTCCGGTAGTCTTTTTGATCGGTATGGAGGAAGGGGTTTTCCCCCATAGCCGGAGTCTGATGGAAGAAGCGGAAATGGAAGAGGAAAGGCGCCTAGCTTATGTAGGGATAACCCGGGCGGAAGAGGAATTATACTGCACAAATGCCCGAATGCGGACTCTCTTTGGGCGTACGAATATTAACCGCCCTTCCCGGTTCATTGATGAAATGCCGGATGAAGTCATGGAAAATCTCAATCTTAACAATCGGGTACATCGTAGCCCCATGTCCCAACCCAGGAATGGAGGAAAACCGGTTCGCCCGGTCATGAAAAAGCCTGTTGGAAAGGACGCCTTGGATTGGCGGACAGGACAGAGAGTTCTTCATAAGAAATGGGGGATCGGGACCGTTGTCAGTGTCCGGGGTGAAGGTGAAAACATGGAGCTGGACATTGCATTCCCAAGCCCTGTAGGGATCAAACGGTTGCTTGCCAAGTTTGCTCCGATTGAAAAGGTGGATTAATTGTTTCGTATGGTGCAGGATAGATTCAAGGAAAGAAAAAATTTTTGATTTTATCTATCCTGCATCTAAGATACATAGTGGAATTTTTATTCTCGTTGACAATGAAAGCGAGGGTTTATGATGGATCTGAATATGGCAAAAAAACGGGCAGAAGAGCTGCACGCGTTATTAAATCAGTATAGTTACGAATATTATGTGTTAGACAAACCTAGTGTGCCGGATTCGGAATACGACCGGTTACTCCAGGAACTGATTCGGCTGGAAGACCAATATCCGGAGCTTAAAACCCCAAACTCTCCCACGCAACGGATTGGAGGAAAACCGTTGGAAGGGTTTCAAAAGGTAACTCATCGCCTTCCGATGCTCAGCCTTTCAAATGCCTTTAATGAGCAGGATTTACGGGATTTTGACCGGAGGGTGCGGGAAAAAATCGGACCGGACTATGCTTATGTATGTGAACTGAAAATTGACGGACTGGCAGTTTCCCTTCGCTATGAAAATGGGCTATTTGTGCAAGGATCTACCCGGGGGGACGGAACCACAGGGGAAGATATTACACAAAACTTGCGTACGATCCGATCGATACCTCTCCAGTTGAATGAACCGATTACTATAGAAGTCCGGGGAGAAGTATATATGCCGAAAAAATCCTTTGAAGCGCTGAACCGGGAGCGGGCTGAAAAAGGAGAGGAACTTTTCGCAAATCCGAGAAATGCGGCGGCAGGATCTCTCCGGCAATTGGATCCGAAAGTTGCCGCTTCAAGAAACTTGGATGTCTTTTTATATGCAATCGGAGAACATGGCCCCTTGGATATTAAGAAACATAGTGACGGACTTGCCCTTTTGGATAGACTCGGACTTAAGACGAATAAGGAACGGCGGGTTTGTCAATCTATTGATGAGGTTTTAGCTTATATTGAGGAATGGCAAGGGAAGCGCCCGAGTCTTCCTTATGAAATTGATGGGATCGTCATCAAAGTTGACCGGTATGATCATCAACAGATTCTAGGGGAGACGGTGAAAAGTCCTCGCTGGGCCATCGCCTATAAATTCCCAGCAGAAGAGGTCGTTACCAAATTGATTGACATTGAACTTAGTGTCGGACGCACAGGTGTCGTTACCCCTACAGCAATATTAGAACCCGTTCGGGTGGCAGGGACAACAGTTCAGCGGGCATCCCTCCATAATGAGGATTTGATTAAGGAAAAGGATATTCGTTTAGGGGATTTTGTAGTTGTCCGCAAAGCTGGGGACATCATTCCGGAGGTAGTCCGAGCCATCTCTGAAAGAAGAACGGGCAGAGAAGTTCCATTTTCCATGCCTACCCATTGTCCCGAATGTGGCAGTGAACTTGTCCGATTGGATGAAGAAGTTGCCCTTCGTTGCATCAATCCGAAATGTCCCGCCCAAATCCGGGAGGGCCTAATCCATTTCGCTTCCAGAAATGCGATGAATATTGATGGACTGGGCGAGCGCGTTATTACTCAACTCTTTGAAGCAAAATTAATCGAAGATGTAGCAGACCTTTATAAACTTAAGCGGGAAGATTTGTTGCCGCTAGAACGGATGGGGGAAAAGTCCGTTACGAATTTATTAAATGCCATTCAGGCTTCGAAAAAAAATTCGTTAGAAAGGCTCCTTTTTGGTCTGGGCATCCGTCATGTAGGAGCAAAGGCGGCAAAAATTTTAGCCCAGCATTTCGGACATTTGGATAAATTAAAAATGGCTACCGAAGAAGAATTGCAAGGAATTAATGAGATCGGTGAAAAAATGGCCCAATCGATCGTAGCTTATTTCCGTCTACCTGAGGTTCAGGAATTGGTTGAAGAGTTGCGCCAAGTGGGTGTGAACTTTGAATATCAAGGGGCAAATCTGGAAACGACCCTCCAAAGTGCATCGATTTTGGCTGGGAAAACCGTCGTTCTAACAGGGAAATTGGAACGGATGACGAGAAATGAGGCTAAGGAAAGATTGGAAGCATTAGGAGCCAATGTTACCGGGAGCGTAAGCAAAAAGACGGATATCCTCATTGCCGGTGAGGATGCAGGATCCAAATTAACTAAAGCCCAGCAATTGGGAATCGAGATTTGGGATGAAGAACGACTTTTACAAGAATTGAATAAATAAGAGGTGGAAGGCCATGAAAAGAATCCTATTGGCCTTGATACTCCCCGTATTTTTTTTAGCCGGTTGCCTTCCCAACATGAACCAACAAGTTGAAGTTGTTCCGGAGGGTAATGAGGACAATACGGAGGAAACGGCCATTGTCCCGAAGTATCAAATTTCCGATGAATATTATCGTACTCTGACCCCCTTTAAACCTTCGGCAGCTAGGGGGCTGACCATATCCAAAATGAACAGCCGGTTCAATATCGATGAATTGGAAGAGGGGCTGTTCCGGATCGCCCAACAAACCTTTCCCACGGAGGATTACATTTTCCAGGAAGGGCAATACCTTGATGAGGCTACAGTTACAAGATGGTTAGGCCGAAAATCCTCCGATAATGAGGAAGGCTTGAACCCCACTTTACCGAACAGGGGAAAAAACTATAATACGAAAGAGGATTATGAAAACAATCCTCTTTATTTGGCCCATATCCTGGAACATAACTATCTCGTCATGAGTGATAATAAAGTTAAATTAGGCGGTATGGCCATTGGGCTAGCTTTAAATTCGGTTTACTACTTTAGGGTGACTTATAATGACGGAACCATCGATAATTTTAGTGTAAAAATCGATGAGGATAAGATCGAGTCAGAAGGGAAAAAATTGGCGGCAACGATCATCAGCCGTATAAGGCAGATGGAAGGTTTAGAAAATATACCGATCACCATCGGTCTTTACAGTCAGGAGGAAAAAGACTCCATTGTACCAGGAAACTATTTTGCTTATGCCATCAGCAAAAAAGGAAATGATTTGGAATGGCACAATTGGAATGAACAATATGTCATTTTCCCCTCCTCCGAGGCAAAGAAAAATCATCAGGATGACTCAAACCGGTTTGCCCTTTTCCAGGATCAAGTTAACAAGTACTTCCCGGATCATAATGGGATAGTCGGAAAAGGCCTATATGTTAATGGAAATCTTCAATTACTCAACATCGATATTACCTTTCAATTCCATGGTAAAGCGGAATTGATCGGTTTTGTCCAATATGTGGCGGGGCTACTAGTTGAACACTATCCTAATATCGCGACTGAAGTGAATATCAAATCCGTAAATGGACAAGAAGCTTTGATTTTGCTTGATAATACGATGGATGAGCCCTTTGTGCATATTTATTAAAGTGATGATTTTAAATGCGGGTACCTCTTCCCTTGAGGCTCCCGTTTTTTTGTCCATTTTGCTGCAAGAAAACTATACCTTTCGTAAGGGGATTGTCCTTTTATGATCATTAACATCCCCTAGCTTTCCCCTTTCTTGGGAATCATTGAAGGCTATGGAATAAACATGATAGAATGAAAGAGTGAGAAAATCGTTTTGACGGGAGGAGAGGTTGAATGGTAGCACCATACAAGCACGAACCGTTGACTGACTTTTCAAAAAAGGAAAACGAAAAGGCCTTTTTGGAAGGTTTAAAAACCGTTGAAAGTTATCTTGGCAAGGACTATGATTTGGTGATCGGTGGAAAACGGATATCTACTGAGGAAAAAATCGTATCGATTAATCCTGCCAATAAGGAAGAAGTGATTGGCAGAGTTTCGAAGGCGAGTAAAGAGCATGCTGAACAAGCCATGAAGGAGGCTGCTTCCGCCTTTGAGCTTTGGCGAAAGACGAAGCCGGAAATGCGTGCCGATCTTTTATTTCGGGCTGCCAATATTGTCCGGAAAAGGAAACATGAGTTTAGTGCACTATTGGTAAAAGAGGCTGGGAAAAATTGGCGGGAAGCCGATGCCGATGTTGCCGAGGGCATTGATTTTATGGAATATTACGGAAGACAAATGCTGAAGCTAAAAAATGGACAAGAAGTCAACAGCCGCCCAGGTGAATTCAACCGGTTTGAATACATCCCTTTGGGGGTAGGTGTGGTCATTTCTCCTTGGAACTTCCCCTTTGCGATCATGTGCGGAACGACGGTGGCTGCCCTTGTCTCCGGAAATACTGTCGTCCTAAAACCTGCCTCAGCAACCCCCGTAGTGGCGGCGAAATTTGTGGAAGTACTGGAAGAGGCAGGGCTGCCTGATGGGGTCTTGAACTATCTTCCGGGAAGCGGTTCGGAAGTGGGCGATTATTTGGTTGACCATCCGAAAACCCGTTTTATCAGTTTCACCGGAAGCCGCGATGTAGGGGTACGGATTTATGAACGGGCATCAAAGGTAAACCCTGGCCAAATTTGGTTGAAACGAGTGATTGCGGAAATGGGTGGAAAGGATACGATCCTAGTGGATGAAAATGCCGATCTGGAATTGGCTGCCCAATCGATTGTAAATTCAGCCTTCGGATTCTCCGGGCAAAAATGTTCCGCATGCTCACGGGTTGTTGCTGTAGGGAATATGTATGAAAAAGTTCTGGAAAGAACCGTTGAACTTGCAAAAAATCTAGTGGTCGGAGATCCGACAAACCGTGAAACCTTTGTTGGTCCGGTAATAGATCAGGCGGCTTATGATAAAATTATGCACTATATTGAAATCGGCAAAAAAGAAGGCCGACTCCTTTTGGGCGGTGAAGGGGATGATACAAAGGGATATTTTGTAAAGCCCACCATTTTTGCCGATTTAGACCCGAAAGCCGTCATTATGCAGGAAGAAATCTTCGGACCGGTGGTCGCCTTTACAAAGGCAAAGGATTTTGATGAGGCTTTAGCTATTGCGAACAATACCGAATACGGTCTAACCGGCTCCATCATTTCCAATAACCGGCTCCACATAGAAAGGGCTAAGGAAGATTTCCATGTCGGAAATCTCTATATCAACCGCGGTTGCACAGGAGCCATCGTTGGGTATCAACCCTTTGGCGGCTTCAACATGTCCGGTACCGATTCAAAAGCCGGCGGTCCCGATTATTTAATCCTTCATATGCAGGCAAAAACAATTACCGAACAATACTGAGAAGGCCCGAAGATTGGGCCTTTTCTTATATTTCAGTTGATGATGAGATTATGAATGGGGTTGAAAGAAAAGTGAAACTGGAATGGAGAAAACATTTCAAAAACCTGTATTTACCACCGCAAATACCGGTAAAAATCCATGTTCCTCCGATGAACTATTTGACCATTGAAGGGAAGGGAAATCCAAATCAAGAAGGATTCCGGACGGATGTCGAAGCATTGTACACCTTATCCTACAGCATCCGAATGCTTCCCAAAAAGGGAGTAACTCCTGAAGGATTTGTGGAATATACCGTGTTTCCATTGGAAGGCATATGGGATTTGGATGAAGAAGGGAGGAAAATGAAAGAACTTAATAAGGATCATCTAATCTATAAACTGATGATCCGCCAGCCGGAATTTGTAACGGAAGATTTGTTTCAAAAAGTTTTGGAAACATCCAGAAAGAAAAAGCCCGATTTACCCTTGGAACGGGTAAAATTTGAAACATGGGAAGACGGATTATGTGTACAAATGATGCATGTCGGTAGTTACGACGAAGAACCGAAAACCTTCAGAGTGATGGAACAATTTTGCAAGGATGAAAACTTGGTCCGTACCGATCTAACCCATAAAGAAATATACATTACGGATCCTCGGAAAACCTCTCCAGAAAATGCGAAAACTGTCTTGCGGTTTCAAGTTGCCGAGGCCAAGCGGACTTGAAATGGGGATCCACTGTTTTTTTCAAGGGAGGAACCCTTTCATAGAATCCCCGTATAATACAACAAAGAGGGGAAAGAATAGCGGTGAATGGTTGATGATTCCAAGAAAATACGATATGATTATGTGCATATAATCACAATGGACTGACCGAAACCTTCAACAGGATTTTGCGGAAAGGCAGGGATTGATGTGAGTCAAGGTCCCACATTAGAAGATTATTTGGAAAAGGGAATTTATGGGGCAAAGGAAGTTAAACCAGACGAACGAAAACGGTTTTTGGGTACCATTCGGGAACGGATTGTCCTTGCATTAACCGATGGACAAGTTTATTCTGGGAAGATTTATCCGGAACTGATTGATGAGATGAAAAAACATCCACAGGCAAAAATGCTATTAAATGGTCAAATTCCTTATACCTATTTAAGCAAGTATGCCAAACTAGCGAATGATTATCAGATCCCCTTTAAAATCGTCGATCATAAGGAGCATACGACAGATATCGGGCTTGTTTTGGCCTATGACAATGTCGCCATTGACAAAGAAAACATTTTTATCCAAGAAAAAGAAGAGAAAGAAGATCAAACCGTGAATAAGGAGAAGCATGGACTAAAGGGCTTTTTCAAAAAACTCCTTAAGTAAATACATGACTCCAGGCCGCCTAAAAAGAACCGACCGTTCCGACTGGCGGTTTTTCCTTGTCCATGACTTACCGCAAACTATAAGGCGAAAAGGAAACAATGGTAAAACCCATTACTTTTGATAGTATTTCGGAATTTATGAAAATCATGGTAAAATAGGTAATGGTTTATTCATGGCGAATTGCGGATGACT
>NICF_comb_assmDRAFT_10004003_pt1 | contig 10409 bp, 13 predicted proteins | sample NewIslPassag4_SG_FD_11279 | JGI IMG/M metagenome (IMG submission 11279) | reverse complement strand
TTTGAGAACGTCTCGTTCGCCTACGCGGACCAGCCGGTGCTCAAAGGGGTCAGCTTCACCCTAGCGGCGGGTGAAACGCTCGGCCTTCTCGGCCGCACGGGAAGCGGCAAGACGACGCTCGTCCGGCTCCTTTGCCGGCTGTACGATCCCACGGAGGGCCGCATCCTCCTCGACGGGATCGACACGCGAATCATGAAGCTTTCCCACGTGCAAGCCCGGGTCGGGCTCGTCACCCAGGACGTGCAGCTGTTTAGCGGCACAATCCGGGACAACCTCACGTTCTTCGACCCCGCGATCCCCGACGAGCGGCTTCTCGAGGCCTTCCGGGCGCTCGGCGTCCTCGACTGGATTCAGAGCCTGCCGGAGGGGCTCGACACAAGGCTCGGCGCGAACGGCGCGGGGCTCTCGGCAGGCGAAGGGCAACTCCTCGCGTTCGCCCGGCTCTTCCTGCAGGATCCGGGCGTGGTGATCATGGACGAACCGTCGTCCCGTCTCGATCCGGCGACCGAACGGCGACTCACGCGGGCGACGCAAAAGCTCCTTCAAGGCAGAACGGGCATCGTGATCGCGCACCGCCTCGAAACCGTGCGAAAGCTCGACAAGATCATGGTGCTTTCCGGCGGTCAAATCGCTGAATTCGGTCCGCAGGAGGCGCTTGCGAGCGACCCTGGTTCGCTCTACCACGCAATGCTGGCCTTAAGTTCCGGCGGCGGACTGGACGAACCTCTGGACGCCTCCTTGGAGAGGTTGGGCGTATGATCGGAAAGGCCGGGCGCACGGGCACCGGGGCGCAGCACGCACCGCTGCCGTCGCGCCTTTACATTTGGCGGCTTTGCACCTACCGGCCGCTCCACTTTGCGGCGAACATGGTGTTGTGGGGGCTCTTCCACACGCTTCCCCTCGCCTACGGCGTCCTCGCCAAAGGCGTCTTCGACGGGCTGAGCGGCTCGGCCCCCGCGGGCCTCAACGTGTGGACGCTGCTCGCACTCTTCGCCTTCGCCGGCGCGCTCCGGGTGGGTGTCTTTCTCGTCGGCTTCGACACGTTCATCACGTACAACCTCAGGGTCCAGGCGCTGCTGCGCCACAACCTACTCGACCACTTGATGCGGGCGGCGGGCACCCGCACCCTCCCCGAGTCCCCGTCGCAGGCGGTGACGCGCTTTCGCGACGACGTCGACGACGTCGCCCGCTACGTCGAAAACTGGATGGACGTCAGCGGCTTCGCGCTCTATGCGGCGGGCGCCGTAGCGATCCTCGCTTCGGTCGATCCCGTCATCACCCTTGTGGCGTGCGGGCCGATGTTCGGCATGGTCCTCTTCATGAGGAGTCTTGGACCCGCGATCCGCCGCTACCGGCAGGAGCTGCGGGCGAGGACCGAGGACGTGACGGGCTTCATCGGCGAGACCTTCGCGGCCGTGCAGGCGGTCAAAGTTGCAGGCAAAGAGCGGAACATGGCGGCGCGCTTCGTGCTGCTGGGCGAGGCGCGCAGTCGCGCCGCCCTCAAAGACGCCCTGCTGAGCGAGCTCGTCCGCACCGTCAACGGCAACCTCGTCGAGGTGGGGGTCAGCGCCGTGATGCTCCTTGCGGCGGCCGGAATGCGGTCGGGCGACTTTACGGTGGGCGACTTCGTCCTGTACGTCAACTTGCTGCCCCGGACCACGCGGATGCTCTCCGCCATCGGCGAAGTGATGGCCCAGCACAAGAGGGCCCGGGTTGCATTCGACCGGTTCCACCATTTGCTGCAGGACAGCCCGCCGGAGAAAATCGTGGCTCCAGTCGACCTCGCAGGGCCCCGGGACGGCGCCGAAACGGACCGCCTGGAACCGCCGTACCGCCCGCTCGAACGCCTCGAGGTGCGGGGGCTTACGTACCACTATCCCGGAACCCGCTCGGGCATCGAAAACATCAGCCTCACGGTCGACAAGGGCGACTTCGTCGTGATCACAGGCCGCATCGGGGCGGGAAAGACCACGCTGCTTCGCGTGCTTCTGGGACTCCTCCCCGCTCAATCCGGGGAGATCCTGTGGAACGGTGAACGCGTCGAGGATCCGGCGAGCTTTTTCCGGCCGCCCCGGTCCTCGTACACCCCGCAGGTGCCGAACCTGTTCAGCGAGACGCTGCGGGAGAACATCGTGCTCGGCGCCGAGGAGGACGGCGGGCCCGGCGGCCGGCTCGAGCGGGCGCTCGACCTCGCCGTATTGCGGGAGGACGTGCGCGAACTCGAACGCGGCCTCGAGACGGTCGTCGGCCCCCGGGGCGTCAAGCTCTCCGGGGGACAGCTCCAGCGCGCCGCGGCGGCGAGGATGTTCGTCCGCGACGCGGACCTGATGATCTTCGACGACCTATCGAGCGCCCTCGACGTCCATACCGAGCAGGCGCTGTGGGACGCCCTCTTTGCGAGCGGCACGCCGACGTGCATCGTGGTGAGCCACCGGCGCACCGCGCTTCGCCGGGCGACGCGCGTCGTCGTGCTCAAGAACGGCCGGGTCGACGCCGTCGGGACCCTTGATGAACTGCTCCGCTCCTCCGAAGAGATGCGCGCCCTGTGGGCCGAGGCAAACCCCGGGCAGGCACGCGAAGGGCGAGTGGGCGGCGGCCTGGGCGCCGGCGGGCATAAAATAAGCGCGCCTTGACACCTCAAGGCGCGCTGTCGCAATCGTTTTGTGGCCGCCGTGCAGCCTACTGCCCGCTACCGCCCTCGTCGCCGCCGGACGCCGAGGCTTCTTGCGCGGCCCTCACCGCGGCCTCGTACAGTTGGTCGTAGCGCCGGACCACTTCCCAAGTGATGTCGACGACCATCTTGTAGTAGAACACCGACGACTTGTCGATGATGAGCGTATAGTCCTGCTCCCGGCCGATTATGTTCAACACTTGGCCGATGTCGTTCAACACGACGCTCCTCAGCTGCTCCGCCCGTGCGTTGATCTCGTTTTGCGCCCTCGCCGCCAGCTGCTGCAGCTCGTCGATGAGGGCGTCGAGCTCCGCCTGCTTCGCCTGGCGGGCGCTTGCCGAAAGCCCCGAACCCGCAAGTTCGGCCTGCAGCGCGTCGATCCGCGCGTTTACCTGATCGAGTTCGGCCTGCTTGGCCCGGACAAACTCCTGGAGGTTCGCATTGGCCTGCTTGCCGGCCATCGACTCGCTCACGACCACCTGCAGGTCCAGAACGGCGACCCTAAGATTCGCCTGGGCCGACGCGATCGCCGTCCCTGCGACGATCAGACCCGCGCCCAGCAACAGCGCGACGATACGCCTTCTCAAAACACCCAACTCCCCTAGCGGCCCCTCCCATTCTCGGGAAACCTGCCGCAAGTTTCCGCCGTCTCCGGAATTTACGCCGGTCAAAAGCGCGATCCTTCCGGGGAATTGCCACTGGACGCTTCTCGGTTCCGCACGGTGTAAAGCCGCCACGGATTGCCGCGAATCTGCCGGTCGCAGCGGATCACCATCTCCAAACCCTCGTCCGTCAGCACACGAAACGCGTGCGCCTTTACGTACGCCTGGTCGCTGTCGTGGGCCCGCAGCACCTTCGTCGTCTCGAGCACCTTGGCGACCCGGTATACCTTTCCTCGCCACGCAAAGCGCATCGGGCACGCGGGCGCCCCTTTCGCAAGGCCGGCGGCGGGGATCGACGATACGTCGACCTGGATTGGCTCGAAGACGAAGGTTTCACCCGGCATGTGCTCGCCGCCCCCGCGCTCAGCGGTAGTTTCCGAATTGGAGCTCGATTCCAAAGTCCTTCGCCTTGAGCGCCCGGATCACCGCCTGCAGGTCGTCCCGGGACCTGCCCGACACCCGCACCTGATCGTCCATGATCTGCGCCTGTACTTTCAACTTGAGCTCCTTGATGGCGGCGACGATCTCTTTGGCTTTCTCCTTTGAAATGCCCTGGACGACTTCGCCGGTCTGCCTCACCGTGCCGCCGGCCGCCGGGACCACCTTGCCGAGTTGCAGCGCCCGCACGGGAACTCCGTAGCGCGCGAACTTCGCTTTGAGAATCTCGACCACGGCGTTCAGGCGGTACTCGTTTTCGGCCGAGATAACAATTTCGCGCTTTCTGTCCCACGTCACCTCGGCGGGGCTATCTTTGAAATCGTACCGCTGTCCGATCTCGCGGTTCGTCTGCTGCACCGCGTTGTCGACGGCTTGCAGGTCAACCTTAGAAACGATGTCGAAGGACTCGTCTTTTGCCATGTCGGTCACTCCCTAACGATCGATCGGCTGCCCTGTGCCATTTCGTTTCCATGCGTCAATCACCTTGCGTTCCTGATTCAAATAGTATGGCCGTGCACGGACGCTGGAACGCGAAGGAGCGATCGACAAGTGGGAACGTTTTCAAGCCAGGACATCGTCTACGAACCCCGCCGCCTGCGGTCCCCGGGCGGCGTGACGAGCCCGGCCGGCCGTCGTCTCAAAGAAGAGCGCACCACCGGTCTGTTCGCCGTGCCGGTCGGCGCCGGAAACCCGATCACCGTCTCCCTGTTCGTGAGCAATCCGGCGACTCAGGCGGAGTCCGCCGAACTCCGGGTGCGCATGGCAGCCGACGGGGAACTCGCCACGGTCTTTTTCAGGATCGTCACCGTGCCGGCCGGGGAGGTGCGCAAGATCGACCTCGGCGACCTCGCCGGGGAGACGATCGAGGTCTCGCTTTCCCCGCCCTCGGCCGTGCTCGTCCCGTCGGTCTCAGTATGGGAGTACTTCCCCGCCGACGGCGGGATCATCGTGCACGCTGCGAAGTACCCCGGCGACTTCGTCATCCTCTGACGTAAAGGAGCGTCGACATGGCAACCCAAACCACAGGGTTCTTCACGGTCGAGACCGGAACCGCCGTCATCGACGTACGGCTTCGCATTTTCCTCGACAACCTCGAAAACGTCGCACACCGAGCCGGCGTCCGGGTCTTCCGGCGCAGGAACGGGAGCATCTCCGAACTCCTCGCCGAAGAGGTCTCCCTTTCGCCCGGCGCCCGGCGGGTGGTGGAAGTCGAAGACGTCGCCGGCGAGGACGTCCAGGTGACGGTGGACCTCCCGGAGCGGGAGTACCCTCCGCAAAGCCCCGTCGTGCCGGGCGTGGCCGTCGTGAGCGTCTTCGCGCCCGAGAACGAGGTCACGCTGCTGCATTGGATCTCGGCCGGCGACTTCGCCCCCGCCGGGTGAGGCGACCGGAAAACACCGCCGACAGAGGGAAATCGCGCGCCCCGGCGTAAAGTCTCCGTCGAAACTTCCGAGAAGCGCCGGGAAAGGTGGAACCAATTTGGCGGAACGGATCCGTTTGGCAATCCTCGGGTGCGGCGGCAATTCACGCGGGCATGCGCGGCGCATGCTCGCCCGCAGCGAAGATGTCGAGATCGTCGGCGTCTGCGACATCAAGGACGAGATCGTGACGGCCTACCTTGACGCGTGCTTTCAAGCGGTCGAGAAAAAGCCCGTCGCCTTCACCGACTACGACCGGATGCTGCGCGAGCTCAAACCCGACGCAGTCCTCATCTCGACACCCCACACGCTCCACTTCGAACACGGCATGAAGGCGCTCGAGGCGGGCTGCCACGTGTTCATGGAAAAGCCGATGGTAACCCAGGTCGACCACGCGTACAAGATCGCCGAGAAGGTCAAAGAGGTCGGCAAGATATTCGTCGTCGGGTACAATACGCCGTGCACGCCCCCGTTCAAGTATCTCCGGGACCAGATCCGGGCGGGCGCTTGGGGCCGCCTTGAGATCGTCACCGGGTATCTCACGCAAGGCTGGCTGCGCAACACCCGGGGAACCTGGCGGCAAAACCCGGCGCTCTCCGGCGGCGGGCAAGCGTACGACAGCGGCGCCCACCTCTTGAACAGCGTCTGCTGGGCGGTCGAGCAAAAGGTCGCGGAGACGCACGTCTTCATGGACAACTGCGGCTCGCCCGTCGACATCAACTCCACGATCAACATCCGGTTCGTAAACGGCACGTTCGCGGCGATCGCGATCAGCGGCAACTGCAACGTCCGGGCCGGCAGCCACACGGCCTTCGTCTTTGAAGACGCGCGCGTCGAAATCGACGGTTGGAACGGCCAGTGGATCCGCGTCTTCACCAAAGACGGGGAGATCGAGCCGGAGCTCGAGACAGACGGGCCCAAGACGCCGGACGACAACTTCATCAACGCCATCCTGGGCCGGGAAGAGCCGCGCACCTCGCCGCTGAACGGGATCGTCCACAGCGAGCTGATGGAGTCGATCTACCGCTCCGCCCGGACCGGCCTGCCGGCGAAGGTCGCATGATCGAGCTTGTGATCGAACCGGGCGCTGTCCACACCTGGCTGGTTCCGGTAAGTGTCGACGAGCGCGCCGCGGCACGGCGCGCTCGTCTTTTGTCGCCGGACGAGCGCGAGCGAAGCCGGCGCTACAAGTCCCAAGCGCGCGCCGCCCAGTTCATCGCAGGTCGAGCCGCATTGCGCGCCTTGCTCGGGCGCATCACAGGGCAAGATCCCGCCCGGCTCCGGTTCGCGCAAAACAGTCACGGCAAGCCGGAGCTCGCCGGCGGGCTGGAGCCGCCGGACCGGCCGGAGCTTCACTTCAACGTGGCGCACTCGGGGGCGTTTGTGCTCGTCGCCGTCACGCGGGTGGGACCCGTCGGGGTCGACCTGGAAGCGATCCGTCCGGTGCGGGGCCTCGACGCGATCGCCCGCCGGTGGCTCTCCGGCGAAGAGCTCACCCACCTGCCAGCGGCCCCGGCAGCGCCGCAGGGGTCGGTGGCGGGCGTCTGGGACGAGGCCTTCCTGCGACTTTGGACGCGCAAGGAGGCGCTGTTCAAAGCGTGGGGCACGGGCCTGGCCTGGAGCGCCTCCCGCACCGTGAGCGCCTGTAACGACCTGGTCGAAACCGGCCCGCTCGAAAGCAAGGACGGCGCTCCCGGCGCGAACGCCGCAGCCGGTCACAGGATCCGCCGCTGGTCGATCCGCTCGTGGTACCCCGCCCCGGGATACGTCGCCTCCGCCGCCGCCCCGGGCGACTCATGGCGCCTCGTGTGCGAGCTTTGGGAATCCGGATGACCCTACGAGCGCCACCAGTCGTCGTTGGGCGTTACGGGCAGCGCCCGCTTGTGCTGCGTCGCGAGGAATCGCCGCTCGATCTTCTCGGCGACGCCCGGGTCGACGGGCTTACCCTCGAGATAGTCGTCAATCTGGTCGTACGTGATGCCGAGCTCCGTCTCGTCGGGCTGGCCGGGCCGCTCGTCGAGCAGGTCCGCCGTAGGGACCTTGAGGTAGATCCGCTCGGGGGCGTTCAGCGCTTTGAGCAGCGCCTTGCCCTGCCTCTTCGTGAGGCCCGCCAGCGGTACCACGTCACACGTCCCGTCGCCGCCCTTCGTGAAAAAGCCCGTGACCGCCTCGGCGGCGTGGTCCGTCCCCACGACCAGGAGGCCGCGCTGCCCGGCGAAGTCGTATTGCACCTTCATGCGCTCGCGGGCCTTCGTGTTTCCTTTCACGTAATCGCGCAGGGGCTCCCCCGTCGCCTCGTAGTACGCGGCGGCGGAGGCGTCCACGGCCGCCTTGATGTTCACCGTGTACTCCTTGTCTGCCCGGATGAACCGCATCGCGACCTGCGCATCCTCTTCGTCGCGCTGCACGCCGTACGGGAGCCGCAAAGCGACGAAATAAACGCCGGAGTCCGGGCGCTCCTTCCGAACCGCCTCGACCGCAAGCTGCGTCAGGCGCCCGGCGAGCGCGGAGTCTTGCCCGCCCGAAATGCCGAGCACGTACCCTTTCGCACCCGAATGCACGAGGTAGCGCTTCAAAAACTCCACTCGCCGCGCAATCTCAGCCTCCGGATCGATTACGGGCTTTACGCCCAGCTCCCGGATAATTCGCTCTCTCAGTGGCGTAAGGTCCAACTCGCCATACCTCCGACTCATCTCGCCCTGCCGGGATGGTTACAGTCTCATACGGATGTGCTCTTATTCAGCCGGATTCCTTCTCCTCTTCCCCCGGGGCGCTCGTGTGATCCCGTTGACAGGTTTGTTCACAGGCTGCACTCATGATACAATTCCGGAGAGCTCCAAGACATGCACTCCATACCTACACTTCGAGAACGGAGCGCTGTTTCATGTGGGAATACGTGCGGGACGCGGCCGTGACGTGGTTCATCGGCTTCTTTCCGATGTTCGAGATCTACGTGGCGGTCCCGGCGGGGCTGGCGATGGGGCTTGGTCCCGGTTCGGCCGCCTTTTGGTCCATCTTCGGCAACTACACGCCCGTGCTTTTGATCGAGTACGGATACAGCCGGGTCTTGCGGGTCGAGCGCGTCCGGTCGTGGCTCGAGTCGAAGCGATCGGAACGGCTCGAGCGAATGATCAACCGGTACGGGCCTTGGTTCGTCCTTGTGATCACGCCGTGGATCGGCGTCTGGGTGGTGGCGGCCACCGCCAAGGCGCTCGGGATGGAACGGCGCGGCCTCCTTGCGTACTCATTCGCCAGCATCCTGGCGTACGGCCTCGCCATCGCCTACGGCGCGGCGAGCCTCTTCGACTTCGAGGCGTGGGCGTCGAACTTCAGCTTCGACGCCTCGAGGGCGCTTCTCTGGCTTGCCGTCGCGGCGGCGATCTGGGTTTGGCGGGGCGCGAGGCGCAGAAAGCGGGCGCAATGCTGAAGGCGTCTTCAAGATTGAATCGCCGGCGCGCAGCGCAGGTTCAAGTGCCAGGTGACAATGCAAAGGAAAGCTTTCGCCCCCCGGCAGATCGCACCGGGGGGCGACAGGACGGCGTCACGCTGCGCTCATACACCGCGCACGAGCCGGCCGTGAAACGCGATGGCCTGAGCGGTCACCGGCCGGGGCCTCAAGTACAACGACGCGCTGCACTTTTGGCAGTACAGCTGGAAGTCGTGGTTGGGCGTCCGGCAGTCGCGGCAAACGCGCATCAACAACATCCCCTTTCTCCTTTTGGCGGACACAACGAACGCATGATCCGAAGATCATGCGCTTGGTGTACTCCTACGGGGTTAGCTGACGGGTTCGGGCAACCAAGCCGCCCTACCCGGGTGACGTCCCGGGATTCACCCCACGTAACGAGTGGGTCCCCCGCTACCGTGAAGGATTCGGAGATGTCCTTTTGCCTCTACTATAGCACACCTGGCAGCAAATGCAATCCCACGCGGGAATCAACTGGCGGTTGAACCGCTCCACGCCGCAAGCGGCGGGATCGCCCAGTCGACCGGCTCCATTCCCGCCCGGCGCAAGAACTCGTTCGCCCGGGAGAAGGGCCGGCTCCCGAAGAAGCCCGCGTGGGCCGAATACGGACTTGGGTGCGCCGATTCGATGACGAAGTGGCGGCTCGTGTCGATCATCGGCTTTTTGGATTGCGCATTCTTACCCCAGAGGATGAAGACGACGGGTCGTTCCCGCTCGTTCAGGACCTCGATCACCCGGTCGGTGAACCGCTCCCATCCCTTCCCCTTGTGGGAGTTGGCCTGGCCCCGCCGGACCGTGAGAACCGTGTTGAGCAGGAGCACGCCCTGTCGCGCCCAGTGTTCGAGGCAACCGTGATCGGGAATCGGGCATCCAAGGTCGTCGTGCAGCTCCTTGAAGATGTTCTCCAAAGAGGGCGGCGGCTTCACCCCGGGTTTCACGGAAAAGCAAAGGCCGTGGGCTTGTCCCGGGCCGTGGTAGGGGTCTTGCCCGAGGATGCACACCTTGGTTTCCGAGTAGGGGGTGTAGTGCAAGGCGTTGAAGATGTCGTGCATGTCAGGGTAGACGGTGGTTCGCCGGTACTCCTCGATCAAGAACGCTCGCAACTCGCGATAGTAAGCCATCTCGAACTGGTCGTTCAGCTTCTCCGCCCAGTCGTTGCGCAGGATCGCAGCCACCTGCAGGCGCTCCTTCCTCGAAACTCGTCCGGCCCACATTTCGATCACCGGCCGCCCGAGGCCTTCTCGCGGGCGCCGCCGGGCGTCCGCTCGGGGAAGCGACGTGACTCCTGACGCCGTAGTGGTCCGCCATCCCCCCTGCACCGGGAGAGCGACCGGCTCGTCGCCCGGCGCGCCCGCATCACGATGAAGCGGTATCGAAGAGAGCTCAACGCGCTCGGAACCAAGATTTCCGGATGAGCTTGATTCCAAAGTAAACCAAGAGCGCGGGCACGAGGAACTTGATGATGAACGGGAGCAGGATGAGCAACAGCCACACCAGGCCGATGCCGATCATGACCAGGCCCCAAAAGCTCCCCGACCCCGCCCGGACCCGGTGCGACCACCCGCCGTGTGCGTGCGTCTCTCTTGTGTGTGCCATCGGACTCACCTCATAGTGGAATCGCTTTCCGGCTCAATACTACTACAATTGTAGTAGTTTGTCAACGCCGGGGAGCGATCCGTGTTAGAAGAGCACGACCCACGAGCCGATCCAGACGAGGTAGCTCATGAAAGCTTGGGTCCACGGGACGTCGACGA
>NICF_comb_assmDRAFT_10004001_pt1 | contig 10414 bp, 10 predicted proteins | sample NewIslPassag4_SG_FD_11279 | JGI IMG/M metagenome (IMG submission 11279) | reverse complement strand
ACGCCGGAATCGCCCAATTTGGTGCAAAAATGCACCAGATTCACATCAACTTGCCGGAACAGGTCCAAATGTAGTGCAAAAATGCACCAGATTCGCATACGGAACGCCGGGATCGCCAAATCTGGTGCATACATGCACCAGATTCCATCCGGAGCCGCCGCTCAGACGTCCGCACGCCGGCCGTACCCGCCGCTCCCGCGAATTTCCGTCAGCAGCCGGCCTTCCGGCCCCCGCCAGCCGCCCGCTGTCCGGCTCCTGGCCGCCTTGCGCGCCTCACGGCCGGGCGCCGCGCTGCAGCGTCTGCTGCAGCCGGTCGCACAGAGCCTGTATCGCTTCGTTCTTCATCCGGTAGCTGACCCGGTTCGCGATGAGCCGGCTCGTCACGTCGAACATCGTCTCCATCTCGACGAGCCCGTTCTCGCGCAGCGTCGCGCCGGTCTCGACCATGTCGACGATCCGGTCGGCCAGGCCGACGAGCGGCGCCAGCTCGATCGAGCCGTTGAGCTTGATCACCTCGACCTGCTGCCCCCGCTCGCGGAAATATTGCGACGCGACGTTCGGATACTTCGTCGCCACCCGCGGATGGATGACGGGCTTCCAATCCGGCAGCCCGATCACCGACATCCGGCACTTCGCGATGCCGAGATCCAGCAGCTCGTACACATCCTTGTTCTCTTCCATCAGCACGTCCTTGCCGACGACGCCGATATCGGCCACGCCGTATTCGACATAGGTCGGCACGTCGACCGGCTTGGCCATGATGAACGACATCCCCGCATCGGGCACATCGAAGATCAGCTTGCGGCTGTCGTCGAAATCGTCCGGAATCGGCAGCCCCGCCTCCCGGAACAACTGCGACGCCTGCTTGTAGATCCGCCCTTTCGGCATCGCGACCATCAACGTGTCACGCATGTTTACCGCCTCCGTCCGCGCCTTTGCCCGTCGATCCGACAAAGCGCTCGAACCGTTCGTAAGCCGCGCCGTTGTGCAGGATCGGGCCGCCTGCTTGCAGCGCCCGTTCCAGCGCCCCGGCTTCTTCGGCCGACATCTGCGCCGTCACGGCAACAAGGCCCTCGGCGCGCAGCCGGCCCGCTTCGGCCAGCGCGGCGGCTCGTCCGGCAGCGTCGTAGCCGATCAGCGTCCGGCCTCTGCCCGATTCGTCCGCGCCGCCGTCCACAAGATCGAGGATGCGCGTCGTCTTCAGCGCGAAGCCCGTCGCCGGCGAAGGCCGGCCGAACTGCGCCAGCAGATTGTCGTACCGGCCGCCGCTGACGACGGGGAACCCGAGATCCGCCGCGTAGCCTTCAAACGTCATTCCGGTATAATAAGAGAAATCGCCGATCATCGTCAGGTCGATCAGCACGTGTTCCGTCACGCCGTACGCGTCCAGCACGTCCCAGATCGCGCACAGATGGTCGATCGCCGCCCGCGCCGCCGGATCGCCGCTCAGACTCTTCGCCTGCCGGCACGTTTCCTGACCGCCGCGCAAGCGCAGAATGTCTTCGAGCTCCCGCTCCGCCTGCTCCGGCAGCCCGAGCGAACGGAGCCGTTCGCGATAGCCGACGTGGTCGCGGCTCAGCAGGTAGGCTTTGAGCTCGCGCTGCGCCTCCGCGCTCTCGCTGAGCTTCTCCTCCAGCAGCCCGTTCAGGAAGCCGACGTGGCCGATGGCGATCTTGAACCGGCTCACGCCCGCCGCCTGCAGCGAAGCGATCGCGAGCGCGACGACCTCGGCGTCGGCCTCGGGCGTCGGATCGCCGATCAGCTCGACGCCGGTCTGGAAGAACTCCGCTTCCCGCCCGGCTTCCTCTTCAATGGCGCGGAAGACGTTCGCGTGATAGGAAAGCCGAAGCGGCAGCGGCGCATCCTTGAGCAGCGACGCGGCGACGCGCGCGATCGGCGCCGTCATGTCGGAACGGAGCACAAGCGTCGTGCCCCGGTTGTTGAGCAATTTGAACAGCTTGCTGTCGGACGTCGCGCTGGCGACGCCCACCGTATCGTAATATTCCATTGTCGGCGTCATGATCTGCTCGTAGCCCCACCGCTTCATGCAGTCGAGCACCTGCTGCTCGATATGCCGCAGTTTCGCCACGACATGGGGCAGATAATCCTTGACGCCGGCCGGTTTTTCGAAACCTCTCGGTTTGGCCATAGCACGGGTCACCTGCAGTTACTTTATCTCGTTAAAGCGTTAATATGTTACCATACTGCCAAAATAAAGGGATTGACCGTATCGTAACACGACGAGGCGGCCCCGTCAAGCCGAGGCCGCCCGCATCACACCACTCAACCGTCATATTCGATTCCGCCGCTGCCGAACAGCCCGGGCGAACAGCCAGGCCAGCAGCGCCGCCAGCGCGAGGCCGCCGGTCCACAGCACCGCGGGCGACGTCGCATCCCGCACGGAATGGCGCGTCGCGGCCGGCGTGTCCTGCGGCACGAGCCGTTCATAGATCGTCTTCACCTTCAGGCCGTACCGGGCGAGATACCGGTCCACTTCCTCCTGGCTGTAATATCTCGATTCGGCCCGGCCGTTCTTCAGTTTGATGAAGCCCTGATGAACGCCGGCGATCGTATAACCGCCGTCCGCCGTCTTCTGGAGCAGCACCAGGTAGGACGAACCTTTGTCGAGGACGCCCTCATCGCCGAATTGCAGGACGCGCGCCGTCAACTCCGATTTCTTCTCCAACCCGCCCTTGAGCGGAATGTCGATGCGGAACGTGTACCGATGCTCCGTATCGCTGTCTTTCATCCTGTCCGTCACCGTGCCCACGAACACGATATCCGCGTGAACCGAGAGCTCATCCAGGGATTCAATTGGGATATTAAGCGCTTCCACTTCGCGGGATGCGTGAGCCGCGAAGAGCATTGCCGTCCATACGGCCAACAGGACCATCATGACCGCCTTGGCGCGCCGTCCCGGTGTCCGAACCCGGTGCATCCCGCACCCCTCCCCGTCCTTACGCTTTCATTACATATGACGCGGAGGGGCCGGCAAACGTTGCGTTCCGACCGGCATTTTTTTATTACTCCGGCTGCCGCTTGTCCACCCGCAGATCCCGCAGCGGATTGCCCCCGACGAACGCGCCGGGCGGCACATCCTTGTGCACGACGGAGCCCGCCGCCACGACGGCGCCGTCGCCGATCGTTACGCCGGGCAGAATCGTTACGTTCGCGCCGATCATCACGTTGTCGCCGATCACGACGTCGCCGAGCCGGTACTCGCGTATCAGATATTCATGCGCCAGAATCGTCGAGTTGTAGCCGATGATGGTGTTGCTCCCGACCCGGATCCGCTCCGGGAAAAAGACATCCACCATCACCATCAGGGCGAACGCCGTGTTCCGTCCGACCTTCATCCCGAGCACATGCCGGTAGATCCAGTTCTTGAGCGGCAGCGAGGGGCAGTAGCGGGCCAGCTGGATGAAAATGAAATTCCGCACCGCCTTCATCCGGCTGACCGTCTTGTACACCTGCCACAGCGAATTCGGTCCTTCCACCGGATAGCGCTCCACGTTCCTCACGGCGTCCTCCGCTCCAATCCCGCAAGTTCGTACAGGTCGCGCATGTCATGGATGATGTGCCGCGCGCCCGTCTCCAGCAGCACCCGCTCGCCCTTGAGCGACCAGGCGACGCCGACCGGCACGGCGCCGGCGGCCAAGGCCGACTGCATGTCGGCAGGGCTGTCGCCGACCATGAGCGCCCGCTCCGGGCGGACGTCCAGCGCCTCCAGCGCCTTGAGCACCGGCTCGGGATGCGGCTTCGGGTGCTCCACGTCGTCGAACGCGACGACCGCGTCCATGAAACCGTCGATGCCCGCGAGCTTCATGCCGCGCGACGCCGTCAGCCGCATCTTCGTCGTGACGACGCCGATCTTGAGCCCGGCCGCCTTGAGCCGCTCCAGCACCTCGGCCACATGCGGGAAAGGCTTTACCAGCGCGTCATGCTCGCGCAGGTTGTACTCCCGGTATGCCGCGAGCAGATCGTCGACATCGTCCCGTCCGGTAAAATGCCTGAGCTGATCCTTCAGCGGCTTGCCCATGTGCGGAATGATGTGCTCCCGGCCGAATTCCGGCGGCGTCACGCCGCGCAGCGCATGGAGAAACGAGCGGATGATCAGTTCGTTCGTATCGAGAATCGTCCCGTCCAGGTCAAACAGTACGGCCGCTGTCGTCATCGTGCTGCAGTCCTTTCGCCCCGGTGCTGTCAGCGGGTTTCGTATCTCCCGCATCCTGCGCCTTGTCCTCTGACGGCTTGTCCGCTTCCGTCTCGTCCGCCGCCTCCGACTCGCGTGAAATGTTGCGCTCATTGGGAGCATTCGCATCGCGCGATGCATCCGACGCCGGTTCATCCGCCTCATCGGCCATCCGATCACCCTTGAGCGGCAATGCGGCCGCGCCATCGGGACGTCTTACAATGATCGGATCGGCGTACCGCTCCGACGACGCGCCGCTGAGGCGCCGGTAGATCACGAGCGCAATGCCCGCCGCGATGAGCAGCACGGCGAGCAGCTGCGACGTGCGCACATTGCCGTAATTCGGATCCAGATAGCCTTGCTCGAACAGGGCGGTCATCGGCGACCACAGGCCGTTCAGCAGCGACGCCAGCCACTCCGGCCCCTGGAAGGCCAGGCTGTCCGTGCGCAGTCCTTCGATGAAGAACCGCCCGGCCGAATACCAGATGAGGTAGCCGAGGAACACTTCGCCCGCGCGCATGAACGACTGGCGGCGCAGGACGAGCAGCAGCACCAATCCGGCGAGATTCCAGAGCGACTCGTACAGGAATGTCGGGTGATAGTATGTTCCGTTTATGTACATCTGATTGACGATGAAGTCCGGCAGATGGAGCGTGTCCCGCAGGAACGACTNTTCGACGGGGCCGCCGTACGCTTCCTGGTTGACGAAATTGCCCCAGCGGCCGATCATCTGACCAACCAGTAACGAAGGCGCGCAGATNTCGGCAATCCGCCAGAACGGATACCCTTTCACCCTGATGTAGATGGCGCCGCTTATGACGGCGCCGATCAGCGCGCCATAGATGGCGATGCCGCCGTGCCAGATCGCGAAGATCTCCCAGAAGTTGTCCTTGTAGTTCTCCCATTGGAACGCCACATAGTAGGCGCGCGCCGCGATCAGCGCCGACGGCGTGCCGATCAGCATCAGATCCATGAAGAAATCCGAAGAGATGCCGAACCTGCGCCCTTCCCGGATGGCGAGCAGCAGGCCCAGCAGCGCTCCGAAGCCGATGATCGTGCCATACCAGGTCAGATTGATCGGACCGAGCCGAAGCAGGACCGGATCAATCGCCAGTTCAAAAACACGCATCGCCCGTCCGCCCCCTTATTCGAAATCATCCATATCTTCCGCGATGGATTCCGTCAGCTTGTTCGTGAATTGGAGCGCGGCATTGTATCCCATCCGCTTCAGCCGGTAATTCATCGCCGCCACTTCGACGATGACCGCCAGGTTGCGGCCCGGCCGGACCGGCACGGTGACGAGCGGCACATCGGTCTCGATGATGCGGGTCATTTCCTCATCCAGCCCGAGGCGGTCATACTGCTTCTCCTGCTGCCAGTTCTCCAGACGGATGACCATCTCGATCCGTTTCTGCGTCCGGATGGCGCCGGCGCCGAACAGCGTCATCACATTGATGATGCCGAGGCCGCGGATTTCGAGCAGATACCGGATCAGTTCCGGAGCCGACCCGTACAGATGACCGTCCGATGTCTGGATGATCTCGACCGCATCGTCGGCGACAAGCCGATGGCCGCGCTTCACCAGCTCCAGCGCCGTCTCGCTCTTGCCGATGCCGCTGGAACCCGTGATGAGCATGCCGATGCCGTACACATCGACCAGCACGCCGTGGATCGTCGCCGTCGGCGCCAGCCGCTGCTCGAGGAAGCCGGTCATCTTGCTGATCAGATAGGTCGTCGCCATGGAGGAACGAAGCACGGGGATTTGTTTCCGGCCGGCCTCCTCGATCAGTTCTTCGGGCACCTCGAGGCCGCGCGTGACGATGATGCACGGCGTCTCGTCCCGGCAGAGCCGGCTCACCCGGTCTTTCCGGACCTCCGGCTCGAGCGTCTGGAAGAATGTCAGCTCGGTGCGGCCGAGGATTTGAATGCGTTCGCCAGGATAATGTTCGAAATATCCCGCCATCTCGAGGCCGGGACGATGCAGGTCGTCCACCGTAATGCTGCGGCTTAAGCCTTCCGCACCCGCCACGACCTCCAGTTGGTATTGCTTGACCAATACAGACACTTTAACGGCTTTTGCCAACGTCTTGCCTCCTTGCCGCCTGCGTTCGCGGCGTTGATGACTGACCGGAAGCCATGGACGGCTCCCGGTTTCCGCTTGTTACCATCGTAACCGATCGGATACGGTTTGCGCAACGCGGGGATGACGCGCGGCAGCCGCGGACAACAGAAAAGCCGCCTCGATGAGGCGGCCCGGTTGACTTGTGCGCTGATCCAGCGGATCAGGTCTCGAAAATGTTCAGTTCCGTTTCCGGATCGAACAGATGAATCTTGTTCATGTCGATCGCCAGCTTGATGTTCGCGCCTTCCTTCACGTCGGAACGGCCGTCCAGACGGGCGATGACGGTGTCGCTGCCGAGTCCGGCAAGATATACGTTCTTCTCGTGGCCGAGGTTTTCCACGACTTCCGCGAGCGCCGACACGATGCTCTTCGGCGATGCTTCCAGGAAGACCGGCTCGTCATGGAAGTCTTCGGGACGAACGCCCAGGATGACTTCCTTATTGACATAGCCTTTCTCGCGGACGATGGCCGCCTTGCCTTCCATCAGCTCGATGTCGAGGCCGTCCGCCTTGAAGTGAACGGCGCCGTCGCGCTCGTACAGGCCGCCTTTGATGAAGTTCATCGCCGGCGAACCGATGAAGCCTGCAACGAACATGTTGATCGGATGGTTGTACAGCACTTCCGGCGAATCCGCTTGCTGGATGACGCCGTCTTTCATCACGACGATCCGGTCGCCCATCGTCATGGCTTCGATCTGGTCGTGGGTGACGTAAATAACCGTCGTCTCAAGCCGCTTCGCGAGTTTCGAGATTTCCGCCCGCATCTGCGTACGCAGCTTCGCGTCGAGGTTGGAGAGCGGTTCGTCCATCAGGAACACTTGCGGTTCGCGGACGATGGCGCGGCCCAGCGCGACGCGCTGACGCTGACCGCCGGAGAGCGCTTTCGGCTTCCGGTCCAGCAGATGCTCGATGTCGAGGATCTTGGCAGCTTCGCGGACGCGTTTGTCGATGTCGGCTTTCTTGAACTTCCGCAGCTTCAGACCGAACGCCATGTTTTGATAGACGTTCATGTGCGGATACAGCGCGTAGGATTGGAAGACCATCGCGATGTCCCGGTCTTTCGGGGCAACGTCGTTCACGAGGCGGTCGCCGATGTACAGCTTGCCTTCCGTGATCTCTTCAAGTCCGGCGATCATCCGCAGCGTCGTCGACTTGCCGCAGCCGGACGGACCGACGAGAACGAGGAATTCCTTGTCCTTGATATCGAGGTTGAAGTCCTTGACCGATGCGACATCGGAGCCGGGATACCGTTTGTAAACGTGTTCCAAGCGTACGCCTGCCATGCGTTTCTTCCCCCTAAGCTCTTATTGGAGTGCTTATTACCATCTTAGCGTACAGCAGCCGCCTAAGAAAATGCACAAACCATACAAAAAAAACTACTTTCTTTTCGTTACTTTATACAATAGCAAAATGATCTTCACCAGCACGGCATCCCGGAACAGACGCACATCGAGGCCCGTATCCTGCTTCAGCTTGTCCAGCCGGTACAGCAGCGTGTTGCGGTGGATGAACAGCTTCTTCGCCGTATCGCTCACATTGCAGTTCATGGCGAAAAACGTCTCCAGCGTCGTCACGATCTCCGGCTCCAGCAGCAAATCGGTCCGGCTTGCCGCCTGTTCGATGAATCGGAGCCGCTGCTCATCCGGAATGCTGTTCAGCAGCCGCTCCAGATGAATGTTCCAGGGCAGATGGACCGTGTCGCCCTGATGGAACCGGCGCCCGAGGGCAACCGTCTCGCGCAGGAGGTACACCGTATCGACGACCGCAGCGGACGGCATGATCGGATGGGCGACCGCGATATGATTCTCGCCAAGCCATTCGCTGGTGAGCATGTCATGCATGCCCCGCGCCACGCTCTCCAGCAGTTCCTCCGGCGTCTCTTCGATGTCCCCCCGGCCGCCGCCCTCCTCATAGAGCAGCGAATCCGGCGCCAGAATGAGCCACTCCTGATCACGGAGCGGCACGAGCAGCACGTCCGTTTCGAGATAGGTCTGCAGCAGTTTCTCCAGTTCCGCATCGTTCGCCCTGGCGGCATGATCGGCGAGCAGAAGAAACGGGATCCATTCGATGTTGAGCCGTCCGCCTGCGTTGAACTCATCCGGGACAGCCGCCTGCAGACGGCCGGCGCCGATCTGTTCCTGAATCCATTCGCCGAACCTTTGCATTTCCCGGTTCAGCGGACGCTCCCGGCTTCCTTCGGCATGACTGGCGCGATCCAGCTCCCGCAGCAGCCATTCGAGCAGCTGCTCTTCCCGCCCGGTAAGGTCGCCAGGCTGGAGGTCGACATACTCCACTTTCTCATCGTCGGCACTGACGATCAATCGGATCGTGCCGTCCGGCAGCCTGAACCGATCTCCGGAGCGAATCCGGTCACCCGGCTCCAGACCGATGTCTTGCCATGCGGATTCCCGTTCGCCGAGCGGCAATCCCGCCGTCATAATCGGCGCGCCCAGCAGCGATTCCAGTTTCGATCTCCAGGACAACTCCATCGCAACGCTCCTATCCGCACCCGAATACTGTTATTGTAACACAATTCGGACAGGCGGTGCCTTCCGGCGTCGATCATGCGCCCCATGCGAGCAGCAGCACGATGGACAGCAGGGCGAATACGATGGACAGCAGATAGAGGAACGATACGGTCTGGATCTGGGTGAGCCCCCATCGCATCAGCGCATGATGCGTATGGAGATTGTCCGCCTTGTGCAGCCCGCGGCCTTCGGCGAGCCTCCTCGCCATGACGATGATGGTATCCATGATCGGGACACCGAGCGCCAGCATCGGGATCAAAATGGTGATGAGCGTAGCGCTTTTGAGCGAGCCTTCCACGGCGATCAGCGACAAAGCATAGCCGAGGAATGCCGCCCCGGCGTCACCCATGAAAATGCGGGCGGGATAGAAGTTGAAAGCGAGGAACGCGGCGCATGCTCCGAACAGGATGAGCGCCAGCATCGCCGTATCCGTCTGATGCCGGATGACGGCTGTCAGAAACAGCGTCAGCGACGAGATCATGGAGACACCGGCTGCCAGCCCGTCCACGCCGTCGATGAAATTGATCATGTTCGTAAGCGCGAAGATCCACACCACGGTCGAGACGACGGATGCCCATTCCGGCAGCATGATCATGCCGCCCGGTCCGGGCGAGGATACGCCGATGATGCGGATATCGAGCAGCACCGGCACGAATGCGGCCGTCAGATAGACGATCACACGCGGCCAGATCGGAAATTCATACCCCTTGGCCTTCGCCGTGTCATCCAGAAGACCGATGAACACGATGAGCAGTCCGCCGACTGCGACGGCGATGGACAGCGATGATCTGCCGCCGAAGAGCAGCATCGCCGCTGCGGTGGCGGCGTAGATCGCGGCGCCTCCGAGCAGCGGCACGGGAGCGGCATGAACTTTGCGCGGTCCCGGCATGTCCACGTAGCCGTGCCGCAAGGCGAACCGCGTAACATACGGCACGACCAGGAGCACGGCGAAGAAAGCGAACAATGCGCTGATGACCGCAAGCAACATCATCCCACCCCGATTCCACGGTTTGGGTTTTAGCTTTCCCTATTGCCGCTCCGCTAAACCAAGGAAGGAACTTTGACGAAATGCAAAAAACCTCCTGCGCTTATGCGCAAGAGGCTCCATTGTTGAAAGTGGTGGAGGGCGATGGATTCGAACCACCGAACCCGACTGGGAGCAGATTTACAGTCTGCCGCGTTTGGCCACTTCGCTAGCCCTCCACGGTAAACAATCCATGGTGGCTCGGGACGGAATCGAACCGCCGACACGAGGATTTTCAGTCCTCTGCTCTACCAACTGAGCTACCGAGCCTTGATTTGAATGGCGGAGCCGACGGGATTCGAACCCGCGATCTCCTGCGTGACAGGCAGGCATGTTAGGCCTCTACACCACGGCTCCGCGATAGGTAATGAACTTGAATGGTGGAGGCTGACGGGATCGAACCGCCGACCCTCTGCTTGTAAGGCAGATGCTCTCCCAGCTGAGCTAAGCCTCCAGGTATGGTAGCGGCAGAGGGCCTCGAACCCCCGACCTCACGGGTATGAACCGTACGCTCTAGCCAACTGAGCTATGCCGCCGCGTTACAGGGGC
>NICF_comb_assmDRAFT_10003991_pt1 | contig 10426 bp, 9 predicted proteins | sample NewIslPassag4_SG_FD_11279 | JGI IMG/M metagenome (IMG submission 11279) | reverse complement strand
CGATAATCGCGAAACTCCCATTCGTAATGCTAATTCTTGATTCGTTCCGGCCCGGGCGCCACGTACAATCCCGGTTGAGCATTTGCGAAATCTTGCCAGACAGCAGAATCCAGAGGGTGTCGAAATTTCCTGACTGTCCTACAATGAGCGTAAGGTCCGAACGTGCGTTTCAGCAGAGAGCGGTCACCAGTGGGCGAGCGTCACTGCCGGTTATTCTCGGCTCGGCAGGAAAAAAACATCGCGGTACGAGACGGGGCCGACGGTAGGACGATTCTTCCAGCACGGATTGTGAAGGTTTCTTATGAGGGAAAGCGGCATCCTCCTGCATCCGACATCGCTACCCAGCCAGTATGGCATCGGCGATCTTGGTCCCAGCGCGTACGCCTTTATCGATTGGCTCGTCGAGGCGGGTCAGCGTTACTGGCAAATTCTCCCGCTTGGTCCTGTGGACGGCTACGGCTCACCGTACAGTTCGGTCTCGGCCTTTGCCGGCAACGAATTGCTCATCTCCCCCGATGCTGGTCGAAGAGGGATTGCTCCCTCTCTCCGCTTTGAATGACGGTGAAATTCCCCGCGCGGCCGTCGATAGCCCCGTACATTACCAGACCGTCGCGAATGCGAAACGAAAACTCCTCCAGCACGCCTTTTCAATGAGCGGTTTCGACCGGTCCGAGGGGAATCACCCCTTGTGGGAACACTTTGCCCGATTTTGCAGTGAAGAGGCGTGGTGGCTCAAAGTCTACGCCGCTTACCAGTCGCTGGCAGAGATGTTTCCCGGAATTCCCTGGGCGGAGTGGCACTTAAAGGCGCCCGGAATACCCCTGGAAATGCTGCGGAGAGGAGAATTTGATCCTCTCGGCAAAGATCTCCCTGAGGTTTTGCAGAAAAATTATCGCTTTCACTGTTTTGTGCAGTTTTTGTTTTGCCGCCAGTGGGACGCCCTGCACCGCTACGCAGCCACTCATGGCATAAAAATATTCGGAGATGTGCCGATCTACGTGTCTTACCACAGTGCCGATGTCTGGGCCCATCCGCAGTACTTTTTCCTCGATGACGATTACCGCCCGATTGAAGTCGCCGGTGTTCCACCCGACTATTTCAATGCCACGGGCCAGTTGTGGGGCAATCCCGTTTATCGGTGGGACGCTCTCTGCCGGGACGGTTATCGCTGGTGGATCGAACGGTTTCACTCCGTTTTCGAACGTGTTGACCTGGCAAGAGTTGACCATTTTAGGGGGTTTGCGGCGTACTGGTCTGTCCCGGCCGGGCATCCGACGGCGGAACATGGAAAATGGGTCCCAGGCCCGGGGGCCCACTTCTTCGAAGTCCTCCTCAAATCCTGGGAAGGCCCATGGCGAGAAACCGCGGCCAACACGCGAACCCTCCCGATCGTCGCCGAAGACCTCGGCCATATCACACCAGACGTTATCGCCCTTCGGAGAATGTTCGGATTTCCGGGCATGGCTGTGCTCCAATTTGCGTTTGGCCCCGCGAAGGTCGATCAATTTCTCCCCGATAAAGTGGCCCCTGACACCGTCATGTACTCGGGAACCCACGATAATGACACGAGTTTGGGTTGGTTCCAGCATGAGGTGAGGGGAGACCCAGCGCTCCTGGCCCGTCTCCGCCAATATTGCCGTGCAGAGCCTGACAGCATCAGTTGGGATATGATCGAACTGGCTTTTCAATCCCGCTCCGAGATTGCCATTGTGCCTCTTCAGGATGTTCTGGGACTCGGTTCAGACGCGCGCATGAACATCCCTGGAACTCCCTCCAACAACTGGCGGTGGCGGTTTTCACCAGCGTCGCTCACCAAGGCCCTGGCCGAACGGCTTCGACAAGTCACCGAAAAGACAGGTCGCATCGCAATCTCGCAACCCGCCGCTGCATCTTCCCCACAATCGCGATGAGCCAGTGGGAAGTTCGATCAGGCCAAAACAAGTCATTCGGAAACTACTTCACTTCGAATACTATTTCACTACGGTCTGTGCCCGCTCGGGGCCGGCGAGAGCCCGACCCAATATTGCGGCAATGGTCTCCTTGTTAACGGGCCGGATGACGCCTTTCTCACAGATGATCGCCGTGATGAGCTCAGCCGGTGTCACGTCGAAAGCGGGATTGTAAACGTCGATACCTTCAGGGGCGATTGGAATTCCGAACGGAGACGTGACTTCTCGAGGATCGCGCTGTTCGATCGGGATCAGCCCGCCATGCGAGAGCTGCAGATCAAATGTCGAACTGGGCGCAGCGACATAGAAGGGAATGCGGTGATACCGAGCCAGAATAGCCAGACCGTAGGTGCCAATTTTGTTGGCGGTATCCCCATTGGCAGCGATTCGGTCCGCCCCGACAATGACTGCCTGCACTTTTCCTTCCTTCATGACTTCCGCTGCCATATTGTCGCAAATCAGGGTGACCGGAATGCCGTGTGCCTTGAGCTCCCACGCTGTTAGCCGTGCGCCCTGAAGAAGCGGACGGGTTTCATCGGCAAAGACGTGGACGCGTTTTCCTTTCGCAACCGCCTCGTAGATGACAGCCAGGGCCGTGCCATACTCTGCGGTAGCCAGGCCGCCGGCATTGCAGTGCGTCAAGATCCCTGATCTATCTTCGATAAGGCTTTCCCCCCATCGCCCGATCGCGTGGCATAATGCACGATCTTCTTCGTGAATAGCACGTGCCTCTTCCAGCAATGCCGTGCGAATCAGGTCCAGCGGCTGTCCCCGAAGAGTCTCCGCCCGGCGACGCATACGATCGAGCGCCCAAAAAAGGTTGACCGCCGTAGGGCGAGATGATGCAAGATACGATGCGACCTCGTCCAGCCGCTGGAAAAAAGCTTGCTCGTCATCAGGCGCAGATTTGATTCCCAAGCACACCCCGTAGGCAGCGGCGATACCGATGGCCGGAGCCCCACGCACCTGAAGCGTCTTAATCGCTTCCCAAACGGCGCGTTCGTCGTGGCATTCCCGATAGACTACTTCCCGGGGTAGCCGCGTTTGATCCAATATCCGTAGGCTCCCGTCAACGTCACCGATCCACTCGAGCGTGACCACTTCTTTTGTCATACCGCTAGCCGGGGTGCCTCTCTTTCCTCAAATCCAAAACTGGTATCACCGCCGCTGGCTGCCCGCGCGATCTCACCTTTTGCTCCTCATTCCTCATTGATCTTGGTCTGCAGTGCCTGATCCCTCGCCGCAACTTTTTCCACCAGTCGCTTTCGGAAATCTTTCAACTTTTCTGCCAGTTTCGAATCGGAAAGTGCGAGGACTGAAATGGCCAGAAGCCCCGCATTCCGCGGCCCGCCGCTCCCAACTCCAACGGTAGCCACCGGGATGTCCCCCGGCATCTGGACCATCGACAGGAGCGAATCCAACCCACCAGCTAAATTGGTGGGCACTGGAATGCCAATAACCGGAAGTGTGGTATGTGCCGCAACGACCCCGGCTAAGTGCGCCGCCCCACCTGCTGCCGCAAGAATGACTTTGATCCCACGCGATTCAGCCTGCGCAGCATACTGGGCCACTTTGTCGGGCGTGCGATGGGCACTCATGACGTGGGCCTCGAATGGGACCCCGAACTCTTTCAGAACATCGGCCGCCGCTTTGACGTGTGGCCAATCGCTGTCACTTCCCATCAAGATTCCTACCAGCGCACTCATAGTCTCCTCGCTCTTTCGCTTGAGGCTTCGTCGATCCTTATGCACACTTTACTCTGGATATAGTATGATACCCCGACGTCAAGTGCGCCGCACGTTTGCCTGAACATGTTGGCTGGCCACTTCACGGCCCCGCAACGACCAGGGCCACGGCCTGCCCGATGCGTGAGTGGTTGAGGACAACGGCCACCGGCGGTGCTGCCGGCACAGGCGCCTTATTGACAACGTTGATGGGGCACCGCGGATCAGGCCGTTCACAGTTGAGCGTGATGGGCACCTGTTCGTGCCTGAACGCCAGGAGAGAGACTGCTAATTCCACGGCCCCGGTTCCCGCTGCAAGGTTGCCAAAAAAACTTTTTGGGGCTGTCACCGCTACATCGCCAAGTTCGGAGCGGATCGCGCGGGCTTCAGCGATGTCATCTTCCACTGTGGACAGTCCGTGGGCGTTAACGTGCCCCACATCGTGCGGTTTCAACTCCGCCATCCGAAGGGCATCGCGGATCGCCCTTCTGATGGCTTCTCCAGACCAGGGCTGATCAGGCCGCCGAGCCTCGAATGCACAGGCAAATCCCAGGACTCTTGCCAAAATTGGTGCGCCACGGGCCTCGGCGTGCTTTCGGCTTTCGAGTACCACCGCTCCGGCACCCTCGCCGTGCACCATTCCGTCACGATCCAAATCGAACGGCCGACATGCCCGTTCAGGGTGGTCAACGCGTCTGGAGAGTTGATACGCTCCGGTTCTCACCCAAACTGCGGGATGAATCCGACAGCCGGTTCCTCCAGCCACCATGACGTCGGCATCCCCCCGCTGGATCACACGCACAGCCTCCGTGATCGCAGCCAGGCTGGAAACCTCTGCGAGAGTCAGCGAATTATTTGGCCCGCGGGCATCGTACGCAATTCCAATGTGGCACGCGGGCATATTGGGAAGGTATTTCAGAAGCCAGAGGGGATATAGCTCCGAGAGTGCCCGCGTTCCCCACAAACTAAAATCAAATCGGCCATCGACCATGCAACTACGGATCGCATTGGCAATTTCGTCCAGTTCGCACGGAATGAGGTCTGCCCCAAATACAATGCCGAACCGCTCCGGCGACACACCCGACGCTGCAATTCCAGCCTCCTGCAGGGCCATATCAGCCGCCACGAAGGCGAGCTGGATGTCTCGGCTCATCACCTTCAGCGCCTTGCGCGGACGAATCTTATCGGTGGCGTCGAAGTTGACTATCTGCCCCCCAATTGCAAACGGAAAAGGCTGCCCGTTAAGTGCCGGAATCCGCCGAATCCCTGATCGGCCTTCGGATAGAGAGTGCCAAAACTCGTCACATCCCGTTCCGATCGGGCTGACAACTCCCAGACCTGTTATGACGACCTCTGGCACATTGCTCATCTTTTTGAGGCGACTATTCCCGACTCTCGCCACCACAAAGAACCATGGAGCGCACCGGCAAATGCCGACCCACCGCCCGCAAAACCCACTCGCCAGCACAAAATGGCCACCTGGGGTGCGTCCCTCTCGCCACCCGTAAAACTGTGATACTACCCGAGGAGTTGTTTTTCGACAAGAGAACTCCGGATTCATCCATCCCAGGTCATGCCTTGGTGGCGAGTTATGAATCCCCCGTGCAAGATTCGGAACCCGGCCAAATCATTCGGGTAGGAGCAATTCATCATTTGTCCCCAGCAGGACATTCATCTCTGGGCCAGTTGCACATCATTGAAAAACAGGCGGATGGGCCGGTGAAAGATTCTTGCCAAGCCTGAATTGACGTGGCACAATGGCCCACGCGGGCAGGACATCACTGCTGAGTGCCAAATTTTGAAGCCCTCACATTAGCCCACGCCTAAATCATCGCAACAAAATTGACGCCCGAAAATCCCGAATGAGGTGACAACCATGTCTGGCACGTGCATCTTACGAAGATGGCTCCTTATGGCGGTCGGTTCCGTGGCCCTGGCGGGAACCGTCTCCGGAGGCGAATTCGCAAATCCGCATCTTTGTCAAAAAGGGCAACAGCTTCTCCTGTATTTTCGCACTATTTATGGCAAGCAAATCCTCGCCGGGTACAACGTTTATCCGCACACCCCGGACGATTACCAGCAGACCGGGCGGCACGCGGCCATTTGGGGCCGAGACATCCAGTGGTTAAAAGATGTAGATGAGGTTATCGCCCACGTGCAGAGGCACGGTTACATTTTGACACTCCACTGGCACTGGTTTTTTGGCGGGGATTCAGCGTGGACCCGCGAGCGAAAAACTCCTGTCGTCTTGGACCAACTTCTCAAGCCGGGAACGCCCGAGCACGACACCCTCATGAGAGAACTTTCCAAAACGGCCGACGTGTTGGAAAAGCTTCAACAGGCCGGCATCGTTGTTTTGTGGCGGCCGCTCCACGAAATCGACGGCGGCTGGTTCTGGTGGACGGATCTGCAGCACCCCGAGAACACTGCAGAACTGTGGCGTGTGATGTTTCGCTACTTCACTGAAGAGCGCAAGCTCAACAACCTCATCTGGGTGTACAGTGCCGGGGTGGGCGACCTGAAAAAGAAACCACCAGAATGGCGCCGCCGGTTTTATCCCGGAGATCAGTACGTCGACATTGCGGGAATCGACATCTACGGAGTTGATCCGCAGCAGGATGAAACACCCTATTGGGATTACTTCCGCGCGATGGAAGAAATCTGTCCCGGGAAAATGTTGGCCCTGTGTGAATGTGACGCGATCCCCAATCCTGATAAAATGGCGGCCGGGAAGACCCCCTGCTGGCTGTATGCGCTGCCGTGGTGGGGATGTCCGCACCCGCGGCGTTCGGTGGATTGGGCCCGGTTCACGATGGGTCATCCCCAGGTCATAACACTGGACGAACTACCCCTTTTTGACGATGCCAGCTACGTCGCCGAGTTGGGAATTCTCGTCCCGCCGACGACGGTGGTGCGTGGTTTCCAAACTCCGTGCCGGTCATCGAGGGCTTCGTCGCTGGCAGAGGTAGCCCGGTGGATCTCCTTCAATTCTTGGTGGACGACAAGGTCGTCGCTGAGATACGCCACCCCCCGCGAGATTTCTCGTGGACCTGGCCTGGCGACCTGCACGGCACATTCGAGCTAACTGCTCGGGCCTACGACGCCGCGGGCAAACAAAACCTCTCCAACCGAATCCACATTGCCGTGGGGGTTCGCAACGCTGCACGGAGTCGGCCTGTGCGTGCCTCTTCCGGCACGAATCCCGAGGCGGCGGTTGACGGAAGTTATTATTCGGGATGGCATGCAGCCAAGGATGCCGAAGATGCCTGGATCGAGGTGGACCTTGGCTCTCCCGTGGAGATTTCACAGGTGAATTTGATTTGGGGATGGAAAATCCACCCGGCAAAGTTTGCCGTGGAAATCAGCAGATCGGCCCCGGACGATAGCGAGCGATCGTGGGAGACGGTGAGCCTTCTCGAAGATTTACCGTGGCAACCATGGAAGGCAACTCACCGGGTTAGATTTGCGCCGCGGATCGCGCGAGTTGTGAGAGTCCACGCCTATCAGCGAGCCGCTCATCAGACCTGGGCCGGATACGACTTGGCCGAGATTGAGATCCCCATTCCAGCCCGTTGATTGCAATCCGGTTTGATCGCCCCGCGGTCAGTCAAAGCGCTCTTTGGCGCCGCTGTGATTCACTCAGTCTCGAAGCGATCCAGAGACGATGGCGTGACTACGGCGGAACGTCAGGAGGAACCTGTGTCTGGTGCTGCAGATCTGGTGGCGTGAGATCATTCAGGTCGGTTTCTGTGGCGAATGCTTCTTTCAGCCACGCCCGACCGGCGAGTGCGACCAGAATCAGGCTCGCCAGCACGCCACATTCAGTGAGTTCGACCAGCAGGTGAAGACCACCACCACTGACAGGTAACAGGAGGAGCTTCAATACCATGCTCACCCCAGCAACAGACGCCAGCGCGATGAGTCCAAACTCCAAACGATCACGATTCAAACTCATCGACATGCGCCGGATGGGCAGCAACGGCGGTGCAGCCGTTTCTCTGGCAAAGCTGGGGCCCGGCTGTCGATTGACGGTGACCACTTCCGGAAGCGCTCTTCTGAGCCGGGTTTCCGATACCGGCCGCCATGTTTCCATGTTCACCGTCCAAACGAGCGTACTCGGTTTGAGCACGCCCTCCCGAATCAGGGCAATAACGCGGCTCTCTGGAACAGGCCCCACTCGCTGTTCACCGTCCGCATAGTACCAAAGCGCTTCGGCCGTGCCCCCCGTGGAAATTGTTCCGGCTTGAGTTTCATGACCACTCGACGGTTGTCCCGTTACAGAAAGCGGCACCCCGACAGGTGCGCTCACATCGTCAATGCTTCCGGGGAGGTCATCTGTGTCCAACTGCAAGGGCAGACAAGCACTTCGTACCAGAGCCTCCAGTTCGGTGATCGGACGCCAGGTCTGTTTGTCCAGGGATATTTGCCAGGTGGAAGCTGACCGACCATGACGGATCAGATCACGGAGTTCATCCGGCGTGAAGGGGCCGAAGACGTTTCCTCGAAACCGTACGTGGATCTGGAGGTCCTGAGGAGATGAACTCATCGACGACTTCTCCCAAACCAGCCTACTGGCACAATGGTTGGCAAACCACTGGTGTTTTCCGTGCCGGCGCGGTTTAGTTGTGGGCCGGAGGCACAAACGCCACGACTGGCCGTCCATTATACAATCGCAAGGAGCCTGCTTTTTGGACCACTCCCCGCTGGCCCTGCCACATCCCGATCCGCTGTAAAAAAAGCCCCTTCCCACCCGGTGGGGCCTCAAGAATAAAGAGTGGTGCTCCATCCTGAACGATTTCACCGCGAACCGCGGACATACCAAACCCGCTGGTCATCCTCAATCACGATGCCCACCCATTCCAATCTCGGCCAGGGGATCCCACGGTACTCCTGCCGTGTACTGGCCACCTGTTTCAGAACCTCTTCGGGCGACGGCAGTTTGTTGAAAAATGCACGCAGGTCATCAAAGTTTCTGCTGCTATTGTCCTGGGCCACACGCGGCCAGTCGTAATTGGCAGGATATTGATCTCGCAGCTTTTGGAGCGTATCCTGCCACGTGTTCCAAAAAACCTGCCAGCCCACATCGCCACTTTTGGCGACAGTTAGTGTCTCCCAAAACAGGTGAAAGAGGAGGGGAAGCTCGGGAAGTTCGGGCGGCTCCTTGCGTGAAAAACGAATAATCTCGGATAAAACCGTGTCGGCGGATGCCTCCCAGGATCTGGCACTCCAGTCCGCCAAGGCCTTTTCAACGCGGTTGTACAGCACCGTATGCGGAGCACGTCCTTGATACTCCACCATACTTTGTACGATGGGCAATTCTTCATCTTTATCGGATTTTAGGCTCCGCACCACCTTGATAAGCCTGCCGGGTTGTTCCCGGGAGTAGTACCGCCGCCCGTTTTTCAACTGGACAAACCACGCATCGCTGATAAGGGGCTGTTTCCACTCCTCATTGAGGGCAGGAACAATTGTCAGAGCCAGTTGATCGCGCTGGGAAATAATCGTGAGATACGCTTCCAGCCTCTGACGCTCCTCCATTTTCAGCGGGAAAGCATCAACCGGCTCGACCTGGAGGGAGTTGATCTGCTCGAGCAAGGTTGTGCGGGCCTGGGCCGATAACACGGTTCGCGAATCATTCCACAATGCTGCCGCATTATTCCACGCAGGTAGCGCATCCAGCCGTGGAAGCTCTGCTTCGACCATCGTGAGGTCGGTCAGACCTACCGAGTCAGCACCAGCCGCGATTTTCCGAACGGCTGCCAGATAGGCCTGTGTTCCCTGGGCGGCTGCCGAGCACAACTCACGGACGGCCCTTTCTTTTTTGGACGTCCTGGCCACCTCCATAAGCCGCGCACTGGCACGGTCACGAAGTTGATTTAACTCCCTGTCGAACGATAGGCCCTTATCGCGGTTTTCCGATTCCAAACGGTTGACACGTTCGACCAACTGTGACAATTGGTGTAATTCCTCTTCCACCGATAGGTTATTGCTGTGGACAATCTGATTGAGATCTTCCTCCAACTGATTAATTCGTTTACGGAACTCTTCTTCGGCTTCGGCACGCAACGCAGCCCAGCGCTTTTCAGCCTGCGTTCTCAGGGCAGCCACACGCTCTTTTTCTTCCGGGGTCCGTGCGAGACTGGTGGCCTGATCGAGCGCAGGGGCATTAGGGACGCTCTCCAGGGAACGCTCAACCATGCTCAAAAGATCGGCGAGTTTCTTTTGACGAGAGTTCTCTTCCTGATGGGCTTCTTGCAGACGAGTTTTGATGGCGATCAATTCGGGCCGTTCCAGCAGTTGGGGATGCTTTTTTTCGAGATCCGCTAGGTAGTTTTCCGCCTCCTCAAACTGCTTGCTTTCGATGTAGGCTTCCACCACTGCCACAGCGTTCGCGGCGATCTGGTTAGTCTGGATTTGAGCCTGGACTTTCCACACGATCACGCCCGCCGCAATAAAGACCACCGTCATAACAACGAGCAGGATATTTCTTCGCAAAGCCGCGCGGCGGCGGTACATATCGATGACTGCCGCGTAGCGATCCTCGACGTCGGGAGGCAGTGTCACTCCCAACTCTTGCAGTGCCAGATACTGCTTTTCCAGCTCCGCCCGGGAAGGTGGATTCGCAAGCATCTGCTGGAATTGATTGAACAACAGTCGGCGGCGGCGCTCGGCCTGTCGTTCGGCCTCCAATTGTTTGGCCAGGAGCATCGCAGGCTGCACTTTGTTTTGCAGTTCCCAATCCACCCATTGGGG
>NICF_comb_assmDRAFT_10003990_pt1 | contig 10429 bp, 6 predicted proteins | sample NewIslPassag4_SG_FD_11279 | JGI IMG/M metagenome (IMG submission 11279) | reverse complement strand
CCACTTCGGCCACGGCCGGCCCCGTTTTGTTGCCTCGAGAACAACAATTCTGCCGGGTCGGCCGTGCGCCTCTCTCCCCTCAGTTGGGAGAAGAACCAAAAAAAAGACGCCGGCCAGAGGCCGGCGTCCAGGTCCGACTTCCCCGGAGAAGTCAGTGCGTGATGTCGACGTCTTTGGTCTCCTTCAGGAACAGGGTGCCGATCACGAAGGTCATCAGCGCGACGATGATCGGGTACCACAACCCGGAGTAGATGTTGCCGGTCAGTAGCACCACGGCGAAGGCGGTGGTCGGCAGGAAGCCGCCGAACCAGCCGTTGCCGATGTGGTACGGCAGCGACATCGAGGTATAGCGGATCCGGGTCGGGAACAGCTCGACCAGCCACGCCGCGATCGGGCCGTACACCATGGTCACGTAGATCACCAGGATGGTGAGCAGCAGCAGCACCATCGGCTTGTTCATCTGCGAGGTGTCGGCCTTGGTCGGGTAGCCGGCGGCGTCGATGGCGGCGGCCAGGTCGGCGGCCAGCTTGTCCTGGGCGGCCTTGGCGTCCTCCGGCGACAGGTTGCGGATGTCCACGCTCTGGATCACCGTCTCGCCGATGCGCACGCTGGCCAGGGTGCCCGGGGGCGCCTCCTCGTTGACGTAGGACACGCTGCGCGCGTTCAGCAGGTTCTTGACGATGTCGCAGGAGCTGTTGAACTTCACGTGGCTCTTCAGCTCGCTGGGCACGAACTGGAAGGAGCAGTCCTTCGGATCGGCCATGACCACCGCCGGCGAGTTGATGGTCGCCTGCTCCAGCGCCGGGTTGGCGAAGTGGGTCAGCCCCTTGAAGATCGGGAAGTAGGTCAGCGCCGCCAGCAGGCAGCCGGCCATGATGATCGGCTTGCGGCCGATCTTGTCACTCAGCCAGCCGAAGAAGATGAAGCCGCCGGTGGCGATGGCCAGGGCCGCGGCGATGAACAGGTTGGCCGTGACCGGATCCACCTTGAGGGTCTGGGTGAGGAAGAACAGCGCGTAGAACTGGCCGGCGTACCAGACCACGGCCTGGCCGGCGGTGGCGCCCAGCAGGGCCAGCAGCACGATCCTGGCGTTGCCCCATTCGGCGAAGCTCTCGCGCAGCGGGGCCTTGGAGCGCTTGCCTTCCTCCTTCATCTTCTGGAACAGCGGCGACTCGTTCAGCTGCATGCGGATCCAGATCGAGATGACCAGCAGCACGAACGAGATCAGGAACGGCACGCGCCAGCCCCACTCGCGGAACGCCTCCTCGCCCAGCGACGTGCGCACGCCCAGGATCACCAGCAGCGACAGGAACAGGCCGACCGTCGCGGTGGTCTGGATGAAGCTGGTGTACAGGCCACGCTTGCCCTGCGGCGCGTGCTCGGCCACGTAGGTGGCCGCGCCGCCGTACTCGCCGCCGAGCGCCAGGCCCTGCAGGCATCGCAGGATCACCAGCAGTATCGGCGCGGCGATGCCGATCGAGGAGTAGGTCGGAAGCACGCCCACCAGGAACGTGGACAGGCCCATGATCACGATCGTGATCAGGAACGTGTACTTGCGGCCGATCAGGTCACCAAGGCGGCCGAACACGATCGCGCCAAACGGGCGGACCGCGAAGCCGGCGGCGAAGGTGAGCAGGGCCATCACGAACGCCGGTCCCGGCGCGAGCGACGAGAAGAAGTGCACGGCGATGACCGCCGCGAGCGAACCGTAGAGATAGAAGTCGTACCACTCGAAGACGGTACCGAGGCTGGACGCAAGGATGACCTTGCGGTGTTCCTTCGTGATGCCGCCCGTGGATGGCACGGCGGTTGCGGTAGTGGACATCGTGGCCTCCCTCAGAAGCTGTACTTGACGGTCGTGTGGATGCGCTTGAGATCGCCCTTGCGGTCATCCTCGAGCACGCGTTCGCCCCAGCTGACCTCGGCGCCGACGTCCAGCTTCGGGAACGGCGAGTAGATCAGGTTGGCGTGGACGGAGCGGGTGCTCTCGACCGCGGCGAAGCTGGCCGGTCCCCAGCCGGGGAGGCCATGGTCGTTGTCGAACCGCGCGAACGAGTACATCAGGTTGCCGCGCAGCTTGGGCCCGAACGCGTGCCGCCAGGCGACGAAGCCGCCGCCGCCGTCCTGGGCGTGCAGGTTGCCGTTGGCGTCGAGCACGGCGTCGGGGCCGATGCCGAGGCCGAGGTAGCGGCCGATGCCGGAGCCGTAGCTGGCCATCCAGCGGATGTCGTCATTGGCGCCGATGTTGAAGCGGCCGGACAGGCTGACGGCGAAGCCGGTGTCGGTCTCGTCGCCGCTCTTGAGCTGGCGCAGCAGGCCGGCGACGCTGAAGTGGCCCCAGTCGCCCTTGAACACGTAGCGGGCGGTGAGGTCAGGGAACAGGTCGCTGCCGCCGGCGTTGTTGCGCGCCGCGGTGGCGACGTCGGAGACCGTGGTATGCGGGTTCTCCAGCGACACCGAGAACGGGCCGTTGGTGTAGCGGACCTGTGCCTGGCGGACGAAGATGGTGCCGTCGGTCACGCCGATGAAGTCCACGGTGTCCGGCAGCGCGGCCACGTCCTGGAAATTGGTCCAGGTTTGGCCGGCCAGCCAGCGGTTCCAGGTCACGTAGGCGTGGCGCACGGTGATGCCGTGGGTGTTGGTCGAGACTTCGTTGCCGAGGTTGGCGCTGCCACCGCCGTACATGTCGGCCTCGATGTAGGCGCGGAACTTGTCGCCGCCGTCGCTGGTCCAGTCGGCGGCCAGCCAGAAGCGCGAGAACGCGGCGTGGATGTCGGTGTACGGGTCGGCGTCGGGCTCGGCGCCGTCGGCGACCACCGGGATCGTGCTCGGCACGTAGAACAGGCGGCCGGCGGAGCCTTCGGCGATGACGCCGTCGCTGGTGTCCGTGGCCATGGCGTCGAGCTTGATGAACCCGCCGTACGAGAAGGAGGCGCCGGGATTGCCCGCCGGCAGGATCGGGGTGGACTGGATGCGCGGCTTGCCGTCGTCGGCCGGGGCGGATGCCACCTGCACGGCGTCGAGCCGGCTGCGGGTCTCCTCGACCGTCTCCCGGGTCTGTTGTTGCGCCTGCAGCAATGCCTGGACCTGCGCCTCGAGCTGGGCGATCCGTGCCTCGAGCTCGCGTTCCTTCGCGGTCTGAGCGAGCGCCGCGCCGGGCAGGGCGAGCGCGATCGTGATCGCCAGCGCCAGCGGCTGGCGGCATCTGCGTAGCCTCATCGTTCTCCTCCCACAGAGAAACATCCGCATCTGGCGGATTGCGCGAGGCTGCGCGTTCAGTGCCGGCCGCGCATATTCGTCTTTGGTTGGAAAACAGGGGGAATACGACCAACGTCTAATGCGGATGATGCATCGCAGCAGGCCGATTGCGGCAAACTCGACATGGGCGGCCGGCAGGCCGTGGAAACCTATCTGGTTGGGAGGAAGACATGACAGACATCCATCCGGTCCCGGTTGATCCTGCCTTCGCGGCGAAGGCGCGCATGGACAGGGCGGGGTACGAGGCGGCCTACCGGGCGTCGGTCGAGGATCCGGATGCGTTCTGGGCCGGGGTCGCCAGGCGGATCGACTGGTACAGGGCACCGACACAGATCCGCGACGTCAGCTACGCGCTGGAGGACTTCCACATCCGCTGGTTCGCCGACGGCGAGCTCAACGCCAGCGTCAACTGCCTGGACCGGCACCTGGCCACGCGCGGCGACAAGACCGCGATCATCTTCGAGCCGGACGACCCGGACGACCAATCGTACGGCCTGACCTACCGCGAGCTGCACGAACGCGTGTGCAGGCTGGGCAACGCGCTGCGCAGCCTGGGCGTGCGCAAGGGCGACCGGGTGACGATCTACCTGCCGATGATCCCGGAGGCGGTGGTGGCGATGCTGGCCTGCGCCCGCATCGGCGCGATCCACTCGGTGGTGTTCGGCGGCTTCTCGCCCAACTCGCTCGCGGACCGCATCGCCGACTGCGGCAGCAAGCTCGTCATCACCGCGGACGAGGGCGTGCGCGGTGGCAGGAAGGTCCCGCTGAAGGCCAACGTGGACGCGGCGCTGAAGATGCCGGGCACCGCCTCGGTCGAGACCGTTCTGGTGGTGCGCCGCACCGGCGCGGCGGTGGACATGCAGATGCCGCGCGACCGCTGGTACGACGCCGTGGTCGACGGCCAGCCGGCCGAGTGCGAGCCCGAGCGCATGAACGCGGAGGACCCGCTGTTCATCCTCTACACCTCGGGCAGCACCGGCAAGCCCAAGGGCGTGCTGCACACCACCGGTGGCTACCTGGTGTACGCCTCGTACACCCACGAGCTGGTGTTCGACCTGCGCGAGGATGACATCTACTGGTGCACCGCGGACGTCGGCTGGATCACCGGCCACAGCTACATCGTCTACGGGCCGCTGGCCAACGGCGCCACCGCGCTGGTGTTCGAGGGCGTGCCCAACTACCCGGACTTCTCGCGCTTCTGGCAGGTGGTGGACAAGCACAAGGTCACGATCTTCTACACCGCGCCGACCGCGATCCGCGCGCTGATGCGCGAGGGCGAGGCGCCGGTGAAGAAGGCCTCGCGTGCCTCGCTGCGACTGCTGGGCACGGTCGGCGAGCCGATCAACCCCGAGGCGTGGCGCTGGTACCACGAGGTCGTGGGCGAGAAGCGCTGCCCGGTCGTGGACACCTGGTGGCAGACCGAGACCGGCGGCATCCTGATCTCGCCGCTGCCGGGCGCCACCGACCTCAAGCCCGGCTCGGCGACGAAGCCGTTGCCTGGCGTGCGCCCGGCGGTGGTGGACGCCAACGGCAACATCCTCGAGGGCGAGACCGAGGGCAACCTGGTCCTGCTCGACTCGTGGCCGGGGCAGATGCGCACCGTGTTCGGTGACCACCAGCGCTTCATCGACACCTACTTCAGGACCTACCCGGGCATGTACTTCACCGGCGACGGCTGCCGCCGCGACGCCGACGGCTACTACTGGATCACCGGCCGCGTGGACGACGTGATCAACGTCTCCGGCCACCGCATTGGCACCGCCGAAGTCGAGAGCGCGCTGGTCTCGCACCCGAAGGTCGCCGAGGCCGCCGTGGTCGGCTTCCCGCACGATATCAAAGGACAGGGCATCTACGCCTACGTCACCCTGGTCAGCGGGGAGGAGGGCAGCGAGGAACTGCGCCAGGAGCTGATCGCGCACGTGCGCAAGGAGATCGGCCCGATCGCCACGCCCGATTTCCTGCAGTGGGCGCCGGGCCTGCCGAAGACGCGCTCGGGCAAGATCATGCGCCGCATCCTGCGCAAGATCGCCGAGAACCAGCCGGACCAGCTGGGCGACACCAGCACCCTGGCCGACCCGTCCGTGATCGAGTCGCTGCTGCAGAACCGGCGCCAGGCATGACGACGACGGGCGCATGGCCACGCTGCTGATCGCCGACGACCACCCGCTGTTCCGCGAGGCCCTGCGTGGCGTGGTGTCGCGCCTGCTGCCGGGCGCGACGCTGCGCGAGGCCGACAATGCCGCGGCGCTGTACGCGATGGTCGACGCCGAGCCGGACGCGGACCTGCTGCTGCTCGACCTCAACATCCCGGGCGTGCAGGGCTTCGGCGCGCTGGTCCACCTGCGCGCCCAGCATCCGCAGTTGCCGGTGGTGGTGGTCTCCGCGCGCGAGGAACCGGAAGTGATGCGGCGCGCGATCGAGCACGGCGCGATGGGTTTCATCCCGAAGTCGGCGGATTCGCGGACGTTGACCGAGGCGCTGCGCCACGTGCTCGACGGCGGTCGCTGGATCCCGGAGGCCGCGGCCTCCGCCGACCCGCTTTCGCGCGAGGAGCAGGACGTGGCCGCGCGCATCCGCGAACTGACGCCGCAGCAGTTCCGGGTGCTGCAGATGCTCGCCTCCGGCAAGCTCAACAAGCAGATCGGCTACGAGCTGGGCGTGTCCGAGGCGACGGTCAAGGCGCACATGAGCGCGATCCTGCGCAAGCTCGGCGCCACCAACCGCACCCAGGCGGTGCTGATCGCCGGACGGCTGGCGCTCGATCCGGGCCTGGTGGCGCCGCCGCCGGAACCGGACTGAGGTTCAGGACGGGCGCCGGTCCTGGCGCAGCGAGATCAGGAACGCGCGCAGCGAGGCCGGCTTCACAGGCTTGGTCAGCACGCGGTAGCCGCGGTTGCGCGCGGCGACCTTGAGTGCGTCGCTGCCATCGGCGGTGAGCAGCGCGCCGGGGACGCCGGGCGCGCGCTTGCGCAGGGCGTCGAGGGCGTCCAGCCCGTTGATCCGGTCGTGCAGGTGGTAGTCGGCCAGCAGCACGTCCGGCCGGCCGCCCGCGACCAGCTCCAGCGCCTCGTCCGCGGTGGTCGCGCACAGCGCCTCGGCCTGCCAGCGCCCGAGCAGCGCGACCATGCCGGCGAGGATGTCCGGGTCGTTGTCCAGGCACAGCACGCGCATGCCCGCGAGCGTCCCGTCGGCATCGAGCGTGGAACCCGGCGGGGACGCCGGCGGGGCCAGGTTCGCCGGGTCGCCGCGGGGCACGATGATCGAGAACATGCTGCCGCGGCCCACCGTGCTGCGCGCGTCCAGCGTGTGCCCGAGCAGGNGCGAGATGCGCTGGCAGATCGACAGGCCGAGCCCGAGGCCACGGCCGTCCCAGTCGAACGGCTGCTCGTAGCGGTGGAACTCGTCGTAGATCTGCTGCATGTGGTGCTCGGGGATGCCGGGGCCGGTGTCCCAGACCTGCAGCGCCACCTGGTCGCCGCGGCGGCGCGCGGCCAGCACGATGCGCCCGCTCGGCGTGTAGCGCAGGGCGTTGGCCAGGAAGTTCTGCAGCACCCGGCGCAACAGGCGGCGGTCGCTGCGCACCACCAGCGGCGGCGCGTGCAGGCGCAGCTCGATGTTGCGCGCCGCGGCCATCGGTGCCGACTGCGTGGCCAGCTGGCGCAGCAGCTCGCCGGCGTCGAAGTCGCCGATCTCCGGGCGCAGCGCGCCGGCATCCAGGCGCGAGACGTCGAGCAGGCCGTCGAGCAGCTCCTCGGCGGCGCGCAGCGAAGTGTCGATGCGTTCGGCCAGCCGGCGCTGTTCCTCGCCCGGCGGCGCCTCGCGCAGCGCCGAGGCGAACAGGCGGGCGGCGTTGAGCGGCTGCAGCACGTCGTGGCTGACCGCGGTGAGGAAGCGCGAGCGCGACTCCTGCGCGGCCTCGGCCTCGCGGGTGCGTTCGGCGACGCGTTGCTCCAGCGTCTCGTTGATCTCGCGCAGCTCGCGCTCGACGCGCTTGTAATCGGTGACGTCGCTGTAGCTCGTGACGTAGCCGCCGCCGGGCAGCGGCTGGCCGCGCAGCTCGAGCACGCGGCCGTTGCTCAGCATGCGCTGCGAAACGTGCGGCGAGCCGGCGCGCATGTAGGCAATGCGCTTCTCGATCTCGGCCTCGATCTCCTCGGGGCCCAGGGGGCCGAGCTCGCCGCGCTCGGCGTTGTAGCGGATCAGGTCGGCGACCGGGCGGCCGACGTAGAGCATGCCCTCGGGATAGCCGAACAGCTGCTGGTAGCGCCGGTTCCAGGCGACCAGGCGCATCTCGGCATCCACCACGCTCACGCCCTGGTCGATGTTCTCGAGGGTCGAGGACAGCACCTCGCGGTTGAAGCGCAATTCCTGCCCGGCCTCGTCGAGCGCGGCGACGATCTCGGCCACGCCCATGCCCGAGCCCCTCAGCACGCTGGTCAGCACCAGCCGCGCCGAGGCCGCGCCGACCGCCGAGGCCAGCAGGCGTTCGCAGAACTGGATCCAGCTGCGGTCCGCGGGCGCGTCGGCCTGCAGCTCGCGGCCCTGCGCCTGCGCATGCTCCTGGAACGCGCGCATCGCCGTGCGCTCGCCGAGGATGCGCGAGGCCAGCACCAGCAGGTCGCCCACCGGCACCTTGCCCGGCCATTCGCCGGTGGCGAGCGTGTTGCGGCGCGCGTACGGCTCGAGGAAGGGCTCGGCGCGCAGGCGGTCGCCGAGGCTCGGGCGCCAGCGTGCGGACACCAGCAGGAACGCGCCGGTGTTGAGCAACAGGGACCAGAACGTGCCGTGGGTCAACGGGTCCCAGCCGGCCAGCCCGAACAGTTGCCGCGGGCGCAGCCAGCCAATGCCGAACGGCCCCCCGGTCAGCCAGTGGCCGTCGAGCCAGCCGGCGTCGGCGATGGCCGGCAGCAGCAGGGTGTAGGCCCAGACCGCGAAGCCGATCAGCAGCCCGGCCTCGGCGCCCTGGCGGCTGGCGCCGCTCCAGTACAGGCCGCCGATCAGCGCCGGCGCGAACTGCGCCACCGCGGCGAACGCGAGCAGGCCGTAGGAGGCGAGCGCGGTGTCGCTGCTGCTGGCGCGGTAGTAGCCGTAGGCGAGCGCCGCCAGGCCGACGATCGCGAGCCGGCGGATCCACAGCACCGTCGAGGCGACGTTGTCGCCGTGCCGCTGCGCCCAGCCGCGGCGCAGCAGCGGCGGCATCACCAGGTCGTTGCTGATCATCGTCGCCAGCGCCACCGTGGCCACGATCACCATGCCTGTTGCGGCGGAGAAGCCGCCGACGTAGGCGAACAGCGCCAGCGTGTCGCGGTGCTCGGCCAGCGGCAGTGCCAGCACGAAGCTGTCGGCGGCCACCGGGCCGTCCCGGCCGAACAGCGCCACGCCGGCCGCGGCCGTGGGCACCACCATCAGCGAGACCACCGCGAGGTAGGCGCCGAACATCCAGCGCGCCTTGCGGATGTCGCCGACGTCGCCGCATTCCACCACCGCGACGTGGAACTGGCGCGGCAGGCAGATGATCGCGGCGAACGCCAGCAGGGTCTGGCAGACGAAGCCGACCGGCGGGGCCTGCTCGAACAGCGCGCGGGTCGCCTCCACCACCGGGACCTCGCGCGAGAACAGCCAGAAGCTGGCGAAGACCCCGACCGCGACCAGGGCCACCAGCTTGACCAGCGATTCCAGCGCCACCGCCAGCATCATGCCGGGGCGGTGCTCGGTGGCATCCACCTGCCGGGTGCCGAACAGGATCGCGAACAGCGCCATCAGCGCGGCCACGTACAGCGCCGGGTCGCCGAACGCGGTGGTGGTGCCCTCGCCGCCGAGCACGCCGAGGCTGATCGCGACCGCCTTGAACTGGAGCGCGAGGTAGGGGACCGCGGCGATGATCGCGATCAGCGCCACCAGCGCCGCCAGCCGCTGCGAGCGGCCGTAGCGCGCGGCGATGAAGTCGGCGATCGACACCGTGCTCTGCGACTGCGCGACCAGCGCCATGCGCTCGAGCACGCGCCACGCGAACACCATCAGCAACAGCGGCCCGAGGTAGATCGGCAGGTAGCCGACGCCGTTGCGCACCGCCGATCCGACTGCGCCGTAGAAGGTCCAGGACGAGCAGTAGACGGCGAGTGCCAGGCTGTAGACCGCCGGCCGCAGCCACGGCCGGTGCGGGTACAGCGGATAGCGGTCACCGATCCAGGCCACCGCGAACAGCAGCGCGGCGTAGCCCACCGATACCAGCAGCAGAACCCAGCCCGGCAGCAAACGGTACCCCCCCCCAGGAAGGATGGCAGCGAGTGTAACCGACTGCACCGGTCTGCCGGACATCCACTTCCGGCAGGCATGCGCGGTCTGTTACCTTGCGTGGGCCCCGCGTGCGGCGCGTTTCCCTTTTGCCACTTCACAGGGGTGACCGTGCCCTGGTACCCGGAGGCGCGGACTTTCGACATCGAACGCATCGAAGTCCGCCGGGGGCCGCAGGGCACGCTGTTCGGGGAGGGCACCCATGGGCGGCACGGTCCGGATCCTCACCCGCAAGCCGGTGCTGGACGCATTCGCGGCCACGGTGCGGGCGTCGCTCTCGACGCCGCAGGGCGGTGGCGGCGGGCACGGGCTCAAGGGCATGTTCAACCTGCCGCTGGCGGACGACCGGCCTGGCCTGCGGGTCGTCCTGAACGACGAGCAGCTGCAGGGGTGGATGGACGATCCGGCCACCGAGCGCGAGAATCTCAACGCGCAACGCATCCACACCGCACGCGTGCGCCTGCGATTTTCGCCCGACGGCGCCACGGACATCGACGCGAGCTGCTGGCGCTGGCGGTCCGCCGCTCGGGGAGCGTGGCTACAGCGCGCTCGACGGCATGCTGCCAGACGTGCTGTACGGGCGGCAATCGTCCTGGGCCTCGCGCAGCCCTCGCCGTCGAGCGCCGCCTTGGTGGCGCAACAATGACCTGTGTCGGCGCGGGCACGCGCCTGGACAATTGGTTCTTCACCCAAGTCCGGGGAAGGCCGCCCGGATCTTCAGGAAGAAGTAGTCGTCGTCCCGGTAGCCGTAGGCCACCCGCTTGATGACCTTGATTTTGTTGTTGATGCCTTCGACCAGATTGGTTCCCAGCGGCCAGCGGCAGTGGGCCAGGATCCCCGACAGGTAGGGCTCGAGCCGCCGCACGAACACGCGCAG
>NICF_comb_assmDRAFT_10003989_pt1 | contig 10433 bp, 6 predicted proteins | sample NewIslPassag4_SG_FD_11279 | JGI IMG/M metagenome (IMG submission 11279) | reverse complement strand
AAAGAAGTGCTGCTCTGGGTCGAGCCGGGCGAGGGCAACACGCTGACTTCGGACATCTATATCGACGAAGTCCGCGTCGTGGACGTCACCCCGGGCGGCGGTACGGATCCGGGCAATGTCGATACCAGCGGCATTCGGGATGATTTCGAGGGCGGCATCGGCAACTGGGTCCGCAGATTCGGCCAGGGCGACATCGAAGTGACGCAGGAGGACAACCATACCGAGGGCGGCAAGCAGAGCCTGAAGACGACCGCTTCGGCCCAATACGACGGTCCGCTGCTTGACCTTAAGGGCAAGCTGGCGCGCGGCCACCAGTACGAGATCTCGGCCTGGGTGAAAATGGCCAAAGGCCAGCAGCCGACGGTGATCCGGATCAGCGTGCAGTACGGCGAGAGCAGCTTCGCCAATGTCTCCCCGGACGTGACGGTGACGGACGGGGAATGGGTGAAGCTCAGCGGCCTGTACACGCAGTCCGTGACGCCGGGCAATTACCTGAACACGTATGTGGAAGTGGCGAACAACTACGGAGAGCCGCGCACATTCCTGATCGATGATTTCGAACTGAAATACATCGGTCCGGTGGCCGGCCCCAATCCGGACTTCACGCTTCCGGCGATCAAGGACGTCTACAAGGACCAATTCCTGATCGGCAACATTGTGAATCCGGGCAATTTCGACGATGATGTCCGGTCGAAGATGCTGAAGCATCACTACAATCTGCTGACCGCCGAGAACGCGATGAAGCCCGAATACGCCTACAAGCCGGGCACCCGGGAGTTCGATCTGACGGACGAAATCGCGCTGGCCGAGCAGGCGATCGCGAACGGCTTCAAGGTGCACGGCCACGTTCTCGTATGGCACTCGCAGTCGCCGGAATGGCTGCATACGCGGGTGGATGCAAACGGCAACCCGCTCCGGGATGAGGCGGGCAATATCCTCTATCTGGATCGGGAAGAGGCGCTGAACAACCTCCGCACCCATATCCGGACCGTCGTCGAGACGATCGGAAACCGGGTGATCTCGTGGGATGTCGTGAACGAGGCGATGAATGACAATCCGTCCAACCCGACGGATTGGCGCGACTCGCTGCGCCGGTCGGGCTGGTACTACGCGGTCGGTCCGGACTACATCTATGAAGCCTACAAGACCGCGCGCGAAGTGATCGACCAGCACGGCTGGAACATCGAGCTGTACTACAACGACTACAACGACGACAACCAGAACAAGGCGACGGCCATCGCCGAGATGGTCAAGGAGCTGAACGAGCGGTATGCCCGGGAGACCGGCAGCAACAAGAAGCTCATTGACGGCATCGGGATGCAGGCGCACTACAATCTGAACACGAACCCGGCCAATGTGCGGGCATCCATCGAGCGGATCATCGGCCTCGGCGTGAAGGTCGGCATTACGGAGCTGGACATCATGGCCGGCACGAACGGCACGCTCTCCGAAGATCAGGCCATTCGTCAGGGCTATCTGTATGCGCAGCTGTTCCAGCTCTACAAGGAATATGCCCAACACATCACGCGCGTCACGTTCTGGGGCGTTGACGACGCCACGAGCTGGCGGTCGCAGAACAGCCCGACGCTGTTCGACGGCCGGTTCCAGGCGAAACCCGCCTTCCATGGCGTCATCAATCCCGAGAAGTTCATCGCGGACCATCCGCAGCAGGAGAGAGAGGTTCTGCAGGCAACCGCCGCTTACGGCACGCCCGTCGTGGACGGACAGGAAGACGCGGTGTGGAGCCGGGCGCAGGAGCTTCCGATCGCCCGCTACCAGACGGCGCACAACGGCGCGTCCGGTACGGCGCGGGTGCTCTGGGACGACAAGAATCTGTACGTGCTGATCAAGGTTCGGGATACCGAACTGGATAAGGCGAGCACGAATCCGTGGGAGCAGGATTCGGTCGAGGTCTTCCTCGACGAGACGAACAGCAAGGCGCCGTCCTACGGACCGGGCATCGGCCAGTACCGGGTCAATTACGAGAACACCCAGACGTTCAATCCGGAAAGCATCGCCGAGGGCTTCCAATCGGCGGTGACGGTGGACGGCACGAACTACACCGTCGAGATGAAGATTCCGTTCAAGACGATCACGCCGTCGAACAACCACAAGATCGGCTTCGACGCGCAGATCAACGACGCGCGAGGCGGAGCCCGCCAGAGCGTGGCGATCTGGAACGACCTGTCGGGCCAAGGTTGGCAGGATCCGTCGGTGTTCGGCGTGCTGACCCTGACCGGCAAGCCTGGCAGCGGCGGTTCGTCGCCATCGCCTTCACCGTCTCCGTCTCCGTCGCCGGCTCCCGCGCCTGCTGATACGGCGAATGGCACCGTGACCGTCTCGCCGGTGACCGAAAACGGCCGTGCGAAGGCGAGCCTGGCTGCCGACACGCTGGCCAAGGCACTGGAGAGCGCTGCGAATGAGGGCGGCGTCAAGACGGTCGTGGTCGAGATCAAGACGGATGGTGGAAACGCCGTCGACGTCGAGCTGCCGGGAACGAGCCTGAGCGGCGATGGGGATTACGTGATCCGGCTGATGACGCCGCACAGCGTGATCGACCTCCCGTCGAACATGCTGGCGGGCATTGCCGGAGACGCGAAATCGGTGACGATCGCGGTCGCTCCGGCCGATCTCGACAGACTGGATGAAGCCGTGCGCAACCAAATCGGCAACCGGCCGGCGATCAGCCTCAGCATCCTGGCGGACGGCAAAGCGATCGACTGGAACAACCCGAACGCGCCGGTCACCGTATCCATCCCGTATGAACCGACGGCGGAAGAACGCGCGAATCCGGATCAGATCGTCGTCTGGTACATCGACGGGGAAGGCCGCGTGACGGTTGTGCCGAACGGCCGCTATGACGCCGCAACGGGCGCCGTGGTATTCCGGACTACCCACTTCAGCGATTATGCGGTTGCCCATGTCGTGAAGACGTTCGGCGACATCGGCCGGGTGCCGTGGGCGAAACAGGAGATCGAGGCGATGGCTTCCCGCGATCTCGTCACCGGCTCCGGAGAGGGCGGCTTCCGTCCGAACGATCCGATCAGCCGGGCCGAGTTCGCCGCCCTGCTCGTCCGCGTGCTGGAACTGAGCGGCAACGGCGCTGCAGGCTCGCTGTTCAGCGACGTGCCGGCATCGCACCGCTACCTTGCCGAACTGGCTGTAGCGAAGCAGCTCGGCATCATCCAGGGCAATCCGGACGGCCGGTTCAATCCGGACGCATCCCTGACCCGTCAGGATGCGATGGTGCTGGTTGACCGGGCGCTGTCGGCAGCGGGCACACCGCTTCCGGCGGGCGGCTCCCTCAGCGGGTTCGCCGATGCGGGAGACGTGGCAGGCTACGCCCGGAGCAGCGTGGAGAAACTGGTCGCCGCAGGCATCGTGAAGGGCGCCGGCGGCAAGCTCCTCCCGGGAAGCGTGCTGTCTCGCGCTGAAGCAGCCGTCATCCTGTACCGGATCTGGTCGGAATAAGCCCGACAATCAACAGGGCCGTCCCTCGGGCAGCCAATGGCTGCCGGGGGACGGCCCCTCCTGTTCTTCCTTATTTCTTCACAATCGGAATCCAGACCTCGCAGCGATAGTCGGGCGCGGACGAATCGCCGTCAAGGTACACTTCCAGTTCCGGTCCGTGATCGTGTTCGTAGTTCGTGGACGGGAACCACTCCTGGAATATGCGCCGGAAGGTTTCCTGAATCGAACCCGGCAGCGGTCCGACCGACGTGAACACGGCCCACGTCAGCGCCGGTACCGTGTAGCCGGTCCATTCGTCTCCGGCCAGTTCCGGTCCTCCTTCAACGGCGATCATGTACGAGAACTCCTCCTGACCGGGATCCATGGGCAGGCAGATGCCCATCGCTTTTTGTCCCGCGAGCGCTTGGAGGCGCGGGAGCCAGCCGTCCGCACAACCGGCATTCCAGAACGCCGGAATTTCCCGGAGATTGGCGCCGTCCCTGAGCGTCGTATTCAGCACCCTTCCGATGACGTGGAACGCTTCCCGCTCGACAATCCGGTAATTCATCGCATGAACTCCTTTCAAGGTTAATTGAAATTCCATGCGGGGAAAAGCCTTCAGCCGGACGCCGGGATTGCGGGCCTCGGACGGCGATATGCCGTGCAGCCTGCGGAACGCCTTCGCGAACGATTCGGGCGAATCGTACCCGTACTTGAGCGCGACATCGACGACCCGGGTCTGCGTTGATACCAGCTCCTGCGCCGCCAGCGTCAGCCGTCTTCGCCGGACATACTCCGTCACCGTAAACCCCGTCAACACGTGGAAGAGACGGTGAAAATGGAACGCCGACGAGTATGCCGCTCTGGCGGCTTCTTCCACGCTGATTTCGCCTTCCAGATTGCGTTCGATATAATCCAGCGCCCGGTTCATCCTGTTCAGCCAATCCATCCGCATCGTCCTCCGTATCCACCGTAACATGAGAGGCCCCAAGGCCGCCTGTCCAGGTTTGCTCTCCGGTGACAGATGCAGCGGCGATTGGCGGCGCAATCGGCGCGGCTGCCCGCGGCTTGACCGGCGCGCGGGAGCCGTCCGGCTGTCTGCGGCTTGACCGGCGCGCGGGAGCCGTCCGGCTGTCTGCGGCTTGACCGGCGCGCGCGAGCCGTCCGGGTGTCTGCGGCTTGACCGCCAGCGTGAGCGTTCCGGCTGCCGGCGTCCAGTCCGGCGTTCGATCGCAATCGCTCGGCTGCCGGCGGTGCGGACGGCTGTCGGGCGGAACTCAGCGTCAGCCAGTTCCCCGTCCTTTCGCCCCGTCCGCGGGCTCAGCCGAAGAACGCCTCGAGCTGCTCCTTCACGCGCTCGTTCGCGTTCGCGACGACCGTGACATGGCGCGGCTTGCCGAACAGCGCCTGGATCGGCTCGGGGAACGTCTGCGAGATGTTCCGGAGCCGGATCGCCTCGTCGAACTTCGCGGGATGGGCGGTCGACAGCGCGATCGTGACCTCGCCTTCGTCCGCCCGCTTGTCCGCTGCCGCAACGCCGCAGGCGGTATGCGGATCGAGCAGGTAGCCGTATTCCCCGTAATAACGGGCGATCGTGTCGAGGCATTCCTCGTTCGACACGCTGTACGCGGCGAAATCTTCCCGCGCCCGGCGCAGCGCATCTTCCGGCACCGTGATCCGGCCTTCGGCCTTGAACCGTTCCATCAGCGCCGCGACCGTGCCGGTGTCGCCGTCATACAGGTAGTAAAGATAACGCTCGAAATTGCTCGCCACCTGGATGTCCATGGACGGGCTGTAGGTGCCGCGGATTTCGCCGGGTTGATAGACGCCGCTCTCGAAGAAGCGGGCGAGGATGTCGTTCTCGTTCGTCGCGAGGATGAGCTTGCCGACCGGCAGTCCCATTCGCTTCGCGAGGTAGCCGGCGAAGATGTCGCCGAAGTTGCCGGTCGGCACGCTGAAGTTGACCGGGCCTTCGTGTCCCTGTTCCGCCAGGCGGAAATACGCGTAGAAATAGTACACCGTCTGCGCGAGGATGCGCGCGATGTTGATCGAGTTGATGGCGCGCAGATGATGCCGCCGCTTGAACGGAACGTCGGCGAACAGCTCCTTGATGATGCGCTGGCAGTCGTCGAACGTGCCCTCGACGGCGAGGTTCAGCACGTTGTCGTCCTCGACCGTCGTCATCTGCAGCTCCTGCACCCGGCTGACCTTGCCGTGCGGATGGAGGATGCAGATCTTGATGCCTTCCTTGCCGCGCACCCCTTCGATTGCGGAGGCGCCGGTGTCGCCGGACGTCGCCCCGAGGATATGGATGACGGAACCGGTCTTCCGCGAGACGTATTCGTACAGGTTGCCGAGGAATTGCAGCGCCACGTCCTTGAAGGCGAACGTCGGACCGTGGAACAGCTCGAGCACGTGCAGATCGCCGCGCAGCTTCACGACCGGCGTGACGCGCGGATCGCGGAACGTTGCGTAGCTGGCGTCGACCAGCCGTTTCAGCTCGTCCCGCGGGATGTCCTCTTCCATGAACAGCGCGAGCAGTTCCAGCGCCAGTTCAGGATAGGAGAGCCGCCGCCAGGCCCGGAGCGTCTCCCCGGAGATGCGCGGCAGCCGCTCGGGCACAAGCAGCCCGCCGTCGTCCGCCAGCCCCATCAGAATGGCGTCGGTGAATCCGATCGGGGCGACCCCGCCCCGCGTGCTGATGTACTTCATATCGATCTCCTTGTCGCAGCATTGAATGTGAAGCGGCAGCCGCATGTCCGGCCCGCTTCCTCCATGCCCACTATTGTACATCAGGATGCCTGTTCCGGTCGACTCCTCGCGGCAGGCGGGAGCAGGCGGCGAAACAGGGGCAAAAATGCACCAAATGGAGGCGGTGTTGCGGGCAGGCGGCGAAACAGGCGCAGAAATGCGCCGGATGGTGGCGATCTCGAGGACGGAGAGAATGCGGCGATAAGGCGATAAAACGCGCCGTATGCCCGCCAAGCCGGGATCGGGCGCCGAAACGCCGGTCAACCGCTTAATTTTTTGCAAGAAATTGATTATCGAAACCGGCGGGCTTGGGGTAAAATATAGAGGGTTATGCAATCAATGGGGAGTGGAAACCATGGCGAACGACGAACTGATATTGACTCCTGAAGGATACCGGCAGCTGGAGGAAGAACTGCGCGAGCTGAAAGGCCCGAAGCGCAAAGCGCTCGCCGAACGCCTCAAGGTCGCGATCAGCTATGGCGATCTCCGGGAAAACAGCGAATACCATTCCGCGAAAGAAGAACAGGCGTTCATGGAGACGCGCATCCTGCAGCTCGAGCGGATGCTGCGCAACGCGAAGGTGGTGAACCCGGACGAGAGGGCCGACGGCACGATCCAGATCGGCTCCACCGTCCTGCTGCACGACCTCGAGTTCGACGAGAAGATCGAGTACCGGATCGTCAGCCCGGCGGAAGCGAACGTGGGCGAGAACAAGATTTCGTACGAGAGCCCGCTCGGCAAGGAACTTCTCGGCAAGAAAGCCGGCGATCAGGTCAGCGTGAGCGCCCCGATGGGCATCATCGAATACAAGGTGCTCGAGGTGAAGGGCTGACGGCCGTGAAGCCCCGCACGGCGCTCCGCAGTCTCCAGGGTTGCCTGCCCCACGCTTCAATATGATACTATAGAAGCATAACGGGCCGGCAGGCCTGAACAGGAGAATCGGACATGGCCAGAAGCATTCAGCATTTCAAGGCGGATTTCTTCAAGGCGCTGGCGCATCCGCTGCGAATCCGCATTCTCGAGATTCTGTGCGAAGGCGACCGCAGCGTCAACGAAATCCAGAACCTTCTGCAATCGGAAGGCTCGACCGTGTCGCAGCAGCTCGCCGTGCTCCGGAACAAGAACGTCGTGTACGGGGTAAAAGAGGGGACGACGGTCGTCTACTCCCTGCGCGATCCGCTGATCAAGGATCTGCTGCAGGTGGCGAGGCAGATTTTCGACAATCATCTGATCGACCAGATCCAGCTGCTCGAAGAGATTCGCAATGAGCCGTTGTGATCGGCAAGTCCGCATGGGCGGCCCGGATTCCGGCGCGGGATCCGGGCCGTTCCGCGTTGTTTGCGCAGTTATCGGTCCCGATGCTTTCCCCGGACAGGCCGTGGGGATGCGGATGCGGAAATTCGAGGCATAGCGGCCGTTTTCGGCTGATTTCCGGCTTTGACAGATGGCAGGATGCGGGAGTAGGATGGATATCGTGTTTTCTATATTTGAATTTTTGAATATTTAGATGACTTAATAGATAGAGAAAAGAGGCGCATCCGGGTTGCACTCATCTGACAGCTTGGGCGGATACGGGTGGGAGAAACTTCGCAGGGATCTCATTTCCGGCATCATCGTCGGCTTGATCGCGATTCCGCTCGGCATGGCGTTCGCGATCGCGTCCGGCGTGAAGCCGGAGTACGGACTGTACACGACGGTGGTCGCGGGCATTCTGATCTCGCTGCTGGGCGGCTCGCGCTTCCAGATCGGCGGGCCGACCGGCGCCTTCATTCCGGTGCTGCTCGCGATCGTGCTCCAGCACGGCTACGAACGGCTGCTCACCGCAGGTCTCTTGGCCGGCGTCATCCTCGTGATCATGGGACTGCTGCGGCTGGGCACGTTCATCGCGTTTATCCCGAAGGCGGTGACGGTCGGCTTCACCGCGGGCATCGCGGTCATCATTTTCACGGGGCAGATCGGCAGCTTCCTCGGGCTTGAAGGCATGGAGCGGCATGAATATTTCCTGCAAAATATCGGCGAAGTGCTGAACCGTCTCCATACGGCCAGCTTCGAGAGCGTTTGCGTCGCGGCGGTATGCCTGGCGGTGATGCTCATCCTGCCGCGCTTTATGCCGAAGATTCCGCCGGCGCTGGCCGGCATCGCCGCCGCCACGGCGGTCTCCATGCTGCTCTTCGGCGGCCGCGCCGCGACGATCGCATCGGTCTACGGCGAGATTCCGGCGTCGCTTCCGTCGATCGCGCTGCCGGATCTGTCCTGGGAGACGATCGTGACGATGCTGCCGTCCGCCCTGCTGATCGCCGCGCTCGGCAGCATCGAGTCGCTGCTGTCGGCCGTCGTCGCCGACGGCATGTCGGGCACGCGGCACAACAGCAACCGCGAGCTGGTCGGCCAGGGCGTCGCGAACATCGTGACGCCGCTGTTCGGCGGCATTCCGGCCACCGGCGCGATCGCCCGCACCGCGGCGAACATCCGGTCGGGCGCCGTTTCCCGGATGTCCGGCGTCATCCACGGCATTGTCGTGCTGCTCGTGCTTGTCCTGCTTGCCCCGCAGGCGTCGCAGATTCCGCTCGCGGCCATGGCGCCGGTGCTGATGGTCGTCGCGTGGAACATGAGCGAGCGGAAGGCGTTCAAGGAGCTGCTCAAGAAGCGTTCGCCGGAGTCGGTCGTGCTCGTCGCGACGTTCCTGCTGACCGTGTTCATCAACCTGATCGCCGGCGTCGGCTGCGGCATTGCGCTCGTGGTTCTGTACCGGCTGCGCGAGGCGGTCCGGCGGCGCGGTTTCGGCGCGGTCCGTTCGGCGGCCCACGCGCTCGCCCATCCGGGTCTTCTGCTCAAGCGGCGCGGACGCGGCTGACCCCGGGCCGCTTACGGCTTCAGGATGACCTTGATGCAATGCTGTTTCCGCTGCGCGAAAATCTCATAACCCTGCTTCGCTTCCGCGAGCGGCATCACGTGGGTGACGATGTCGCGCGGATCCAGGCGGCCCTGCTTCATCTGGTCGTACACGACGGGCATGTAATGGACGACCGGGGCAAGGCCGCCTTTCATTGTCACATTGCGGATGTAGATGTCCCCGTAGGGAAAACCGAAATAGCGCATCCCGTACAGGCCCGTAACCTGGATCACCCCGCCCTTGCGCACCGCTTCTATGGCGGTTTCGAGCGCGCCCAGCGCGCCGTCCTGCAGTTTCAGCATCGTTCCGACATATTCGAGGGGGGTCATTTTGCCCTCCATGCCGACGCAATCGATGACGATGTCGGCGCCTCCCCGCGTCATTTCCTTCAACAGATTGCCCGTCTCCGCCGGCGATTCGTACTTGACCGTGTCCACCCGGTTCGTCCGCCGCGCGTGTTCCAGCCGGTAGTCGACCGTCTCGACGGCGATCACCCGTTCCGCTCCCATCAGCCAGCAGATCTTCTGCGTCGCCAGCCCGATCGGGCCGCAGCCGAGGACGACGACCGTGGCGCCCGGCCCGACGCCCGCGTTTTCCGCGCTCCACCAGGATGTCGTCAGCACGTCGGAGATCATGACGAGCTGCTCGTCGGTCAGTTCGCAGTCTTCGGGCACGCGAAACGGCAGATAGTTGCCGTAGGGCACGCGCAGATATTCGGCCTGAGCGCCGGGAAATCCGCCGCCCTTGTTGGAGAAGCCGAATACGGCGCCGATCTCGGCGTTCTCGTTCGCGTTGTCGCATTGGCTTTCCAGACCGTGCCGGCAGTAGAAGCATTCGCCGCAGCTTACGCTGAACGGGATGACGACCCGGTCGCCCTTCTTCACCCGGGTGACTTCCGGGCCGACCTCCTCGACGATGCCGAGCGGCTCATGGCCGATGACGAAATCCTTCGGCATGTCCGGGACCATACCGTGCACGAGATGCAGATCCGAGCCGCAGATGCCGCTCGCCGCAATCCGCACGATGATGTCGTCGGGCCGTTCGATGTGCGGATCGGGAACCTCTTTCACCTCGATGCGATGGGCGCCCTGATACGTGACGGCTTTCATGGATGAAGCATACCTCCGCCTGTGTCGTTGTGGCATGGTCTGCCGGTAGGGTAACCAATCGCATCCATGTTATACCGACCCCGATGAAAACAGGCCGCGGGCGTTCGGCGAATCGGCGGACGAGGGATGGGCGCGGAGGAGCGCCGCGGCGCCCGCCCCAAGCGGCGAGCGCCGCACCCGTGGGGGCGCGGCGCTTCGCAGGCCGTTGCGGTTCGATTCCCGGCGCNGCC
>NICF_comb_assmDRAFT_10003985_pt1 | contig 10439 bp, 13 predicted proteins | sample NewIslPassag4_SG_FD_11279 | JGI IMG/M metagenome (IMG submission 11279) | reverse complement strand
AAACCCCGCTTTATCTAAATATTTTTTAAAATCAGGCCACAACTCCTTTGCATAGGAATCCCATCCCAATCTATCGTAAAATTTAGCAAATTCATCGTACATAAAAACACCTCTTAAACAATATTTTCTGTATTATTATCCTTATATATTATATTATTACATAACTTAAGTCAATTTTGTTATTCAGATGCTATATGTTATAATATTAGCACGTGTAAATAACTATATGCAATAAATAATTGTTATCCAAGAGGTGAACGACATTGAAATCACTGACAATTAACGATAAAAGCGTATTTGATGAATACTTCTCTAATTTTCCGCCGGAAATATCGGAGTACACATTCACGAATCTTTTTATGTGGAATCATGTGTACGACATAAAGTACGAAATAATTGATAATTGCCTATGCATATCATCAGGCAACAAAATCTTGCCTCCGGTAGGGCCTAAAGAAAATATTTTGAATGCTTTTGATAAATTTTGTAAAATGATGCGAACGTATCATTCTGAAATTTACCTTGATCGATTTGATAAAGACAGCGCCTGTAAAATTTCAGAAATGTACAAAGTTGAGATGACACCAGATGAAGATAATTTTGATTATGTCTACAATACAGATGATCTTATTAATCTTTCTGGAAGAAAATACCATAATAAGAAAAATCATATAAATAAGTTTTTGAAAACATATGATTATACTTTGGAGGAATTGTCATCTGATAATGCTTTAGAATGCTTGAAATTCACTGAAGAATGGCTTTCGTCAAAAGATATAAATGAAAATCCCGGTGTTCTTAAAGAGTTTGATGCTATAAAGAAAGTACTGAATAACTATGAGTTTTTTAAACTAAAGGGAATTGTTTTGAAAATAAGCGGAAAAATTGAAGCATATTCATTTGGAGAAAAACTAAATCCATGTACGGCTGTAACACATATAGAAAAGGCTAATTCAGACATAAAAGATGCATATGCATTTATAAACATGTGCTTTGCAAAAATGATGTCGGAATTCAAATACATCAATAGAGAGCAAGATTTAGGAATTCCGGGACTTAGATATGCAAAAAAGTCTTACCATCCTGCAAAGATGATATTAAAATTCAAAGGAAAGTTGCAAATTTAAAACTTTAATAGATTGAATTATTATAATAATTATATTATAATGTGCATAACATTAATTTTTAGGAGGTGTTATGATGTCTAAAAAAATGGATATTATTGAACTTCTTAATGAAAACAGCCGTCTGACAGACAAGCAGATCTCTGTAATAACAGAGCTTAGCGAAGATGAAGTAAAAGATATAATAAAAAATCTTGAAGAAGAAAAAGTTTTATTAAAGTACAGCACATTAGTTAATTGGGAAAAAACTGAAAAGGAAGTCGTACGCGCACTAATCGATGTAAGAGTTACACCACAGCAAGGACAAGGCTTTAATGCAATAGCTGAAAGAATTGGTCAATATGATGAAGTAAAATCAGTATCTTTAATATCTGGAGGATACGATCTGTCTGTAGAAGTCGAAGGAAAAACGATGAAGGAAATCGCTATTTTTGTAGCAGAAAGACTAGCTCCTATTGACGGCGTGCTAAGTACAACTACACACTTCATACTCAAAAGATACAAACAAGATGGGGTGTTTTTTACAGACGGCCCTGAAGACAAAAGATTGGTGGTAACACCATGACTAATAATAAGTACATTTCAGATGTAGTAAAAAACATCCCACCGTCTGGAATAAGAAAATTCTTCGACCTTGTTACAAATTCCCGCGATATTATCTCTCTCGGTGTTGGCGAACCAGATTTTGTGACGCCATGGACTGTGCGAAAAGAAGCTATAGATGTACTTGACAGAGGGGCTACTACATACACATCAAACCTTGGGCTCCCCGAATTAAGAGAAGCCGTATCATTCTTTCTAAAAAATCATTACGGCTTAAATTACGATCCTGAAAAGGAAATAATGATAACCGTAGGCGCCAGCGAAGCCATAGACCTTGCACTCAGATGCCTTATAAATGATGGAGATGAAGTTTTAGTTCCTGTGCCAAGTTATGTTTCTTATTCTCCTTGCATAGAACTCACAAGAGGAGTACCGGTATACGTCCCTACCTATGAAGAAAACAATTTTATAATAACGCCTGACGACTTAAAATCAAAAATTACCAGTAAGACAAAAGCACTTATATTGCCATATCCAAATAATCCTACAGGTGCTATCATGAAAAAAGAGGATTTAGAAGCGATAAAAGATATAATAATAGAACATGACTTGATAGTAATATCTGATGAAATCTACAGTGAACTTACTTACGACGGGAAGCATGTAAGCATAGCTTCACTGCCTGATATGAAAGAAAGAACCATCGTTTTAAATGGCTTTTCCAAAGCTTTTGCCATGACAGGCTGGAGATTAGGATACATAGCAGCAGAGCACAGTTTCATAGAAGCCATGAATAAGATACATCAGTATACAACAATATGCGCTCCCATCATGGCACAATACGCAGGCATAAAGGCAATATATGAATGTGAAGATGATATAGAAAAAATGCGTAAAACTTACGATCAGAGAAGACGGCTCATAGTAAATGGCTTCAGGGAAATAGGATTTGATTGTTTTGAACCAAAAGGAGCTTTTTATATATTTCCTTCAATTAAAAAAACAGGCCTTTCATCTCAGGAATTTTGTGAAAGGCTTTTAAAAGAAGAAAAAATAGCCGTCGTCCCGGGAAATGCTTTTGGTCCCGGTGGAGACGGATTTATAAGGGTATCTTATGCATATTCTATTGATAAGATTATGAAAGCCCTTGAAAGAATAGAAAGCTTTGCTAAGAGAGTGCTTTAAAAAAGTAGGTTTTCCTACTTTTTTTGCTTTATTGCAGAAAATTTAGGACAACTGGAAGAGCAACTGCCACAGTTGCATTGACCAGAAGTGCTTTTCTTTATGTTTTTGTACAGGATAAACACCGCCAAAGCTACTATTGCAGATGTAATTATTATTTCAACTACCATAAAAATCACCTCTTAAAAAATTTTTAAAATCAGATTGCCACCGTTGTAAACTATAAATGAAACTAACCAAGCCAAAATTAACTGATACGTTACAGAAAACATAGCCATCTTGCCGCCGTATTCTTTTTTCATCGTGGCTATCAAAGATATACATGGTGTATACAAAAGCACAAAGACAAGAAAACTAATAGCTGAAATCGGTGTGAACACTGTCGGCAAAATCTTTGTCAAATTTCCACCGTATATGACCCCCATCGTTCCTACTACCACTTCTTTTGCCATTATTCCAGTAAGAAGGGACACTGAATTTTGCCATGAAGCAAAGCCTAACGGTATAAAGACAGGGCTTATGAATCTTCCTATACCGGCAATGAAGCTTTTGTCTATTTCTGTCATACCCGAAAAATTAAAGTTTGATAAAAGCCAAACAATTATTGACACAGAAAAGATTATAGTACCTGCTTTTCTCAAAAATCCCTTGCCTTTTTCCCACGTGTGTAGTGCCAATGACTTAAGTTCAGGCAATTTGTATTCAGGCAGCTCTATTATAAACGGCTCATCATCTTTCTTAAATATGGTATTCTTGAAAAGTATGCCTATGAAAAACGCTACTATAACGCCTAATGCGTATAACGATGCCACAACCACAGCCTCGTGACCTTTAAACAAAGCACCTGCGATAACCAGATAAATAGGCAGCCTTGCATTGCAAGACATAAGCGGTAAAAGAAGAGCTGTCATCTTTCTGTCTTTCTCGCTCTCTAAAGTTCTAGTTGACATCACCCCCGGAACATTGCACCCAAAGCCAATTATAAGCGGAATGAATGCCTTCCCGGATAACCCCATTTTCCTAATTATCTTGTCCATTAAAAACGCTACCCTAGCCATGTACCCACTGTCTTCTAAAAAAGATATACACAAAAACAACGCTAAAATCACAGGAAGAAACACTATAACCGACCCTACACCGCCAATGATGCCGTCAACAATAAGGGACTTAAACCAGCCATTTGCACCAGATAGCAATATATTAATATGCGGAACAAACCAATCATTGACGAAACTGTCCAGCAAATCCGCCAACGGTTGGCCTACCCAGCTAAAAGTAAACTGAAAGATTAAATATATGATGGCTATAAAAATCGGATATGCCAAAAATTTATTTATGAGAATTTTATCTAATCTCTCTGTGATAGTAACCGTGTTTTCAGATGTGTACGTAACACACTGTGATAAAATTCCTTCTATATATTTATACGTTTCGGCTTCACTTTTAAAGTGTACATCATTTTGATAATGAATATCATTATCATGATTTGCCTTTGAAAAAATGTCATTTTCCAATAGTTCCTCAATCTTGTCTACGCCTTTTCCTTTTGAAGCCACAATCGGAACAACCATGACATCAAGTAATTTAGACAATTTGCCGTAATCAATCTTTATTCCTTTTTTTTCAGCAACATCAACCATGTTTAATATCAATATGATAGGTATGTTGAATTCTTTAAGTTGCATAGTTAAGTACAAATTCCTGTGAAGATTTGAAGCATCCACTATATTTAATATAAAATCAACATCACCGCTTTCCAGAAAAGACTTCGAAATTTTTTCTTCATTTGAATAAGTATCCATTGCATAAATGCCCGGCAAGTCGACGATTTTTACATTATCATTTATAAATCCTTCTTTTTTTTCAACGGTAACACCCGGCCAATTACCTACATGCTGGTTTAATCCGGTAAGCAGATTAAAAAGTGTGGTCTTCCCAACATTTGGATTGCCAATCAAAGCGGCGGTTATCATCCGTTTTGAATCCAAAACTACCATACGCCCCCTCCTTCAATTATTTTAAATAATGTCTTTTACGACGATATTCTTTGCATCTCTTTTTCTGATAGCTAAATCAAACCCCATAAAATTTATTATTATAGGATCTCCTAAGGGCGCAAAGCTTTTGACTCTTACTTTTACGCCTTCATTTGCCCCAAGAGCACGCAATCTCTTCGCCAGCTTCTCGTCACCTAAAATACCACTTACTAAAGCCGTTTGCCCTGGTTTTAAGTCGTATACGCTCATCATTACCACCCCTTCATTGATAATCATTCTCAATTCCTGATTCTATGATACTATATCTCACTTCTCCTGTCAATAAAATATAAAAATAATATTTATCATATCTTTATAAATCTATGCCAAATCTTAAGAATATGATTTTCAATAGGATCAAATATGCCTTTTAAATATTTTACAAGTTTGCTGCTTAAAAATCCTATGACAAATCCAGCCACGACATCCACAGGATAATGAACTCCAACATATACTCTCGCTATAAGCAGTAAAATCGTCAAAACCATCATGATAGCACCAATAATGAGCTTATTTCCTTTTAGCTGAGTAAATGCAATAGCAGAACCTCCTGATAGATGATCACTTGGAAAAGACGCATCGCTTGGATGTTTAACAAGCAAATTCACTTTATGGGAAACAAAAGGTCTTGGTTCAAAATAGAATCTTGAAATGATAAAATTTGCGCTCAATGCTATGACCGCAGCAAAGAACTCGTCCATCGATACCTTTTTCCCGTCGTCCCCTCCAATAAACCATTGGATAACCATTAGCATGCCATATATAATAGGAGAATACAAAGCAATAAATATCATCACTCTATCTAATATACTATGATGACCTGCAAATCCATTGATAAATTGAAAAATAGCGTAATTCATTTTCATCACCTCATCTTAAGATTTTAAACTCCAATTCTTAAAATAAAATTAGACGCAGATTAAAAAACAATTAAAATTTCTTGACAAAAAAAACAAACAATTATATAATCCTAAATAGTAAGATATTCTTATTTAGAAGGAATGAGAAATTATGACGAAGGAAGATATTTTAAAAACCATAAAATCCAACAACTTTAAGATAACTCCTCAAAGAGAGCTTATCATAAACATAATGCTAAATTCCAATGGTTACTTATCTGTAAGAGAAATCTACGAAAAAGTAAAAAGCTCATTTCCGCAAGTAAGTTTAGATACTGTCTACAGAAATTTAAGCCTTCTAAAAGATATAAATGTATTAAGTGAAGCAACTATAGGCAACAATATTATGTATGAAATTCATAAAGACATGCATGAACACATAATGAAATGTCTAAAATGCGGAAAAATTTTCGAACTGGATATATGCCCTATAGATCTTTGTAGAAACAAGTTGGATGGTTTTGAAGTTGTAGACCACAAAATTGAGATCACTGGATACTGCAAAAATTGCAAAAATCACGAGGAGGATTATAAATGAAACGACTTATTTCGATTTTCTTAGCGATTTTGATTGTGTTTGGCTTAACGTCCTGTAACACAAAGATTTCGAAAAAACCTAGCAAGTTGGCTGTATATGCGACTTTTTATCCTTTGTACGATCTTACAAAAAAAATTGCCGGTGATAAAGCCACAGTCCAAAACATAATACCACCAGGCGTGGAGCCACACGACTGGGAACCTACAACAAAACAGATAGCAGACATAGAAGGAGCTTCTCTCGTTGTATATTTAGGGCTTGGCATGGATTCATGGATAAGCAAAGTAGAATCGTCTGTATCAGGCCCTAAATTTGTAAATGTATCAAATGGTATTAACGCGATAAAAGTTGGAAATGCTGTAAATCCTCATGTATGGTTGTCTCCAAAAGAAACACAGATATTGGCGAAAAATATCAAAGATGCTTTAGTAAATGCTGACAATAAAAACGCAAAATACTATCAAAGCAATTATGAAAATCTAGTAAAGACTTTAAAACAATTGGACAATGAATACACTACAAAGCTTAAAAACACTAAGACAAAGACTTTTGTGGTATACCACAGTGCATTTGACTACATAGCTAGAGATTACGGATTAAATCAAGTATCAATTGTCGGTATGAGTGAGGAAGCGGAAGCCAGCCCAGCGAAAATTGCTGAAGTAATAAAGCTTATTAAAGATGAAAATATTAAATACATTTTCACCGAACCATTGACATCTCCAAAGCCTATTCAGTCAATCGCCAACGAAACAGGTACAAAAGTACTTCCGCTAAATACTATTGAAGGGATTACTAAAGATGAGATGAAGAAAGGATACGATTATATAAAATTGATGCAGCAAAATTTAGATAATCTTCAAAAAGCATTAAATTAAGTGAAAGGAATCAAAATATGGGTAAAATAGTAGAGCTTAAAGATGTTAGTTTTTCTTATGATGATAAAAAGGTGTTTAATAATATCAATCTAACTATCGATGATGGCGAATTTGTAGGCCTTATTGGGCCTAATGGTTCAGGCAAAAGCACTCTTGTAAAGATCATGATAGGAGATCTTACGCCTTCATCAGGAGAAGTCCTTATAAACGGGATAAATGTAAAAGACGTAAAAAATAGATCTATAATCGGGTATGTCCCTCAAAAATCTTATTCATTTAACGCTTCTTTTCCAGCAAGTGTAAAAGAAGTCGTCTCAATGGGACTTTATGGGAAATTAGGGTTATTTAAAAAACTTTCCAAAGACGACTGGGAAATTGTAAATAACGCTTTAAAGACTGTCGACATGATTGATTATAAAGACAGGCTTATCGGAAATCTGTCTGGAGGCCAACAGCAGAGGGTATTTATAGCAAGAGCGCTTGTCAGCAATCCTAAGATTTTATTTTTAGATGAACCGACGACAGGCATAGATGCAAAATCAGAAGACACGCTCTATAAAATACTTGATACTTTAAATAAGGAAAATAAAATAACGATTATCATGGTCACTCATGATGTTTGGGCAATAACTGACAAGGTATCTCGAATCGTATGCATGGGAAATGGCAGACTATATGACAGATGCGATACACTGGACTTTTCAAAAAAAGAATTGGCAGAAATATACGGTTATCCTGTTAAACTGGATATGCACCACCATCAAAATGAAAATATCAATAATCGACTTTAGATTGAGGTGTTATAATGCTTAATATTTTTACATACGACTTTATGATTAGAGCATTTTTAGCAGGCGGATTTATATCGATAATAGCGCCATTGGTCGGAAGCTTTTTAGTGCTGAGAAGGCTATCACAGATGGGTGATACATTATCTCACGTAGCACTGGCAGGCGTAGCAGCAGGATTTCTCATAGGTATAAATCCAACAATCGGCTCTATAATCTTCGTGATACTATCATCTTTTGGTATTGAACGCTTGAGAAAATCCTACTTTAGATATTCGGAAATATCTATTGCAGTTGTCATGTCAGCAGGAATGGCAATAGCAGTAATACTTCTAAGTTTATCCAGCGGAAGCCCTGCAAACATAATGAATTATCTCTTTGGAAGCATAATATCAATTAATAACACTGATGTATTGCTATCACTACTACTTAGCATTGCAGTAATAACTGTAATTTATATCTTCTACAAAGAGCTTCTATACATTACATTTGACGAAGAAGCTGCTTTGATATCAGGTATTCCTGTCAACTTGGTGAATATAATATTTACCATGATTGTCGCCATAACTGTAGCGGTATCCATGAGAATAGTGGGAGCTTTGCTGGTATCAGCATTGATGGTGATACCTGCAGCAGCAAGCCTTAAAATCGCCAAAAACTTCAGACAGACTATTTTTTATGCCATACTGTTTTCCTTTATATCTGTATTTGCAGGCATAATACTATCTTTTTATCTCAATCTTTCACCTGGCGGCAGCATTGTAATAGTTTCTCTCATAATCATGGGCTTAGCAAGTATAAAGAAAGCAGGTAACTAACCTGCTTTTTTTGTTTTTAACTTGGATAATAAAATGTACTGATTTTAAGATTTTCGTTTAAGTCTTTCTCTATTGGCTATATCTTAAAAATATATATCCCACATACAAAAACAACAAAGTAGCAATCACATCTATTATATTAGATATATTTGCAAAAAACTCTATGTCCATAGATACAATAGATTTAATGATCGCAATAATGCAAAATAAGCCAATGATGATAAATAATATCCCGACAATTTTTAACAATCTCTTTTTTAATTCCAACTATTAGAACCTCCTAACAGAAAAAATCCATTAATATATTCAACAAAAATCTTATGGGAAATACACATTTCGCTTTAAATATATTTCTTTGCCCATTAATTCTACCGCATTATCACCTAATTTCTTTACTGAAATATCATAAACATGATCTTTACGAAGTAAATTTTTAACAAGCAAAACACCTTTTATGATTTCTTTTTCCTGTCTTACAACAATTCCATAATCAGTAGTAGCACCGTAATTTGATTTATAAACTATAACGGAGCTTGATTCAAACCTAATATTATGGATCGGCATAAACGCCTCATTTACATTAAGAGTAATAGTGGCAAATAAAATAATGGCTGCAATTGTTGTACTTATCACTATTAATAGTATTGAAACCACACTATTCACTATCTTTGCAGAAATATGTTTAAATCTAAAGCCATTTATTAAGAGCATTAATGGAATTATCTGAATACACAAAGAAAAAATATTGTTTAATTTTAAAGACTTAAATCTTATAAAAGGATAAAAGTAATCTAAATTCAATATCCATAAAATATAAATAGCCAATAGAGTCATATGGATAATGTATTTATTATTTCGAATTAAACTATTCACTAATATCACCCGTCCTCCATTTAAAACCATTATCATTCTTCCCAATCCAAAACAGATGGAAAAATGCCAGGGAAGATCTCTCTGATTTTGTTATTAGTCGTATTTATAATAACGACATCTGCATGACCTGCATAGTACATTGCTCCTATCAAGTAGTTTCCATCAGATGAAGGCTTATAAGGAAGAAGACCGATAGAATTTACCCTTACAGATTTGCGATCACTTCCATTAATTTTTTCTATATACACTACATTTCTGACATTTCCTCTTTGATACGCTAAAAACTTTTTATTATATGATAGTGATGGATAAGCTGCATTTTTTTTAAAAACATAAGTTTTGTTATTGCTTATTTTATATGCCATAATATTTAAACTCCCACTATTATCTACCTCCGTAAATAAAACCGTATCTGAATCGAGCCAATCGTATCCGGGGAGCAAAAGCTTTGCAATAACAATTAATTTTTTAGTATCCAAATCATAATAAGTCAATTTGTCTTTTTGTGTAAAACTAATAGCGTTTTTACCTGGAACAAGTTTAGGATATCGTACGTTTTCTCCTTTATACAATAGTTGTCTGTTTGCAAAACCTGTACGCTGATATTCATTTATCTTATAAATTTCGTTATCAATGACAGCAATCAAGTTATTTCCATTATTCGCATCATACTGGACATCGTAAAATATATTCCTGATTTCATATTTTTTGTTATTTTTAATATCGTATATTAAAACGGGAAATGATGGAGCTTCACCTT
>NICF_comb_assmDRAFT_10003983_pt1 | contig 10444 bp, 8 predicted proteins | sample NewIslPassag4_SG_FD_11279 | JGI IMG/M metagenome (IMG submission 11279) | reverse complement strand
CTCCTCGAATCCATGCCGGTGCTACCGCCGGACCGCCTCGATCTTCATCTTGCACGCGGCGAAGGCGAGCTTGCCCTCGGCAGATACGACGTCGCACTCGACCTGTTCGATGCGGCCACGGCCTCTCCGGAACTGCGTGGAAAGGCCTATTACGGCGCCGGCAATGCCCTATGCGGCCTCAAACGCGACGCCGAGGCAGTTTGCCGATATCGGGCGTCAATAGACCCGGTACAGGCACACAAGCAGCTCGCAGCATGCCTGACCCGCCTGGGCCGGACGGACGAGGTGATAACGGCTTGGCGCGACGCGGTTGCGGCCGATCCGGAGGACCCGATCGTACAGTGTCAGCTTGCGAATCTCCTTATCCGTTCGAGGCGCCTGGACGAGGCGCGCGAACAGGTTGAGCGGCTGCATCGCCGCTGGGGCGTCGGATGCGGCATCGCTCTCCTCAAAGCCTATTTGCTCCTCGCCGAGGGCCGTAACGACGACAGCCGGCGCATGCTGCTGACCCATCTGGGTCAGCCGGACCAGGACATCGTCGCCGACCCGATCGGGCCGACGATCCTCGACGCCGTCCATCCGACCAACGACCGGATCGTCGTTGCCACATCGCTCATGCCGCGCCGCATCGACGCCCAGCAACGCGCCGTTGCATCGTGGCGCGCGGCGGGGCTGGAGGTCGTTTCGCTGAACACGGCGGACGAGATCGGACAGCTCGCGACCGCCTTTCCCGACGTTACCTTCGTGCCGGCGAAACGCACGGCCGCGGCCATGGTCGGCCGCCCGCTCGTCTATATTACCGACATGTTGCGCGCCGCGACGGCGAGCGGCGCCGCTTACGTAGGCGTGATCAACAGCGACATCGTCCTCACCGGACAGGACATTCCTGCGGTGGTTCGAAAGAACTGCCGCGGACGGCTCCTGTTCGGCAGTCGGTTCGACGTAAGGGCGCAATCCGACGAGCGTGGAACGGAGTACCCGTTCGGTTTTGACATCTTCTTCCTCGAGGCCGCGGCCGCAACGCGGTTGGGAGAAGCCAGGATGGTCGTCGGAATGCCGTGGTGGGATTTCTGGTTGCCGCTTGTCGCCCGGGAGGCCGGGATGGAGCTTGTCCGGCTCACCGGCCGCTTCGCGATCCATGAGATACACCCGGTCGGCTACTCGCCGGAGCTATGGGGCCGTTTCGGCGAGTTGTGTCTTGAAGAACTGTCGGCCATGCGCCGACGACACGGCCGTTTCTTCCGGAAGCTGCTGGAGATCCTCAACGTGCCGCCATCGGCAAATCGATCGCTCCCAACCGCCAGCAGCTGCTGCACGATCTCTGCTCATACTTCCGCTTTTCTCTGGAATGTGCCGCCACGCCTGTGCCTGTACCGCCGCTGACGGCACATCCGGACGACATCGAAGCAGCGTAGGAGCCGACACAACCCGACGGCGGTTTGAGGTTTGCCACGCGCACTACGCATGGTTTATGGTTCTGCTGCGCCGGAGCTATTCACTGGGCGCATGTCACCGGGGGATTCATGCATGGATACCGACCTGACCAGTACTGACCCGAACCAAATCCGCGCCGCGCAAGAGATCATTGTGGGCAGCTACGATCTTGCATTGAAGCAGGGCTTGCCGCCCGAGGTTGTCGCGAACGCTGCGCTTGCAACCGCGATCGGCCTCATGGTGCAGGTCCATGGCTCGGAAAATGTCGCGGCGATGTTGCCTGAACTTTCCGACAAGGTTCGCGCCGGGGTGTTTACGCACGAGTGACGATCGCAGCCGGATCTCGCCGGCAACCGCCGTTCGATCCACGTCGGCACCGATACTGCCTGGCTGATACCGCCCGATCGAGTACATCGAAACGACGGCCCATAGCATCGTTCCGGTTCAGGCCCAGCGGAATTGAAAGTCGGGTCGTCCCGGTTCCTGCATGCAAGCAGGCTGTCTCTCTCGCCTTGCCGCATGGTCGCGGCCGTCCCCCGACCTCACGTTCAGTGAGGCGGGCTCGTCGCAATCCGCATGAACTCCCTTGCCGCCGACTTTTGGCGCTCGATCCGCGTCTGCGTCGCCTCCCTTTCCATGGCGAGATCGGGACCAGGCCGAAGATCGCCGTATACGCGTGCTATCACGGTGGCCATGTTCTCCGGATCCGTCGGTTTGAAGAAAAGAGTACGCGCATCCGCCTGCTCGCGATGAACGGGAATATCCGATGCGATCAGCGGGCGTCCCATGGATTTCGTATCCTCGACGACCGTGCTCCAGCCCTCGAACAGCGACGGTTGGATGACCGCCGCGGCATAGCGGAACAGCTGGATCTGCTGCTCGCGCGACACGATCCCGAGATAGCGGACCCGATCGTTGAGGCCGGCGGCGCCGATGGCCTGCTGGAGACGGGAAAAATGATCGGGCCAGCGATAGTCCAGCGGGCCGCCCGTACACACCAGCGTCGCGTCGATGCCGTTTGCACGCAGGATGCTCAGCGCCCGGATGGCTGTGATGTGGTTCTTGTGACGCCAGAACTGATTGGGCAGGTACAGATACTTTTCCGGCAGTCCAAATCGAGGGCGCGGATCTTCCGGCGGAACGACGGACGGGTCGGGCGACGTCACGAATGACCAGACATGCGGCCGTACGGCCGCTTCCGGATAGAATTCCCGGAAGTCCTTGAGTACGTCGCGACTGCTGAGGATCAGCCGCTCGTTCTTTGTCGCTATCAGGCCGTAAATGCGGTCCCGCTCCGCACGTTCCCGCTCCGAGAACTGATCAGGCAAACGCCTGTGCTGGAAATCGGGAATCCAGAAGATCGGCCGTGGCACCTGCATTTCCGGCCCGAGCACCGGAAAGCTGGCAACGATCGAATCGAAGATGCGCCGAAGACGCTCCTCGGCCGTCGCGCCGTGTCTCTTGAGCCATCGCCGCAGGACCGGCTTCATGTCGTCGATGCGGCCCTGCATGTTGAACAGAAGAATGGCGGAAGATCGTTTGAACAGTTCCGCAACGAGGTCTGCCGGCGCCGCCGGCGCCGCCGCGACGATGATTCGCGGTTGCTCGGACGCCGGAAGCGTCTCCAATGCATGGATCCAGCTGATGAGATAGTTTCGGCCCCCGAGCCAAAATCCGGAGTCGTACTCCCGCAAAACCGGCACGAGAATCACAGGGCGCTCGGTTCGCATGGCTGCGTGGCTCATGAGGACTTCCTGATGATCATGATGTACTGCCGGACCGGCGCATGAACGCACAAAACATCCTAAGGAAAGCATAAAATCCGGCCGATCGGCCGCAGGAGGTGCCATCCGCCATCGGGCGCCCGGGCGCCGACGGATCGGCACCGACGATTCCCCTCGATCCGATTTCCCTCGATCCCGGATCGGCGCCGTCCGCGATGCACCGCGATACGGCGCCGCAAGCGAGGCCGTTTAAGCCTCCTTTAACGCTAATCGGCGATATTGTACCCATGAGATCGATCCAGACGACGGCATTCGCGACCGATCATCGGCGCGCCGCTCTCGCCAGCCTCGCACGGCCGCATTACTCGTCGGTAGCGGCACACGTACCGGCGCTCTGCTTCCGTTCGGCTTCCGGAACCCAGTGGTATCCGCCGGTCATGGCCGGTGCATCGACGATCGCGGACATGCTCTTTCGCGGCGACTACATTGCGCGCGCGCTTGAGCTCGCGATGCGCCTGTCACCCGACGACTATGCCAGCTACCTGAAGCACTTCTATTCGGAAGGACTGACGCGTTTCGGGACCTCCTGGCGCTATGCCGACATCGTCACGGTTCTTCTCTGCCTCGCGGAGGTGCTGCGGCCGCGCAGTTATCTCGAGATCGGCGTGCGCCGCGGGCGCACGGCGTGTGCGGTTGCTTCCGTCGCGCCCGACTGCACGCTCGTGCTGTTCGACATGTGGATTCAAGACTACGCGGGCATGCCGAATCCTGGACCAGATTTTGTCGCGGCGGAACTCAAGAAGGTCAGTCACCGCGGGCCCGTCGTCTTCAACAACGGCAATTCCCGTGTCACGATCCCTGCCTTCTTCGAGCGAAATCCCGACCTCTATTTCGATCTCGTGACCGTCGACGGCGACCATTCCCTGGAGGGAGCGGCCGCCGATCTGGCCGCGACGCTGCCGCGCCTGGCCATCGGCGGCGCCGTCGTGTTCGACGACATCGCCCACCCACAACATCCCGAACTGGGCGAGCTTTGGAACGACTTCGTCGTTCGCGACCCCCGCTTCTCGACATGGTCGTTCACCGAAGCCGGTTACGGTGTCGGCTTCGCGATCCGACACCGCTGACACGGACATGAGCACCGGACGCGGGCGCACGGCCTGGGTCATCGGGGGCGCCGGCTTCCTGGGACGTCATGTCGCCCGACGGCTCGCAACCGAAGGCTGGATCGTCCACGGCCTCGGTCACGGGACGTTCACCGATATCGAGCGGCTTCAGTGGGGATACACCCGCTGGATCGCGGACACGGTCACCCCCGACAGCCTCGCGGTGCTGCAACGCCGGTCCGGCGCACCGGCTCTGATCTTTCATGCCGCCGGCGGCGCCTCGGTCGCCGCGTCGATCGCCGATCCCGCGCGCGATCATGCCCGGACGGTCGGCTCGATCGCGGTCGTTCTCGACCATATCGAGCGTACCGGCATATCCCCCTTGCTCATCTACCCATCCAGCGCGGCCGTCTATGGGGGGCGGCACGAGCCGATCGCGGAAACGGCACCTTGCGTGCCCGTCTCGCCCTACGGTCGTCACAAGCTCGAAGCAGAGCGTCTATGCCTCCAGGCAGTCGCGCGAGGCTCGGTCAACTGCGTAATCGTCCGCTGGTTCTCGCTGTACGGACCGACGCTTCGCAAACAGGTCCTGTGGGACGTCGGCAACCGAATCGTCAGCGGCGAGGAACCGATCATGCTGGGCGGCACGGGCGCGGAAACCCGGGACTTTCTTTATGTCGATGACGCAGCCACGCTGGTCGCGCTCATCGCACGCGATCCGCAGCGCTGGCCGTCGATCGTCAACGGCGCGAGCGGAGAGCCGGTGCGGATCGGTGATATCGTCGCGCGCCTGGCGCAGGCGCTCGGCTGCCGGCCGCGTTTCGTATTCTCCGGCCGGCAACGCCCCGGAGATCCGCCCCACCTGACGGCCGATATCGCGCTCGCAAACCGCAAGGCTTCGCCCCGGCAGTTCCCCTCGCGGAAGGAATTGCCGCATACGCGGCATGGCTGTCTCGCGAAAGAAGACGCGCATCCGCCCATGCTACGGCAATAGCGGCCCGTCAACAGACCGTGCTCGGCGCGCATCCGACGGCACCGACCTGACGACGCCGCGCTGCCGAAACGCACGGAACGGCAGCGGACCCGCAAGACGCGATCCGATCGCGGCGAGCCTATCCCTCTCTCCATTTATCGGCGCACGGCCGCCAGCGCATCGATCAGGCCGCACCGCGCGCCGTATCCAAACTGGAATCGAGCTCGAGTTCAGGTCGATCTCAAGTGCATATCTGCACGCCACGGCAGCCGGATCGAACCGTCGCGGCATGTGAAGCGTGATTCCGAGATCGGAAATACGGCCGCCGAGTCCGGAGCAAGATGTGCGGCCTTGGGNGGGCCGTGGAGACCTTCAAGCGGACAGCCGGGTGCAAGCCCCGCGTCGCGGCACCAGGCGCCCGAACGACCATGGATCTCGCAAGGTGCTCCGCCGCATCTCGATGACATCCGGAAGATGCAGCGCGCCGGCGTGTCCGGGCACGATGCGGAAAGCGCGCGGGCACCCCCGTGCCGCTTCCGCGCGATTCGCATCGACGATATCGTTCGATTGCTGCTGCCGTCAGAGTCCTCGGCATTTGCGCGGCCATCGGCGCCGCCGGATCCGTCGCATGCCGTTCAGGTGCCGGTCGGCCGCACCTCCCCGCCCGACGGCTGCAACCCCTGCATGATGTTCCGATTGACCACGATCATCGCGTCGATGTCGCCTTTGCCGTCGAGAACGGCGTGACATTCGCGCACGACCCACAGGCCGATACTGATCAGCTTGGATTTCAGGTCCTTGGGCAGCTGATTGCCGGGGTGGGTCAGATCGTTTATGAAGGCATTCCACAGCCGCATGTTCGAAAGCACCGCATCGGTCGTCTTCTTGACGTCCGTGGGATCCTCTTTCGCCTGGGTCAACGCGGAGGTCACCTGGGCCAGCAGCCTGTACTCGGTCGCGCGCGGCGATTCCGCCATGCCCTGCATGCGGGCATAGACCTGATGGCTCATTTCTGTTTCTCCTTGGCGTTGTACTTCAGTAGTTCGTCTTCCACGGCGATCAGAGACTTGCAGGCTTTCATGGCCATATAAAGGTTTCCGCTTGCCTCGTGCTCCTCGATCTTCTTGAGGATGTCGAGGGTGGATTTGCGTCTGGTGATCGAACGGAAATCCTCGAAGAACGTACGGAAACGCTCGCGGTAGATCGCGCTGTTTTCCGGGTCGATATACATGAGCATGAGGGTGAAGTAGATGCGCCGTGCCGGCGTTTTCGCCTCATGCTCCTGCATGATGTCGCGATCCCGCAGAAGCGTCGCCCGGTTCTTGAGGACGAGCGATGCCCCGGTCTTCCCGGCCATGATGACCGCGCCGTTGACGACGAATTTTTCGCCCGGTTTGAGCTCGATCTTGAGCGCCATGACGCTGCTTCACCCAACCATGTTATTGCGTGACGACCGAACGTTTCCGCTGCTACGCAGACGTTACCCGAACAGCCGCAGGAGCGTCTGCGGCGCCTGGTTGGCGATGGCGAGCGCCTGGACCGCCAGCTGCTGACGAACCTGCAGCGCCTGCAGTGCCGCACTTTCCTTCGCCATGTCGGCGTCGACCAGCGAACCGAGACCTTCGGTCGCCGCCTCGCTCACCTGCTTGATGAACTCGTCCTGCCCCTCGAGCGCCTTGATGTCGGCGCCGAGATTGGCCAGCGCGTTGTTCACCGCAATCTGGAAGAGACCGAAGTCGCCGCCCGTGGTCAGCGCGCTTCGCGCACCTGCCGCATCGTACTGATAGTTCGCCGCGAGCGTCGAACGGTCAGCCTCCAGGTTGTTCGCCCGGATCGTGACTGTCGCCGTGCCGTCGATGCTGGCGATGACCGTCTGATCGGTCGCTCCCGCGCTGATCAGATTCACCCCGTTGTACGTGGCGTTCTTGATATAGGTTTCGATCTCCTCGAGCATAGCCCTGAGGTCGTTCTGGTACGTCGTGCGCGTCTCGACCGAGATGCTTTCATCGGCCAGCTGAACGATCTTGGCCTGGATGTCCTGCATCTTGTTGGAGATCTGCGTCGCCGCGTTCAGCGCGACCTTGGCGATGCCCTTGGCGGCGCCGAGGGCCTGGCTGACCGCGTTGTACGCCTTGATGTCGCCGCGCAGGCCCTGCGCGACGGCGAACGTCGAAGCATCGTCCAGTGCGCTCGAGACCCGAAGACCCGTCGAGACACGGTTCTGAACCGTCTTCATTTCTTCAGCCGTGCTGCGCAGGTGCTTCAGCACGTACAGCGCGCCCGGATTGGTATTTACGGAGGTCACGTTCGTCTCCTGGCTTGCAAGTCCTTCATTGCCGACCGGCCGAAGGCCTCGCTCATGTGGCGGGATTCTCCGCCCGCGAACCTTCCGGTCACGCGATGCGAGAGCAACGGCCATGCCAGCGGACCAGCAGGAGAAAACCGCGGTTTTTCCGGGATTCTTCGACACCGGAGACGAACTGTCGGGAAACTCTTGCCGGGTTGCACGAACAAATCTGCCCGGCGGGACGATCTTGCCGACGCGGCGCGCGGTCACGGATGCTTCACCCTGGCGCACCAGTCACGCCACATCGTCCGCAGCGCTGCCTCGAAATTCCGGGCGAACCGGGCGCCGTCGCACAACGGCGAGGCGGCCATGCGTTCACGCAGTTCCGCGCGAAGACGGCGCAGACGATTCCGGTCGGAAGCGAGCGATGCGGCAATGTCGAGATACTGCGCCAGCCCGTCGGCAACGAGCTCCGTAAGCCCGACGCTCGTCAGATGGGTGATCGAATGGCGCGAGCAGAATCGGTCACCGCCCAACGTGACGACGGGCACGCCCATCCAGAGCGCCTCGATGGTGGTGAGGCCGCCTGAGTACGGGAAAGGGTCGAGGGCGATGTCGACCTCGGCATAGCCGGCGAGAAACTCCGCGTGATTGGCCCCAGGCTTCAGATCGATCCGCTGCGGATCGCCGCCGGCATTCACGAACATGTCGAGATAGCGTGCGCGGGTTTCCGCATCCGAGAGCGACGATGTACGCAGCAGCAACCGTCCGTTCTTTACCCGCTCGAGCAGCCGTACCCACAGCCGGATGACGTCCGGCGTCACCTTGCTGAGATTGTTGAAGCAGCCGAATGTCACAACACCGGTCGTATCCGACGGCAGCGGTGACACCGGCGGCGCATACGACGGCGGCTCGTAACAGACATAACCGTCCGGGAGCCGTATCACGCGCTCGACGAAATGCGCCTCGAACCCGGCAGGCGTCTCGCGCCAATCCGAGATTACCCAGTCCATTTCCGGCAGGCCTGTCGTCCCCACATAACCTGCCCAGCTTGCCTGAACCGGTGCCGGTCGCATCGCGAACGTGCGCAGACGGTTCCGAGCCGTGTGGCCCGACAGGTCGATCAGCACGTCGATGGCATCCGCCCTGATCCGGTTTGCGAGGTCGCGCGGCTTTTCGGATGGAACCCGGTGCCATGCCGAGACCCGTTCCCTGAGCTGCTGCGACATGTCGTCGTCATACTCGCTCGTCGAATAGCAAATGAACTCGAACGAATCCCGGTCATAATGTTTGAACAGAGGTGCCGTGAAGAATCCGACCGGATGCCTGCGCAGATCACCGGAGACGAAACCGACGCGCAGACGCCGCTCCGGATCGGGATCGTTATGTGGTGGTGGAAGCGCCCCTCGCAGATCCGCGTTCCGCGCGCCCCACATCCGATGCGCCGCAACGATATCCGCGACGCTGTGCGCCGGGTTGTACTGCATGACGAAGAGAAGATTCATCGCAGCCGGCTCGAAACCCGGACGGATCTCCAGAACGCGCCGATAGATGGACTCCGCCTCCTCGACCCGGCCCTGTGCCGCCCGCACGAAAGCGAGATCGCACAGCACCTCAGGGATGGTTGGGTCGATCGCAAGAGCGCGCTCGTAGCTCTTGGCCGCTTCCGACAGATGGCCGGCCTTCCGCAGGGCCGTACCAAGGTTATGGTGCGCACGGGCATCATTCGGCTTTAAGATGAGTGCGCGCTTGATGTATGCCTGCGCGGCCTCGAACTGCCCCCGAACAGCCTGGATGGCCCCGAATGTCAAATAGGCCTCGGCCAGGTCCGGAGCCGCCTTCACGCCTCTTTCCGCCGTGGCGAGGGCTTCACCGAGCCGGTCGAGGCGCAGATAGACGTTGGCAAGATTCGTCAGTCCGACCCCATAGGTCGGATGCTCTTTGACCAGTTGCTCGAGCTCCGCCACGGCCTCCTCGAGGCGCTCGCTGTCCGCAAGCACGAGCCCGAGATTGGCGCGTGCCGTCAGCAGATTGGGATCCAGCGCGATCGCGCGCCTGTAGGCATCGACCGCCTCGTCGAATCGCCGGGCCGCATGAAGTACATGCGCGAGATTCGCATGAGCGGCCGCAAGATGCGGGTTTGCCGCAATCGCAGCGCGGAAATGTTCCTCCGCCACGTCGAGACGCCCGGCATCCCGATGCGCATTTCCGAGATTGAAATGTGCCGCCGCGTAGTCAGGTTTCAGATCGATGGCACGTTGCCAAGCCTCGATCGCCTCATCGCCCCGATTCAGCGCACTCAACGCGTTGCCGAGATTGTACGCGGCCTCGGGAAACGCAGGGCGCAGGACGAGCGCGCGCTCGATCAGGCGTACGGCCTCGTCATGCCTGTTCTGCTGGTGTGCGAGCACGCCCAGCAGATGTACGGCATCGGCATGGTTCGGTGCCCGGGCCAGAATATCGCGGTAAGCGGTTTCGGCGGCGGCGAACCTTCCGGCCCGATGGTGAGCGACGGCTGTCGCCAGCAAGGTCGCGATGAGGTTTGCAGCCGGTCGCGCAGACGCAGCCCGTGTGCTTCCCATGTCGAAGCCGTACCCAGATAACCAGACGTGCGACGATGAAGATAATCGCCGCACGTTCCTGATATGCCGCTTAAGGTTAAGCACGGCTTAACCGGGGGCCAGCATCAACCGGGAAAAATAAGGGCGGCACCGGGATCTCCGATGCCGCCCGCAAGAACCGCCGGTGCGGGAAGAAATTTCCTCCCCGCCCCGAGGCGTCCGCCGTTACCCGAACAGCCGCAGGAGCGCCTGCGGCGTCTGGTTGGCGATGGCGAGCGCCTGGACCGCCAGCTGCTGACGAACCTGCAGCGCCTGCAGTGCCGCACTTTCCTTCGCCATGTCGGCGTCGACCAGCGAAC
>NICF_comb_assmDRAFT_10003981_pt1 | contig 10446 bp, 8 predicted proteins | sample NewIslPassag4_SG_FD_11279 | JGI IMG/M metagenome (IMG submission 11279) | reverse complement strand
GCGCCGCCGTGGCGGGGGACGATGCGCCCGCCGCTCGCGCCGCAGCGTGGGCCGGCGCGGTGTGCTCGCCGTGGTGGTGCTCAGCTGCGAGCCGCTGGGCGGCGAGGTGGGTAGCAGATGCAGCCCGGCGCGGTCGTGGACGAACCACAGGGCGCGGACGGTGATCGCCAGCAGCAGGAACAGGATCACACTGGCCAGCGATAGCTCCACGGCCGTGAGATAATTCTGCGACGAGGGCACGATGATCGCCCGGATGCCCCACACGCCCAGCACCAGCGCACCCGACCCGATCACCAGGTCGCTGAGCGGCCGCATGAACACCGCGTAGGCCGCGGCGGCACTCACCAGCAGCACCAGCGCCACGGTGAGGACCTGCAGGTACAGCGGCCGGACGAACCGCACGTCCATGACGAGCAAGTACGGGGTGGCACCGTTCGCGGTCGCCGGCTGATCCAGTCGCTGAAAGTCTGGCTCCTCCATCACCAGCCGGGGCAGCTTCTCCTGCACGGTCAGGAACAGTTGCTGCGAGGCCTCGGCCGGGGCGACCGGCCGGAACTCCCCATCGGGTCCCTCCTCCTGGTAGTGCAGGGCAAATACGATCGCGTAGCTGTCGAAGGGGTAGCGGACCGGCGCCCCCCGAATCGGCAGCTGGAACGTCTGCGAGATCGTCTCCGATCGCGCCGGCAGCACGAGGACGAACGATGGGGGGAGTCCTTCGGCGCGCTCGCCGTCCGCCTCCAGCGAGAAGAACACCAGTTGCCGCGCCGGGCCGCACGCCGAGCTACAGACTTGATGCCCGGAGAGGCGCACGGTGAGCAGCCGCTGCATCTCGTCGATGTTCGTGAAGGCGATGTGCAGATGGATCTCGCGGGCGGCCGGCGCCGTCGAGGGCGTCCCCAGGGGAACCGGGTACACGCGGCTGTCGGGCGAGCCGAGCAGGTCGTCGACCACGCTCAGCAGCGAGAACGGCAAGGTCACCACAATGAATAGGACCAGCGTGGCCACCAGCGCGAAGGCCAGCCGGTACCGCACCAGACCCTGCTGCCAATGCCGGAATCGCTGCTGCATCGCCCCGCCCCACCGCGGCGCTCGCCCTAGCGGGGCATGATAGCAGACCCCGCGCGTCCCAGCAGGCTGGCTAGCCACGGCTACGCGCGTCGCGCGCCGGCCCCGTTGCCTAAGCGGTCTCTTATACCTAGCGCGCCGACGACGCCTGCGGCACTATAGTGTCAATCGCCCGGGCCCCGGCTGACGCGCGCTCTTGCCTCTGGTGGCGTCCTGTACACCCGGCCGATCCAGACAACGCGTTATGTGTGGGGGGAGGACCACGATGCGAGCAGCTACTCGGTGGATAGGCATGATCGTGGCGAGCGGGCTCGCCATCCTCATGGCTCTGGCACTCAGCATCCAGCCGGTCGTAGCGCCGCCGCCCGCCCTCGCCCAGGGCTTGACGCGGCTGCGCACGGGCCTGCTCAGCTCGGCCAGCGACGCCGGCTTCTTCATCGCCATGGATCAGGGCTACTTCCGCGAGGTGGGCATCGAGCTGGACATCACGCCGTTCGACTCGGCGGCCAATATGGTCGCGCCGCTGGGCACAGGCCAGCTCGACCTCGGCGGCGGCTCGCACAGCGCGGGCCTGTACAACGCCATCGCCCGCGGCGTGGGCATCAAGCTGGTGGCCGACAAGGGCTCCTCCCTGCCAGGGTTCGGCTTCCAGGGGCTGCTGTTCCGCCGCGACCTGGCCGAGTCGGGCACGCTCCGCACCCCGGCGGACCTGCGGGGGCGACGGATCTCCGTGCCAGCCCAGGGCATCACGCCGGAGGCGGCGCTGGGGCGCTGGCTGCAGCGCGAGGGCCTGTCGCTCGACGACGTCAACATCGTGCTGCTGAACTTCGCCGACCATCCGCAGGCGCTCGCCACCGGGGCGATCGACGCCTCGGTGACCATCGAGCCGTTCCTCACCCGCGCGCTGGACATCGGCGCGGCTACCCTCTATCAGCGCACCGACGAACTGCTGCCCGGCTACCAGATCGCCGAGGTACTGTACAGCCAGCAGTTCATCAACGAGCAGCCCGACGCGGCACGGCGGTTCATGATCGCCTACCTGCGGGGCGTGCGCTTCTATAACGACGCGTACGTCAAAGGGGACGCCGCCAAGCGCCAGCAGGTCGTCGAGTCGCTGACGCGCCACACCCCCGTCAAGGACGCGGCGCTGTACGACCGGATGGCGATGCCCGGGCTCAATCCGGACGGCCGTATGAGCATCAACAGCCTGGCCGACGATCAGGAGTTCTGGCTGGCGCGCGGCGTGCAGCAGCAGCGGATCGACATGAGCCAGCTGGTGGACACGCAGTTCATCGAGGCCGCGGTCCAGGTGCTCGGGCCGTATGAGTAGCGGCGCCGGCCCCGGGGAGGCGCCTGGGGCGACCCTCCCGCGCCGCAGCTACTACGGCTGGCGCGCGCGGCTAGGGCTGATCGTGCCGGCGCTGAACGTGGTGATGGAGCCGGAGCTCGCGCGGCTGGCGCCCGCCGGGGTCTCGCTCCACACCACGCGCCTGCTGCTCAGCGGCGGCGCCAGCGTTGAGTCGTACCGCGCAATGGGCGAGGGCGCGCGCCGCGCCGGCGAGGAGCTGGCCAGCGCCGAGGTAGATGTGGTCATATACGGCTGTACGGCGGGCTCGACCGGCGAGGAGGGGTACGCGGTGCGGGCGGCGCTGGCAGCGGCCACGAGGGCGCCGGTGGTGACCACGAGCGACGCGGTGACAGCGGCGCTCTGCCACCTCGGCGCGCGCCGGCTGGCCGTGGCCACGCCCTACATCCCGGAAGTCAACGCGCTGGAGCAGGCACACCTCGAGCACGAAGGGTTCCAGGTGGTCGCGATCGCGGGCCTCGGGCTGGGCGCGACACCGGAGAGCCGGCGCGCCATCGGCCACCAGCCGCCCAGCACCGCGTATGCCCTGGCGCGGCAGGTCGATCGCCCGGAGGCCGACGCCGTGTTCATCGCCTGCACCAACTTCGCGACCCTCGAGGTGCTGGGGGCCCTGGAGCGCGACCTGGGCAAGCCGGTGGTGAGCAGCAACCAGGCGACCTGCTGGGCAGCCCTGCGCGCGGCCGGGGTGCGCACGCCACTGGCCGGCTTCGGGCGGCTGCTGGAGCAGGGCTGAGCTACACCAGGCAGCAGCTGGCCCCAGGCCACGAACGCGCGTGCGGGCCCGCCACGTGGCGGCCGAGCTACGCAAGCGACAAGGGAAAGGAACCAGGCTTATGGACATCATGGAGCCGGGCCTCACGGCCGAGCAACGCGAGCGCCTGAAGGCCGAGGCCCCGCCGGCAGCCGGCGGCACCGGCCAGACAGGCCGCGACCTGCGGGGTTTCCTGCGCTTCCTGGAAGAGCACCACCCCGACCAGGTGTATCACGTCACCCGCGAGGTGGACCCGCGCTTCGAGGCCACCGCGCTGCTGGCCAAGCTGGAGCAGCAGGGCCGCTTCCCGGTGGTGATCTTCGACCGGGTCAAGGGGTCCTCGATCCCCGTAGTCACCAACGTCCACGCCAGCTTCCAGCGGCTGGCTATGGCGCTGGGCCTGCCACCTACCGCCGGGCCGCGCGAGTTCACCCGCGAGTACGGCCGGCGCGAGGATCGCCCGATCCCACCGGTGATCGTGGACAGCGGCCCGGTGAAGGAGGTGATCCTCAAGGGCGACGAGGTCGACCTGTTCCAGCTCCCGCTGCTCACCTACCACGAGCAGGACGCGGGCTACTACATCACCTGCGGCTACACGGTGATGAAGGACCCCGACACCGGCATCCCCAACGCCGGCATCTACCGGCTGATGCGGCGGGACCGCAACACCTTCGGGATCCAGATCTCGGAGACGGCCCACGGCCATTACATCTGGAAGAAGCACGAGCGCGCGGGCAAGCCGACGCCGATGGCGGTGTTCATCGGCCACCACCCCGCCGTGCATCTCGGCTGCCTGAGCTTCAGCCCGCTGGAGGCCGACGAGTTCGCGATGGCCGGCGCCATGCTCGGCCGGCCGCTGGAGCTGGTGCGCTGCGAGACGGTGCCCCTGGAGGTGCCGGCCGACGCCGAGATCGTGCTGGAGTGTGAGATCGAGCCGCACCGCCGCGAGCCCGAGGCGCCGTTCGGCGAGTATCCGGGCACCTACGGCCCGCGGCGCATGAACCCGGTGGTGCACGTCAAGGCCATCACCATGCGCCGCAACCCGCTGTACCAGTCGTCGTTCGTCGGCCACCCCGACAACCTGCTGCTGTCGGGCGTCACGCGACTGAGCTACATCGAGAAGATGGTGAAGGTGGCCTCGCCAACCACGCGCGCCGTGTACGTGCCGCCGTCCGGGCGCTGCCGCTTCATCTGCTACATCCAGATGGAGAAGCTGATCGAAGGCGACCCGAAGAACGCCGCCATGGCCGCCTTCGCCGCCGATCCCTTCCTGAAGTTCGTGGTAGTCGTCGACCACGACGTGGATATCCTCAACGACTCGGAGGTGCTCCACGCCATCGCCACCCGGGTGCGGGCCGACACCGACACCTTCATGGTCACGCACGCGCGGGGCTCACCCCTCGACCCGGCGTCGTACGACCCGGCCGGCGGCTCCCACATCGTCACCAAGGTGGCCATCGACGCCACGCGCAAGAGCAACTATCCGGACGAGATCCGCGTGCCGGGCACCGAGGAGATCAACCCCGACGACTACCTCGTGCCGCTGAAGAAGTAGCCGCGCGCTACGGCCGTGCCCCCGGACTCGCCAGGACTCTCCTGCGAGCCCGGGGGCTGGCGGTTCCTTCCCCCCGGTCGCTTTCTGGCACCGGCGCCTCCGCTGCGGGCACCTCGACGGCACCTACCGTGGCTCGGCCGGCGCTGCAGGTCGGCCACCGGCCGCCGCGAGCCCACCATGCGACGCTTAGACGAGTTGCCGCAGCGGCTCCAGCAGGCGGAAGTAGGTCTCCAGCGATAGCTCGCCGGTGCCGTAGCCCGGCATGAAGACGATCTCGCTCGCCCCGAGCTGCCGCGCCGTCTCGACATCCCGGCGGATCTCGTCCCACGTGCCCACGAAGTCGGGGCGGCCCTCCCCGGCGGGCCGGTCCTGGACGGTAACGAAGGCCCACACCAGCAGCTCCAGCGCGTCAGGATCGCGGCCCACTGTGCGAGCCTCCTGGCGCACCTGCTCCATCAGCGGCCCGACCGCCGCGAGGGGCACGCCGGAGGGCATCCACCCATCGGTGTGCCGCGCCACGCGCCTCAGCGCGCTGGGTACGTACGCCGCCATGTAGATCGGGGGGTGGGGCCGCTGGAGCGGCTTGGGCTGCAGGATCGAGCGCGGCAGCGTGAAGTACTGTCCCTGAAACTCGGCCGGATCGGTCGTCCAGATCGCCTTGAGCACCGCGACGTACTCATCGGCCCGCGCGCCCCGCTGACCCGCCGTTCCGCCGCCCGCCTCCAACTCGTCGCGCGACCAGCCCTGGCCCAGGCCGAGGCGCACTCGGCCGCCCGAGAGGACATCTAGGGTGGCGATCTGCCGCGCGAGCAGAACCGGATTGTGCAGCGGCATGAGCAGCACGCTCATCCCCAGGCCGATGCGCCGGGTCTGGGACGCGACGTAGGTCAACGTCTCGACCGGCGTCAAGGCGTGCTTGTAGTAGGGCGGCAGCGACCCGTCCGGCGTGACCGGGTAGGGCGATCGCGGCGCGAGCGGGTACAGGAGCCGCTCGGGCACCCAGAGGTTGGCGTAGCCCAGCTCCTCCGCCCGCTGCGCCGCGTGCACCAACTCCTCGGGCCCCACGCCAGCGCCGATATTCGGCAGGATCACACCACTTCTCACCGTATCCTCCACAGAGAGCGCACGCGCCCCTGTTCACGGCCGCTTCAGCACGTTCCGCCCCCCTCAGCAGCCGGCACACCCGCACCAACGCTGGCGAGGAGGGGAGGGACGGGACAGCTGTGGGCATCGCCAACGCAACTGGACGCGGCGGCCGCGCGCTGAGCCGGAGCCGCGCCCCCCGCGGCAGCGCACTCGCCCGGATTCGCGGGGACGATGTGAGCGTACGGTTTGCTGGCACCACGCGGCTGTGGAGCAGTTCACAGGGCGGAGATGAGCGTGCTCACAGCGCGGGCTCGCGGCCGCGCAGGCGAGCGATGCGCGCGAGCTGGTGATCGAGCCACTGCTCGAGCGGCACCAGCGGCGGGACGTCGGGACCGCGGCGAAAGCGGCCGCTGGCCACCATCCGCGCGAACAGCGCACGATACTCGGCCTCCAGGCTGGCGCGGGTCCAGGCCTCGGGCCGCTCGGCCAGCCCGCGCGTGAACGCCGCGACCGTGGCGATCACGTCGGCGCGGGGCTCCAGCGTCAGTCCGAAGCCGTAGCGGGGGTCGTTGACCACCGCCTCCACGTCGTGCGCGGCCCACGGGCGGTCGCGCCCCGGCACCGCCTCCACCTCCAGCCACGCCTCGAGCAGCGCCTCCACCAGCGGCACCCAGGCGTCGTCGTCCGGACTTTCCGCCGCGAACAGTCCGCGGGCCTCCCATCCCCCAGGCAGCACAGCCCCCACGGCCATGGGATACGTGGGCGTCGTGCTACCGAGTAGCTCCAACAAGGGAAGGTCGGCGAAGCGCTCGGGGGTGAAGACGGCCAGGCCGACGAGCGCGCGCTCGGCCGCCGCCAAACGCTCCTCGCTGCCCCCGCCCTGGGCGATCCCTTCGAGCGCCGCCTGCACCGCGGCCCATACGCGCCTCCAGGCGGCCACGACCGCCGGCGCCGGCCCGGCCAGCGCGTACACGAAGGGCGTCACGGCGGCATCCTCTGGAAGCTCCGTGCCGTCGAGCTGCTCGAGCTGGGCCAGCTCGCCGTAGATGCGGGCCGGACTATGCGTGCGCGTGTCCAGCGCGAACACCAGCAACCGCCGCTCCTCGACCGCGGCGCCTGGGGTCGGCACGTCGACGCCGCGAACCACGCCGTAGATCAGCTCGTCCATGCCGCGCCCTCAGCTCCGCTACGCGGTCCGTGCGCGTACTGTACCGCATCCGCGGAGGCGCCTGCCGCGCTCTGGGGCTGGCGCTGGTCCGCCCGACCGGCGCTCGCCCCACGGAGCGACCGAGGTGCCTTCAGGCGCGCGCCCCGGCACTCAGGATACGGCGACCAGCGCGCGAGCGCCGGCCACTGCACGGGCCTCCCGCAGGGCTGCGTCGAGCGAGGGCGCCCCGAGTGCGGCCACCCGCTCGGCCAGATCGGCGTTGACACGCGCGGCAAACAGGGGGCCGCGGTACACGAAGCCGGTGTACGCCTGCACAAGGTCGGCGCCGGCCAGGAGCAGTTGCCAGACCCCGTCGGCGTCGAACACGCCGCCCACAGCGATGAGCATCCACCCCGGCGGCAACTCGCGCCGTAGCTCTGCGATCCACGTGAGCGTGCGGGCGAACAGGGGACGCCCGCTCACGCCCCCCGGCAGGTCCGGCCGCGAGGTGTGCAGGCCGGCCCGGCGGACCGTGGTGTTGCCCACCACAAGGCCCGCCCACGGCCCCTCACGGGCGGCCGCGAGCGTGCTCGCCCGCTGCTGGGGGGTCAGGTCGGGGGAGAGCTTCAGGAGAAGGGGCTTGACGCGCCCGGCTGGACCGGCGAGGGCCGCGCGCCGCTCGGCTAGGGCGGCACCCAGCTCTTCCAGCAGCGCCGCAGCGTGGAGGTCGCGCAAGCCCGCCGTGTTGGGCGAACTGATGTTCACCACGAAGTAGTCGGCGTAAGGGTACAGCGCTGCCAGTCCGCTGGCGTAGTCCTCCCAGGCGCGTGCCAGCGGCGTGTCCTTGTTCTTGCCGAGATTGGCGGCCAAGGGGACGTGCACGAGCTCGGAGCCGGTGCGTCGCGGTTGCCAGCGCCGGAGATTGGCGGCCACCGCCGCGGCGCCCCGGCTGGGAAACCCCATGGCGTTGACCAGCGCCTCGTCGGCTGGCAGCCGGAACACGCGCGGGCGGGGGTTGCCCGGCTGCGGGCGCGGGGTGACCGTGCCGACCTCCAAGTGGCCGAAGCCCAGCGCCCCGAGCGCCGGCACGGCCACGGCGTTCTTGTCGAACCCGGCGGCCAGGCCCAGCGGGCTACGGAAGCGTAGGCCCAGTCGCTCGACAGCCAGCGACGGCGCGGGCCGGGCGAGTAGCCGCGCCAGCAGCGCGCACGCTGCGGGCGAGCGGCTGAGCTGTGCCAGGAACGTGACGGTGAGGTCGTGCACGCGCTCGGCGTCGAGCCGCGCGGCCAGGGGGAACAGGAGCCGCTGGTAGATATTCGGCACACGAGTAGTACGAGCCAGGCCAGTCCTCCGCGATAGTTAGCGATGCTGGCGGACGCGGCCAGGCCGTGGGGATACGGCCGCCGGCCACACGCACACGCCGTGGTCCTTTTTCAGGATACCCGCGCGTCAGGGCCGGTGGCGAGCGTCGCAGCACCGCTGTGACGCGCCACGGCGCGTTGACGGCCGCCCGCCCCGCCGGCCACAATGACCGAGCCGTCCCGCCCATCTGTCGCTTGGAGAGCGCCACCATGGCTCGCCTGCCCCGCATCGCCCTCTTCCTCACTGGCGGCACGATCGACTCGGTCGGTAGCGACCGGCTGGATCTCGCCTGGTACAACGAGGCCGGCCAGCGGCTGGCTCCTGGCGAACTATTGGGCATGGTACCCGAGGCCGAGCAGGTCGCGGCGGTGACCGAGGTCCCCTTCCGGCGGCTGTCGAGCCATGCCCTGCAGCCGGCAGATCTCATCGAATTGGGCCGGGCCGTGGCACAGCTGCTGGCCAGCGATGCGGCCGACGGCGTGGTGATAGCGCACGGCACGAACACTCTGGAGGAGACCGCCTATTTCCTGCACCTGACGGTGCGAACCGCCCGGCCGATCGTGCTGGTGGGGGCGATGCGGCCCGCCTCGGCGCTGAGCCCCGACGGCCCCCTCAATCTCCTCCGTGCTCTGCAGGTGGCGGCTAGCCCCGCGGCGCATGGCCGGGGCGTGCTGGTCGTGCTCAACGACACGATCCACTCCGCCCGCGACGTGACCAAGACAGCGACCTACCGCGTGCAGACGTTCGCCGACCGCGACCTGGGGCCGCTCGGCTACGCCGACGCCGACGGCCGCGTGGTATTCTATCACTCCCCCATGCGTAGGCATACTGCCCAAAGCGAGTTCGATGTCACAGCCTTGGGCGATCTGCCTAGGGTGGATATCGTGCTGTCCTATCTGGGGGCCGACGGGGCGCTCGTGGACGCCGCGGTGGCGGCGGGCGCTCAGGGCATCGTCAGCGCGGGGACCGGAGCCGGCCGGCCGACCCCGGCCGAGGAGGCTGCGCTAACGCGGGCCAGCGCGCGGGGAGTGGTCGTGGTGCAGAGCAGCCGGGTCGGCTCGGGGCGCGTGGTGCGCAGTCCGGGAGTGCGCCAGCGCGGCTGGGTCGCCGCCGACAACCTGGTGCCGTGGAAAGCCAGGCTGCTGCTCCAACTGGGTCTCACCCGCACGCGCGACCCCGACCAACTCCAGCGCCTGTTCGACGAGTACTAGCCGCGCCTGGGCCTAGGCTTCCTCTGGCACAGTTCGTGCATGTGACAGGCGGCTTCACCTCGATCCGCTGTCAGGAGACAAGGGCCGATGCTTGCTAGCCCCGGCATGGGTATCCTCCGCGTTGGTTTCGGCATCGCCCAGCGCGTGCGGCGCCGCCGCGGCCCAATGGCCGTTAGCGGCTGCCTCCTCGCTCTCGCGGCCCTGTCGGCGCTTCCAGCTAGAGCCCAGGCGCCCGTGGACGTGTCCCAGCCGCCCTCCACCCCGGCCACTACCTCAGCGGCCGACCGTGCAGACATCTCCCTGACGCTCACCCTGCGAGCGGACGAGCTGCGCTATCAGGTGGTGCCCACGGTAACCGTCCGCTTCACGGGTAGCGACGGCCGCGAGACGGTTTGGGACACGGTGCACGACAATCTGCCGCCGGCGCCAGTGGCGGGCACAACGTACCGGAACGTCGGGATCGCCGTCACGATCACCAGCACCTTTGCCGCCGAGCCGTCCGCGCCGACCGCCACCCCGGCGCCGGCCACCCCGTAGACCGTTGCGCGGGAGCGCTGTGCCGGCGCTCGCCGCGGAGCAGAGCGGCCGGCCCGGCGTCGCGCGCCCGCTCGTCGAGGTCAGTTGAGAGGAGGTGATAGCGCTCGCGACGCCCTCGGCGTAGCCCACGCAATCGTGCCATTTGGAGGAGGGGGACTCATGCAAGGAGTATCCTATCTCGGCGCCGCCGCGCTGTTCGCACTCACTGTGAGCGGCGCCGCCGCGAGTGACCTGGACCCCTGGCACACGCCCGCCCACGTCTTGGTCGCGCCCGCGGCCCAGCAGACGCCGGCACCTACCACTACCCCGGCCCCGAGCCCCACCCCGGCCAGCCCCAGTCCAACGGCCGCACCGGCGGGCTCCCAG
>NICF_comb_assmDRAFT_10003978_pt1 | contig 10452 bp, 6 predicted proteins | sample NewIslPassag4_SG_FD_11279 | JGI IMG/M metagenome (IMG submission 11279) | reverse complement strand
CGAAGTTCTTCTTTCCAGGACGTTCCCCAGCCGTCTATCCAGATTCCGTACTCACGCAGAATGTCGCTCACTTCTTTTAAGCGCTGAAGCTTTTCTTTTCTGTCGCTCAGTCTCTCAAGTTCCCGGCGCAATTTCCCGATTTCTTTTGTCACTTCGATTTCGAAATGCCGCCCGAGTTCCTTTCGCTCGTTCTTGTCCTGCAGGTATGCCTCGATGAACTCACGCCGGGATGAAAAAAAAGGATGCCTGTCATTTTCGAGCCTGGTCATGATGATGTACATGAGCAGGTTCGAAGGAACGGTTACATTTCGATATGCCGGCTTGCGCTTCGTGACGAGTGCCTCCGTCTCGGAATTGTAGTAGATCAGCCCGACCTCTTCGGGCAGTTCCTCCGGTTGGATCAGTCCCTTCGGGCAGACGAACGCGAATTGATGGCAGTTTTGCAGGTACGCCGGCCATTTGTCGTCACGCGCGAAATCACTCCGATCGACCTTCACTTCATAGGCCGTTATGCACGGATTCGCCCAGGATTTTTTAATGGCGAGCGCGTCGATGCGATGATGCTCGTACCCGGTTGGACCGGTCTTGACCTCGGTGAGAAAGAAATCTTCACGATGCCGCTTGCTCAACGCTCGCTTGATCATGTCCGCCCGGACCTTCGAACTCATGCTTCCACCTCCACCATCTGCGCCGCTCTCCGGCGCCTATTCCTTTCGATATGTGCCCTGGACATCGATTCATGTCCGTATTTCTCGCCACGAAAAACGAAATGGTACGCCTTCAGCAGGTTGTCCCCCGTGACTTCCCATCCACGCTCCCGTCCCTCCCGCGCCGCAAAGGCCACCAGCATGCAAAACCGCCGCATGTGCGCTCGCATTTCCTAACCCCCATTATGCAAAGTGAAACGCCGGACATTCAGTCCGGCTCTTCTTTTCAAAACGGCAAGTCGTCCTCTGTGAGTTCGATCGGCCGGTCTTCTTCAATTCGGTACGCGTCGCTGGTTCTTTCAATTCTCTTGTTTTCCAGAAATTCAACCTGGTCAGCCACCACATCGGTAACGTAGATTTTGCGCCCCTCGTTGTTCTCGTAATGGCGTACCTGGACCCGACCTTGAACTGCTACACGATTGCCCTTTTTAATGTTTTCAGCGCAGACTTCGGCAAGCTTGCGCCAGGCGACTACTGGAATAAAATCAGCTTCACGCTCACCTTCCGCATTTTTGAACGAACGGTTTACCGCAAGTGTAAACTTGGTGACCGCAACTCCGCTAGGCGTATATCGCATTTCCGGATCCTGCGTCAACCGACCAATCAGTACGACATGATTCATCGTTATTCTTACTTTCCTTTCTTAAAACAGTTATCCTAAGATATTAATTACATAATAACATAGTTATCCTATGAAAAACAAGATCTCTCAGACAATAAAACAAATGATAACTTATGTTATCTTGCGAAAAAAAACGTCTGAAATTCGCCGTTTCGGATTCAAAAGACCGCTCTTTCGCTGGCAAGGGTACCTGCGCGGCGCGCCAGCCGGGAGCGTACCTTCTTCTCTGTCCGGCCGAACAGCGGTGAAATTCACCGCCTTAGACCCGGTTTGCCAGGCGGCCCACGGGAGAAAAAAGGCGGCGCATCCGTTTGTCTTGACTGGAAACGCCGCAAGCATGTCCTATGATGGTTTTACTGCACACGGTGCAAGCGGTAAAACTCCGTCCATTTGTTTTTGACATAGACGCGAACGGTCGTTTGTTTTACCGTACCATTGCTGTATCGAACGAAGAACGTGAAATCCAGGTATCCGTTTTGCAGTTGCTCCAGCTTGATGCCAGGATCCACGTTCGGCAGGTCTACTCCCGGGTCGTTGACCTCACCGTACCAAATGGTTCGTCCGCTGTTCCGGGCTGAAAGTTGACGATCCAAGAGGTTATTCTGCAAATACCAGGGCGATTGCGGACTGGTCGGATACGCGCTGCCGCTGACTTCCGTCCATACGGCCGTCGCGGTGACGTTCGATCCGGATTCAATCGTAGTCGTCTGCGCGTTCAACACAAATCTCTCACCTGCCCAAAAGTCGGAGTCATTCCGATAGTCCGCATTGAATTGAGTTTGGGTGATTTTACCCGCATTCATCTGATTCTGCAGCCAGTTGTTGAATGCAGCCCGGTTCTCGGTCCACTTGTCGGTGTGCGTCACCTGGGCCGTAATCCCGAGCGGCAGCACGTCGATCGTGCGGTTCGCCTGCGCCGTCGCCTTGCCGTCTCCGACCGTGAGCCGAACCGCGTGGACGCCCGGCCGCTCCGCGCGAAAAGCCGGCTCCTTCGAAGTGAACGCGAGATTCAGGCCGCCCGGTCCCGTGATCCGCCAGTCATACGTCAGCATGTCGCCGTCGGGATCGGAGGATCGGTCCAGGAGCTGCACGGTGTCGCCCTCGTACACGGGTTTCGGCGTCCAGTCGAAGTCCGCGACCGGCGGTCGGTTCGTCTCGATGAAGAAATACTTCGGCGCGCTCCAGTCGCTCCAGTCGTAGCCGTCATGCACCCGGACCCGGACGTACATCGTCACGCGCTCCGGAAGATCGGCCGCGGGCGTCCAGGCGCCCGAAGAGCCCGACCGGACGCCGGTATCGCGCTCCAGCGCGCCATTCAGGCGATAGATCTGCACCTGAAATTGGGTCTGCGGATCGCCGTCGGCGTCCGAATAGAGCCACGCGAACGTCGGCCGGCGGACTTCATATCTCGTCGGATTCGCCGGGTCCCCGCTTGCGGGAGACAAGACGGTCGCGATCGGCCTGCGGTTCAGAATCGTCACCGTCTGAACCGCCTGATCGATTTGGCCGAGGGAGTCCATCACCACCTGGCGGATCCTAAAAGAACCGATCGAGCTGAACGTCTTCGTCCAGCTGGTGCGGGACATGCTGGCGAGCATCTCCGCTCCGCCATTGACATTGGCGATGTAATATTCGTGAGGCAGATTCTCCCGGCCGCCATCCTCCCGGTCCCAGGCCGTCGAATCGATCGTAATCTCGTTACCGCGATAGGCGATCGTCGAACTGACCGTAAACCCGGCGTGCGGCGGCTCGTTCGGCGCGGGAAGCACGCCGATCGTCACATATTCGACGTGGTAATCGCTCCATGCGCCGTACTCGTCCTTCACGGCCATCCCGACTTCATACATGCCGAGCTCCTGCGGAACCACCAGCTTCTCGGGCACATACCCGCCGCTTGGCGTAATGTAGTAATATTTTCGCTCCACAATGCCCCTTGTCGCGCGGTAGTCGATGCCCGTCGGCTCGGTGGAATAGGTGGTATCGCTCAGCCACCGGTCGGGATCGTACGAACGATCCGTCCAGACTACCGTGCCGTCCGGCGCCACCGACAGATCAAAGTCGCTGACCGGACGGCGGTGGATGATCACGGTCTGCTTCGCGGTATTCGACTCCTTCCGGAAGTCGTCAAACCGGCTGTCCGGATAGCGGTGTTCCGGATGCGGATCGTCCATCGTTTTGGCCGAAAGCTCATAGACCCCGACCTTGTCCAGCACCGGCTGCTCGGCGGTGTACGTCCGGTTGTGATGGGCCGAAAGCCCGGATCTGCCGTCGCCCGCGTCGAGGAACTTGTGCGGATCCGCGTGAATATACGTCCAACTGGTCCGCTCCGGAATTCGCGGATCGTTCTCGGGATCGTCGTATTGCGTGTGGTATTGCAAAGGTTCGCCGACGATGCCGACGCCCTGCAGCATGGACGTCCCGCCGAGCGCCGACAGATCCCGGTAGGCCATATTGAAAAACTCCGTCTTGAAAATCTCCGAGAACGGCCCGAACGTCCCGCCCGTATAGGCGCTGTCGGAAACATCGATCACCGGCACGCCGTTGAAGTATACGATATGCTTGTCCGCGAATCGTCTGATCTTCACCATCTGCCGCTCCGACAGCGGCACGTTGACGGGAACGGAAGCCAGCACGGTCTTGTGGCCGCCCGCCAGCCGGACCAGCCGGATCCGCCAGGCATTCAGCTCCACCCGGTACATGTTCAGATGATCCTGGATGTTGTAGCCGAACCCGGCGTACAGGTTCTGGTTCATGTCGGTGTTGAACCGGATCTGGAAGCTCAGTTCCACATTCGACGAGTCGATGTCGCCGGCAAGCTGCTGCAGCGAATCCAGCACGCGATAGCCGTCGTCCTGTTTCCGGTTGGGCTCCAGCACAAAATACCGGGCATTCAGGCGCACGAACAGACTCCCGTCCTGAAGCGGCGTTACCAGGCAATACGGCGATCCGACAACGGCGCAGGCCTCGTTCAGATCGCTGACCAGTATCTCCGTTGTTCCGTCCCGGCCTATCCGGACCACTCTGGATGTGTTCTGGCCCGGGTTGTTGACGATCTCATACCGGTATCCGGCCGCATCGTGCCGAAGAAGAAAACTGTTCAGATAAAACGAATCCACAACCGCCCGGTCCCGGTAGGACAGCACCGGAACATTGCTTTTGGATACGGCAGCTCCTTCGGGATACCGATGGAACAAGCCGTTCTGGTCATTCCGGGCGTAATAATGGACGCCGTCTTCCAGGAAAAACAGCGGAGGCGCCTGCGGGGCGTATGTCCCGATGACCGAAGGCTGACCGTTCCGGCCGCCAAACCGCAGCAATTGCCCCTCGAAGGCCAGGATGGCATTGGCAAAGCGGTCATAACCGAAGTCATGATAGGGCGGCATGCCGGTGCCATAGGGAAACGGACAGGAATTGTTCGCGCCTTCGTGAAGCAGCGCCCCGTCCCAGCCGTAGACCATGAATCGCTTGCCTAATCCTGCGGCGGTGCATGCAAAATACCCGTACGAAGAGGTCATGATGGCGTTGAACGTGTTCGGAGCGGTTTCATACGAGCTGGGCGACACGGCCGGAATGAACGCCTTCTGCGCATACCCCGCCGTCCTGGCGTCCACGGTGGCGTAAGGGGCGCCTCCGGGACGGACGAAATCATCCAGGGCGTACTTCCGGAACACCGACCGCGTGACCGGATCGACCGTGTACACGACCCGGTTGTGTTCGTCGAACCGGATCACCCATTCGCGGTCGATATACTTCACGTATGTTTGCGACTTGATGTAAATCCGGTATCGCGTCGTGTCATAGGAGGCGTTCGGGTCCAGCAAATTCCAGGCCATGGCCCCGTCGCCCAGATAGAACCAGTTATGATTTCCACCCTCGACAACATAATCGCCCGAAAACGGGTAAACGGCATAACCCCCGGCGCTCGGAGAGACGGTGTTCACGTACAGCTCTGGCCATCTGCCTGACCCCAGATTCATCGGCGTGTGCGCGAGCGCGCCCGTGTAGGGGTTGACGCCCCAGGACTTCGGCTTCTCTCCCGCAAAATCCATGTTTCTCCAATTTGCGTTCTCCACGAGGCTGCTTGCGGAAAGCGGCACCAGCGGCGAGACGAACGGATCCTTTTCTTCATAGGACACGTTGAAACGGAACGTCGGCGCGTCATTGACCACTTCGAGATCATACGTCCGCGTCGCTTCCCGCCCCCAGTCTTCGCGCACGTACAGGGTGAACCGGTACTTCCCGACGCGTTCCGGTGTGAAGTAGGCTTTCCGCTCCGCATCCAGCGGAAGAACGGTGGCCGCTTCTTCCTCGAAGTTTCCGTCGTTGTCGGCATCGTATTGGACCGTCAGCCGCCGCTCGACAATCTCGTCCCGGTCCGGCGAGTAGCTCGATTCGGCCAGCATCAACTGGATGTTCCGGATGGTCGGCGTCACATATTCGAGCTGCGGCACGGGCGGCAAATCTGGCTTGACGGTCAGGTAATGGACCGCAGGCGCGGCCGACTTGCGGCCGGTATTGTCGAACACTTCCAGCGTGATGATCTCGGTTCCCGGATCCGGGTAGACGGTTCTACGGTTGGTCCAGATGTCGCGGCTGTGGTCGATCCACCGCCCCGGAATCGGGCTGTAGCTGTGGTCGCCGTTAATCGGCGGCGTGACCGGGCGGTCCTCCACGACTTCCAGCGGCGCGGTGATCACCGGAACCGGATCTTCATTGATCACCTGCACGATGGCGGACTGCGTCGAGCAGGCCCCCCAGATGTCGCACATCATGCCTTTGGCCAAATGGGTGCCGAGTTCGGTCATTTTGATGCCGGCCCAACCCGTGTAGATGGGGGTGGCGACGGACGGAATGCTTCTCACCAGGTTGGTGCCGACGGAGAAATCAAATCCCCTCCACTCGAGGGGATCACCGTCCGGATCGACCGGCGTCGGCACGCTCGGATCCACGATATACACAAGATCCAGCACTTCGCCCTCGAAAACCTGCGTCACCGGGATATTCGTGCCGGGGCGCACCCAGGCCACTTTGAATTCCGGCGGCCTGTTGCTCGTCGGCCCGTTCACGATGAGCGTATGCGTGGCCACCGGCGCGGTGCCGCACTCCATCGTCCGGATCTCGAGGGTGATCGCATGGGTTCCGACGCCGATGATCCACGGATAGTTGCCGTAGGAGTATGTATGCTTGATATTCTGGCTGTTCGCCCAGGTGGTGTAGACCGACGATCCGTCCCGTTCAATCTTGTACCGGTGGCCGTCATAGGTGCAGCCGTTGAACACAAAGTTCTTCGGCCGAAGCTCGAACGGATCGCGGAAGGCGATCACGGACGGCAGCACGTCGAAGTCGCCGGTGAAGTTTTTGTTCGGATCCACGGCCGTAAACGACCGGGACACCTGGTTGTTGTCTTCGCTCAACTCATCGATCGCGTTCGCGCTGTCCACAACCAGCAGGAACGTCTTCTGCTCCGTCGACGTGAAGGTGTAAGTGAAGTTCATCGACTGTAGCTGCCCCTGCTGCGTTCCGCAAAACTGCTCAATTTTCAGGTTCGTCGCGCCTTCCATTACCTTCACGTTGTAACATTGGTTCGGTTGCAGACTCTTGTGTTCCAACCGCCACTTCGCCGTAAAGCTGGCGGGCTTGCCGACCTCGATCGGGCCGTTCGCCGTAATGTCCAAGGCCACCAGGTCAGGCTTGTCCGGGATTGTGTCCGGTTCGTAGTACAGATGCACGATGTACGTATCAAAGGTGCCGTCGTATACGAAAGACGGCGGCGCTCCGGGAAGGATATCGCCATCCGGCTCCCCATAATTTCCGCCCGGCCAGTACGTGATGTAGGTTTTCTTCTTGTAGCCGACATACCGGTAACCCGGAATTTGCGGCACATCAGTCGTCACCGTCGTATTTTTTTGCATATTGGAGATGATGTCCTCTTTCGAGCCTTGATACTCGATTCGATTCCCGGTTGCTTTATCGAAAAGCCGCACGCGCTTCTGCCCGTCCAGCTCGAACTTGAAGCCGATCGGGAAGTAGTACCGGCGCCCCTCGACGGGCGGGTTGCATGGTTTGCCGCCCTCACACGGAAGCTCAATATACTCCCCCGACGGTGTGCCGGCCACTCTGAGTTTGAAGACGGCCGCATTCGTTCCGATCCCGCCGTTTCCTATCGGAATCACGTCAAAGCTGCTGACGGGCGAAATGTATTCTTCATATAAGCTAAAATTGGTTCCAGCACGCGAATTATTGAAAAACTCAATGTGCTCGGGATTGTTCGGATCAAACTTGAACACTTCATAATCCCGCACAATCCGGTCGCCAAACGGAAGGTTGTACGGCCATTCCAGTATTCCATAACCAAACGGAACATCGGGCGCTGTCGGCGACCACTGTCCGGCCGAATTGCGCCAAAGATCCAGCGTCATGAACCCGATCGCATACCGCACCGTCGGCGGGCCTTCGACGTTGCCGTTTGCATCCCTGTTCTGATACGGCGTGATATGCGCGTTGTCGAAATTCAGCTCCTCTGCCGATGTACGCTCGGGAAACAGTGTAAAGAATGGCGCAACGAGCGGCAGCATGAAGCTGAGGATCAGCGCATGCGCCGTCCACTTCCTGCTCCGTTTCATCGGCCATCCCTCACTTGAAGTAGTTTTCCATCAGGATGACGGAATCCGAATCTGTTTTGATCCCTACATACTCCGCGTCTCTCAGCTTCAGGTTCCGATAGTCCTTGATGCCGTAGTATTCCAAATCCGAGGTATGGATGACCGAGTTGTAAAACGCCCGAAACTCGCCGGGAACTTCCCGCATGTGGACAGACTCTCCGCGCAGCTTGAGCGGCTGACCGGTTTGCAGCAGATAGTAGGGAGTGCCGAGCAACCCCTTTTGATTTGAAACCGTCCGGATGTATTCATAGCCGTCGATCTCCACGCGATCGACGCGGAGAACGGTGGTTCCGGCAATGACCAGCGGCCAGTCCGTTTCCCTGATAATCCGAACGGTTTTATGGTGCTTGCCAAAATCCGGACTGCGATAATCCCTAATCGTCAGTGCGCTGTCCGCATACCTCCCCGTATAGTAATGCAGATACGGCTCCAGATCCTGCTTCTCCGTCACTTCCTCCAGCGTCGGCACGTTCTTGTGGCCGATCCAGACAAACCGCGCCAACGCATCCCACTCCACCGTCTCGCCGAGCGCTTCCGACACAAACCGGAGCGGCACGTAGGTGCGTCCCTTTTCGGCCGTCGCCTTCGTATCCAGCGTGACCGTCTGGCCGTTCACCTTCACAACATCGGACCCGATCGGCAGTTCAATTACCTTTCCGTCCTGCCGGATCGTGACCAGCCGGTCGGCATAGTCCACCTGAGCGCCCAGCGTCTCCGCCACGAACCGGATCGGCACCAGCACCCGGTTGCCCTCGATCTTTGGCTGGGCGTCGGGGAACTTCACCGTATACGCGTTGTACAGCACCTTGATTGGCAGCGTGTACTGCGCCGTCTTTCTTTCCGCAGACGCCACGCTGATCGAAGAGATCGACAACAGGACCGCAACCGCGGCAATCACCATTCTCTTGAACATATCAAAACAACACTCCCTGCTCAAATTTTGTCGACAAGTTAAATATTAGATGATTATCACCGTTTCTGGAATATTTCCTCCTGTAAAAAAGTGCAAGAAAAAACACCCGCCCCGCGCATCGCGCAAGACAGGTGCTTCCCGTCGTCAGATCAAACATCAGATCAATGCTATATTTACATTATATTACAACCAAACCGGCCGCTCAAGACAAACTTGCCTTCCGGCCATTGCACTCGCAGAAGTCGGTTTCCGTTGTGTCAAGACAAGCGGCGGCTGACTATAATAGCTATACGAATTGGGCATTCGTCCAGATATGCGGCCGAAGGGAGGGGAGAAAATGGCGGAGTGGAGCGCGGCTGTCGCAGCGGCGGCGTTCGTCGTCCTGACGGTTGCGCTGCTGGCCGCCGTGCGCGGCTTCATGAAGCGGCTCAGCCGTTTCGAGCATACGATCCGGGCGATCGAGGCCGAAGCCGTGCCGCTGCTGAAGGAGATCCGGGACCTTGTGGCCGATGCGTCGCAGCTCGCGCGGCGGGCGGGCCGGCAGGCGGAGCGTCTGGAACGGCTGCTGGAGGCGGCGCGTCAGTGGGAAGGCGCCGTTCGGCGCTCCGCGTCGACGGTCAGCCGGATCACCGAAGCGGTCGATCGCGCGGCGGCCGCCCGCGTCGAGGAGGCGATCCTGAACGGTCGCGAGCGGTTCGGCGAGGCGCTCGGCTGGGCCGAATTCGGCTGGTCCGTCTGGAAATGGTGGCAGGCGAAGCGGGCCGAAGCCGCGGGGCCAGGCCGCACGACGGACGACATGCGCGATCCGGAATGAAAGGAGCGATGAGCGTATGGCAACGAAACGCGAAATCAAAGGTTTTCTGATCGGCACGGCCGCGGGCGCGGCGATCGGGGCGGTCGCGGCGCTGCTTCTGGCGCCGAAGGACGGCAAGTCGCTGCGGAAGGACATCGCGGAAGGCGCGCGGAAGACGGTGAAGGCGGCCGGAGAAGCCGGCGAGAAAGCGGGCAGGATCGCGGCGGATCTGATCGATGCCGCGGCCGTCTGGCGCCGGAAGAAAAAAACGGAGACCAAACCGGTGGAAGCAGCCGCATCCTCGGAAGGGGGAGCGGATGCGGACGGCGCGCTCAAGGAAGAAGCCGTCTGACGCCTGGCACCCCCGTCGGCATTGCAACCGAACCGCCCGCCGGGACAACGGACGACACCATCCCCCCGCATCGCAATGAAACACAGCCCCCGGCGGCGAACACCCCTTGCCGGACAATCGCATGAATTCGATCGGCGTCGCGGATCAACGGTCCGATCCTGCGCCCCCGGCAGGATCGCCCGTTCCGCTGAGCATGGCGGCATGCTCGCCGGTCCGGGAGCGGAGCTTGCGCGCGGCAGAAATCGGCCAAAGTCCGCAGGCAATGCCGGCAACTTCCGGATACGGACTGGCCGTGCCGCGCGCTGACGGCAGCGGAGCGCCGAACCCAAGTCCATACGCGGCCGAGCCGGCCTTGCGGCCCGACCCGCCCTCGGACCGGCAGCCGGCAGCGCCTTCAAAGCCC
>NICF_comb_assmDRAFT_10003977_pt1 | contig 10453 bp, 6 predicted proteins | sample NewIslPassag4_SG_FD_11279 | JGI IMG/M metagenome (IMG submission 11279) | reverse complement strand
GCCCGCCCATGTTGGGCACGCCGAGCCGGATCGGCAGCGGCAGGGGCGCCGCGTCTCGGATCGTGCCGAGGGGCACCTGCCACTTCTTCTCGCCCGTCTCCATGTCGACGGCCACGAGCAGGCCCCACGGCGGCGGAGTACACGGCACGCCGAGCGGCCCCATCAGCACGTGCTCGCGGTACACGCCGTACGGTGTACCGAGCTGCGCGCCGTACTCGCCGTCCCGTCGTCGTGGACCGCGCAACTCGCGCTCCCACTCGTCGCGCGGCAGGAGACGGGCAGAGGAGGCGCCGCGGTTCAGGTTCAGCACGAGCAGGTGGCGGCGCGGGTCGTAGGCGGCACTCCCCCAGTTCGATCCGCCCACGTACGACGGCACGATCAGTGTGCCCTCGAAGCTCGGCGGCGTGAACGGGCCATCATAGCGCAATGCGGCGAGCTTCTCTCGGCACACCCTGCGGTCCCACGGCGTGAGCCCCCACGCGGAGTCCGGCGTGAAACGCTCGGGCAAGAGTGGCGCGGGATGTGTGGGGAACGGCTGCGTCGGCGACGCACGCTCGCCGGGAACATCGCTCGCCGGAACGGCTCGCTCTTCGATGGGGAACAGCGGCTCACCGGTCTCGCGGTGCAGGACGAAGACGTGGCCCATCTTCGTCGGCTGGATGACGGCGGGGACCAGGCGGCCGCCGACGGGCACATCGGCGAGCAACGGCTGCGACGCGACGTCGTAGTCCCACAGGTCGTGGTGCACGACCTGATAGCTCCAGACCACCTCGCCCGTCGCCGCGCGCAGCGCGACGACAGAGTTCGCGTGGCGGTTCGAGCCCGGCCGCTCGCCGCCGTAGAAGTCAGGCGAGGCACTGCCCGTCGGCACGAAGACGAGGCCGCGCTCCGGGTCGGCCGCGAGCGGCGCCCACGCATTGCCGCCGCCCGTCCTCGCCGCCGCTTCGGGCGTCCACTCGCCCCACGCATCGGCCGAGGGTGTCCGTGGGATGGGATCCCACTTCCAGCGAAGCTCGCCGGTGCGCGCGTCGTAGCCGCGGACGATGCCGCGCTCGGAGTCGACGCGACGGTTGTCCCCGATCGCGGAGCCGGTGACGAGGACAGCGTCCACGACCACCGGCGGCGACGTGAGCACGTACTGCCCCTCGTCGATCTCGCCGACATCGATCTTGAGGTCCACCTGCCCGTTCTCGCCGAACTCCGCGCACGGGCGCCCGGTCACGGCGTCCAGCGCGACGATGCGCGCGTCCAGCACGGGCAGGAAGATGCGCGCGGCGCACGGCGCGTCCGGTGCGGAGTCCGGATCCGTCCACGCGGTCACGCCGCGTGAGGTCAGGTGCTCGGCGTAGAAAACGGTGAGGTCGAGGCCGGGGTCGTACGTCCACTTCTCCGCGCCGGTTTCCGGGTCGAGGGCGACGACGCGGCTGAACGCGGTGCTGAGGTAGAGCGTGCCACGGAACAGGATCGGCGTCGTCTGGAACGCGCTCTTTCGGGCGTGGACGGAACCGTCCGACACATCGCCTGTCCGGTATGTCCACGCGACTTCGAGCGCGCGCACGTTGTCGCGCGTGATCTGCGTGAGCGGCGAGTAGCGGGTGCCGCCGGCATCACCGCCGTACGCGTCCCAGCCGGCGATCGGCCCGCTGTAGTCGAGCGCGACGGCGCGCGGGCCTCGAGCAGCGACGGCGACGAGGGCGAGGATCGCCATCGCGGCGCTGAGGATGAGGAGGCTGCTGCGCGCACGGGTGGTCATGGATCCGCTCCGAATCTCTGGCTCGACGTGAGCCGAGCAGCCCTTATGTTGGGCTGCTCGGCGTTGTGCGGCAACGCGTGGGGCCGCGCGCGGGGCAGCAGTGGAGCATCTGGTGCGTGACCCCGTGAGGCCGCATGGAGTGACGCGCGCCCTTGCGCGCCGCTCGGCCTGCGACGCATGATCCGGACATCCACCCCGACCGAACAGAAACCGGAAGGCAGCGCATGACGGTGCCCACGCATCCGGCGCCCCGGGCCGTTGTCGTCCCCGCGATCGTCAGGCGGGCGAGCGCGACGCCACGGTCGTGGAGGGCGGGAGCGCATGGCACGGCGTGGGGTACGGTCCGAATCGGGAGCAGAGCGGCTGCGGCCGCCCGCCCGGGGAGGAGGATCGTGCGAGACTTCGCAGTGCGCGTCCACGTCGGTCACGAACCAGCGGCGCGGCCCCGGCCGCGCCCGTCGGCAGGAGTCGACCGTTGAGCGCGGGGCTGGTCCTGATCCTGGTGGTCGTGGGCGCCTATGTCGCGGCACACCTGGCCTCGGAGTGGCTGGCGCGGCGGTACCTGATCGTCTCGGGCGCCGAGTACCTGCTGCTGGGCGTCCTGCTCGGCCCTCAGGTGTCGGGCATGATCAGGCCCACGACGGTCGGCGACTTCGCGCCGTTCATGACCCTCGCGTTCGGTTGGATCGGCGCGCTGGTCGGCGCCCAGTTCCGGCTGCCGGAGCTGATGCGGATCCCGCGCGTGATGTACCGGGTCGCGTGGCTCGAGGCGCTGTTCTCGTTCGCCACGGTGGCCGGCATCATGGCGGCGACGCTGATGTGGTGGTTCGGCCTCGCGCGCGGGGAGGTGGTCCGGCCTGCGATCGTGCTGGGCGCCATCGCGGTGGCGTCCGCGCCGGCGGGCATCGCGCTCACGTCGCGTAGCATGGGGCAGTCGGGGCCGATGATCCGCCAGCTCTCCGTGGCGACGGCGATCGACGCGGTGGTCGCGATCACGACGTTCGGCGTGCTGCTCGCAGTCACGCACCCCGGCACGCCATCCACCGTCCGTCCGCTGACGGCGACCGAGTGGGTCGTGGTCTCCATTGCGGTCGGGCTCCTGGGCGGGATCCTGTTCCACCTCTTCCTCGGCCCGGAGCGGAAGGTTGACCGCCTGTTCATCGCCCTGGCGGGCGCGCTGATCCTGACGAGCGGCGCAGCGGCGTACATGCGACTCTCGCCGCTGTTGCCGGCGATGCTGGTGGGCGCGGTCCTGGTGAACACGTCCCACAGCAACGTCGAGATCCGCCAGGTGCTGGCGAAGGTGGAGCGGCCGCTGTACTTCGTGCTGCTGATCTTCGCGGGCGCTGCATGGCAGCCCAGCAGCCGCGGCTGGTTGGTGCCGGTGGCGGTGCTGTTGCTGGCGCGGACGGTGGCGAAGCTGGGCGCGGCGAGGTTCGCCGCTCGCTGGACCGGCGTGCTGCCGGTCTTGGGCTCGAGCTGGGGCATGGGGCTGCTCGGCCACGGCGGCCTCGCCATCGCGATCGCGCTGAACTACCATCTGCACGAGGGCTCCGCCCTCAGCAACGTGGTGTTCACGGCGGCGATCGTCTCCGTGTTCCTGAGCGACGTCTTCTCCGCCAGGGTCGTGCGCTCGCTGGTGAGCGCGTACGGCGGCCGCGTCGCCGGTGCTGCGCGACGGCACGCGCAGCAGAGGAACGGACAGGGGGCCGCGTGAGACGGCTGGTCATCCTCCTGCTGCTGCTCGCCGCGATGCGGCTGATCCTGCCTCTCGGCGCCGAGGGGCAGGGTGCGGAGGCGCTGCTCTCGTTCGGCTTCCTCATCCTCGCCGCCTACACGGTGGGCGAGGTAGTGGCGGCGGTGCGGCTGCCGAAGATCGTCGGCTACCTGGTCGGCGGGTTGCTGTTCGGGCCGCACGTGCTCGGCGCGATCAGCGCCAACGGGACCGAGCGGCTCACGCCGGTCAGCCAGCTCGCCGTCGCGCTGATCGCGTTCCTCGCCGGCGCGGAGCTGCGGTGGCGTGAGGTCCGGGACCGGGGCGTGACCCTGCTCAAGATCATGAGCACGGAGCTCGCCGTCACGTTCCTCGCCCTCGTCGGCCTCATCTACGGGCTCCGCGGATTCATCCCGCCGCTGGCGGGCGCGCGGCCGGCCGAGGCGCTGGCGTTCGCGCTGCTGTTCGCGTCCATCGCCGTGGTGCACTCGCCCGCGGTCACCATGGCGCTGCTCACGGAGACCCGCGCGCGCGGGCCCGTCGCACGGACCACGCTCGGCGTGGTGCTGCTCGCCGATGTCGCCGTGGTCCTGCTCTTCAGCGGCACGCTCGCCATCGTCCGGAGCTTCGCGCCGCCGGAGGGCGCGAGCGCGGCCGTCAGCGTGGGCATGGTGGTGTGGGAGATCGGCGGCGCGCTGATCGTGGGTGCGCTGCTCGGCGGAGCCGTCGCGCTGTACCTGCGCTACGTCGGCCGCGAGCTGATGCTGTTCGCGGTGCTGCTCGCGTTCTTCGGGCTGGAGATCGCGCGGCTCGCGCAGGTCGAGGTGCTCCTCACGCTGCTCACCGCCGGTTTCGTCGCGGAGAGCACGTCCTCGCGGGGAGAGGAGCTGCGGCACGCGATGGAGCGCTCGGCCGCGCCGATCTTCGTGGTGTTCTTCGCGCTCTCCGGCGCCAAGATCGACATTGCAGGCGTTGCGCCGCTGCTGCCGCTCGTCCTGCCGATCGCGCTGGTCCGCGGCAGCGCCATCTGGATGGGCACGCGGATCGGCGCCGCGTGGGCCGGAGCGACGGGGCCGGAGCGGAAGTACGCGTGGATGGGGTTGGTCTCGCAGGCCGGCGTGGCGATCGGGCTCTCGGCCATTCTCGCCGAGGCGTACCCCGAGCGCGGTGCATACCTGCAGGGCCTGCTGCTCGCGCTGATCGCGGTGAACGAGACCGCCGGCCCGATCCTCTTCCGCCGTGCGCTGAGCAAGGGCGGGGAGCTGACGCCGGAGAACGGCGCGCCCGAGCCGGCGCCGGCGCCCGCCGCCGTCGTCGCTGAGGAGTCGGTTTGATCGTGCGGCGGGGGCAACCGCGTCGGGGGAGGAACGGGCTCAATCGGCGGCCGGCATGAGACGCAGGACGCTGGCCGACTCACCATCCGCTTCGCCTCGCCTTCGTCCGGCCGGCAGCCACAGCGTGAACGTCGCCCCCGCGCCCACCGTGCTCCGCACCGTGATCTCGCCCCCAAGCGCGCGGGCGAGCATGCGGCTCATCGTGAGGCCCAGGCCGAACCCCGCGGTTCTGGAGTCCAGGCGCACGAACTCATCGAAGATCCGTTCGCGCGCCTCTTCGGGGATACCCGGGCCGGTGTCCCAGACCTCCACCACCACCCGTTCCCCTGGCGCCGGGCCATCCTGGCGCTCGCCATGGAGCGCACGACTGCCCACCGCGCCGCGCTCGGTGTACTCGATCGCGTTCGACAGCAAGTTGCTCACGACCTGACGCAAACGCACGGCTGACGGCTCGGGGCTCATGTGGCGCCGGGGCGTCCGGGGACCGTGCCGTGCTGCGGGCACGGCGGGCCGAGGATGGCAGGCAGCCCGTATCGCACGTTTTCGGTGGCGGGCGCGAGCCCCGGCGGGCAGGCGCGTGGATCATCGAGGCGGCGCGGCGGTGGCGTGGGCACAGCCCGAGGGCGAGGCGGCGTGCGCCGGCGCGCGCCTCGCCCGGCGGCGTGCCGCTTACCCGGAGCGAGCCTGCGCGCCCGCGTCCTGTTCGTCGCCAGCGAGCATCGCCTTCATCTGCGCGAAGAAGTTCTTCCGCAGCTCCGCGGATTCCTCCGGGCTGAGACGCGTCCCTGGTGACCTGACGTTGAGGAGGTCCGCCGGGATGTCCTGCAGGTAGCGCGAGGGGAGGCGCGGCACGAGTCCGCCGTGCTTGCGACGCGCACGGCAGTACGAGAGGGTGAGCCGGCTGCGGGCGCGCGTGATGCCGACGTAGAAGAGCCGCCGCTCCTCCGCGAGCGGATCACCGTGGCCGGGGTTCTCGGGGTCGCCGGCGGCCTCGATGGAGCGGGCGTGCGGGAGGATCTCCTCCTCGAGCCCGACGATGAAGACGTCCTCGAACTCCAGCCCCTTGGCGGAGTGCAGGGTCATGAGGGCGATGCATGCGTCGTCCTCACGGCCGTCGTCGGCGCGATCCTCGAGGTCGCTGAGGGCGAGGCGTGCGAGGGCGTCCACGAGGCGCGGCGGCGTCCAGCCCTCGTCGAGCGAGCCCGGAGCGATCGCTGCGGGCGTGACCCCGGTGCCGTCGGAACTCAGCGCGGTTGCATCGGGCACCGTGTGCGTCTCGCCGCGCCCGAGGGCGATCGTTGCGAACTCGCCGTCGCCGCGCGTCATCAAGGCCTCGCGGAGCGAGCGGCGCCCGTTGGATGAGGCGGCGACGACGTCGCCTCCACCGTTGCTCGCACCGTCCACGCGCCCGAGCTGGCCCCAGACGCGGCGCTCGTAACGGGCGATGGAGCCGACGACGTCGCGGATGTTGTCCACGCGGAAGTCGGCGCTGCGCTGGTTCCTGCGGTCGGAGCGGATCTCCTCCTCGATGCCGGTGCGGCGGAGGAACGCTTCGGCCCAGCGCGCGATGGGCGGGAGCCCGATGCCCGGCGGGCCGGCCGCGGCTTCCGCTTCGGCGTCGCTCAGTTTCTGTCGTTCGTCTTCGAGCATCTCGAGGAACCCGACGATCGCCCGGTGGGCCGCGGCGCCGACGTCCTCGGGGCCCACGGCGAGTAGTGCATCTGCGAAGCCGATGCCTTTCGCCTGCGCGAGTTCGGCGATCTTCAGGACCGTGGCGCGCCCGATCCCTCGCGGCGGATAGTTGATGATGCGGCGGATCGCGATCTCGTCCTTGGGGAAGGCGACGGCGCGCAGGTACGCGAGAGCGTCGGCCACTTCCTTCCGATCGAAGAACGCGGTGCCACCGACGACGCGGTAGGGCATGTTCCTGGCCCGTAGCGCTTCCTCCAGCGGCCGCGACTGCGTGTTGGTGCGGTAGAGGATCGCGAAGTCGCCCCACTTCCGCTTCTGGGTGAGGCGTCGCGTGGCGATCTCGTTGGCGATCGCCTCGGCCTCCGCTTCCTCGTCCTCGTGCTCCCACAGGTCGATCGGCGCGCCGATGGGGTTCTCCGTGTGGAGCTGCTTCGCGTGGCGGCGTGCGTTGCCCGCGATGACGGCGTTGGCCGCGGCGAGGATGCGGCGCGTGGAGCGGTAGTTCTGCTCGAGTTTGATGACCCGCGCGCCGGGGAAGTGTCGTTCGAACTCGAGGATGTTGTTCACATCTGCGCCGCGGAACGCGTAGATGGCCTGGTCGTCGTCGCCCACGACGCAGAGGTTGCGTCTCGGGCCGGCGAGGAGCCGTGCGAGGTCGAGCTGGACGGGGTTGGTGTCCTGGTACTCGTCGATCATGAGGTAATGCCAGCGGCGCCAGAGGTCGTGGCGGACCTCTTCGTCCTCCTCCAGCAGCCGCACGGGAAGGAGGAGCAGGTCGTCGAAGTCCACGGCGCCGGCGGCGCGCAGTGTCTCCTCGTAGCGGCCGTAGGCCTGCGCGGCGAGGATGGCGTAGTCGTCGGCGCGGTTGCCGCGGGTCGGGGCCGAGGCCACTTCGCGCATGGCCTGTTCCGGCGAGATGCGGCGGTTCTTCCAGTCCGAGATGCGCCGCAGGATGCGCTTCAGGTCGAAGCGGTCGTCGGCGATGGAGATCTCGCCACACGCGGCGCGGAGCGCGCCGAGCTGGTCGGCGGTGCTGTAGATGGCGAACCGCTCGGGGAGGCCGAGCCGTCTGCCGTGCTCGCGCAGGATGCGGACGCCGAGGGAGTGGAAGGTGCTCACCGTGACATCGCGCGCCTCCTTGCCCGCGTACGCCTGGACGCGCTCGCGCATCTCGTCCGCGGCGCGGTTGGTGAAGGTGACGACCACGATCCGGGACGGAGCCACCCCCTTCCCGCGGATCAGGTGGACGATGCGGTGGACCAGCGTCTTGGTCTTGCCGGAGCCCGCGCCCGCCAGGATCAGGCACGGCCCCTCGGTGTGCAGCACGGCGCTGCGCTGCTGGGGGTTCAGACCAGCGAGATAACGGGCGGACGTCGCCTCGACCGTCATGCGAATTCGATACAGGCGGTTACTGCTGGAGTACTGCTGCGCGGGACCCGAGGCCCACCTCGCCGCATGAGCCACGGGTCGGCTCAAAGGGCCGCGAATATGGGAGGGTCGGTGGCGGGTGACAAGGCGGGGGGATGCAACGGTGGTGGGGGGAGTCGCGGGAAGGAGGGGAGCGGTCGGCGGGGCCGGGAGGCCGAGGGGGGGCCAGGGCGCCGCGGGGGCTCGGGGGGGCATGGCGGCAGGTGGGCAGGCATGGGCGGCGGCGGGTTGGGGGTACCCGGGGCTGTGGCGAAGGGGGAGGGCTGGCGCGGGGCGGCATCTCCGGAACGGCGCCGAGGATTTGGCGCACCGGGAATCCGGAGCGGTGCCGGCGCACGGGCCCGGCGGGCGTCCGGCACACCCGGGCGTCGGCTTCCGCGAGTCGACTCAGGTGTCGGCGTGTGGGCCCGGGGGCGTTCGGCACGGAGCGGGCGATTGGGCCGTCTGGGCAGCCGGAGCGGCGCTGGCGGTTGGGCGCAGGGAATCGGGGGCGGGCTGGCGGTCGGGCCGGGTGGGCATCCGGGACGGCAACCGGTGGTTGCCCCCTGGGCGCCCCGAACGGCGCGCCGAAGACGGGCGCTTTGGGGCACCGGTATCCCGGACGGGGCGCAGAGGTTCCGGGCGCCCGGGCACCTGGAACGTCGCCCGGGCGGCGAACTTCCGTCGTCGTGCGGCGCTCCTCCCTCGCCGCTGGAAGTTGACCGCTTCGGCCGCGGCGATCTTCCACGGGCGATTGTGCAAGCGCGGCGCGATGGACCTTTACCGTGCGGGACGCGGCAAACGCCCCGAGCGCCGCCTGGCTCGCGCAACGACATCGGTGGTTTGCCGAGGGGGCGGTGCGGTGAGGCGGGGGCGGTGCGCGTTGACGCGGTGCTGTGGCGGCGCGACGGGCGGAGCGCGCGCGGGGACGCGCGGGGATGCGCGGGGACGAGCGGGGACGTGTAGGCGTGTAGGCGTGTAGGCGTGTAGGCGTGTTGGCGTGTAGGCGTGTTGGCGTGTTGGCGTGGCCGCTGCTGCCCGCACGCGTGGCGGTTGGGCCGAGTGTCGCGCCCCCGCTCCCCCCGCGGGCGGGGCTCACGGGCGCTCACGCCGCCCTTACGGTTCGCCGGCCGCGTCGCGGTTGTTGACGTCTCACGGGCCGGCGCCGCCGAACAACGCCCGTGCCAACTGCACGAGCAGCGCTTCCGGCGTGCGGACGAGCTGATGCCAGGTGACGCGGATCACGCGGTAGCCGGCGGCGGCCAGCGCGAAGTCGCGTCGCCGATCGGCTGCGACGCGCCCGCTCGTCGAGTGGAAAGCCGCGCCGTCGACCTCGACGATCAGCTTCTCGCGGCGCCATACGGCGTCCACCTCGTAACCGGCGATCGAGACGTTCGTCTCGGGCGGGTGGATGCCGGCCTTGCGGATGAGTTCCAGGAAGCGTTGCTCGGCCCTGGAACGGGTGATCGTCGAATCAGCGGTTCCGAGCAGCGCCCTCAGCCGTGCACTGCCGCGATGGCCAGGGTGGCGCTGGACCATCTCCCCCAGCTCGGCCGGCGTGGTCAGCCGCATGCCGAATGCTTCCACCGCCGCCCTCTCGAGGTCGCGAGCGTTCACGGTCGCAGCGAGATCGAGCAGCGTGCGCGCGGGCGTGGTCTGCCGGATCCCATCCACGGTGGCGATCTCATCGGGTCGAAGATCGCTGACCCGGTGGATGCGGATGCCGGGTCTCCGGCGGTCGCCGCGGGTGAGGATCACGTGGACGCGGGTGTCCGCGCCGTCGGCAGGGGCGAACTTGCGCAGCGCGGCGGCGGTCTGGTGGCTGACTGCGGCATCGGAGCCGCACGCGAACAACGCTGCCAGCGCGCGGCCGTGGATCGAGACAGGGAGCCCGACGGCGTACACGCCCCGGTGCAGCGGTACGAGCAGCCTGGACGCGATGCGGCCGTCCACGGTGTCCGGCGTAACGCCGGCTGCGAGGAGTTGGGCCCGCGTCACCACGCCGTGTTGCGTCGCGGCGAGGCGCAGGATCGCTTCGGTCGCCGCGGAGTGACGGAGTTTGGTGTGACGCGGTGTTGTCGGCCCGTTCACGCTCGCGCCGGGCGGTGAGGGCGTCGCGCCTGCAGAGGCGAGTGTTCGGATGGGGCTGCGCATGACCGGTCCGGCTCGCGGTGGCTCGGCGAATGAGGTCGGGTCCACGTGCCCGGGCCGCGGCGGCGAGGCCGGTGACGCCGTTGCGTTGGCGATCATCGCTCTGAACGATCCGCGGCTGGCCTCCACGATCGATGCGTGCGGATCCGGGGCGGTGCCATAGCCGTCGGGGACGCGGAGGACGGTGGGTGGGCTTCATTCGAGCGTGATCCGCTGTCCGCTTGGGTTCGCTGCACCGCAGCGACGGTGAACCTCCACTGCCGTGGCCATCCCCGGCAGGCCGACGTGGGCTTCGCCGCGCCCGGAGTGTCAATGGCGATCGAAAATGTCCCACTTATGGCGACTGAAAATGTCCCACTCGGCGGGGGTGACGAGCCGTCAGTGCGTCGGCACCTCCTGGCG
>NICF_comb_assmDRAFT_10003975_pt1 | contig 10454 bp, 12 predicted proteins | sample NewIslPassag4_SG_FD_11279 | JGI IMG/M metagenome (IMG submission 11279) | reverse complement strand
GGCTCCTCTCGCCCGTCACGGCGAAGGTTGAGGCCGACGGGCGGGCCGGAAGGAGCCGCCCGGCCCGCCTCTAGCGGCTTCGGAACCCCATCTTCGCCTTCACTTCGTCGATGGTCTCCCTAGCGATGCGGCGCGCTCTTGCCGCGCCGTCGGCCAAGATCGCCTCGAGCCGCTCCGGCTCTTCGAGCAGCGCGGCCCGGCGCTCCCGAATCGGCGTAAGCTCCCGGATGATCGCCTCGGCCACTGCGTCCTTGAGATCGACGTAGCGCAACTGCCCCGCATCGTAATCGGCCCGGAGCCTTCTCGCATCCTCGGCGGCGCCGAACGCCTCGAGCAGCGTGAAGAGATTCCTCACGCCGGGGCTCATCTCGCCTTCCTGCCGCGGCCCGGTGTCCGTCACCGCCCGCCGAACCAGCCTTCGGATTTCGTCGGGCTCGGCGGCGACGGGAACCACTCCGCCCGGGATGCTCTTCGACATCTTGCTGGTCGGGTCGGTGAGGGCCATGATACGGGCTGCCTTCGTCACGTGCGCCTGCGGCTCGGGGAACGTCTGGCCGAACAAATGGTTGAACTTTCGCCCGACGTCCCGGGTGAATTCGATGTGTTGGATCTGGTCCTCACCCACGGGGACCAAGTCCGCCTTATAAAGCAGGATGTCCGCAGCCTGCAGGATCGGGTAGCACAAGAGGCCGGCGCTGACGGAAGCCTGCTCTTGTCGCGCGGCCTTCTCCTTGAACTGGGTCATCCGCTCGAGCAGCCCGAGCGGCGTGATGCACGTAAACAGCCAGCCGAGCTCGGTGTGCTCCGGCACCGCCGACTGCACGAAGAGGATCGAACGCTCCGGATCGATCCCCGCGGCAAGGAGCGTCGCCGCGAGTTCCCTCACCCGCTTAGAAAGGGCGGCGGGTTCATACTCGACGGTGATTGCGTGGTAGTCCACGATGCAGTAGATGCTCTCGTGCTCGTACTGCAGCTTCACCCAGTTCTTGATCGCTCCGAGGTAGTTGCCGATGTGCACTTCGCCGCTGGGTTGGATTCCCGAGAAAATGCGCGACATCTACTGTCCCTCCCTTTTCTCAAACAAAAAACCCCGTCCGATCAGGGACGAGGTTGCTCGCGGTGCCACCCTGGTTGACCGCCGCATAGGGGGCGGTCCGCCTCTTTGCCGCACGGCGCCCGCGCTGGCGTCACAGTGGGCGCCCGGCCCTTTAACGCAGGGCTTCTCGGCTCGGCCTACTTGGGCAAGCGCCGTTCGGCCTCGCGGCTTGCGGGTCCATTCGTCGAGAGTGTGGCGCCGGCTCGCACCAACCGCCGGTTCTCTCCAGCCCGGGCTCTCAAGTACTAGTCCCGCGCATCGCCTTTCCGCTAGTGTGAAGTATATGATATAATAGCATGTACAGGTTGTCAATAGGGTCACGCGGGCCTGTCCCGCGGGTCTCTTCGTACGGCCAGAATTCTACGGAGGTGGGTCTTATATATCGAGGGACTCAAACGATGCGGCCCCCGGAGCAGCGCGGGCCGAGGATCAACGACCAGATCCGGGGAAGGCGCGTCCGCGTAATCGGACCGGACGGAAGCCAGCTTGGAATCCTCACTCCGGAGGAGGCGCGGGAGGTAGCAAGCCGCTACAACCTTGACCTGGTCGAAATATCGCCCACTGCCCAGCCCCCCGTCTGCAAGATCATGGACTACGGCAAGTGGAAGTACGAACAGAGCAAGCGTGAACGAGAGTCGCGCAAAAAACAGAAGAGTGTCACTATTAAAGAATTACGCCTGCGCCCGAAGATCGACGACCACGACTTCGACGTGAAAGCGCGGAATGCACGCCGCTTCCTCCTCGAGGGCGACAAGGTGAAGGTTTGCGTGCGCTTTAGGGGGCGGGAGATCGTCCACCACGACCTTGCGCGAGAAAAGCTCCAGCATCTCGCCGAAGACCTCGCGGAGGTCGGTTCGGTGGAACGGCCCCCCGTGCTTGAGGGGCAGCAGCTCGTCATGGTTCTAGCGCCCAAGGGGTGAGCGCCTCTGAGCCGGGCCGGTCGCAAGGCGCGCGCCGCCGGTCGTTCCGCCGGCGGCGCGGGCACTAGGCGTTGCATGCCGAAACCGGGGCGAGTCGGCCCACCACCTCGCGGAACGCCTCGCCGCTGATCCTCTCGCGTTCGAGCAGGATGCATGCGACCTGCTGCACTTGGTCCTTGCACGCCTCGAGCTGGCGCATCACGTAGCGCTCCTGCTCGTGAACGATGCGCTGCATCTCGTCGTGGAGCGCCTTCGGGGGCAGCATCTCGGTGTCGACGATGCCGAGGCCGGACATGCCGGCGCCGACGAGCTTCGCCGCAAGGTCCATGGCCTGGCGAATGTCCCCGACGGCCCCGGTGCTCCGGCTGCCGAAGAAGATCTGCTCGGCGCAGGCGCCCGCAAGGCAGACGGCAATCTGGTCCAGGATCTCCTCCTTGGTCAAAAGGTACGGGTCGTCCTCCGGTGCCTGGCGCATGTAGCCCAGCGCCTTGCCGCGAGAAGTGATTGTGATCGACGATACGGAGCCCGGCTTCACCAACTCGCTGATGAGGGCGTGCCCCGCTTCGTGATGGGCGATGCGCTCCCGCTCCTCCATCCGGGGCTTGCGGTCGAGACGCTCCCCCATCATCACTTTTTCGACCGCTTCCTTGAAATCTTCTCTCGTGATCTCCCTGCGGCCGGCCCGCAAGGCCTGGATCGCCGCCTCGTTCACGACGCTTTCGAGATGCGCCCCGGAGAACCCGTATGTCTCGCGCGCGATCTCGGCGAGGTCCACCTCGGCCGCAATGGGGCGGCCTTTTGCGTGGATCTTTAGAATGTGCAGCCTGCCCTCCCGGTCAGGCAAGTCGACCTGGACGATCCGGTCGAAGCGGCCCGGCCGCGTGAGCGCCGGGTCGAGCAGGTCCGGGCGGTTCGTCGCGGCGATGACAAGCACCCGGGTCCGGGCGTCGGTGCGCATCCCATCCATCTGCACCAGAAGCTCGTTCAGCGTCTGGTCGTACTCCATGTGACTCGCGTGTGCCCCGCGCTTTGCGCCGAGCACTTCGATCTCGTCGATGAAGACGACGGCGTGCTTCTTCCCCGCCCGCTCCGCGGCCTCCCGCGCGCGGGCGAAGAGCTTGCGCACGCGCTGGGCCCCGACGCCGGCGTACACTTCGACAAATTCGGAGCCGCTCGCCGAAAAGAAGGCCGCGCCCACGAAATTCGCCGCCGCCTTGGCGAGCAGCGTCTTGCCCGTTCCGGGAGGCCCCGTGAGCAGTATTCCCTTGAGGGGCCGGATGCCGAAGGCCTCGGCGGTTTCCGCGTCGATGACGAACCGGAGCGCCTCGATGAGCTCCCTTTTTGCTCCCTCTTGGCCGCCGATGTCGTCGAACGTGACGTTCGTGCGGCCGACCGGCCGTACGCCCAGCCCGAAGGCGCCCTTTCCCGCTCCCTTCCCGACGGCGGCGTAATGGAAGAAAAGGAGCATCCCGCCGAGCAGGAGAAACGGGGTGACGTCGACCCCCCAAACGGCCATGAGGACGAGCAGCGCCGCGCCCGAACCGACAAGCACTTCCTTCACCATCACGCACTCCTCCCGCCGGCGGCGCGCCCCTCGAACCCGCCTTCGCTCACGCGCGGCACAACCTCGTATAGGTAGTGTTCGCCGTCGTAGAGCTGGACGAAAACATGTCGGTCGGCGACGAACACCCGGCGCCGCGCGATGCCGAGCTCCGAAAGCCGCTCATCGAACCGGGACGCCATCTCGGCGAAGCGCCCGGTGCTGATCCCCTCGTGCACGAAGAAGTGCACGGAATAGAACGCCTCTTCGAGCCGCGGGCTACGGCGGTCCTCGAGGCGGATGCGGCCGAAGGACCGGCCCAGGACGGACCGTGCCGTGCGCTCCACTTCGCCGTACGCCTCCTCCAGGTAGGCGTCGGGACCGAGCGCCACGACGACGTCCTTAAGCCCGGAGCGCTCTTCGACCCGCACCCCTTTGACCCCGCGCACTTCCTCGGCGACGCGGGCGAGCGGGTCCACGACCCGGCTCTTCACGTACACCTGGCGAGCCGCGACGCCGAGGAGAAGTACGGCGACGAAGGCGGCGATCACAATCGGAAACTTCAAGCTTCTCACTGGGCCGCTGCTCTCCTTTCTCACGGCATTGCAAACGAAATGCCTGCTAGAGGCCTACATTATACCATGAAGAGCAGGCCCGCCGGCACGAGCGGCGCGCGGTAGGTTCAGGAAGCGCGGTAGGTTCAGGAAGAAGCGCTCACCATTGCCATACGATCGCCCACCTGCCGCTTGCGACCCGGTCCGCCGCGAGCGCCCCGAGGGCCGCCCCGGCGAGGACGTCGGTCGCCCAGTGCTCGCCGAGTATGATCCGAGAGACTCCGACAGCCAGGGCGGCCGCGAAGAGTTCCTCGGCGTAGCGCGGATGGTGCCGTGCGGCGACGGCGGCGACCGCGAACGCGGCCGCCGTGTGCCCCGAAGGGAACGAGTCGAGGCCCGGCGACAGCGAGGGTCCGAAAAATCCAACGTCCCCGCGGCCCGGGCGGGCGCGGCCGGAAAGCGCCTTGACCGCGTATGTGACCGCTCCGGCATAGACGAGGGCCGAAAAGGCCTCTTCTCCCGCTTGCCGGTTTGCGCTCCCGATCGTTACGAGAGCGGCCGCGATCCCCGCCGGGCCGCCGAGCTCCGTCACGATCCGGCTCACCTTCCAGGCAGGCGACCCCTCCGGGGCCACCCTCCGGGCCCACTCCGCCGCCGCCCGGTCCAGGGCCCACACGCCCTTTCCCCCGGCGCCGGGCGGAAAACTCGAAGCGTTTACCGCCGCCCCGGCCGCCGCGACGACGAAGAGGCAGGCGACCACCAGCACCGCCAACCGTTTGGATGGACCCGTCATCGAAGACCTCCTAGCACAAACTTCCTGGTAGAGGGGGCATAAATGCCTTTTCCCGTGACAAAATTAGGTCAGGAGGTGTAGGGCCATGAAAGCGACCGGAATCGTACGACGCATCGACGACCTCGGGCGGATCGTCATCCCCAAAGAGATCCGCCGAACCCTCCGCATCCGCGAGCGCGACGCGCTCGAAATCTTCACCGACCGGGACGGCGAAGTGATCCTCAAGAAGTACTCCCCCATCGCCGACCTCGAAGATTTCGCGCAAGAGTACGCCGACAGCCTGTACGAGTCGACCGGCCACATCGCGCTCATCACCGATCGCGACACGTACATCGCCGTTGCGGGCACCGGGCGCAAGGCGTTCTTGGGCAAGAGCCTTCCGGACGAAATCACCGAGCGCATGGAGCAGCGCGCGCCGTTCAATTCGAAGACCGCCGGAGCGCGCCTTCCCATCCCCGGGTTTGAAGAGGCGAACCAGCTCCTCGTCCCCATCGTGCACGACGGCGACGTCGTCGGTTCGATCATTCTCGTCTCCCACGACAAACCCCTCGCCGAACTGGAGACTACGCTCTGCAAGACGGCCGCCGACTTTTTGGCCAAGCAACTCGGGTAACTTGCTTCGCGGAAAGCCGTACACTTCGCCTCGCCCGTGGGGTTACGGCCTTTCCGCCGCCTTTCGCACCGCCGCGAAGCCCCGCGGCGCGCTCTGCGTCAGCTCCTCGCACATTTTTCACAAAAGACGCATACTTAATTCCTAATTTGAACACACAATTAGTAGCGCCGCACGATCGGACGGCCGCATCATTTGTTGGCGCGGCCATGCGGCGCCGGACGGGCATCGCCCCAAGCTCAAAAGCAAAAGTAGGAGGAGTCGCGAAACATGAGGCCGCGGGAAGGTTACTACGCTGCGCTCGAGCGGCAGCGCGCAGGGGAGTCGACGCTGAAGGACCGGATCAACAAGCGGGACCGGGAAAAGGACGTCGACGCCGAGTTTGAGGCCCTAGAGACAATTTACACGGAAGTGGGGATGAAGGCCTTCACCGCCTTCAACAGCCTGCTCGACTGGCTGGCCGCCGCCGGGCAGCGCGGGATCTCGCCGGCGGAGCTCGACCGGCCGATCCGGGAAGCCGTCTCTCAAGGACTTGAGCAAATCCAAGAGGAGATCCAGGCGATCGCGGAACGCATCGCCCGTATGGAGGGGAGCATCGCCGCGATCGAAGCCGGGATGCGCAGGATCGACAAGTTCACGATGGAGGCGTTTCGAAACCTCCAAGAGATGGAGGAGCGGCTCGACGAAAGGTCGCAGCAGGCACCCAGCGCAGGCGCCCAGGCGCTGCGGGGGCGGCTTGCAAAGGAAGAGGCGGCGGGACTTGCCCTCTCCGCCGCGATGAAGATGCGGGCGGAGGGCAGGCGGCTCACGCTCGCCTCCGTCGCCAGGGAAGCCGGCCTCAAGTACGGGCAGATCGTCTATGCGTTCGGCAACAAAGAGGGCTTCTTCCGAGCCCTGGCCGAAAACCAACAGGGGAGCGCCGAAAAGGCAGGGGCCGGATACGAAGAGACCGCGACCGCATGAAAGGCGTCGGGGCGCCGGCGCACGTGCGCGCCCGAAGCGCCGCGGGCTGCCGGCACCCCCGCCCTCCGGCCGCCTTTCGAGCCTAACGGAGGTCCTTGTGCGCCTTCAAAAAGTAGTCGAGTCCGGACACGACCGTGATCGCGGCCGCGATCCAGATCAGCACTGCGCCGATCTCAAGGTCGATCAGCAGCGCGCTGATCGCGATCACCTGCGAAATGGTCTTGAGCTTGCCGAGAACGCTTGCCGGGATGACGACGCCCTCCGAGGCGACCAGCATCCGCAGGCCCGATACGGCGAACTCACGCCCGAGAATGATCACGGCCACCCAGGAGTTGATCTCGCCGAGCTCCACGAGGGAGATCAACGCCGCCGAGATCAACAGCTTGTCGGCGATCGGGTCGATGAGCTGGCCGAACTTGGTCGTCTCCTTGCGGGCTCTTGCCACATAGCCGTCTAGACCGTCGGTGATGGCCGCCGCAATGAAGACCGCGACCGCCCACAGCTCTCCCGCATTTGCGAAAAGGAGCGCCATGAAAACAGGGATGAGAAAGATGCGGACGAGCGTGAGGGCGGTTGCCAGGGTCATCGACTTTAACCTCGTTCAAAACCCGCCCTCCCGCCCCGAAAGAGCCGCACACCATCGCGCGCCGGGGCGCGGCGGGCCGTTCGCGATTACGTGTCACGGCATAAACTATAACACATGGAATCTGGGGTGCACAGGAGGCGACGGCAAGCCGTAAGGCGGCGATTTCGCCCTCGCTGCGGGAGGATTCCACAAGGAGGCAACGAAGGAATGCCGGGAGCGAGGCGGAAGCTCAAACCGCCTTCACAAGGCCCCGGGCCTGCGCCCTGCAGGACGGCCGGATTGGTTGACAGTGCCCGGCCGACGAATTATAATTAAGCACTGGTAACGGGCACAACTCGGGCAAATCCGGCAGGGCGGCGCAAGCTCGCACTTGCCGGTTTTTACCGTGCTGGATTGTGAAATTCGTCATTAATGACCCGTCAGGGGGCGTGGGTGTGCTCGAACAGTTCATCGACATCTCCGTCTTTTTCCTGGTAGGGGCGCTGTTCGTTGTGGTCGCGGTTTCAAGCGGCGTCATCCTGCGCCCGAACAATCCGTATCCCGAAAAGCTCGCCGCTTATGAATGCGGCGAGACGCCGGTCGGCCTGGCCCAGGTGCCGGTGCACATCCGCTACTATATCTTTGCGCTGATTTTCGTCGTCTTCGAAGTCGAAACGGTCTTCCTCTACCCGTGGGCTGTCGTCTTCGAGCAAATCGGGCCGTTCGCGTTCGGTGAAATGATGCTCTTCATCGGTATGCTGGTGGTCGGTCTGATTTACGCCTGGCGAAAGAAGGTATTGAAATGGGCCTGATCGATCACGAAGAAGTGCCCGGCGTCGTCACGGTGCCCTTGCGGCGGCTCGTCAATTGGAGCCGCAAGTCGTCCCTGTGGTACCTCCTGTTCGGCATCGCCTGCTGCGCGATCGAAATGATGGCGACCGGAGCCTCCCGGTACGACTTCGACCGGTTCGGCATGATCTTCCGCGCTTCCCCGCGGCAGTCGGACCTCATGATCGTGCCGGGCACGATCAACGAGAAGATCGCGGACCGGGTGAAGGTGCTCTACGATCAAATGGCCGAACCCAGGTGGGTGATCGCCATGGGCGGCTGTGCGATCAACGGCGGTCCCTACCACGGGGAGTACAACATCGTGGACGGTGTCGACAAGGTGATCCCCGTCGACGTATACGTTCCCGGGTGTCCCCCGAGGCCCGAGGCCTTGATGCACGGCGTTCTCAAGCTACAAGAAAAGATCGCTCGGGAAGGGCTCAAGCTCTCCCGGGTATAGGGATTACGTGACGGCGGGCTCTCACGCATCGAGGCCCGCCGCAACAATGTCTGCACAAGAAATTCGAGAGGGGGTGGACCACGTGGCCGACGATTCCAAGACCGAATCTCCCGCCGACGTGGACCGCCGGGTAGGAACCAATCAGGACGCCCCCGCCGGGGCGACTCCGCTCTCACCGTTGATGCAGGAGGTCGTGGACGGGATCAAGGCCCACTTCCCCGAGCTTGCGCCGCAGGCGCGCAGCGACGGCTGGGTCGAAGTGTTCGTTGACGCCGCGAAGCTCAGCGAAGTGGCACTGTGCCTCCGGGACCGGCTCGGTTTCGACTACCTGAGCATGATTTCGGCCGTTGACCGGAAGGACGAGGGTTTTGAGGTCGTCTATCATCTCCTGGCGCTTCTCGCCAACAAGAAGCTCGTGATCAAAGTTCGGGTTCCCGACCGGGAAAACCCGACCGTGCCGTCGGTGGTCGGCGTGTGGCCCACGGCGAACTTCCACGAGCGCGAAGCGTGGGACCTGATGGGCGTCCGCTTCGAAGGGCACCCGGACCTGAGGCGCATCCTCATGCGCGAGGATTGGGTCGGGCATCCCCTGCGCAAGGATTACGTGGACGACCGTCCCCCGAGGGAGCGCGTCACGCGGGAAACGTACTACGAGGCGCACAGGGCGGATCGCCGCGGCAAATAAGGCGCGCCGATGCGCCGCCGCCCGCTCGTGCTCGCCACACTCGCCCAGGAGGTGGGGACTAGCATGTCCAAGACGCTGGATCGCATCGACCAATCCGCAGCGACCGGAGAGGTGCGTACCGAGGACCTATTTATTAATATGGGACCCCAGCATCCGAGCACGCACGGGGTCCTGCGCGTGCTTGCGACCTTCGACGGGGAGGTTGTGAAGTCCGCCAAGGCGGATGTCGGGTACCTGCACCGCTGTTTCGAAAAGATCGCCGAAAAGCGGCAGCTCTTCCAGGTCATCCCCTACACGGACCGGACGGATTACCTCTCCGCGATCACCAACGAACTGTGCTTCGTCATGGCCGTGGAGAAGCTGATCGACGTCGAGGTCCCCTTGCGGGCCCAGTACATCCGCTTCATCATGGCGGAACTGCAGCGCATCGCAAGCCACCTGCTTTTCTTCGGCACGTTCGCCCTCGACCTTGGAGCCGTCACCGTCTTCCTCTACGCATGGCGCGAGCGGGAGCGGCTCCTCGACATTTTCGAGCGGGTCACGGGCGCCCGCATGCTCTACAACTACCTGAGAATCGGCGGCGTCCGCAATGACGTCTTCGACGGATTCGAAAAGGCCGTCGCAAGCTTCCTCGACGACCTCGAAAAGAGGCTGCGCGACTACCACAACATCCTCACGGGCAACCGGATCTTCGAGACGCGCACCAAAGGCGTCGGCGTGATTTCGGCCGAGGACGCCATCCGGTACGGAGCGAGCGGCCCCGTGCTCCGGGCGTCGGGCGTCAAGTACGACGTCCGGAAGAACGACCCGTACCTTCTCTACGACCGGTACGAGTTCGACGTGCCCGTCCGCACCGAGGGCGACTGCTACGCCCGCTACATGGTGCGAATGGCCGAGATCGAAGAGAGCATCAAGCTTGTTCGCCAGGCGCTCGCCGACATGCCGGCCGCAGAGCGCGTGATCGGAGACGTGCCCCGCCGCATCAAGCTCGAAGGGGACGCATACGCCCGAATCGACTCCCCGCGGGGCGAGGTCGCCTGTTACCTCGTGGGCGACGGCTCGGACCAGGCCTACCGGCTCAAGTGGCGCTCTCCGTGCTTCGTGCATTTGCAACTACTCGAAATCATGGCCAAGGGCCAGCTCGTCGCCGACCTCGTGGCGAGCATCGGGAGCCTTGACATCGTCATGGGCGAGGTGGATCGCTGATGGATATTTTCGGGGCGCTCAACAATTGGATCGTAACCGGCCTCGGCCTCCCCGAGTGGGTGTACCTCGCGGTCGCCGCCGTGCTCAAGGCTCTCGTCTTCCTTCTGTTCATCCTGCTCAACGCGCTCTTCCTCATCTGGCTCGAGCGGAAAGTGTCCGGCCATATCCAGCAGCGGCTCGGTCCCATGCGGCACGGCTGGCACGGGCTCGCCCAGACCTTATGGGACGTGCTGA
>NICF_comb_assmDRAFT_10003973_pt1 | contig 10458 bp, 8 predicted proteins | sample NewIslPassag4_SG_FD_11279 | JGI IMG/M metagenome (IMG submission 11279) | reverse complement strand
AGCAGCGGGAGGCTCAGCAGGGCGGCCGCCAACCACCACAGCCTGTCGGCGCGCTGGAGCTCGAGGCGCCTGTTGAACCAGGTGAGCAGCGCCAGGAACGGGCCGGCGGCGGGGATGGCGGCGAACCCGACGCCAGCCAGGAACGCCACGCCGCGCTTGACCTGTGCTCCGGATAGGACCACCGCCATCAGCCCGGAGTCTATACGCCCGTCTCATGAAGCGTTTCACGCGCCAGCGACGCGGCCGCTTATGGTCGTTCACGGTCGGCGGGCGACGCGGCCTCCGCCAGTGCCGCCCAGGCGGCGAGCGCGTATACCTGGCCCGAGGCGGTGAGGAGGTCGTCTACGGCCCAGGATACGAATAGCGCGGCCACCATGGCCCAGGTGGTGCGGCTCGCCCTCGCTCCCCGCCACACCAGGGCGGTGAGCACCAGGAGCGCCCCCGAGGCGCCGATGACGCCGCGGGAGAACAGCATCTGCAGCAGGACGTTATGCGCGTGGGCTGGGACGGCGATGTCCTGCCCGGGCGGGTGCAGGCGGTAGTGGTCGGCGAACGCGCCCACTCCCTGGCCGAGCCACGGCCTCGATAGGAAGCCGCTCCACGCGGCCCGGAACGCGCTCAGGCGCGCCAGCGCCTGCACGGTGGCCAGAGATTGGTCGCTCGGGTCGACGTACGGCGTCGCCGCCTCGCCGAGCTCGAACTGCAGGCGCCTGACGTCGACGCTCGACCCTACGCCCCCGTCGCGCTGGTCCGGCGTGGGCCCGACCCACCACCAGACGGGCGATGGGGCGCGCGAGGTCAGCGTCAGTTCGAGCCTCACCCAGCCGTCTGTCAGCGGCTCGGCGCTCCACCTCTGGACCTCGACGGGCCCGCGGCTCTCGACGATCCACTCGCCTCCCGCGCGCAGGAGCCTGACCTCCACCTGTTCCCTGGTGACGGGGTCGCGGCCGGCGCCCCATAGGCCAGTTTCGGCCTCGTCGTCGTCGGCCCTCAGTTCCACCGACACCGTGTAGGGGCTGTCGGGGTGGAGTATCAGTGGGTACTGAAGCCTAGCGTGCGGCGCCGGGTCGAGTTTCACGAGGGTCGTGACCCCGCCATCCGCCGAGGGGCCCCGCGAGACGAGCAGCGCCTCCCCGCTGCCCTGGACCAGGTTCGTGCTTGGCACGCCGCCCGCGATGTTGCGGGCAGCGTCGGCCAGCAGGGCGCGGCTCCGGGGCAGGGTCAGGGCGAGCGCCGCGGTGACGGCCAGCAGGCCCGCCAGCAGCGCCAGCCGCGCCCGGCCGCGGAACCCGAGCCACGCCAGTACGCAGGCGCCGACCGCCAGGGCCGCGAGCTGGCCGCGGCTGCCGGAGGCCAGAACGACGGCCAGGCCTACGGCGAGAGCGAGCCCCTTCTGGTGCCGCCGCGGCGCCAGGGCGGCACCAGCCAGTGCGGGCAACAGAGCCTTGCCGGCCCAGATGTTCGGGTGCGCGCTCCAGCCCGCCCAGCGCCCCCCGACCGAGCTCAGAGGGGAGAGCGCGGCCATCAGCACCAAGCCGGCGACGATTCCCAGCGTGGCGTGCCCCCTGTCGACTTGGCGCAGCCCGACCGTGCCACACAGGACCAACGCCAGGGCCTGTGCGGCGGCCCAAGCCCCGGTCCCCAGGCCCTCGTTGGCGAGGGGGAGGACCCAGAGGGCCGCGCCGGCGTAGAGCGCGAGCGCGTAAGCGAGCGGCGTCCGGCGGCCGTTGAGCCTAACGGCCGAGAGCAGGGCGAAGGCCGGGGGTAGGAGCACCGTGCCGGCGGCTGCAAGCGCGGTGGCGGCGCGGCGCCGCGCCTCGCTCATGCGAACAGGCGCCTGTAGGCGGCCAGCAGGTTGGGCACCTGGTGGCTCCAACCCAGGACGTCGCGCATACGCTTCAGGCCCGCCTCGCCCAGCCTGTGCCTCAAGTCCTCGTCGTCGAGGAGCTGGACGACCTTGGCCGCGAAGTCCTCCACGTCGGTGGCGTAGAGGGAGGCCTCCCCGGCAGAGACGCGACCCTCGACGAGGTCGAACTGGACCACCGGCTTGCCCAACGCCATGTACTCCATGACCTTGTTCATGGTGCACATGTGGTTGTACTCGGAGATCGGGTCGGGGCTCGCGCAGACATCGCAGCTCGACAGTAGGCGCACCAGCTCGTCACCGCTCCGGAACCCGGCGAACTCCACGTGCTCGCCCAATTCGAGCTCCGCGGCCAGCGCTCGCAGTGAGTCGAGCCTCGGGCCGCCGCCGATGAGCAGGAACCGCACGTCGCGCCGCCGGCGCAGGTTCACGATGTCGTGCGCCACACGGATCAGCCTGTCGACCCCATCCTGCTCCGCCATCACGCCGACGTAACCGACTAGGAACCGCGCGCCGCGCTTGACCGCCGGGTCTGGCGGCGTGGGCCTGAACCGTTCCAGGTCGGGAGCGCTCCTCACCACGAAGACGTCCCCCGGGGACTTGCGCCCGCGCTCCAGAGCGACGCGGCGGTACGACTCGTTCGTCGTGATCACGACGTCGGCGGTGGCGAACGTGAGGCGCTCGGCGAGCAGCAGGGCCCGGTAGAACAGGTCCTTGCGGCCGAACTTCTCCACGTACAGCTCGGGCCCGACGTCGTGGTGGTCGAACACGACCTTGGCGCCGGCGAACAGCTTCCAGAACCCCGCCACGAGGAACAGGAGGTCGGGCGGGTTACAGACATGCACGACGTCGAACCCCCGCTCCCGGCGGGCGCGCAGCGCGAGCCGGAACTCGTGCGCCAGTGCCGCCGCGTACTCGCGCAGGTAGTCGAGCTTGCTCCCCGTCTCCGGCGGCAGGTCGTGCCGGTACACGACCACGCCGTCGATCACCTCGTGGTCGGCCACATGGCCCTTGCCCTTGGGGCAGATGACGGTGACCTCGTACCCGGCCTGCCTCAGGGCGGTGGCCTCGAGCCAGACGCGCCTGTCAAAAGGCACGGGGAGGTTCTCCACGATGATCAGGACGCTCTTCAATTGCCCTCCGGACCCGCTCCGGGCGCCCCATCCGTACCATGCCGGCCGCCACTGGGCGCGGGCTCACCCACCGCCGCCAATACCTCCTTGATCGACGCGTGCACGTCGGCGTTCCAAGCCGCTCGCTCGGCCGCGAGGCTGCGTTGCGCGAGGGACGGGTCGCGGAGCGCCGCGACGATCTCGCTGGCGTCGTTCGCCACTAGGCGCGCCCACGAGCCGAAGAGCCTCTCGGTGAGGGCCGTCCTGGAGACGACCAGCGGAGTGTCGGAGGAGAGCGCCTCGCAGGCGCCGCTCGGCTGCGTGGCCGGGCGCGTGGTGAGCACGACGGCGGCCCTGCTGGTGGCCAGGACTCGCTGGTAGTCTGCCGCCGACAGAAACCCAGTGAGCTCGACGTTGGGGCTGGCCGTGAGGCGCGCCCGCTGCTCCCTGGTGAGCCTTGCTGGGTCGGCCGTCACGACGAACCTGAACTCCGGCGCCGCCGCGACCGCGTCGAGGATCACGTCGACGGGCTCGTCGGCAGCGAACGAGCAGACAAGGAGCACCTGTCGCGGGTCGCGGCGCTCGGGCTCGCCCGCCCCCGGCAGTTCCGGCACCGGGTCCCGCATCACGACCAGGGGGAGGCCGGGCACGGCGCGCTCGGCGAGCTCCGCGATCTCGTCGTTGTGGACGATCACGGCCCGCGCGCGCCGCAGCACGGCTTCGGCACCGGGGGCCCTCAGCCAGCGGCCCTGAAACGTGACGTTGTGGGCGTCGACGACGTAGGGCACGCGGAGGAGCCACGCGAGCAGCGGGCCCACGTGCGGAGGCGACTGGAACACGACGAAGCCCGGCCTGCTCCGCGCCAGCAGAGCGACGGTCCTCGCGGCCTTTAGCACGTAGTCGAGCGGGCGCAGCCACCGCGACCTGAATGTGTGGGGCATGAAGACGAGCTCCGAGTCCAGCAGTGGGGCCAGGGCCTCGGCGCGCCGTTGGTAGCCCTTCCAGACGACGTAGAGACCGATCCTCCGCTGGCGCGGGAGCAGGGGCGGCGCCGTGCGCTCGCCGGCGGCGGCCTCGGCAGCGCTCATCGCGCGGGCACGGCGCCTGTGGCGGGGCTCGGCTCGTAGGCGAGGGGATGCTGGGCGGTAGGAGAGGGCGCCAAAGCCGCGGCCCGTTCGACGCCCACGAGCATCCCGGCCCAGACGAACACCAGCCCGACGGCGACGAAGCCGTACCCGGACTCGTTCACCGTGCTCACCACCAGCAGGCCGGCGAGGAACGTCGCTGTGGCCAGGTACCACCAGCCTGGCAGGGGGCCGCTGCGGAAGGCGGCAAGGCGGTAGAGGTCGTGGACCATCGAGAGCATAGTCGCGAGGAAGAGGGCAAGGCCTGGTACGCCGACCTGCGTCAGCAGGGAGCCAATGAACGAGTCGGCCGCCACCGCCGTGCCGCCGCCACCGGAGGCCAGGGCAATAGCCGCGGCCGCCGCCCCAGCGGTGCCCGTCCCCAGGCCGAGCGGCGCGCGCAGCACCAGGTTCAGCCCCTGGCGGAGCTGCTCGATGTGGCCTGCTCCGGTGGTGACCCTAAGCAGCACGTCCTCGAAGGCGAGCGTCACAACAATGGTGGCGACGAAGGCGCCGAGCGTGAGCGCCACGGCGTTGGCGGCCCGGCGGCCTGCCAGGAGGGTCACTGCGGCGAAGACGAGCGTAGCAAAGGCTCCGCGGCTGAAGGTGAGCGTCAGCGCGGTGAGCATCACGCCGCAGAAGGCCACCAGGGCGGGCCTCGCTCGCCGCCTGACGATGGCGAACGTCGTCAGCAGCCACAGCGGGAATGCGAGCAGGTAGCTCGATATCAAGGGGTCGCCGGTCAGCGAGGCGATACGCCTCACGGACGTCGAGCCGACCCAGTAGCGCATGTTCTCGAACAGCTGCCCCTGGACCGGGCGGCCCCGCTTCATCAGGTAGTACTCTTCGTGGCCGATCGCCAGCCAGAAGCCTTCGGGGAGGACGTAGGCCTCGAGCAGGCCGAAGACGGCCAGTACGGCGCCGGCGGCGACGAGCAGGTGCATCGTGCGCCTGGCGTCGCGCGCGTCGGCGCCCAGCCAGAGCCCCAGCAGGTAGAGGGCGGGCAGGATCACCAGGCTCCTGGCGCCCGCGAGGCTGGCTGCCAGGGGCACAGAGCCGCTACGCGCGAACCCGATTGCGACGACGGCGAAGAAGAGGATGGCGAGCCGCTCGGTCCGGCTGAGTCTCACGGTGCCGGTGCGCACGGCGCCCGCGAGTCGGATCAGGGCGGAGAGCGCCAGGGCCACGATCGCGAAGACCTCCTTCGAGACGAGGAGCAGCTCGCCCTGCCCGATGGGGACGACGCCCGAGCGCAGCGTCAGCATGGTCGCGAGGTTCTGCAGCAGCATCACCGCCGCGAGGCACGCGACGAGGAGGTACCTGGGGCGCGTCGCCCGGAGCGCCAGCGCCGCCAGGGCGCTGCCGGCCGCAGTGGCTGCCGCGATCACGCCCGTGCGCTCCGCATCAGCTCACGCGCCGACGGCGGTACCCCGAGCCCGGTGGCGACAGCGACGAGCGCCCGCGCGAGCACCCAGGCCCTGAGGGGCTGGCCGCGCGCCAGCCTCAAGGCGAGCGTGGCCAGTGTGATCGCGACCACGACGGGCAGGCGCCAGGGGTCGTGCTTGGCAGTGTAGCGGAACCGGCTCCGCAACATGAAGTACTCATAGCGCAGCCGCTTCTCCATCGGCTGTCCGTCGTCGCGGTTGCGGCCGATCGTCGCCCCGTCCTTGTGGTGGACGACGCTGCTTGCGGCCCAGCCCAGCCGCGTCCCCGGCGGTAGCCGCGCAGCCCAGTCGAGCTCCTCGAAGAACAGGAAGTACCCCTCGTCCATGAGGCCCGCCGACTCGAGGAACCGCCGCGTGACGAGCACGGACGCGCCGGCCACGTAGTCGAGCCGCGGCTCGACGTCGCTCGGCGAGGGCAGCGAGCCGAGCCTGAGACCGGCGCCGACGCCCCTGGCGGTCCCCGTCCAGGGGTCGTAGCTCGCGCCGCCCAGGGCCTGCACGACCCCGGGCGGGTCGGAATGGACCAGCGTCGAGCCGCACATCGCGATAGTGGGGTCCTCGGTCATCCGCTGCAGCAGGGCCCCGAGGGCGCCCGGCTCGACCACCGTGTCGTTGTTGAGGACCCAGACGTAGTCCGCCCCCTCGCCGAGCGCGAGCCGGATACCGACGTTGTTGCCGCCGGCGTAGCCGAGGTTGCGACTCGTCGCGACGACATGCGCCCACGGGAACACGGCGCGCAGGCGCTCCGCTGACCCGTCAGTCGAGCCGTTGTCGACGACGATCACCCTTCCCGGGGCGGGGTTCAGCCGCGCGAGCGACGCGAGGCACTGCGAGGTGTCGTCGAACCCGTTCCAGTTCAGGACCACGACGGCGGTGCGCCGGGCCAGGTCAGTCAGGTTCATGGCCGCGCCGGGGCTCCCTCAGCCGGTCTCCCTGGGGCGGCGCCGATGGGCCGGAGGGGCGCCCCAGGGCGGGCGTCGCGTGCGTCGCTCGGGCGCCTTACCCTCACGCGAGCGCCTCCGTCATAGCCAAGATGTGCTCCCAAGCCAGCCGGACGGCGGCCTCCCTGCGCTCCCGCAGCCGCGCGGGGTGTACGGCGAGGGCCTCACCCACCGCGCGGGCGAGGTCGTCCGGCTCGATACCGCCGCTTAGTTCGGCCAGGCTCCAGGTCTCGAGGTGCGCCAGGAGCTTGGGCACACGCTTAGAGAGGGCCAGGTGGGGCCTGTCGAACGCCAGCGCGGTGATCGCGCCGTGGAGGCTCGTGCCGACGTACGCCGCCGAGCGGGCGATGACGTACATGATCTCGATTACGCTCGCGTCCACCGGCGCGAACGCTGCCCGCGCCCTCGTGGCTGCGGCGACGCGCCCGAGCGCGACCTGGTCCTCGTGCCCGGCTGCCCGACCGATCGGTAGGAGGAACGGCCTCACGTTCAGCTCCGCCTCGACGCGCTCTAGCTGGCGCCCCAGCGCCGGCGCGATGTCCACCCCGACGTTCACGTTCGCCTGGAGCGCGAAGTATGGGCCCTCGTCAACGAGGCGCCTGAGCTCGGGCCGCACGCGCGCGGCGAGCTCGTCAAGAGGGAATAGCTCGCCGATCAGCACGGCTGAGTCGGGCACGAGCCTGACGCTCGGGAGGCCGGCACCGGCGAGCAGCGCGCGGGTCCTCTCGTCACGTACGGCTACATAGCGGGCCGCCTTCAGCCGCTCCACTACCGAGAACAGCACCGCTGGCGCTGCGCGCTCGAGGGCCGTCACGCCGCCGACTGCGTTGTAGACGATGGGCACGGGCCGCGGCAACTCGGCCGGGGAGATGACCCACGGCCACGCGCCAGCAGCGCCATAGCTCCTACCCACCAGGCGGTCGACGGCGTCGGCACCTAGCACTCGCCGTGCCGCTTTCAGCAGCGCCCCCTGGAGGGGCGAGCCCAGGTAGATAGCCATCGTGTGCCAGCGGGCGCCAAGCATCTCGCCGCCGGCCAGCACCAGGCCGGAGACCTCGCCCGCGCGCACGTCGGCAAGCAGCTGGCGGTAGGAGCGCGACGGAAGCGCTCCGAACGCCGACAAGTCGCTCTCTCGCATGGCGTAAACGGTCAGCGGCCGGCCCACGCCGAGGCGGTCCCAGGCGGCTCGCACGACGAGCGGAAACAGCAGGTCGCCGTAGTTGAAGCGGTCGACGGCTCCCAGGAGGGCGGCTGGCGTCTTCATCTGTCAGGGGCCGGGACCGCGGCCGTGTCGTGCGGTCGGGCGAACAGGCGCTCAGCGAGGAGGAGGAGCACCAAGGTGCTGAGTGTAACCCGAATCAACCAAGCCAGGCCAGCCCCCTCGATGCCCATGGCCTTGATCAGGAGGTACAGGTAGCCGACGTAAAGCGGCACCTCCAGGACGTGCACCAGGGCCGTTGTGGCCGCCCTGCCCCTGGCCTGCAGAAGCGTAAACGGGGTCTGTCCGAGCGAGTGGACTAGCACGCCCAGGCCTAGGTACTGGGCGACTTGGGCGCTCCGCTCGGAGATCTCCGGCCCCACCCACAGCGTCAGCCCGGGCTTGGCGAACACGAGGATCAGGAGCGCGACGGGGGCCATCAGCAGCCCGAGGGCCCGCAGGGAGGAGAGGTAGAGCCGTCGGGCGGCGTCCAAGTCGGCGTCGTCGAAGCGCGAGAAGCTCGGGAACAGAACTCCCATGATAGCCGTGGGGATGACGCGCAGGCGCGTGACGAGCGTGTGGGGGGTGACGTAGTAAGTGACCTGGGTCAGCGAGGTCATCGAGGCTATGAAGAAGCGGTCGAAGTTCAGCATGATCGGCGCGATGACGTTGCTGACGGTCATCCAGCCGCCTATCGAAACCAGCTCCCTGAACCGCCGCCACGAGACCCGCGCCCGCAGCGTTACGTCTGGGATGAGCCGTAGGGCGGCGATCAGGTAGAGAGCGACCTCGAGGCACCGCACCAGGACCACGGCGAGGACGACGGTCTCGAGCCTGGCTGTCCGCAACGCGATCAGCAGGGGTGCGACGTAGTTGAGGGCGCCCATGGGGGTTCGGATCAGGTTGGACACGCCGAACAGCCGGTAGGCCTCTAGCAGCCCCCGGACGCCGGTGACGAGGATGACGACAGGCAGGAAGTAGGCGATGAGGCGGAGCGAGCCCAGCGTCTCCTCCCTGACCTCCCCCTCGAGGCCCAGGACGCCGTCGACGACGGGAGCGGCCGCGAGGTGCATGGCCAGCGTGGCCAGCAGGCCGAAGGCCAGGCTCATCGAGAGGGCCGTCCAGGTGGTGCGGCCCACCTCGTCGCGCTCGCCCCGCCCGAGATGCCGCGACGCCATCAGGGTCAGCGCCCTGCCCAGGCCGAAGTCGAAGACGTTCGCGTAGCCCGTCAAGGTCCAGGCCAGGGACAGCGCGCCGAAGCGGTCCGTCCCGAGGAGCTCGATGAGGTGCGGGAAGGTGAAGACCGCCGCGAGCAGGGGCAGGACGTGGCCCGCGACGTTCAGAGCGGAGTCGCGCACCAGCGCGCCCTTGGCGAGCCGGGCGAGCCTCGTCATCGGTGCGCTCTCCCTCCATGCGGCAGCGGTGTCGACGTGTTCGTTCCCATGCCGGTCGCGGTCGGGCTCAGCGCCCGTCGGTCACGGCCGCCGCCAGGGACGCCGCCACGCGGGCCTGCGTCTCCTCGGCCAGCAGCGGACCCATCGGCAGGCTCAGCACCTCTTGGGCGAGCCTGTCGCTGACGGGGCAGCCTCCGCCCAGGCGAGCGAACACCGGCAGTCGGTCTTGAGGCAGCGGGTAGTAGACCATCGTGGCGATGCCGTCGCGGGCCAGGCGCTCCCGGACGGCGTCACGCCGGCCGCCAAGGACGCGCACCGTGTACTGGTGGAAGACGTGCTCGGGCGTGACCTCGGGGGTGACGATGCTCGGCACGCCATCGAGCAGCTCGCCGTAGCGCGTCGCCGCGAGGCGGCGACGCTCGTTCCACTCGTCGACGCGTGGGAGCTTCACGCGCAGGAGCGCGGCCTGCAGTGCGTCGAGCCGTGAATTGTAACCTATCATAACGTTCTCGTAACGCCGCTCCGAACCGTGGTCGCGCAGCATCCGCGCCGTCCTCGCCACCTCGTCGTCGTCCGTGACGACGAGGCCGCCGTCGCCGAACCCGCCGAGGTTCTTCGTGGGGTAGAAGGAGAACGCCCCGGCGTGGCCTATGGTCCCCGTCTTGCGTCCGCGCCACGAGGCGCCGAAAGACTGGGCGCAGTCCTCGACCACCTTTAGCCCGTGGTTCGCAGCGAGGTCCATGACCGCGTCCATGTCGACGGGGCGGCCGTACAGATGCACGGGCAGGATCGCCTTCGTGCGGGGGGTGATCGCTACCTCGACGAGCGCGGGATCGAGGTTGAAGGTGCCTTCTTCGACGTCCACGAAGACCGGGGTGGCGCCGACGCTCGCGATCGCCTCGGCGGTGGCGAAGAAGCTGAAGGGGGTCGTGATCACCTCGTCGCCCTCGCCGATGTCGAGCGCGCGCAGGGCGATGACGAGCGCGTCGGTGCCGCTGTTCACGCCGACCGCGTGCCTCGTTCCCAGATACGCGGCCGCCTCGGCCTCGAACGCGGCGACCTCTGGCCCGCCGACGAACTGGCCGCTGCGCATCACGCGCTCGAAGGCCGCCGCCAGCTCGTCCCAGAGCACCTCGACCTCGGGCGCGAGGTCGAGCATGCGGACGGGGCCCGCGGTGGTGGCTGGAGCCTCCGGCATCGGCGCCAAGTGTAACCCCCTACGAAGGGAGGACCGTTAGGGCCCACAGCGACCAGCGGCGCCTGCCCATCGCCTAGATAGCCGGCGCCTAAGCGCCGGGAGCTCCCGCCAGGCCGGACACCCGCTCCTCCAGCAGGCCCAGCAGGTAGCGGCCGTAGGGGTTGGCCGGGAACTCGAACGCG
>NICF_comb_assmDRAFT_10003972_pt1 | contig 10459 bp, 8 predicted proteins | sample NewIslPassag4_SG_FD_11279 | JGI IMG/M metagenome (IMG submission 11279) | reverse complement strand
TCAATTCGCGTATCGACATGGGGACAATTCGTGAATTGCCCCTACCACAGATTATGCCGCGAGGTTGCGATAGATCCTTCCAAGAATGGGTCAGGTTAGGGGCCTTGTCGCTGAGCGACGGCCGCCCCAGACTTCCTGGCCGCGCCGGCAGTCAATGACGTCCACTCTTCGCCCAATTTGTTGCCACTTCAAAGGATCAAAGCTAACATAGATGCTTGGAGGCATCGAGCGAGGCCGTCTGAAGAGGGGCCACCGAAAGGGGGTATGCCTTACCATTGCGGGGTGCATCGATCCACATAGGCAACATTCTGTCGCCGCACTTGGGAACAGAGGAAGAGGTATGCCGGAACTAACTGCCGAGATATTGGCCGAGCGGGCACACGACGTGGGGCTGATTACAGACTGGGAACTGCGCCAGATCTGGTCGGAGCTCGGGCGAAAAAGCGTCAGTCTCGACGAGTTCACCCAGTTCCTGGTCCGACGGGAATATCTCACCAACTATCAGGTGGATAAGCTCCTCAACGGGGAGCGCGAAGGCTTCTTCTATGGGCCGTACAAGGTCCTCTATCTGGTTGGAGCGGGGACCTTTGCTCGCGTGTTTCGCGCCGTGCATAAAGATGACAACTCGAACGTCGTGGCGCTCAAGGTACTTCGCAGACGGTACAGCGACAATCCCCAATGTTATCAGCAATTTATCCGCGAGGGACGCTTGGGGATGGCGCTTAAGCATCCCAATATCGTCCCTGTCTATGACGTCTGCTCGTACGACCACACGCATTTCCTGGTGATGGAATTCGTCGAAGGGCAGAATCTCCGCGAGTTTGTGAAGGTCCGCAAGAAGCTCGATCCCATCGTCGCCACCCGAATTATGGTGGACATCATGTCGGGGCTGGATTATGCCTTCCGGCAGGGGACCACGCATCGGGACTTGAAACTGAGCAACGTGCTCATCAGTAGCGACGGCACGGCCAAGCTGGTGGATTTTGGTCTGGCGGCTGTTGACGAATATCTCGAAGCTACTTTGCCGGAGGTCCCCGCCAATGCCCGAGCCATTGATTACGCGGCCCTTGAAAAAGCGACCGGTGTGCCGCGCAATGATCCCCGCAGCGACATCTATTTTGCCGGCTGCATGTACTACCACATGTTGACGGGTGCCCCACCTCTTTCCGAAACGAAGGACCGGATGAAACGGCTGAGCCGATCTCGATTCTTCGAGGTGGTGCCCATTCAGGAGCGCGACCCCACCATTCCCAAGATTGTGGCGGGGATCATCAACAAGGCCATGTCGCTGGATGCTTCAGCACGCTATCAAACCCCGGCGGACATGCTGTTTGATCTCAAACTAGCGGCGAAGCGACTGGCCCAGGGCGATACCGATGTGGACCTCGTGGCGGCCAAGAAAGCGAACGATGAGAAGACGCTCGCCACAGTTCTCGTGGTGGAGCCAAACGTGGAAATGCAGAACATCCTGCGGGAGGGGTTGAAGAAGCTGGGATATCGGGTCCTCATCATTTCCAATCCGCAACGAGCTCTCGAACGAATTAAAGATGAAAACGAGGAGATCGATTGCGTCATCATCAATGCGACGGAGTTGGGGGAACCGGCCGTAACCGCGTTCAATCAGATTGGAGATGATCCCCGGACCCACCTCATCCCCGCCATCTTGCTTCTTGATGAGCCCCAGCGCGACATGCTAGCTATGACAAATCGCGCCGACCACCGCCGCGTCGTTTCGCTCCCCATCACGATGAAGCAACTCCGGACCGCCGTCTCGGAGTTGGTGGATAGACAGCGCGATCTGGCCAAGGAGGGATGATCGCTCGGTTCAGGGCACCGTAGTCCAATGGCCCGGCAGGCCGGTGAGCGATGTTTGGGCAGGGTTTTGATATAGTGGGGCACCGTGGTTCCACGCGATATTGTTGCAAAAAAAGCCCGGCAGTGTGCCGGGAACGACGTGGATTGTTGAGCTGTCTGGGTTCACGTGGGTTGATTCTGAATTGGTGCAGGCGAAGTTGTGCTGTCGGCGATGGTCTGAATTTCGGTGGGTCGCTCTTCTGGCGATGGGGGACATTTGCCCGCCTGTGGATCACTGGTGACGACCCCGCCGCCATTTTTATTGACGGAAGGAGCAACGGGAGACAACGGGGAAGCGTCGCCTGCCGGGGATGACGGCTCATTGGCCTCGAGGGTGCCCTCAGAAGTGCTGGGTTGGGCTGGTGGCTGCGGACGCTTTTCGTATCCCAGCTTTTTGAGCACTTCGAGGATTTCGCTGCAGGTGGGAAACATCCTTCCGCTGGCCCGCTTGTATTCGTCGAGGGCCCGCATGAATTCGATTTCTTCCGGGGTGTAATCTCGCTCGCAGGTCGTGGGATCGATCTGTCGCCTGCGGGGAACCTTAGCACGGCGTTCCAGTTGACGGCGCTCCACAGGAACGGGGATGTTTTGCTGACGGCGGTCCGTCCCGCTGCGGCGATCAGGCAATCGACGCCGATCAATCGTCACGATCGTCGGATCGCTCGGGGATTGATCCGAGGTCGTTTCGGACTGTCTCGTGACCTCCTGGTCTTGTGCGGCTGAACCGACTGCCGGCGCCGGTTCTTGGGGGGGAGCGTCCGGTTCCTTGCGGCTGTGAGATGGTTTTCGTTTTTTGGAGTGTGAGGCGGATTCGGATGTCGGATGGGTTTTGTCGGATATGCTCCGTTTGACAGCTTGCGTCTTTTTGCCAGTTGCTCTTCGCGATTTCGAATCCTTCGGCTGTTTCGTCTTGACCACTGTTGCGACCTCCTTAACTTCGCTTCTCCGAATGGAAGGAATCAAGTTGTGGCAGGACGGCTGACAACAAAAGGTGGGCAAATTCCCAATGCTATAGCGGCACCATTGGTCGTTTGTCCTTCAGCGGCCATGAACCCGTCCGGAAGCGGCTGCTCGCTTGGCGCGAGGCCAGAACGGCTCGCCCGATCGGGGTTGTATGGCCGCGATGCGTGCGCTTGGCCAAAAACGGGAGAGTCGAGAGGCAGTCGCCGCGAGGTGCCGCTCTTCACGGTCGCTGCCGGTTAGGGAGTTGGCAAAGTTTTCCGTCAGGGAAATATAACACACGGACGTTGAGTGTGCGGAACAGGAAAAGCCTGACGACAACTTTTCTGGTTATTGGTTCCCGAAAAACTCTTCCGAATACGAAAAGTCAGCGCCGCTGACACAACCGGAACGGCCTGTAATGGGTGCAGCGAAAAACTTACCAATCGAGCGGGGTGGTTCATGGCGGAACCGGACTGCAGATTCCCCGGTACAACTCAGAAAGCGCAAACGAAAAAGGGCGGCCATCTAGATGACGACCGCCCCATGTCTGGTCCTGTCGTGCGTGGCTCTTGATGAAAATCTACCTCATGGCGATGTGGTAAGATCCAAGTTGATCTCGTTGGATCCAGGTTTGACTTCCCGGACGAGTGTTGTGTTCGTATTGTACTTGGCTGGGATTTTCTCTTGGAAAACGGGTGCGCGGCTGCTATCCTCCCCGCCATACTGGTAAGACGGGTCGTCTGAGGAGACGGCACCAGCCCCTGTTTGCGTTGGAGGTTGCGACCTTACCGAAACTTTATGTTGTCCTACAACGGCCCCCTTTCCAAGCTGACAGGCCAACTCGTACTCGCCATTGGAATTTGTGACGCCAGTCGAGGCAGGACCGCCCGCAACTGGTGTAAATGTCACAATGGCATTGGCGAGCGGTTGACCATCCAGCGTCACTTTGCCCTTGACCGAGGCCAGTCGGGGTCCTTTAGACCCGCACCCTGCAAGGAGGAGCAGGGCTAAGACGCACGCCGTTGTCCATGCGAATCGCGACATGAGAATGACCTCCCAGAAACAGGAAACCTCCTCATCCTACGTGCCCGGGGAAAAGTTCGAGAGTGCTTTTCCCCACAGCGACGACGTTGATCACGGTACTGCAACGGCCTCTCCACCTCCACAGCTGCCGAGGGCTCCCCAAACACCCCAGGGCGATGGCCGATTACCGGGATCGGGGACATCATCGATGGCCTGGTTGCCCACGTCGATGGTCTGGCTGATGAACCGCACTGCGCCGTCCGCCATAGCCACATTTACGCCACCGGGATGGTAGCTGGAAGCCGTTCCCATGTGTTCGTTGCCATCGACGCTTCCCCAGTGGCAGCTTGGGCCATTAGGGGCCACCATGGTCGCGAAACCACAGAAGTAAGGCCGACCGTCCCATGCCCGACCACCGGTCGGCCGAAAGTCCGCACGAACTGGCGGCGTGATCTTTTTGGGATTGGTAGGATCAATCCGAGCCAAGCAGGCTGCCGGATTCCAGGATTGCATAAGTAGCGCGACGCCACCGAGAACATCATCCGGATAGCCCCCGGCCACCATCTCCCCCAACATCACGGTGTTGGATGTTCCATCTGTGACGTACTCCGTGCCGATCCAACGTTCGCATTGGAAGATGCCTCGGTTCTGGCGGTAGTTCTGATCCGGACGGAAGTGGTTCTGATGGTAATCGTCCCCCACGCATGCCTTGTAGTTCAACCTTGCAGGGCTCTCCGCACGATTGGGAATCGGTTGATCTGAAGGACAGGTATAAGACGCGATATCCTTTCGCCACCAATCGCGAACGAACGGGCCCCACGTAGGATGATTAGGGTCTGTGGTCCAAGGTTCAGGCAGCATAGCCGCCGATTTGGCTTGTGTCATAATGGCGTCGTAGAGGGGTTTTTCTTCGATGTACGGGAGGATCATCATCGACCAAGCATAGTAACGACCGCGACAAGTGCGAACACCAAGAGCCGGGAATACTTTGTAGGTATCGTGATAGTTATGAATGCCCAGCGCAACCTGCTTCATGTTATTGGTGCACTGACTTCTACGGGCTGCCTCTCTCGCCGCCTGCACAGCGGGCAAGAGCAGGGCGATTAAGATTCCAATGATGGCAATGACAACCAAGAGTTCCACGAGCGTGAATGCGGATCTCACCTTTCTCATGACTGGTCCTCCAATTACGACAAAATGACTTGACACAATGCGAGCCCAGATTGATTTTTAAGTTTAGCAAAATCGTCTTGCTGTGCAAGTTCATAGTTTATTCTGTTCACGCTCTTCTTAGCCCGCAACAAATTTGCAGGGTTGGCCTCAACGCCATTCACTCTCAGCGGCAATGACATTAAGGGAAGGACGCTTCTCCCATCGGGGAGGGCGATACCACTAGAGAGTTGTATCCGCTCGGTCGCTGAGTTTCTTGACTTCCGCAGAAACGCAAGTATAAATAAGGTGACCCTTCAGGCTGGAGGGATTGCGCCGGTTTTGCGTATTATGCCTGCTGGGATGTCCATCTCGAGAGGAGTCGCATCATGCGGTGGTCAATCCTGGGCGCGGCTGCGGCGGTGCTTGTATCATCAGGGCTCGTATGGGCGAGTCCGTTTGAATGGGCCCCTGAGGATCATCAACCCTGGTCCAGCGGCTTCCCGTATCAACGAAACGTGGATCTCACGTTCGACGTTTCGCCCGTCGGTGCACCAGGAACGGGTATTCCTGGGGCGCATTACGAGGGCACGGCGGATCCCTGGCTCTCGGCAAGCGACTTCGTCACATTTGGGGGGGCGTTCCAGTGGTACAGTTCGGTGAGCGGGCTACCGCTCACCGGTCTGGTGGGCATCGACAATCGAGGAGGTAGCGCGCCGCGTAATGGACAGATCGTCATTCATCTGGACAACATCCCTACTCTTGCGGGCCAAAAACGGATTTGGATTGAGTGGGACTACGTCTCATCCGTGGAAAATATGCCTTCGAGCTTTTACGTTTCCGACTCGCTCGGTCATTTGCCGAGTCAGCAGTGGGCGAGTCAACCGCGACAGGTTGGTAACGTCTGGCGGCAAAACCTGTGGTTTCAGTTGGAACCCAATCCGTTATGGGAAGAAATTACCCTGATGTTGCCGTTTGTGCCGGTCGGACAGTACTTTCTCATTGATCGCTTCCACGTGGCCACGGAGTGCATCCCGGAACCGTCCACGGTGAGCCTGGCAGTGTTAGGGGTTTTTGGCCTGATTTGGGCGGGTCGAAAGCGCACGAAATCGGTGCTGCGAAATTGATCTTGCATTAACGCGAAACCGGCAGTGGCAGTCAGAACCCCGCATGTTGTGCGGGGTTTTCTTTTTATGGACGAGAGGTCCGCGGANCGGAGCCGGCCGTTCTGGACAACCGTGACGACCGACGTCAGAATAACGGCGGCCTCAATTGTCGCGATACCTTCGCGGCACGCTCAGCCTGACATCGGAAAACACCAAGGCTGGGTCAGCGTGAGTTGCCGGTCGGCGCCTCGTTTTTGCCGTGCTGTTGTGGCCTTTGCATGTGGGAGAACTCGATGATGCGCTTCGTGGGAAGAATTTTGGTGGCTGTTGTCTTGATGAGTGGGGGAATTCTTGCGGCCGTCGCAAGGGCTGAGCCGTCACCAGCGAGTTTTATCGCTCGTTTTGATCGGGATAAAGACGGCAAGCTCGGTCGGGAAGAAGCACCTCCACCGATCGCACAAAATTTTGGGCGAATAGATTCCAACAATGACGGCCTGGTGGATGCGGACGAGATCGCCGCGTTCCGCCAGCGCGTGGTTCAGGCGGCGCGAAGGCAAAGCCAACCGGGGCAACCTCCCCGGGTTCCCGACTCGATCGAGGCGATCTGGGATATTCCCTACGCTCAAACCGATCATCCCAGACAGCGGCTCGACTTGCTGCTGCCCAAAAAGCGGGCGACGGATAAGCCGCTGCCTGTGGTGGTGGCCATTCACGGTGGGGCCTGGCTGGGCGGTGACAAACGGCAGGTCGTGGGGCGGCTCATCCCCTGGGTAGCCAGCGGGGAGTATGCCGGAGTCTCCGTAGGATATCGATTGAGCCAGGATGCCACCTGGCCGGCCCAGATTCACGATTGTAAGGCCGCTATTCGGTGGATTCGGGGAAACGCCAAAAAGTACAACCTGGATCCGGAAAAGATCGGTGTCATTGGTTGGTCGGCAGGCGGGCATCTTGTAGCCATGCTGGGAACCAGCGGTGGGGTAAAGGAACTGGAGGGGGACCTAGGTGAGTTTACCAGCGAGAGCAGCCGCGTCACCTGCGTGGTCGATTTCTTCGGGCCGACGGATTTTCTCACGATCGGGGATCATCCCAGTCAGATCAAGCACAACGCCCCAGATTCGCCGGAAGCACGCCTGATCGGGGGTGCCATCCCCGATAATCCTGACAAAGCCCGTCAGGCGTCGCCCATCACCTTTGTTTCCAAGGATGACCCGCCGTTCCTTTTGGTCCACGGCACAAAGGATCCCCTGGTGCCGCATCAGCAGTCTGTGCTATTGCGGGATGCGCTGCGCAAGGTGGGAGTACCGGCATATCTGATTACCGTTGAAGACGGAGGCCACGGTGGCTTTGGGAATCCGGAAATAGAACGCATCGTGGACGCATTCTTCAATGCCCATCTTCGCGGAGTGAAGCATGATTTTGAAGACAAGACCCTGCCCAACTCACCCTGATAATCGCGCGCTGATCCTTCCGGGAGTTACGTGATGATGAGAACAGTATCTTATGCGTTGTGGATGGTGGTTTTTGTGGTCGCGGGAATTGTTCTTGGGGGCCGTGCGGCGGCTGAGTCCGCGAGTGAAAAGTTGTGGCCGTCAGCGTTTGAAACAGGGAATTTCCACTGGGTCGTGGGACCGCCCATTGTGGCCGCCAGGGAAAGCACACCCGAAATGACCTACTTTTCCATCAAAGATCCCAGTGTAATACGGTTTAAAGACTGTTGGCATCTGTTCTGCACGGTGCGGGGCAAGCCTCGGACGCATCAAGTGGAATACCTCGTTTTGCGCGACTGGCAGGACGAGCAACCCCGGCGGGAGTTTCTCAGGATCACTGACGGCTACTACTGTGCGCCGCAGGTGTTCTACTTTCGGCCGCACAAAAAGTGGTACCTCATTTATCAAACTTCCGACCCGAATCGCAAGCCCGCGCTTCAGCCTGCGTTTTCCACGAACGAACGGCTGGATGACGTGGCAGGATGGAGTTCGCCGTGTTTCCTCTTTCCAACCGGTCCGGAAGGGTGTCCAGCGGTGGATTGACTTCTGGGTCATCTGCGACGACGAAAAGGCCCATTTGTTCTTCACGTCACTGGACGGGCAGTTCTGGAGATCCGAAACCTCATTGAAGGATTTTCCCCATGGGTGGAGCCGACCGAAGGTGGTGCTGCGGGCGGATATTTTTGAAGCCGTCCATGTGTATCGTCTTAAAGGCTTACCGCTGTATTTGGCCATTATCGAGGCCCAGAACGGCAGCCGTCGCTATTACAAGGCCTACCTGGCCGATCGATTGGAGGGAGAATGGCGACCTTTGGCCGCCGAGCGTGACAAGCCGTTCCTCGGTCCGCAGAACGTGACGTTTCGCGGAGAGCCGTGGTGTGAATCATTCAGTCACGGTGAGTTGATCCGCGAGGGGATCGACGAGCGGATGGAGGTGAATCCCAATCGGTTGGAAATGCTGTTTCAGGGGGTGAGTGATGAGGAAATGCGAGGAAAGGTGTACGGGGAAATCCCCTGGCGTCTGGGGCTAGCGGTGCAGCAATTGCCGGTGAGCCGTGAACATCGCTGATTCAGGGAAACATGCTGCCTCCAAGGACGGGGAAAGTCGTCGTTATCGGATTTGCTGTGGCCGTGTATGGAGTGCGTCTCAGTACAGATTGGGTCTTCAATAACAAGTCTTCCTTTGGTATGAGCGTGGGAGGCGTGTGAACGATGCGAAACTGGGCCATTCTGGCCGGTGTTTTCATCTGGTATGCGGTGACGTTTGGGGAAGTCTCGCTGGCGCAGGTCGCACGATTGCGCTATCCACCGGAAATGCCGGGGGCGGAGGTCAGGGTTTACAAAAAAGTTGAACATGTTGAGTTGAAGCTCTACATCTACAAGCCGAAAGACTGGAAGCCCACGGACCGGCGTTCGGCCATCGTGTTCTTTTTTGGAGGCGGTTGGCAGGGTGGGAGCCCTGCGCAATTTCGCCCTCAGTGTGAGTATTTCGCTTCGCGCGGCATGGTGGCCATGGCCGCCGACTATCGCGTGGGCAGTCGCCACAAGGCGAAGGTGGCAGATTGCGTGGCAGACGCCAAATCTACCATTCGGTGGGTCCGACAGCACGCAGCCGAGCTGGGAGTGGACCCGCAGAAGATCGTGGCTTCCGGAGGGTCCGCGGGAGGACATCTGGCCGCATGCACGGTGATGGTTCCAGATCTGGAAGCTCCTGACGAGGATCACACGATAAGCTCCCAGGCCAATGCCGCGATCCTGTTCAATCCTGTGCTGATTCTCAGTCGAGAGGGTTTGTCGGACCGTGTGCCGCGGCAGGATTTGGAGGAACGGTTGCGAGACAGGCTTGGAGCTGAGCCGAAAGCCGTTTCTCCTTACCACCACATCCGGGCGGGGTTGCCTCCGATGATCATCTTCCACGGAACGGCCGACACCACTGTACCGTTTCAAACCATCCGGCTGTTCGCGGAGGCGATGAAAAAGGCCGGTAATCGATGCGAACTGGTGCCGTTTGAAGGGGCCGGCCATGGATTCTTTAACTTTGGACGCGGGGACAATTCGGCGTATCACAGAACACTGGAACTGGCAGATAAATTCCTGGTGGAGATCGGTTTCCTGGTCCCCAGGGGGCAGTCTGAACGGTAGTTCGCTCTCCTGGCGATCGGCCTCGGGGAGATCGTGCATCAAGCGGGGAAGTGTCGGCATAGGAGGAAAGACGTGAGGAATTTGGTGTTTGGCGTCTTTGCGGCAGTTCTCGTCGGGAGTGTAGGGGTTGCCGAATCGCCGTCCGGACTGCCGGCCTGTCCCCCGTGCCAGAATCTGGTCGTCAATTCCGGTTTTACGGGATGGAGTGAGAAAGGACCGCCGCACTGGGAGATTTGGGCGCCGAGCCTGCCCGGCACAGCTTGCCGATTTCGCCCGGACAGCGATGGCGTTGTGGTTGATGCCCCCGACCGGCCGTTTGCGGTGGGCGGGCTGAAGCAGGCGATCTTCGGAATCGAGGCTGGTCAGTATTACGCGGTGGAGGCCACCGGCCAGATTCGTCGCTGTGAGGCACCCTGGCAAATTGTCCTGGTGCGAGTGACCTTCACCAAAAAGGGGCAGGCTACCCATCCCGCAGGTTGGCTGGTTGCGGGACCTTATTTGACACCCATGAAAACCACGCCGGGAAGCTGGCGATTTCGGTTCGCGGACGTTTTGCGGGCGGATGAAGGGGCGGACGGAGCTATCATTTCGGTCGATGTCAAATGGCCCCAGGGAGCCGAAGTCCTTTGGCAAAGCGTGACCCTGCGACCCGTTGCCCCGCCGCCTCCTCGGAAAGTGAAGGTCGGCACGGTCTATCTCCGTCCCCGCAACAGCACGCCGGAGAAGAACCTGGATCTATTCTGTGCCCAGCTTGAC
>NICF_comb_assmDRAFT_10003970_pt1 | contig 10462 bp, 11 predicted proteins | sample NewIslPassag4_SG_FD_11279 | JGI IMG/M metagenome (IMG submission 11279) | reverse complement strand
CCCGCATGTACTCCTCGATCCGTGCGGCGCTCCACCCCTCCACAGGCTTGCCGAGGAGGCAGCCCGCGCAGCGGCCGAGCCACCCGCCGTAAATCCGCTCGTCGAGCGTGCGGAGGGCGTCATCAGCGACGTAGCTGTGCTCCGCCGACCGGCGCCGGGCCCGGATCCCCGCGAGGTCCGACGGCTCGACGTACGGGTAACCCTCCCTGACCGTACCGCTATCAATGGAGCCGAACACGGCCTTCCACGTTTCGGGACCTGTGACGACGCTCGGGTCGCCTGCCGCCTTCGCATCCACGCCCTCTTCGGCAAGCGCCTTGAGTTCGTGCTCGGCGAGTTCCAGCCAATTCTCAATTGCCATCGGAGTGATCCCACCCGTCATAATGCTCGAATCAGGATTTCGAACAAAGAGGATTCCAGACGGGGGGGCTCGTTCCTGTGCGCCGGCGCTTATCGCGCCCGGATCTTCGAATGACGGAAGAGCAATTCGCCCATCACTTTCGCTTGGCAGGCCAGCCGGACGCCCTGCCGAAGCGGCTCCACGTCGAGCAAAAGCCGCTCCTCGTCGGTTGGAGCGCTCAGATTCCCGGCGCCGACTACGATCAACACCTGGCAGGCGCCGCACAACCCGGCGCGGCAGATGTGGTCGACAGGCGCCCTGTGCGCCAGCGCGCTCCCCAGGAGGTTGGCTCCGGTGTGCGCTTCGAACTCGTAGGCTTTCCCGTCGATCTCGGCCCGGACCAGGGCAAAGTCAGACAACGTACATCACCCTCGCCTCCGGAATCGCTCGGGTGATGGCGCCCTTTACGACTTCGTGCACGCGCCGGTAGGCGTCTTGGGCGTATTTCCACTTGCCGTAACCGAATTGCCCATAGCTCCACGTGCGCTCCCCGGTGTCCATCGGCAGGTCGGTGTCCGTGTAGACGCTTTCGATCAGCTCTTTCGCCCTGGGCGTGAAGCGGTGCGCGATCAACTCGAAGCTCAGCCCCTTGCGCAAGCCCTTTTCAAACGTGGCGGCGATGTGCTCCACGAGTTCCGTGTACTCCCGCTCCCAACCGGGATAGAGCACAATGGGGCCGATGAGAAACCCTGTCGGGTAACCCGCTTCGGCAACCTTCCTGGCTGCTTCGAGCCTCCTTGCAAGCCCGGTCGTGGCTTTGTCCCAACGGGAGATCACGTGCTCCGAGTTCACCGTGAAGCGGATGCGGGTGTGGCCGTTGTGGCGGGCGCCGATAAGCGAGTCGATGTCGTCGTACTTGGTGGCGAAGCGAAAACGGCCGTACGCGTGGGCGCCGAAATGCTCGATCGCCGCCCTCAGCGACCCCGTCCAGTGCTCAAGCGGCACCGGATCCGAAGTGGCCGACCCTTCGAAAATGGTGACCATCGGCCTGCGCCGCTCGATATACTCTTCGGCCTGCGCAAGGATTTCGTCGACGTTGACGTACACCCTCACGTACGGCTTGAGCCCGAACGACGTATTCAGGTAGCAATAGTGGCAGTGGCCCGGACACCCGCTCACGAACGGGAGCTGCCAGTTGGCGGAGGGGCGGCAGCTTTGCAGCGGCGAGCGCCGGCGCACGGTGAGTACCAGCGTCCGCTTCGCCTCGAAGAAACCTTCCCGGACGGAGTCTCCGGGGATGCCCTGAACCCGGCGCACGGTCGTTACGGGAATCCCCTCTGCGGTGAACCGGGCCACGAGCTCCCCGGCCAGTGGGTAGCGGAGCGCTTCTTCGATCACGAGGACCCGGGCGGGGCGGAAGTAGCGCATGCGGTTAACCCTTTTTCCAGGACGACTCCATCCGGCGCATGAGACGGTTCAGTCTTTGGGCTCGCTGTTCCAGCCTCTTGAACGCTTGATTTCGCATGGAGGAGTAACCGTAGTTGCACCGCAGCCGGTACAGACGGTCCTCGACCCGGTTATACTCTTTGCGGATCGTCTCGACGTCGACGACCACGCGTCGCTCACCTCTCTCGCCGGTATCTGCTATATATCATGCGGCCGCCGCCCGGTCGCTCATACGAGGAAAGCTTCGCCCCCCGCCCGACCGGTCGGCCGAGCAGGAACGCAAGTAAACAGGAACGCAAGGAGAATAGGAACCGAAGGCTATGCTTCGGCCCCTTTTTCGGGACATACGCTGTGGTTAGGAGTTTGCCGGCGGATTTTCGGAAAGGGGAGTTCCTCTTGGCCCATCGCATGGCGTTTCCACCAAACCGGGGGGTGCCGCTCGCCTTTAAAATCACTCAAGAGGGAGACGGCTGGTTGATCCCCCACGATTCGGGCGACGGTCCAATCGCGGACCCGGCGCGCCTTCTGGACACGATCGCGGCCCCTCCCAACTTGAACAGCGCGCGCATCGACGTCTTTGCGGTCGACATTACGCCGTCCGACGAGTTCCCCGAGAAGGACCTGCTCTACGTCACCGCGTCGTTTACGGACAGCCACGGACAGCGGATCGACCTGCGCTCGACGGGAGTGGCGCGCGGGGAGGGCCGCCAACGTTTCGGCGGCGTCGGTTCGAACTTATACTCCTTGGAACAGGACCGGTGGACGTTTCGGCCTCTGCAAGGATGGGCCACCTTCGACGTGCGGGTGAACGGGTGGCTCACCGATTCCGGGCTGCTCGGCGAGATTGCGGTGACTCACCCGATCGATGACGCGCACGAGCAGCCGAAGCTCTCCCTCGCCATCTTCGGGCGGACCGAAGCGGCGGGCATGCCGGATCAGCGGCCGCTATCTTACGCGCCGGCGGGGCAAGGAGCGCTCGAAACTTCGGGCTGGACGATCGTGTGGGACGACGTCGCCTACCGCCAGGCGCCCGTGCTGTCGGTGCGCGCCGAGCGGGGCGACACGCTCGCGACCATCGCGAAAGAGATGTCCGTCGACCACGAACTGCTCAGCATGGCGAACGCGGAATACCGCACCGGCCGCACTGCCCTGCGCCCCGGAGACCTGGTCTTGGTACCGCTGCTCGTCCGGGCCGCCACCCCGGCTGCGAAAAAAACCCACAAGTCGGTCGCGCTCAGCTGGCATGAGATCATGCACGGGTGGACGACGCTCAACTAGCGCGGAGGGCGTACTGCAAGGCGACCATGAGGCCGATCCCGGGAACGCCGAGGAGACCGGCCACCAGGGCCGTGACCGGGTTGAGCGGCACGTGGATCCCGAAGTAACGGCCCAAGAGGTTGAAAAGTAGGAGCATCACGATCCCTGCGGCGATATTGACTACGATCCGCAGCGCCTGTTTCACGGGCGCCGACACAAGGCGCGCCCCAAGGTAAAGGAGAAGCAGGCCAAGCGCATAAGCCAAGAGCACGCGCCAGTCGGGGATGAAATCGAACACGCTCATGTCATCCGCCACGCCATGGGCGTTCCCCCTTTATTCGACCGCAAGGTAGGTTGAAAGATAACCCTGATAAGGTCTATGCGGGAGACCGGGCGAATATGGCGGCTGAGGGGGTGTTACAGTTCCCTCCGGCCCTCCAGAGCCTTCGTGAGCGTAACCTCGTCGATGTACTCGAGATCGCCGCCCACGGGCATGCCGTGCGCCATGCGGGTAACGCGCACGCCGAGCGGCTTGATCAGGCGGGCGAGGTACATGGCGGTGGCTTCCCCTTCGGGGTTGGGATCCGTGGCGACGATCACCTCGTGGACAGCGTCGCCGCCCAGCCGGCGCAAGAGCTCTTCGATCCTGAGATCCTTGGGGCCGATCCCGTCCATCGGCGAAATGGCGCCTTGGAGCACGTGGTACAAGCCCTTGAACTCCCGGGTCCGCTCGATGGCGATGACGTCCTTGGCGTCTTCCACGACGCATATGACCGAGGAGTCCCGACCGGCGTGTGAACAGATCCGGCAGGGGTCCACGTCCGTCAGGTTACAGCAAATGGAGCAGTAGCGCGTCTTCTCTTTCGCTTCGACGATGGCGTCCGCCAATGCATGGGCGTCCTCGATCGGAGCGGAGACGATGTAGAGTGCGAGACGTTGGGCGGTCTTGGGACCGATCCCCGGCAGTTTGGTGAGCTCTTCGACGAGCCTTGCGATGGGCCTTGCCAGCGTCGCCATCTTGCGTTGCGCCTTTCACCTTTCAGAAGCCGGGCAGACCGGGGATTCCAAGACCGCCGGTGATCTTCGACATCTTCTCCGCAGCCAGCTCCTGCGACTTGCGCAAGCCCTCGTTCACCGCAGCGAGCACCAAGTCCTCGAGCATCTCGACGTCGTTGGGGTCGACCGCGCTCGGGTCGATCTTGATCGATTGGACCTCCTGGTGGCCGTTGACCACCACCGTGACGGCGCCGCCGCCGGCCGAGGCCTCGACCGTCTCGTGCGCGAGTGCCTCCTGCGCCTTGGCCATCTCGGCCTGCATTTTTTGGACCTGCTTCATCATTTTCTGCACGTTCATCGGTCTTCTGCCTCTCTTCGCTCAAGCTTGGTGATCGTGCCGCCGAACAACTTCAGCGCCGCCTTTAGGATCGGCTCGTCGATTTCGTCGGGGTTCAACTCGAGGGCGCCGGATCCTTTCCCGTCGACAGCGTCGTCGAATCCGTCCCGCCCGGCGCCCTGGGACCGGGCCGCCGGACCCGACCGGCCGGGCGTTCCCGCTGAACCCGTTCCAGCCGATTCGCCCCGCGCAGCCGGCGTGCCCCGCTCGCCGGCCGTTCCGGGCACCCCTGCGGCGCCCGCAGCCTGCGCTCCTCCCGTAGGGGCCGGACGTATTGGGGGCGGCTCGCCGAGCACCGCCTTCACGCGCACCTCCCGGCCTAGGAGCTTGGTCATCGCCTTTTCGACGATGAGCCGGTTCTTTTCGTTGGCGATGTTGGCCTGGTGAAATCTATGAGTGGGCGAAAAGTAAATGACTACGGTGTTGTCCCCTTCGACGGCCCCCGGCCTGCCTTCGCGCAGGAACGCCTCCTGCTGGACGTTTCGGGCCGCCCGGAGCGATTCGAGCAATTCGGGCCAAGCCTGGACCACTCGCTCGAGGAGGTCGTCCGGTGCGCCCTGCACTCTTTGCCCCCCGGGCGCCTGGGGCCGCCCCTCGCGCGATGCGGCCGCTTGCGACGCAGCGGGGGATGATGCGGCCACGAGGGGGCGTTCGGCTGCGGGCTGCGGCTCGCGTGACGCAGCCACGGGCGTCGCCCCGGGCGCGGGATCCCCTGCGGAGCCTGTCCCGGCGCGGGCTGGAGCAGGCGCCGCAGGCGCAGTCGTAGGCTCTTTCGCGATGCCGGCCGCGGCGCTCGCGGCCGGGGCCTGAGCCTCCCGCCGTTCGAGCCGTTCGAGCCGTTCGGCGATCTCTTCGAGCGTCGGCGCCCGGCGGGAGCGCACGATCTCGATGAGCGCCATCTCGAGCGGCAACTGTGCAGTCGTCGCCCAGCGCATGTCGCTTTCCGCTTTCCCCAGCTTCTCCACGATATAGAGAAGCGCGCCGACGGAGAACCGGCCTGCCAGCTCCAGCGCCCTCGACCGCTCGCTTTCAGAAAGCATGACTAGGCCTTCGCTTGCGGGCGCAGCCCGCAGGATCATCAAGTCCCTGAAAAACTGCACAAGGTCGCTTGCGAACTGGCGCAAGTCCCTCCCGCTGTCGACGACCGACTTCACGGTGCGCAGGCAGGCGGCGAGGTCCTCTCCGGCGATCGCTTCGGCCAAAGCTTCCAACCGGTCGCGCTCTACGACACCCAGCACCTGGGCGGCGAGGCTCTCGGTCACTTCCCCGTTCGCAAAGGCGATGCACTGGTCGAGAAATCCGAGGGCGTCGCGCATCCCGCCGGCCGAATGGCCTGCGATCAGTCTCAAAGCGCCGTCGTCGATCGAAACGCCCTCGTGGCTTGCGATCCGGCGCACCTGTTCGGCGATTTCGCCCGGCGTAAACGCGCGGAAGTCGAACTTTTGACACCTCGAGACGATCGTCGCCGGTATCTTGTGCGGCTCCGTGGTGGCGAAAACGAACACGACGTGCCGCGGCGGCTCCTCGAGCACCTTGAGGAGGGCGTTGAACGCCTCGACGGTCAGCATGTGCACTTCGTCGATGATGTAGACCTTGTAGCGCCCCTGGGCCGGGGCGAACTTCACTTTCTCCCGGACGTCCCGGATCTCGTCGATCCCGCGGTTGGAAGCGCCGTCGATCTCGATCACGTCGACGGCCTGTCCCCGCGCGATGCGAACGCAGCTGTCGCACTGGTTGCACCAGCTTCCCGTTGGACCTTGCTCGCAATTGAGGCCCTTCGCCAGAAGCCTTGCCAACGTGGTCTTGCCGGTCCCCCGCGGGCCCGAGAATATGTAGGCGTGCGTGGTTCGGCCCGAGTCAAGCGCATTCTTCAGGGTGCGCACGACGTGCTCTTGGCCGACGACGTCGTCGAAGCTTTGGGGACGCCATTTCCGGTACAGCGAAAGGTAAGCCACGAGATCACGTCCATCGGGGTCGTTGCCGGCGCTCGCCGAAGTCCGATCAGGACTGCTTTCGCCAGCCGCGAATCGTTTCCCTCCAGCGCGGGCCGAGCCGGCGGCGCCCGCCTGCGCCCGGGAAGCGACTCAAGGTAGAAGGGCCGCGGCAAAAGCACGAGGCGGCCCATGGCACTCCGGGCCGCCCCGCGACGAAAAATTGCCGTGCACCCGCCGTCGATTGCCCCTCCCCGACGGATATTCCGCAGTTGGCTCAGACCAGGCGCGCTCGCGGCACACGGCCGCTCCCGCTTACCGCTGCTTCCTTCCGGACCTGACGGGGTTCACGGGGCACCGTTGCACGAGACCCAATCCTCAACGCCACTTGCGGACTCCAAGACTCAGAAAGAGGACAACCTCGGGAGGGAATTCGGTCCCGCTATAGCGGCTTGCGGGTACAGGGCACCGCTACCTCCCCACCTAGCACGGCAAAGCGAATTCTTGAGGTGCTCTTCATTATATCCGCCCGTAGAGGGGGTGTCAAGGAGACCGGGCGGCGCGCCAACCACGATTCGCCATCTCTAACGCAAGCCCGTTTCGCCCAACCTAAGGCCGAGGTGGGAACCGTGTCGATCGACCGCAATGCACGACGCATGACGATACTCGCAGGGATCCTCTTGATCGCGGGCGCGGTCGCTTTCTTCGTCGACCAGCGCGGCCGGGAGCAAGGCGGCCCGCAGGGGCCTTCCGGCACGCGGGTGGAATTTCGCACGCCCGACGGCACCGCGCCACAGGGCGCCTCACCGGATGGTTCAGCGACGAGGGACGCCGCCGATCTCCCCGAGCTCCGCGAATCGGTGAACGCGCTCGCCGGTACGCTCTCCCGCGAGCGGCTCGACGGGAACCACTGGCAACAGGCGGAGCGGCAGGCGGAGGAGATCCTGCAACGCTGGGTCTCGTTCAAGACGCCGATGCGGGCCGGCGCAGGCGACCGGATGTGGTCGACTTCCGACGTCAACCGGTTTGACGCGGCGGTCAAGGAGGCCCGCACGCAGGTATCGGACCGCAATCTCGCCGCAGCGCGTGAAGCGGTCGACGAAATGCAGAATCTGATCGAAAAGTACGACAGTGCGCGCCGCGGCCCGTCCCAGGCGGCGGCCCGTGATTAGCGCCGCAGGCAACGGTTGCGATAAACAATAGAAAGGGGCGCGGGATGACGTGGCAAACAGAAAGCCAGGCAAGAACCCAAAGAGCGGACGTCGGGGCCGCGACCGAAAAACCACCGAAGCGAACGGCCACCAAGCCACCGGGGCGATGCTGAACGTCCTGGACAATCCGGACGACGGCGAAATCTTCGATACGGGCGACGCCTCGGACTTCGCAGGCGAAAGGCGCAAAAACCCCACGCAGTCCCCCGACGCGGACGAGTGAGCTCCCGGGTAGGTGAGCACCGAGGTAGGCTCCGCTCCACCTTTCGACCTTCACACCCCGCAACTCCGTGGTAAAATAGGGGTGGCGGTCGCCCGGGCCCAAGCGGCCCGAGGCGATGGGAGCCGACTTCGCAAGGAGCCGGGCCTCTTGAGCAGCGAACAACTTGCCATCGACACCGTCTGGATGCAGGCGGCCCTCGAAGAAGGCCGTAAGGCTCACGCAATCGGCGAAATCCCAATCGGATCGGTTGTCGTTTACGACGGGCGCATCATCGGCGCCGGTCACAACCTCCGGGAGCGCGACAACGACCCCACCGCCCACGCAGAGGTCGTCGCCATCCGCCAAGCGGCCCAAGCCCTGGGCTCGTGGCGATTGACAGGATGTACCCTCTATGTTACAATTGAGCCCTGCCCGATGTGTGCCGGAGCGCTCGTCATGGCCCGGATCGACCGCCTCGTGTACGGGGCAGCGGATCCCAAGGCGGGCGCCGTCGATTCACTATACGACATCGTCCGGGACCAACGGCTCAACCACAGGGTTGACGTGACTGCAGGGGTGTTGCGCGAGGAGTGCGCCGGCCTCGTGCAGGATTTTTTTCGTCAACTTCGCTTACGGAAGGGTGTCTGAGCGGCCGAAAGAGGCGGTCTCGAAAACCGTTAGGCGCCGCAAGGCGCCTCGAGGGTTCAAATCCCTCCCCTTCCGCCACTGTTTCTTGCGCGCCGCACCGGATCGCCGGTGCGGCGCCCGCAACACTTATACACGAAACCTGAGTAGGCCTGGAGGAGTCGCGTAGCTGGCCTAGCGCACACGACTGGAAATCGTGCCACCCCAAAAAGGGTGACGAGGGTTCGAATCCCTCCTCCTCCGCCATCTAGCAGGGCTTTAGGCAAGTAGCGGTGTAACGACAAGGGAACCTTGACAGGTGCAGGAACCCAATATGAACCCAATAAGCCCCTAAAAGAAAAGGCGCTCGGAGCGCCACCTCCGAACGCCTTGGCTTGTGGGTTCTTTAGTCTGCTCTGTCGCCGCTACTTGCCTACTGCCTCCTGCGTCGTCTTGGTGATCCCCTCCATCGCTCGGGCCGCTTCAAGTTTCATCTCCCTCGTTACACTTTGGTAAAGCCGCCTCGTCGTGCGCTCGTCGGTGTGTCCCAAGAGTTGGCTTGCCGCCTTCATGTCCACCTTGCGCTCGGCCAACCACGTAACCCACGAACCCCGCAGGTCGTGGAGCACCATCTTCTTGGGCAATCCGAGCTTTTCGCGAATCTCGCTCCACCGTTTGTCCAAATCCCACATGCGAAGGTGTCCGCCACGGCTGTTCGTCACCACGAAGCCGTTTAGATCGACCACCTTCTGACTCCGCTTATGCTCCCGAAGCGCCGCCACCACGTCGCTAGGAATCGGCACGTCGCGCACCGCCGCGTCCGTCTTCATGATCGTTTCCAGCTTCGGCTTCTTGTCCTCGCCGCGCTGAATTTGCTCGCGCACGTGAATGACGCCGTTCTCAAGGTCAACGTTCTTCCAGCGCAAGCCGATGATTTCGCCCCGGCGAAGCCCGGCAGACATGGCCAGCAAGAAGGGAATGTAATAGCGGGTTCCCTCAACCTCCGCCAGCACTTTGGGAACGTCCGACCAAGCAAGGCGCGGTCGATCTTCGGCGCTGTAGCTCGTGGTCGGAGGCTCGGGAACGCGCTCGCAAGGGTTCACCTTGATAAGCCCCTTCTTCACGGCCGCTCCAAGGGCGATATTTAGGACTTGGTGCGCAAGGTGCGCCTGCCGCATTGACAGAGGTGAGCCGTCCGGCTTCTTCTTCGCCAGGATTGCCGCATACAGCCGTTCGAGGTGGTTTGCCGTCAACTTCTGCAAGCGCACCGCGCCAATTTCCGGCAGGATATGGTTCTTCACCACACCGGCGTAACAAGCGTAGGTATTGGGACGAAGCCCTTTCCCCTTCTTGCCGCCGAATCGCTTGTGGTTCTCCAGCCAACCGCCGGCCATTCGGCCATCCCGCATGAACGCTTCCACGTCGCCAACGAGGTATTCCCCGACGGTTAGCGCATTTGGCGCGGTCAAGGTACCGTCTGCATAGTCTCGCTTTAGGGCGTCGATCTTATCCACAACCTCCCGGCGGGTCTTGCCGTATACCGTGCGCCGGTTTGGCTTCCCATCGGGCTTATACCCCAGCATGATCTTGCCTACCCATCGGTTGCGCTTCGCGTCGAACCGAATGCTGCCGTCACCGTGGCCTCGTTTGGGCTTCCTGTCCGCCTTCGCCAAGTTCATCCCCTCCCTGATGTCCTGTTAAGCGCCCCAGGTTGCCCCAGGGCGCGCCGTCTCGCAATGGTCGAACGTTTGCTCTCCAACGGTTCAAGCGCTCGTGGCGCGCCCAGCTGCGCCGCGTGGATGATAGTATAAGCAAGCGTTATATAAGTTGTCCGATAGCGCTCGGAGCATTTCCTGAATAACCTCACCGTTAGGGCCGTCGCTTGGTCCCTTGTTTGCCTCGATATGCAGCAACACTGAGAGGGTATAGGTTGGTTCCTTGCCATAGTTGTCCTTGATGATTGAAGTTGCCCCGGTTTGGTGGACAGTATAGGACTAGGCTGCAGGGGGTTGACTGGATCTTCGGCCTGTCGTAAGCCACCTCCTTTCAAACTCGATA
>NICF_comb_assmDRAFT_10003967_pt1 | contig 10466 bp, 11 predicted proteins | sample NewIslPassag4_SG_FD_11279 | JGI IMG/M metagenome (IMG submission 11279) | reverse complement strand
CTCCCATAAGGAAGAACACCAAAAGCGCTTACAAGGGAAAGGTTCTTTTCAAGTTCGCATCTAGAATCCAAAAAAGGTGCCTACACTAGCTTGACTCAGACGAATTAATCTTCCGGCAAGATGGCGTTAAGCGAAATGTGCTATGATGGGCTTTACAGGAAGCAAACCGGGAGCGGAATGGCGATGCATGATGTATCGGTGCTGATTGTGGACGACGAGCATGCGATCGTCCGGATGCTGAAGAAGGTGCTGGAGAAGGAAGGTTTCGCCAACATTCACACCGCGGGCACGGGGGAAGAAGCTTTGGCGGCGTGCCAGCGACATTCTTACGACTATATCATCCTCGATGTGATGCTGCCGGGTGCGAGCGGCTTCGAGATCTGTCCGCAGATCCGGCAATGGACCGATGCCCCGATCCTTTTTCTGACCGCCCGTTCGGGCGACCTGGACAAGCTGAACGGCTTCGCGCTCGGAGCCGACGACTACATGACCAAACCGTTCAACCCCCTGGAAGTGGCGGCGAGGATGAAGGCGCAGTTGCGGCGCTACCGGCAGGCCAAGGACATGAACGGCGCAAGGCGGCGCATTTACGACTTCGGCAGGTTCCAGGTGAACGAGACGGCCGGGGAGCTGATCGTGGAGGGCAAGACGGTGCCATGCCCGGCGCAGGTGTTCCAGCTTCTGCTGTTCTTCTGCAAACATCCGAACCGGGTGTTCAGCCGGCAGGAATTGTACGAACGGGTGTGGGGCGCGGACGGCGAGCACGACGACAATACGGTGATGGTCCATATCTACCGCATCCGCGAGCGGATTGAGCGCAATCCGGCGGAGCCGGAATATCTCGTGACGGTGAGGGGCATCGGCTACAAGCTTGTGCGGGGCGATCGCGGATGAACCGCGCGGATGCCCGTGCGCATGGCGCGCCGGAAGAAGCCTCGCGCGCGAAAGAAACGACCGGGCATGTGAAGATGCGGCTGATCGCGCATTTCGGTCTCCGTCTTCTCCTGGCGGGCGCGCTGCTTGTCGCGTGCGCGATCGCGATTTTCTTCTGGATGGCGGGCAAGGTCGAGGAGATCGAAATGAACCGCGACTTCTCCGGAGCCGGAGCGCGAAAGCTCGGGGAAACGATGCGTTGGGAGGACGGTTCGCCCCGCTTCGACGAGCGGTTGCTGGCGCGCGTGCGGAGCGAGAACGGCTGGCTGCAGGTGCTGGACGACAACGGGACCGTAATCCACTCCCTGTACGCTCCGCCCGAACTGCCGCATGCCTATTCGATCGGGGAGCTCGTCTCCTGGTGGCGGCAGCCGCACACATACCCGTTCCCCTACGACCTCTATATGTGGATCGGCGTATATGACGGGAAGCATTACACGCTGCTGTACGGCATCGAGCCGGAAGCGAAGCGGGTGCTGCGGCTGCTCGGCGGGATCGACACGTCCGACATCCGGCGGATCGCGCTGGACGACGCGCTGGCGGACGAGGTCCGCGGGTCCCGTCTGCAGGTGCAGCTCCTGGATGCCGACGGGCGCGAGATCTGGTCGTTCAACCGGTTCGACGCGCGCCTTCCCGACCGCTACACGCTGTCGGAGCTGGCGCTGCGCTCGGTCTACAGCGAACGGTACCAGGCGAGGCTCGTCTTCGACTATCGGCCGGACACCGGCATGACCTGGGTGGTCGCGGCGCCGTTCGCCCCGGGCGATTCGGAACCGGGGATATGGGACACCGAATTCGGCGTGCTGCTGGCCGCGTTTCTCATGCTGCTGGCGGCGTCCATCGCGCTGTTCGGCGGGCTGGCGATCTGGTATGCACACCGGCTGGGCACGCCGGTGCTCCACATCATTAATTGGCTGCATCATCTGGCGAGCGGCCGGCTAAGCGAACCGCTGAACGCCAAGGGGCGCTCCCCGAGCAGCACGGCGAAGGGCAAATGGCGCCGCCCGTACCGCCTGTTCTCCCATGTGATCGCGTCGCTTGTCCATCTGACCCGTACCCTGCGGCAAAACGAAGCGATGAGGCGGCAGCTCGAACAGACGCGGGAGGAATGGATCACCGGCGTATCGCACGACCTGAAAACCCCGCTCGCCTCGATCAAAGGCTACGCGCATATGCTCGAAGCGCCGGATTACCGCTGGTCCGATGACGAGGTGAGGGAGTTCGCCGGCGTCATCCTCGAGAAGTCCGCCTATATGGAAGCATTGATCGACGACCTGAGTCTCTCCTATCGCCTGAAAAACGGAGCCTTGCCGCTGGATCTGCGGGAGACGGATATGGCCGGGCTGCTGCGGGACATCATCAACCGGTTCAAAAAGCACCCGCGATTCGAGACGGCGGATATACGCCTGGATCTGCCGGACAAACCGCTCAACTGCCGTCTAGATCCGCACTGGATGAGCCGGGCGCTGGAAAACCTGCTCGCCAACGCCTTCGTGCACAATCCTCCCGGAACGAAGGCGGAGGTCGGCGCGAGGGAAGAATCGCTGCACGGACGGGCCTGCGTCGCGGTCGAAATCCGGGACGACGGCAGGGGCATGGACCGGGAGACGGTCAATCGTCTGTTCGAGCGCTATTATCGCGGCACGAATACGAACGATGGAACGGCCGGCAGCGGGCTGGGCATGGCCATCGCCCGGCAGATCGTGATGGCCCATGGCGGCGACATCGAAGTCGAGAGCGAACCGGACAAGGGCACGGCCATCCGTGTCCGGTTGTACCATTCTTCCTGATGAAGTACCGCCTCGGCCGCCATGCCGCGACAGCCGGGGCGGTTCCCGCGTTTCAGATGCCCAATGTTTTGACGAATGCCATGAGATTGCGAATGATCAGGTCTTTGTTCGCGACGGCCGATTGACCGATTTGCCCGATCATCGCGGCTTCGAAGTAGCGGACGGAGCTTGCCCTCACCGATTCGAATTCATTGTCGATCTTCATATTCCGCAGCTCGTTCATAAGCTTCTCCTGCTCCGCGCGGTATTCCCGAATCCATTCCGGATTCTGCTGCAGCTTCTTCGCGAATGAAATCAGGATGCTCCCGAAGTTCCCGCCGCTTGCGACTTCATGGCGCAATTTCACGTAGCTTTCCGGATCGTACTTCCGCATCACATCCTGGATGCGGATATAATCCGCCGGCGCCCCCTGCGGCCTCCGCGGCAATTGCGCATAGCCCGCGAGGCCCGTCTCCGGATCGACCGTCCGCGTCTTGACGACCGCGGCCAGCAGATGCATCGTGTCCATGAATTCCACGGCCTCTTCGGATTGCGCGCCGTCGGGCAGCTCGCGGGGAGAAACGGAGCCGAGCTCGACGGTGTCATGCTTCAAGTACGCGGCTGTAACCGTTATCATATCGGGCGAATCCGAAACATCCGCGGGTTTCGACATCGGACGCAGGTTGGGGATGTGCATGCGGTCGTGGTGATGTATGCGCATGGTTGGCTCCTTTGCAAGTTTTTTCTTTAGTTAAGTGAAGGAAACTCTCTCGAAATAACGCCAAATCACCATACAGGCAAATCCCTCCCGGCGCGCCGGATGGCGGTCAGGCCGATGCGCGGTGTCCGCAGACGGCGCATGTGGAATGCCGTTCGCTTCGCGTGGTACAATTTTTTGATAGATACGGGAAAAAGGAATGCCCGAAATGTCCGATTGTCCGTTCACGGAACATCTCCACCGGATCGTCGACCGGCGAATTGAATCGAAATCCCATGAAGAGGAAGTCCCGGACCGGAGCATCTCCTTCGAAGCGTGGGCGGAACGGAACCGGAAACGGGAAGAAGAGAAACTCAGGACAAACGTCGAGCTGATCCACGACCTGGGGCTCAAGTGCGACAGCGTCGGCTGGTGCAGCCTGGACTTGAACCGGCGGACATTGACGCGCTGCTGGAGCGGATCGGCGCTTTTGCCCGGAAGAGTGGTATCTGCTCGGCCGCGGCGTCAGCCGCGAGACGATGGAGGATTGCGAGAGTTGGGACACGCCGGCGCAGTTTTTTGTGATGTGTTGTCTGACGCGTGAAAAAAAAGGAGGCCGCCGCGACACCGCCATGACCATCATCCGCCACCCCATCCCGCCGGTGTACGACGAGAACAGCGAAATGCTTATCCTCGGCAGCTTCCCGTCGGTGAAGTCCAGGGAGGCCGCGTTTTTCTACGGACATCCGCGGAATCGCTTCTGGCGCGTGACGGCGGCCGTGTTCGGAGAGGAAACGGCCGGCCTGTCGAATCTTGGACACGGAGCGTGAAGGATGTCGGAATGCATTCAGCTTGAGAAGAGAACCGTTCAACTTGACTTCGGCAAAATTCCCGTCGTGGTGGTCAGGCAAAACAAATGGAAGATCAGGGTCAAAGAAGAATTGGGACATTTTCTGCTGATCGACGCGGATGATTGCGGCGAAATGTTCGTTTTGGCGAGTTTGTTCCAACACGCCTTGAGAAGCCGGGATGTGATCTTTCTGCAGCGGGAGGATGCCGGCTGGACCAACCTGTTCGTGTTCAACGGAGCCGTCCATCCGCTGACGCGAAAAGACATGCGGAATATCATGCGCTCCCTCCGGTTCGTGAAGGCCGAACCGGTCCGCGTTCCCCTGCTTCGTTCGCACGACGAATCGGTCTGGGACACATGGCAGCACTGGAAGTACGATGAACAGCTCAGCATCAAGGCCGACCGGGATCTGGCCGTCATCAACGCATCGCGGCTCGGATTGGAGCTGCTCGTTCATGTTTGCGCTTTTCTTGCCGTATCGTACGCGGGACATTCCCATGTCAACCGGGAGACCACGCCTTCCTCGCCGGAACTCATCATCCGGAACATCGCCAGAAATTGAGCGACGGACGGGCGACCGCGGCGAGAGTCGGGACACGGTGGCGCAGTTCTTTTATGACGCACTGACCGATGGGTGACGGCGCGTGTCCCCCCGCCGGCTTGATTCGCGGGGCGGCCGGTATCTACAATGGAAATATCCCGTCATCATAGCGCCTGCGGCCACGGATGCGCCCGGGCTTGACGAAAAGAGGTCGACAGCATGGCTATTCCGGTATCCGTCCTGAATCTGTTCCCGGTTCGCGAGGGGCAAAGCCCGCGGGAGGCGATCCGGTCCGCCGTCGAGCTGGCGCAAGCCGTCGAGAAGCTGGGATACGTGCGCTACTGGATCGCCGAGCATCACAATATGCCGGCGCTGGCGAGCACGGCCACGGTGGTGCTGATCCAGCATGTGCTGGAGCGGACATCCTCGATCCGCGTCGGCTCCGGCGGCGTCATGCTGCCGAACCACTCGCCGCTCATCGTCGCCGAGCAGTTCGGCACGCTCGAAGTGCTGTATCCCGGCCGCGTCGATCTCGGCCTCGGCCGCGCGCCGGGCACGGATATGCGGACGGCGAACGCGATCCGCCGCAACCGCCATGAAGCGGTCTACACGTTCCCCGATGAAGTGCGGGATCTCCTGCGCTACTTCGGTCCGCCCGAGGAGCAGACGGACGTCGCGGCGTATCCGGCCGTCGGAACGGGCGTGCCGCTGTACATTCTCGGGTCCACCACGGACTCGGCGGAACTCGCCGCGCATCTCGGGCTTCCCTACGCCTTCGCGTCGCATTTCGCCCCGGAGCAGACGGATGCGGCCATCCGGCTGTACCGCAGCCGTTTCCGGCCTTCGAAATATCTCGACAAGCCCTACATGATCGTCGGCCTCAACGTGGTGGCGGCGGAGACGGACGAGGAAGCGAAGTTCGAGCTGACGACGTCAATCCGTTTCTTTCTGAATACGGTGCGCGGCCACAAACAGCTGCTGCAGCCGCCGTCGAAGATTGTGGAGAGCGAACTGACCCTGCAGGAACGGATCGCCCTGGCGGAGCGCATGAGCATGATGCTCGTCGGCGGCAGGGAGACGGTGAAGAAGCGGCTGGCCGAATTCCTCGAGCGGCATGAAGCCGACGAGATCATGGCGGTCACCTATATTTTCGATCCGGCGAAGCAGATCCGGTCGTACGAGATCTTCAAGGAAGCGGCGGATGCCATCCGCCGGTAGACGCGAAGGCTTTCAGAAGCGGGAGATTTCCCGGCCGGACGAGTCACGGACGCGGGACCCAGGTTAACGCCCTTCCAGTATCTCCACGACTTCCCGCAGCGTTGACGCCGAACCGACATTTCCCGGGAAGATCACATAGGCCATTCCGGGAAACCTGCTCTCTTCTCCCGTGTGCCAGACCGGCACGCCGGGCTTGATCTGGCCGGCCACGGTCGCCCGTTTCACGCCGAGCCCCCTGGTTCCGATGTCGCTGGACGTGATGCCGCCCTTCGCCACGATATAGTTCGGCCGGACCCGAAGGCGCCGCACGATGCTCGTCACCGCGTCGGCGATTTTCACCGCCAGCTTCAGCTCTTCCTCCCGCCGGCCTTCCCCGAGTTCGAGCCGCTCCCGCCTGGTGTAGACGGTCACCGACCGGCCTTCGGCAATCCGCTTCTCCGCTTCGGCGATGACCCGATCCACTTCGGCGGCGAACTTGTCCGGCTCCGTGACCAGGTGGCTGTCCAGTCGGATGAACGACAAGGAGGACAGCTTCATTAATTCCTCAAGCTGCTCGGTCGTCTTCCGGACATGCGATCCGACCAGCACCAATCCGCCGCGCCCGTTGTCCTCCCGGATCAGCTCCTCCCTCTTGAGGAGCGGCCGGTCGCCGATGCCGCCGAGCACCTTCGGAAGCGCCGCGGCGCTGCGGAACATGAAGTTCTTGCCGGCCTTCATCGCCCGGATGAGGGCGATCGCGAACACTTCCACGTCGACGTAATCCGCCGCGTTGACGATGATCTTGCCGAAGCCGTTCACCTGCAGCAACTGGGCGGTGATCCGCTCGAGCCTGAGTGCCCGGATGTCTTCGAGCGCGATACTGGTCGCGTCCTCCGCCGTGTACCGGCCGCCGGTTTTCTCCTCCACCCATTCGCCCAAATGGGATGTCGTGTAGCCGAAGGTCCGGTCCTTCGCGAATTCCGTCTCGCCCGCGGGCACCAGCTCATCGCCGTATTGGACGTAATGGATGTCGTCGATCGTGAAGCGGCCGCCTTCCTTGAACATCGGCAGGAGCACTTCGCCGTCGTAGCGAATCCCCATGCGCTTCTCGAGCGTGTCCTTCAAGGTTTCCGTCTCCAGCGGATAGTGCCCGCGCAGGGTGGAGTCGCTCCGGCTGATGATCAGGAAAGGTTTGTCCAGCTTGCGGGATACCGCGGCCGCGCGCTCCGCGATTTCACGATGCGCCGCTTCGCTCTCGCTTGCGAGCATCCCCCGGGAATTGGTCAGGATGAAGAACATCGGCTTCTCCTCGCGAAATCCCCGCTCCATGCTTTCGGGGGACCAATCGGTATACACCGAGATCCCGTGGACCGTCTGGACGCCGGTCGGATCATCGTCCAACACCACGATCTTGCGGTCGAATCCCTGAAGCTCCTTCCCCAACAGATCACGGACGTATCGGCTGTCGACATGCGGCAGGTTGGCAAACGTTTCTCTTGCTGAGCGTCTTTCGGTCTGCACGTTTACGCCTTCCCTTCAACTGAGTCGAATTCCCTTTTCCCCGGCCGTCGACGATCCGGAGATGCTTGTCAAAGTCCTTCTGAAGCGCTTTCATTATAGACCTTGTTTGATATTGTACACGTTTTATTTTATTTTGTATACAATATAATTGGGAGCGGTACGAAATGTTCGGCGAAAAGGAGACCTGCGATGGGCAAGAAACCGGCGCGGAACGCGTTTTTGACCTCCTATGCATACATACGGGACAAAATTTTGAGCGGCGAATATCCCCGCGGCATGAAGCTGGTGGAGGAGCGATTGGCGGAGGAGCTGGGCGTCAGCCGGACGCCGATTCGCGAATCGATCCGCAAGCTGGAGCAGGAGGGGTTGATCCGGCAGAAGAAAGTCGTCAATCCGACGCCGACGGATCTGATCAACCTTTTCCAGGTCCGCATTCTGCTCGAAGGCTACTCGGCCCGCGCCGCGGCCGCGTACATGGACGAGGACGGGCTGCGCCGGCTTCAGGAATGCGTGGAGATCGCCCGGCGCGGGCCCGATGACGCGACGATGGACGCCAATGAACGGTTCCACAACCTGATCGTGCAATCAAGCAGGAACCCGTATATCATCGGCATTCTGGACAACATGCAGTCCATCATCTATCTGTTCCGCAAAACCGTCGTGCTGAACAAGCGCCCTTTCCTGATCGACGAGCATCAGCAGATCTGCGAGGCCATCCGCGCGCATGACGGGGATGCGGCGGAACGCCTGATGAAGGCGCATTTGCAGGCCGATCTGGATTTCACCCTACATTTGCTGAAATGAGCGCGCAGCGGGTTACTTGTCCTGCTTGATCCTGTACCAGTATCTGTAGATTTCCGAGAAGCCGAGTTTGGCATAGAGTCTCAACGCGGGTTCATTTTTCGTGTGCACCTGCAGATAGCCGTATCGGGCCCCGTTCGCCTTTCCCCATTGCAGCAGACGCAGGAGCATCTGCTCTCCGAATCCCCGGTTTCTGTAATGGATGTCGGTCACGATACAGAATATGCCCATGTACGCCCTGTCGACGACGCCGAGCCCGCAGGCGACGATCCGGTCATCGTGCCGGAACGTCACGAATCCTTTCTTCGCTGCGATGTTGGCGAGCAGCCGCTCCAGGATGGTTCGGTCGTTGTCGTCCACGTTCTCGAACCTGCAATAGCTGTCCAGCCAACGGGACGTGACGTCTTCCTCGACGACGGCCGACGCCGGACGCGGCTCGCGGATGCGCTCCAGGTCCGCGAGTTGCAGGCTGATGGCGTCCTCCCGGATGTAGCCCATATCCGCCAGCGTTTCGTCCAGATGCGCGGGTTGAACGAACGGCGTGATCTTGAACACGGCCGGCAGGCGATGGGCCGCGTAGAGATTCTCGCATTCCCGTATTTTCTCGCGCACATCCAGCGTGGATGCGTAGATGGGGTTTACGCAATTGGCCCGCTTCGTATAACCATCCGCGAATCGCAGCACCCATCCGTCGTACAGCACCGTGGACAAGGACGGCCAGTGGTTCAGCGATATTTCCTCGATGAGCCTGTAGTCCATATGGAACCACCTCTTCGTTCGCATACGGGGATGACGTATCGCACGATGAGCCGGAAGCGGCGTCATATTTTTACAATATCAAGCATGCCGTTTCGAGAAAAGCCGGTGGAGCCAAATTGCCAGAAAAAAGCTGTCCCGTTCCGTGCCTCTTCGGCGCTCGACAAGGGGGCAAAAAAGGGCTTCCGCCCCAGGCGTCACCCATGCCTGGAACGGAAGCCCCGCCGCCTTCTTGTCGACCATATCCCCTTCGCTCATGAAAGGGAATGATGCCTCACCGGCACTAACGCGCGACCGGCTCGATCCGGTACGTCGCCTTGCCGTCGAACAGCGATTCGCCGACCTGCGCGACCTGCCACCCGACGGCCAGCGCTTCCCGCAGCTTCGTTAGCTGCGGCTCGGTCAAAATCGCCGAGATGCCCTCCAGTCCCGGCCGGCGGTCGAGATGCGGCTCCTCGCCGAAGGCCAGGTACAGCCAGCAGCGCAGCCCGCCGAGCGTGTTGAACTTCATCCGGTACCCTTCGCGGACCGCGGCGGCGTAAGTGTCCGGCTCCTGCGCCGCGAATGCGCGCAGCTCCTCATAGTCGAGCTCCAATACGCCGTCGTCCTTCGGCAGTTCGCCGCGCCCGGCGATGCCGAGCAGCTCGTCGTCGCTCCAGCCGCGGCCCCGCAGCGACTCGATGAGCAGCGCGTGCTGCTGGGAAAATTTTGCTTTCGCATGGCTCATGTCCTCGATGCCTCCCCGCGGCTCTTCATTCAACAGCGACGAAATGGCCGGGGCTCACTTCCGCAAGCTCCGCCGGCTCTCCCGTCCAATCATACGGCTCATACATGATCCGCCGCACCTCCGCCCGCGGGTCCGGAACCGGAATGGCCGAGAGCAGCGCCCGCGTGTACGGATGCAGCGGATTGTCGTACAGCTCGTCGCTGCTCGCCACCTCGACGAGCCGGCCGCGGTACATGACGCCGATCCGGTCCGAGATGTGCCGCACCATCGCCAGGTCGTGCGCGATGAACAGGTAGGTCAGCCCGAATTCGTCCTGCAGATCCTCCAGCATGTTCACGACCTGCGCCTGCACCGACACGTCGAGCGCCGAGATCGGCTCGTCGCAGATGACGAACTCCGGCCGCACCGACAGGGCGCGGGCGATCGAGATGCGCTGGCGCTGGCCGCCGTATATCCGCGAAGACGGCAAACCGGATGTGATCGGCTGCAGAGTTCCCGGCATCAACGGATGGAACAAGTGGATGCGCCAAATCCAGGATCTGCGGCGGAGAGCCTATTGATCTGTGTTCATGTTCCTGGTTAGAGTAAAATTTGCGTTGGGGAAAAGATTGGAAGAAGCGGACATAGAAAGAGAGCCTCTCCTTTGGTAAAGTGAGAATTGGTAAACACACACC
>NICF_comb_assmDRAFT_10003964_pt1 | contig 10474 bp, 5 predicted proteins | sample NewIslPassag4_SG_FD_11279 | JGI IMG/M metagenome (IMG submission 11279) | reverse complement strand
ACCAAAGGTCAAGGACGGGCAACCAACGTCTTCGTAAAGGACAAAAACGGCGACTGGAAGCTGATTCATGAGCATTTGAGTAAGGAATTTAAATAATCAAGAAATTTATATTGTTTGGGTCATAAAATTAATTAAGTATATTTAAATTTATAAAATTAAATATTATCAAAAAATATAAATATAGTGAGGTGTCGAAAATCGTTGTCAATTTTCGATTTAAAAGTATATTCAAAAAATAAGGAACTAGATTTACCAGATTGGATAAAATTTGCTTTTTCTTTGGGTGGATATATTAACGATATTAATAAAAAAGAAAGTAAAAAAACGAATGTATTAATATCATTACCAACAAATGATTACTTTCCTTTATTTGTTTCAATGGGAATTGCTGATAAATATTTTTCAGATAATAAACAAATTGAATCAATTAAAAAAGCAATATTAGGTCTCGAGAAAGGGAATAGAATTTTATATAAAGATAACAAATCTATTAAGAAGGTATCTGTAATATCAATTGAACCTAGTCCTGTCTTCTCAAATCAAAATATATTAAAAATTAGTGTAGGGAATGTGGAATATGGTATACCAGAGAATCAGTGGGTTGAAAAAATACAAATTATAGATGAAGAATATAAGGAAATTAAGAGAACAAGGAAAATTGCAAATGATCATCAAATTGGATTAAAATACAGCCCTTTATTAAAAAGTATATATACTGAAGAACAATTAAAAAAAGTTGAATTTTTCCCTGGTGATTATTTTTATATTATCGGGAATAAAGATAAATTACTTGAACAAATAAATGAAGAAATTTTTACCTTAAAAAAAATTAAAGGTGGTATTAAGGATTTTTTATACTTGGATTTAAAAAATAGTTATACTAATGGAAAAATTTTTTCCTCTAAAATGAGGAAATTAGATTCTGAGATAAATGAAAATGTACCTGTTATTTTTTCAGACATTACTTCTTTTAATAAGCAATCACATTTATTTTTTAAAAACCCTAAAGTAATAATAACTAGTAGATCAGAAAATGAAATTAAATTTTATGAATTGATTGAGGAGATTAAAAGGCGATTATTACTGGAAAAACATCAATATTATACTTATGAAATATTAGAATATACAAAAATTAGAAAAGTAAAAATTCCGAATGGAACAGAGCTTATAATATGGAGGTGAAAATGTGGGCTTTTATGATACATTAAAATTGTATTCAATCAGTAATAGTAATATAGAATTTATTAATGTTAAAAATAAAGATATTTCATTCCTAGTGAAAAGTATAGATAAATTTAAATCACAAAAAAATGGCATAATTAATGATACTCATTTAACCGATCAATTGGTTTATTTTAAAAAAATTATGTTTCGGTTTATAAATAGTTTTTTACCTTACAACTTAATTATTGATACGAATACAGAAAATGAACTTATAAAAAGATGCTTTGAAATAAAAAGAAGTTACCCACATATTTATAATAACTTTGTAAGCGATATTGCTTTAAGTATAAAAAATTTAATGGCTATTAATGAGAATAGTATGCTTAATTCATTAAGCGAATATATAAATGGTTTTTCCAACTCTTATACTAAAATCGCAATTGTTACCAAAAAAGGAATTAAACAAGAAGAAAAACTATTAGTCGAAAAACAAATTAAATTTCCAATTATGATAAATTACTATACGTATAATGGTTTTAAAAAGGTGCCTGAATGTTTTGATGTTGTAATATATATTGGTACTCCTGATTATTTTGGAGAATATGCAAAAAACACCTTTAAAGGTAATTATATTGCTTTTTTTTCTTATAATATTTTTATAAACCATTTTAAACCAAAATTTATATTTGAAGTACTAAATAACGGAAAAAATATTATAAGTACAATTTATAACGATGTACATATTAACAATAATAATACTAATAATGATCCTCCACAAAGTAAAATTCAATTGGAAGAGGAAGATATTTCCCCTAATATTGCCGAAAAATTAGTGTGCGAAAGTGTTGATAATCAGAACATTCAGGAAATGGTTGATGCATGCGTTATTTATTTGGAAAACGGACGTTATATTTTTGTATCACCACATTCTAAAATTCGAGTGTTTTCTCCAGATTTAGGTAGTAAATTAGTAAAGCAAGTAAATTTTAAAGATTTAGAGGAAGATGATTATATCATAATAAGAAATGAAAGGGATTCCAAACTCATTGCAGAGGTTGCCGATCAATTAATTTTAAAGTCCAAAGCAACAAAATACAGGGAATTACAATCTAAATGGAAATCTAGATTAAGATACTATGTCAATAGACATGGATATAGAAAAGTTAGTAATGTTTTGAGAAAAAAATATAATATTAAATCTGCTACAATTGCATCTATTAGAAACTGGTGTAATGAAGAATCTATATGTCCAAAAGAACTACCCAAATTATTAGAAGCATTGAAATTCGATCAAAAGGAAATTAATAGAATTTATAAGAGTATGAAGATAATTCAAAAAGCACATATTAAGGCTGGGAAAATTATTTCCCAAAAATTAATCAAAGAGCTAACTGGAAACTTTGTAAATGAATTATTTGAAAAAGGTTATTACAAATTTACTTCTAGTGAATTTGATGGAGCGTCTTTTAATATAGAAAAAATACTTTTTATAGACACTAAGATTTATATTATTCCTTATCATTATTTAATGAAACCAATGATTATTGATTAAATAGAGAGGGTAATGGAAATGCCAATTACATTAGAAAATTCATTAAAAAATAGACAAATAATTTTAGAGAATGTAAAAGAGGAAATGATTGGTCCTGGAAAAATAAGAAGTAATTTTATTAAGTTAAATCCAGAAAGTACATCTGTTTTTGAATCAAAAGAAGAACTGTATAAACCGTACTATTGGGAATTTGCTGGAAAAAAAGAAGAAATTTTGCAAAGAGAAACACCTACTCAACGTTATGTATGTGCCCAGTTATTTCCAATTAATATGGATTATGAAGAGGAACTTCTTTTTGAAACTCCTTTTTATGATAATACAAATGATGATCAGCAACTAGATTCTAAATTAGAAAATATTTTTTCAACTGATCAAGATCTTCAGTCAACAGAAGAGGAGGGGGATATTGAGCTTTTTCCACAAAAAAGTGATTTTTTGCCTTCAACAATGGGTCTAACCTTTTGTATAGATAAAAATGTGCCATCATTAGAAGTGCTAATACAAGGAGGAAATTATACTCCCCATTATGTAAAAGTAAAAGGAGAAGAAAAAGCTTATACCTGGTGGCTAAGAACTTCTGTATTTGGCAAATGGGATTTATCAATTTTAGACCTGGCAAAGAACAAGAATTTAAAGAAAAATGTTAACATTTATAACTTTAATAATGAAGTGATTGAATATTACAATATTCAATTCCAAGCTCGGCTACGTGAATTCGAAGATAAATACATTATTACAATTAGTGTCACCAACAGATCAAATACAACCACTATTAATAGACAAATGCAAATTTTATTTCAGGCAGAATTGAAGATTAGTACCCCTAGAAATTTTAAGTTTTCAACATATCCAAAACCTTATCAAATGAAAAATATATTAAGTGAAGATGAGGCATCAATTGAACTTCTTTATAGAAATGAGAAAATATATGCCTTTGGTCATGGCTGTGCAGTTAATTGGAACCAACATGAGGATAATATTTGTGAAATTTCCACCACCTTTATGCCAGAATATGAAACGATCAGTATGACACCAAATATTACTGTTAAAAAAGGTGAAGCAGAGGTCGAATTGAAAATAAAAATGAGCGATTTAGCGGGGCTATCTTCAAATGAACATCCTGAAAAATTTCTAAAACCAATAGTAGATAACTACGAGAATTGGATAAAGAAAAAAGAAACAGAAATTCCTAATTTACCTAAAGTATTACAAAATATAGGATTGAAGCATGTGAATTTATGCAAGGAAAGTTTAAAAAGAATGAAAAAAGGATTAAAACTTCTCCATGATATAAAAGTTCTGGAAGCATTCCGCCTAACAAATAAAGCAATGTTACTCCAACAAGTTCATGGCAAAAATAAACGACATGGTTATATTGAAGATAATAAAATTTTTTTTGAAAAGTCTTTTGAGGATGTTGTGTTTAATATGTCGGAAATAAAAAATTTAGACAATTCGTGGAGGGCATTTCAAATAGCGTTTATATTATCATCACTTGAATCTTTTGTAAATGAAAATAGTGAAGATAGAGAAATTGTAGATTTAATATGGTTTCCAACAGGTGGCGGGAAAACAGAAGCATATCTTGGGGTTGCAGCTTTTCAAATTATATATAGAAGGTTAAAAAAACCTAATGATGCTGGGGTAGATATTATAATGAGGTATACATTAAGGCTACTTACCGCAGACCAATTTCAAAGAGCATCAAGACTAGTATGTGCTTTGGAATTCCTAAGAAAGACCAGTAATGTTAATCTTGGTGATCAACCTTTCACTATAGGAATTTGGGTTGGTTCAAAGACTACTCCTAATAGTAATGAAATAGCAAAAAAAATGCTAATGAACCTTCAAAAGAACGATAAAACTCTACAACAATTTATAGTAAATAGTTGTCCTTGGTGTGGCGCAAATTTAGGTTATTATGAAGAAAAAAAGAATCATAAAAAACATTATTTAGGCTTTAAACTAGTCAATAACCAGCTTGTAATTCATTGCACAGATAATAAATGTCCATTTTTCAATGAGTTACCGATATATATAGTTGATGAAACAATTTATAAAAAAAGACCGACTTTTCTAATTGGGACAGTTGATAAATTTGTACAATTAATTTGGCAACCTGATGCCAGATCATTATTTGGCATTGATAAAAATGGAAACAGATTTGTAAATCCTCCATCGTTAATAATACAAGATGAACTTCATCTAATTTCCGGACCTTTGGGGACTTTAACTGGTTTATTTGAAACCTTAATTGAAGAATTATGTTTGAAAGAAATTAATGGGAAAATAATAAAACCTAAAATTATTGCTGCAACGGCAACTATAAAACAATTTGAAGAACAAGTATTAGCATTATTTGGTAGAAAAAAATCTAGATTATTCCCAAGTCCCGGACTAGAAAGTGAAGATTCCTTTTTTGCAACTCCTGCAATTAATATACAAACTGGTAAACCAATGCCTGGTAGGAAATATGTTGGTGTCTATCCTTCAACAGTTCGCTTAATGATGGCTCAAGTAATGGTATTTTCATCAATTCTTCAAGGTGTAACTGAAATTAGTCCTGATGAAAGAGATCCCTATTGGACATTATTAGTCTTTTATAATACTCTTCGAGAATTAGGAGGAGGTTTAACAATAACTCAAACTGACATTGCTCAATATTCTAGAGCAATTTGTCTAAGAAAAGGACAAATTAAAGACATGCGCCACCTAAAGAATGTTTTAGAACTTACATCAAGAAAACAAAGTCATGAAATATCAAAAATAATTAATGATTTAAAGGTTAACTACGATGTAAAAAAGGAAAATGGATTTGAAAATGTACTTGATATGTGTCTCGCATCAAATATCATCGAAGTTGGTGTAGACATAGATAGACTATCGGTTATGGCTATTGTTGGACAACCAAAAATGACTGCCCAATATATTCAAGTAAGTGGCAGGGTAGGTAGGCGTTGGTGGGAAAGACCTGGATTAATTTTTACTTTATATTCAAATACTAAATCAAGAGACAAATCACATTTCGAGCATTTTAGAGAATATCATCAGAAACTATATGCTCAAGTAGAACCTACAAGCGTAACTCCATTTTCAGATTCATCTTTAGAGAGAGGATTGTATGGGGTAATAGTTGGTTATCTAAGGCAAGCACTAAATGAGAATATAGCTAAAAGCCCTAATTGGAATGAAATTAGTAAATTTTTAAAAAATAAAATCCTTCCATTTTATAATAGATTGTTAGATAGGGTTTTATTAGTTGATCCAGATCAGGTAAAAGAATTTAAAACAAGATTTCTTCAAGTCTTAAAAAGAATAGAAAATGGTAATTATAATTCATGGAAAGTAGACTCAAAATCAGATGGATTTATGTATCCTGCTGGAACTAATCCTCCAATAGTTCTAAAAAACCGTGCAGTTTCAATGATTAATTCGATGAGAAATGTAGATGCTGAATGTAGAGGAATGATATTACCTATTTACATGTCTCAAGACTATGATAGTAAAGATGTAAGTTGGGAGGATTTATTTACATGAAAGATTATTTGCCATTAAGAAGAGGACAACTCATTACTACATTTGGTCCAGGCGCTCTTGTTATAAGTCCTGAGGGTGAATCTGCAATGATAGGAGCGTTAGATAAATGGTTCTATAACATAAAGGAAATTAGAAGTGATAATTTGGAAGAATTTGAAATTGATGAGCCAAGCTTAAAAACTATCTTGAAAGTGAATAAATTATTACAACCACCCGATTTTAGACCTAGTTATAAATATAATGGAGGGGGTAATTCAACTTTTCAAACAAATACAGATATATATATTCCCTTACTTCGATTCCCTACATGGCATTATTGTCCAGTTTGTAAAACATTACATCGAACTAAATTGTCTAACAGGACAAATTGGATAGATTGTTGTGAATGTAAAGCAATGAGAAAAATGATACAGGTACCTTTTGTTATTATTTGCAAAAATGGACACATCGCTGATTTCCCCTGGAGTGAATGGGTACATAGGAATGAGGATACTACTTGTGAGGGCACTATGAAATTAAATTTTACTGGAGGGGCAACATTAGATTCATTAAAAATTACTTGTTCCTGTGGAGCGGAAAGATCACTAAGAGGGATCACATCAAAGAGTACTAGTTTGAATGATGATGATGATAACGTTGTCATTAGTGAATTAAGTTTACGTCTGAATGAGCAAAAAGGGAAATATTATGTATGTCCAGGAAATAAACCTTGGTTCGGTAAAGATGATGAAAAGGAATCATGTAATGCATATCCATTTGCTGTGTTGAAAAATTCATTAAATGTTTATTATCCAAATACTATTAGTGCTATTTATTTACCTGGTGGAAATCCAAACGTCGAAAGCATAATAGACATGTTTGAAAAGTGTAAAATTACACCTTCAATCCTTAGTACTGCTGAATCAAAACAAAATAAGATTAAATTGGTTAGGAAACTCTGTCCACCAGAAATATCTGAATACAATGATGAGGATATTGAATTAGCTATAATTTATATTGAGTCTGGAGAACGGGGATTATCCACTGATATCCAAAATTCAAAAAAAGCCGAAGAAGAATTAAGGAAAAAAGAGTTTGAAACACTCATCAAAGAAATAGACTCAAGGAATTTAAAAGTCAAAAAAGAATGGTATTTTGGAAATATATCAAATAATGATTTTAGATCATATTTTCAATTGATTAACAGAGTTACAAAATTGAAAGAGACAATTGTTCTATTTGGATTTAGCAGATTAGCAACGGATGATGCTTTTTATGATATAGAAATCGGAAAAAAATTGCTTTTTAAAGATTGGGATAGTAAGGAAAATAACTGGTTGCCAGCTTATAAAGTATATGGAGAAGGAATTTTCTTTACTTTAAATATTAATAAAATAAAAGAATGGGAAGAAAAAAATGAAGTTAAGGACTATTTTACTAAAATGTTAACTAGAATAATCAAAAATACCAAGGATTATCGATTTTATAAAGCAAGAAATATATTACTTCATACATTATCCCATATTATTATTGATGAATTAGCTTTAACATGTGGATATAATGCTGCTTCGATTAAAGAAAGATTATATCTTGAGGAAGATAATTGTGGCGTATTAATATATACCTCTTCTGGTGATATTGATGGCACATTTGGAGGACTAGTAAGAATGGGAAGAGAAAAGAATTTCTTTCCTATTGTATATAAGGCTATTGAAAAGGCAAAATGGTGTAGTTCAGATCCTGTGTGTTCTGAAATAGGGAAGACTTCTGGTCAAGGTGTAAATTTTGTTAATGGTGCTTCTTGTCATAGTTGTTCATATCTACCTGAAACATCATGCGAGAACGGGAACTTATTTTTAGATAGAACTCTTTTAATTGATGAAAAAATAGGCTTTTTTAATGGAGTTATATAATATGCTTATTTTCTCTCAAATTATTGAATAATCAAAAACATTATATTATTAGTATGTGGTATTTTAGAAAGGCGTGTAATTAGTCTTGAAAAACCTAGTAAGCAGAAAACTATCTAATGATAATAAATATAAATTGCTTGATTTATTTGCTGGGGCTGGGGGATTAAGTAATGGATTTGTACAAACGGGTAAATTTGAGGTGGTTGGTGTAGTTGAAATTAATCAGGCTGCATTAGAAACTTATATAAGAAATCACGGAAATGATAAGGATATCATTATCAAATCGAATGAAAATGGTATTAGTGATATTACGAAAATAAATTTTGCTGAGTTCAAAAGTAGAAAAAGGTTAGACGAGGATCATCTGGTTGTTATAGGTGGTCCGCCCTGTCAAGGATTTTCAAATGCTAATAGACAAAAAAGTTGTTTGATATCTGGAAACAATCAATTAGTAAAAGAGTTTGTAAGAGCTATAGATGAATTGAGGCCAGTTGCTTTTTTGATGGAAAATGTAAATACTATTTCATCTTCAGTTCATAAATTTTTTGTTACTGAACATGTAGAGAAAACTAAATTTGCATATAGTTCAATGAAACATCTCAGGGAGATTTGCAAATTTACAGGATATAATATAGAAAACCTAATAAAAAATGAAACTATTGTAATTGGAGAATCAAAAAAAAAGGAATTAGGAATTGTTTTTGACCAAGTTATTAAAAAAGGAAAAATTCAACCAATCATCTATCCCGGTAGTTTGTATTCGAGATTGAAGAGCATTGTTAGAAAAATGAAAAAATCAGACGCTATAGTATTAAAAGATAGAGAGAAAAAGGAAATAAATATGCTTATAGATTTTTTAGGAAAACAATATAAAAATTATAATATAAAAGAAATATTGGAAATAATTAAAAATACGATTAATTTATTACGTAATATAATTTTCTCCTCAGAGGCTAATTGTCATTATATTGATCAGATACAAGAATTTGTAGATTTAAATCAATTTTTATTAAATTATAATGAAATTTACAACGAAAAAATAGTTTTAGTTGATAAACCATATTTGTTTCAATCTAAAACCAAAATTAAAGTTTTGGGCAATGTTTTTTCATATAATGTAGTAGAATATTTGAAAATAGTTTTTTCTTATTATGGTTACGAAATAGATTGTGGGGTATTAACTGCCACTGATTTTGGTGTACCTCAACGAAGGAATCGTTTTATAGTTTTAGGTGTAAAGAAAGAAAAAGTGAAGGCAGATGTTGTTAAATTACCAAAGGCCATTTTTTTGAAACCCTTTACAACTAAGGATGCGATTGAAGATTTGGAAAATTTGCCGCCTCAACAGTCAATTAATGACTATATACCTAAGAAGTATATAGAAAATAATCAAATAACTCCACTATTAAAATACTATCGAAAAGGTAATGAAGAAGGTTATATTTTCAATCATATAAATACAAAAAGTACTGAGTTAAGTTTAAAAAGGTTTCAACATATCAAAATCAATAATGGGAAAAATTTCCACAACTTATCTGACGAACTTAAAAAAACTTATACCGATGCATCTAGAACACAGAATACTATTTATCTTAGATTAAACTATAATGAGCCAGCACCAACGGTTGTTAATGTTAGAAAATCAATGTGGAATCATCCAATTAACTCTGTAGCAATAAGTATTCGTGAAGCTGCTAGATTGCAATCGTTTAGGGATAATTTTATTTTCTATGGCTCAAAAGATCAGCAATATCAGCAGATTGGCAATGCCGTTCCTCCACTAATGGCAAGAGCTATTGCTGAAAAATTATTACAATATTTAGGAGATAAGCCTGTAATATCAATTATAGAAGAATTTGATTTGATATAGATTAATTTTTAGTTTGTTTATAATATGTTTTTTTTGAGGGATTGAAAATATAGAAGTTACTGGAAACATATGTCCTATAATTAAAATTCAAACTGTAAAATATCATTTAAGGAAAATTCGAAAAACACGGTCCTTATTAAAGCAGATGAAGGCTAGGAAATTTCCATGAGGTTCCATAATGCAAGTTCTTTTGTAGAGACATAACTCAAGTTTGATGTCCAATTGGTTGGTGTACCTTCAAGATTGTACACTCACCATCAACCATGGTACGAATGAGGAAAATTTTTTGAGAAATATAATTAAAATGATTGTTGTTAAAACTTATTAAATATATTAATATTTAATAAAAATATATTCTTTAATTTCAACTGCCTATTCTACCCTAAGGTCAACGCCAGGCCTAATCCGGTAGATCAAAGCCAGTTCCCGTTGGATAAGGGTTTCCTTATCCTTTGTGGG
>NICF_comb_assmDRAFT_10003960_pt1 | contig 10478 bp, 9 predicted proteins | sample NewIslPassag4_SG_FD_11279 | JGI IMG/M metagenome (IMG submission 11279) | reverse complement strand
CCGTAATTGTAGTAGTAATAGTAGTAGTAATCCCCGTCGACTCGTTTGACGTTGTTCAACACGACCCCGAGAATGCGTGCGCCGGCCATTTCCAGTTTCTCCTTCGCTTTCTGCGCCGCCTGGATCTTGACCTTGCCCGAGTCGATGACCAGGAGAACGCCGTCGCACTGGGCGGAAACGATCTGGGCGTCGGCCAATGAAAGCACGGGCGGCGTATCCAGAAGAATCACATCATACTCCTTCTCCAGTTCCTCCAGCAAAGTTTTCATTCTGTTGGATGCAAGAAGTTCCGCCGGATTTGGCGGAATGACCCCCGACGGAAGTGCGTACAGATTGGGGACGAAGGTCTGCGAGATGACTTCATGCGCTTCGCATCGGTTCGACAGCACGTGGCTGAGCCCAAAGCGATTGGAAATGAAAAATGTATGGTGGATGGCCGGCCGGCGCATGTCGGCGTCTACAACCAGCGTTTTCTGCCCGGCCTGCGCATAAACGGCCGCCAGATTGCACACTGTCATGGACTTGCCTTCGCTGGGGCCGGCCGAAGTGACTGCCAGTTTGCGCAAACTTCGGTCGACCGCAGAAAACTGGAGATTGGTCCACAAGACACGATAAGCTTCCGTGGCGGGCGATTTCGGATTCTCATGGACGATGACGGGACGTTGTTTTCGGTTACGGGATGCGTGCTTCGACATGCTTTTCTCTCCCCGAACTTAGGTATTCCGCCTTTCTCCTGGCTTGCAGTTCTTTTGTCTCCATCCGGGGAATCATGGTCAATGTCGGCAATCCCAGATGCCTTTCCACATCCTTGTCCGTGCGGATGGTGTCGTCCAAATATTCCAGCAAAAAGGCGATGCCAAGGCCCAGCAGAAGCGAAACCGCAAAGGCCACCGCCAGGTTCAGCACCGGATTGGGGCTGACCGGCGCCGGCCGTTTGGCCGGATCCGCCGCCGCCAGCATCGAGACGTTGTCCACCTGCATGTACTGCGGAATCTTCTCGATGAACACCGTGGATACGGCGTTGACGATGGCCGCCGCCCTTTCATAGGACCGGTCCTGGATGGATACGGTCATCACCTGGGTGTTGTTGACCGAGCTGACCCGGATGCGCCGGATCAGGTCTTCCGAGGTCAGACCCCACTCGGGATGGGCTGTCACCGCATCATCCATGATCGCCGTCGTCTTGATGATTTCCTTGTAGGTGTCGATCAAACGGATGTTCAGGTTGACCGTGTTGAGGTCCAGTTGTCCTTCGGAAACCGCGTTTTCAAATTTTTTGTTGACGATGAGCTTGGTGTGAGCTTCATAGACCGGATCCATCCATACGAAGGTGGCCAGCGCCGTCACGGCGCAGGTGAAGGCTACCACGGAAACGATCAATCTGATTCTTTTATGGATAATCCGCAGGTAGTCCCTCAACTCCAACTCGTTCGACACACTTCTCCCTCCTGTACCGGCTGCACCCCTTACGTCCCTCAAAAAGAAAGATGTATCCTCCTCCCATGTGGGGTGAGGAGGATAGATAAGGGGAATGGAACGCTTAAATTTCTTTCTGTGCCTTATGGTCTATATTGGAACGTCCGGTACAACACAACGGCCGCCTGGGCCCGGGTAGCGTTGTCGTTCGGATGGAACTTGCCGTCGTAACCAACAATGAGACCTTTGTCCGCCGCGATGGCGACGCCTTCCCTGAGCGAGGCGTGGATGTCGTCCGCGTCCGCGAAATCGCTCAAGGCGCCGTCCAGATCGGCGGGGGCTTTCACATTTTGTTTCACTTTCAGGGCGCGGGCGATCATCGTCGCCATTTCGGCGCGGGTGATCTTCGCGTGCGGATCGAAGATCTGGGCCGAACGCCCCTGGATAATGCCGTGTTTGACGGCGGACGCCACATACGGCGCGAACCAATCGGTGGATTTGACGTCTGCAAAATTGGTTGTCGCCTTCGCGCTCTCCAGATCGAGTGCCTTGACCAGCATCTTGGCGAATTCGGCGCGGGTCACACTGGTGCCCGGATCGAACACGCCGCCGCCTCTGCCCTCGATGGCGCCCTTGGCGGCCATCACTTCGATCGCGCGGCCGGCCCAGGACCGGACGCCGGCCGTATCGTTGAACGCGACCTTGTTTTCCACGACCGTGTAGGTGGAGAGGGATTCGCGGGCTTCCACGATCTCGTTGCCTTCCACATACCCGCCGTAGAAGATGAATCCACCGTCGACGATCTTGGCGACGGACAACAGATCCACGTCGACGTTGCCGGCCAGGCTGATCGGGATGCGCAGCAGAATCGGCGGATCGAATTCCGTCACCGGTTCGCCGTCGATGTCCACCGCCAGTTCATACACTTTCGCCGCGACCCGCAGATTCGTCTCGACATTCACCTCCGTCGTGTCCCGCGTGCCGACCTTGAAGTCGACATCCCCGCTGAACTGGCCGCCGACCGGAATCGTCGCGGTGATGACGTCCGACTTGATTTCCAGGCCCGCAAGCCCGGCTTCCTGAGCCGCCTGAACGATTTCGGCCGGAAGTTTGACATCGAGGTTGGTTTCTTCCACGTCCCCGATCTCAACGGTCAGGACGACTTGCGGCGTTTCGATTTCGACGCCGGCCTCTTCAATGAGTTGTTCCAGGTTCTGCTTGATCTGGGCGATTTGGTTGATCGTTTCGAGGATTTGCCCGCCGCTGACGGTGACCGTCACCGTGCCGTCGGACACGGTCTTCATCGATTCGTCAAAGACGTTGATATTCTGAATCGTCGCGACGGCGGTGTAGATCAGTTCTTCAATTTTCTGCGCGACCTCTTCCGGCGGCAAAGATTCTATGATTTCGCCGACTCGTTCGATCTCATCGAACAAGTCGTCCAGCGACGGCAACGGCTCCACAGGCGGCGCCGGCGGCGGGGGAGGCGGCGTCTGATCCGCGGGAGGAGGCGTCGGCGTTGTGCCTCCTCCGCCCGGCTGTCTCATGATGTTCAAATACGCTTGCGCCAAAGCGATAAAGGCCTCATCGTCGTTATGCAAGGTGATTTGCAGCGATGTCATCAGATTGACGATCGGGGTTTTGAGATTTGAACTTGAGATGATGTCGCTGACCACGTTATCGGGGTTGACGGCGACGACGTTATCCAGGGTCCTGCCCATCAGTTGGCTGCGTTGGGCGGGATCTCGCATGAAATTGTAGAGTTCCAGCCATTTGTTATCTTCGATATACGCTGCGATTTCGCCCAGGATCTCCTCTTCCCATTTCATCAGGAAGTCCAGGAGGCCGTTAAGGGTAAGATCGGGCATATACGTCGTCAGCAAAGTTTTGTGAGTGTTCCAGGCATTCGCAATGGTCGAAGCCTGCGGGTCGTAGAACAGACTGGTGAAGTCTTTGAACGCGTTGACAAATCCGGCTTCGTCACCCGATTTAACTTCCAATGCCTCGAAGATATCTTCAAGCAAGCCTTTGACAACATCGTCGCTAAGGCCTTGAATTTCATCCCTCAAAGCCCGAACCGCGGACCGCTGGTTATCGTCCAAGGCGGCATGCAGTTTGTTCCAGCGGTCCAGAAACGCGCTGTTGGCCACATCCTCCGCATGCGCCGGAGCGGGCGCGCCAACAGGGAAGAACCCGGCCGCCGCGGCCAACAGCAAGGCAAGCAGCGCGACCGATATTTTCTTTATGGGTTTGTTCAAATATACGCTCACCCTCGGACCACCTCGAACCTTTAGTGAAATAGACCGCCACTATTCCAACGAATTCTATTATAACAGACAAAAATTGATATGGAAATGATAAGAAATGGTCATGATGATGACAATCCCCGCCAAACGCCGTACATTCCCCTTGCCGCTTTCCCTTCGCTCGGCGCGGGAGCCAATTCCTCATTCGCCAGAACCCGGCGCGCGTTGTCGAGAAAATACGCTTTCCACTCCTCGCCCAGTTCCTTACCGATCAGGTCGAATGCCTCTTTCATCCTGAAATCCCGGTTTAACAGGTTATGGGCGTCGGACGCGATGAAATGGATTTTGCCCGACCGGCACAAATGCCAGGACAATTTTTCCACCCTCGGTCCGAAACTTCCAAGCAGGGAATGGGTCGTCACCTGGGCATAGGCGCCCAGTTCGAGCAGTTCGTCCAATTTTTCCGGATGCAGGAGAATTTCGCCGTTTCGCTCCGGATGCGCGAGGATCGGCGTGATGCCCATCACCGCCAACTCGTGGAACAGATCGGCCAGTCCGGAAGGAACGCAGCTGTGGGGCATTTCGACGAGCATGTACCGGGACCCGGCGAGCGTGAGCAGCTTGCCTCGGTCCCAGTCGTCCAAAAGATCGCCGGACACCCGGATTTCCTGTCCGGCATGCACGACGAGCGGGACGCCCTCGGCGCGAAGCCTTTCGTTCAACAGCGCCGTCCGTTCGAGGACCGCCGATGCATGGTTTGTATAAATTCCGTGGTGCGGCGTGGCGATGAGGTCGGTCACGCCTTCCGCCGCGGCCGCCCTCGCCATCCGGATCGCGTAGTCCCATGTTTCGGCGCCGTCGTCCAATCCCGGCAGGATATGCGTATGGATATCAATCATGGGATTCCCCCTCATTATCGACAAGCTCTTCGAACCATTCCCAATCGGCCCCGACGTGCTCCGGCCTGTGGGCGTCCGAGCCGTACACCGGCCCGATTCCTTCCCGAAGGCAGGCACGGATGAACCACTCCGGCACATAGGCCCGACCGCAAGTGGGTACGCGGAATCCGGCCACATTGACGTCGATGTCAAGGCCGGCCGCCTTCAGCTTCGGAAGCAGCCCTTCCAGGCGCCGGCGGATATACGCCTCATCCATCGGGGGCAGCACGCGGGAAAATTTCCCGATCAGATTGACGTGTCCCAGCCGCTTGCGCACCGGCAGCCGGGCCGCCCACTCGACGGCCGCTTCCACATGGTCGAAGTACGCTTCCGCGATTTTGTCCATCGATCCGTAATAGCCGAGAAACGCGTCCCGGAAGTCCTCCGGGGTGAAGTCGACGCAGCGCATGCCGCCCTTTCCCGGCAAAAAATGCACGGACACGACCACATCCTCGATCGTATCCGCCCAGCGCTCCACGATCCGTTCGGCGAAAGTTTCGCGTCCGTGCAGGTAATCGAGTTCCAGTCCGACCGTCACTTCGATCCGGTCCGCGTAGCGGGCTTTCATGTCCCGGATGTAAGAAAAATATGCCGGTAGCTGTTCTTCCGGCATGGCCAGCTCCGCCATGAGACCGGGGTCATCGATCCACTTGTCCGGCAGGGGTGCGTGCTCACTCACCGTATACCGCTCAAAACCCTGTTCCACAGCCCGTTCGAGATAAAGCGGCAGTTCCGCCGGATGCCCGTGACGACAGTATTTGCTGTGCGTGTGACCATCCCATTTCAACGGCGCGATCGGCGGCATGGTCGATCTCCTTCTCAAAATCCGACAGTTTTTTCATTCATGATATGAATTCATTATATTAAACATCTTCACAATTAAAAAGAACGGCATTCGGACTAGTTTCTGCCTACTCGCGGCCTAGTCCCACGGACCGCCGTGTTGGTCGCAATATCGGACCAGGGATGTGGATGCCAAGTGTCAGCACATCGTACTAAAGTCCGTTGTAGACCCATCCACCCTTCAGCCTACACTCGCCTTCCGCACGGATGCGCATCCGGGGAGATTCCGAGCGAACAATCCAATTCAACGAGAGCGGCGGAATTCTTCGATTTTTTTTATGATTGCGGAACTGTGATCATCAAATTTCCTCGCGAACAATAGTTCATGCTCTCCGTAAGGATCGTTTGAAAATGTTTCTCTGGCGAGAATCGGCAAATGGATATCCTCAATAAGGGATGGATATGGAGGTTTTCCGATGGACCAATCTGCGTAATGAAAGGTGTTTCTGACAGTGTTTCGGAATGGGGAATTCATGATGATGGTGTGAAAAAACATTTCATCCGGTATCAAAGTGTGTCTGTAAAAATTCACGAAATCCCTGTTGTTTCTTAAAAATTCAATCAAGTACGCAACGAATGAATGGTTGAATCCCCACCATTGGCTTCCCGCGTACAATTCATAATTGGAATATGCGGCGGGAAGACGGCGTTTGTACCCGGATTTTTTGATTGCATAATTTATTGCGGAAATGATAATCGGACGTATGCCCGGTTTCGATGGCCGAATTCCGCCTTCGATGAAGAAATTTTCCAGTCGACTGAGCGGTTTGCTGTTATGCGGCATGCGAAGTACGGTGATGAAGTTGTGATCATGATGCTCCAAAAGAAATTTTTTAATGTACGCGTTACTTCTGACCGGATAATGAGTACCGCTGAGCAACAGGTAAAAGTCGCTGTTTGACGGATAGGCGGCATTCAAAAGTTTCATCGTTGCTTCCACGATGGAAAACCCGCCCCAATGGACATCGATTCGGTCGGAAAGGACGGTCACGTCTTCTCGCTCGAAGTCACCGATGTCGATATTTGATTTTTTATCAAAGTGAATATAAAAATGAACATCGGGATCTTGCAGGGCATCGAGGAGTCTCTGCAAATGAATAAAATTGTTATGCGCCAGAACCAAAAAAGAAATCTTCATTCGCAACGACTCCCCATGTCCGTTTTAGAGAAGCGTATATATCAGACGTATAATTAATACTTATACCAGAATCATGAGGAAAATCAACAAAAAAGCCCCGTAGAATCAACCGCCGCCGCACCGNAATCGTGCGGCGGCTTCCATTGCCATTATTGTTGCCGGTCCCAATTCGGATTTTCGGCCCCCGTCAATGCACCACCTCGTCCGGGGTCTTGAACCTTTTCATCATCTCGTCCAGGGAATCGCTCTGGCCCTTGAGCTCCATGATCCGCTCGCTGATTTGCGACGAGAAGGACCGGTTCTCCCCGATCTGCTCCAGCACGCGGCGCAGGCGGTCCATCAGGGCCTCCAGTTCGGCATACTGGCGCTCCCTCGCTTCCTTCATTTCGGCCGCGCTCAGCCGCAGTTGTCCCGCTTCCGCCATGAACCCCTGCGCGTTCCGGTACATCGCCTCCACCGCGCCGGCCGCCTTGCGGATTTCCCCGGACATGCGGACCAGCTCGCCGCTCAAGTATTCAAACGTCTCGCCGAAGTGCGCCGTACTTCTGCCGCCGTGGGCCACCGCCTCCTCCATCCGCTCCAGGAGCTCCCGGATATTGCCGGCGGCGCGCTTCGTCTGCTCCGCTAGTTTCTTGATCTCCCGGGCGACCACGTCAAAGCCGGCGCCGAATTCCCCGGCCCGCGCCGCCTCGATGCCGGCGTTGATCGACAGGAGCCCCACCTGCGTGGAGATGCGGCCGATTTCGGCAATGATCGTCCGGCTCTCGTCCGAAGAGGCGGCGATGTCCGACATCGCGCCGCCCAGCCGGTGCGCGGCCTCGCCCGCTTCGCCGAGGCGGGCTTCCAGAACGCCGATGCCGGACGCCATGGCGTTCATCCGTTCGCGCACCGCCCGCATCTCCGCGGAAATTTCGTTCATGAGCGCCAGGGCGTTCTCGAACGCGGCGATGGTCCGGCGGTCCGCCTCCAGTTCCGCCTGCATCCGCGACTGCGCCTGACGGAAATATTCATAGGTATGCCGGACCGACTCGTCCTGAAGGGCGGAATTGCCGTCCAGCCGGCGGCTGAGTTCCATGACCAGCTGGGAACGGGAATGGACCAGCCCGGTCTGCCCCTTCACCTGGCCGACCAGCTGGGCGATCCTGTCCAGCAGATGGTTGAAGGAGCGGTTCAGCTCCTCGGTATCGTCGCCCGGTTCGATGTCGAGCTTGCGCGTGAGGTCGATGTGCTCGGCGGCGATCTCGTGCATCGCCTGAACGGTGTCGAGCAGGGACGTCCTTGCGCCGTGCTCGGAGATGTTGAGGCCGATCATCTCGTCTTCCCGCGTCACGCGAAGGCGGACCGTTTTCCCCAGCAGCCGGTAAATGAGATAGCCCGTCCCAAACGCCCACAGGAACACGACCACCGCGCCGAGCGCCTGCACGCCGATTTGCGCCCATCGGGATCCGGCCGCCAGCATTTCGTTCGGCGTTGCCGAACAGGCCGACGGCGAGCGTCCCCCACACGCCGCAGACGCCGTGGACCGAGATCGCGCCCACCGCATCGTCCACCTTGAGCACGGCGTCGATGAAACGTGCCGATACGAATACGATCAGGCCGCCGAGCATCCCGGCAAGGACGGCGCCGAGCGGCGGCAGCACGTTGCACCCCCGCCGTGACCGACACCAGTCCGCCGAGGACGCCGTTCAGCATGTCTTCCGCCCTTGGCCGCCGTTCGGCGACCCAGCTGGCCGTCATCGCCGCGAAACCGCCGGCCGCGCCGCCGAGCGCCGTGTTCAACGTGATCAGGGCGATTTCCGGGCCCGCGGTCAATGTCGAACCCGCATTGAAGCCGAACCATCCAAACCACAGCAAAAACGTCCCGAGCGTGGCAAAGATCAGGTTCGACGGCGTGAAGCGGCGGATCGAGCCGTCCTCGCCGTATTTGCCGACCCGGGGGCCAATCACGATCGCCGCCGCAAACGCGATCCATCCGCCGACGGAATGGACGATCGACGAACCCGCGAAATCCATGAAGCCGAGCTCGGCCAGCCAACCCTGCTGGTTCGGGTTGAGCCCGCCGCCCCAAGCCCAATGGCCGACCACCGGATAGACGAAAACCGTAACGATCGCCGTGCCGATCAGGTAGGCGATCAGCCGGGCCCGTTCCGCGATGGCGCCGGAAACGATGGTGGCGGCCGTGCCCGCGAACACGATCTGGAAGAACAAGTACGCCCACTTCCGGGGATCGTCATTCATGCCGGAGAAAAAAATCCGGTCGTGCCGAACCAGCCGTTCACCGTATCACCGAACATGATCGGAAAACCGATCGTCGAGAACAGCAGGATGGCCACCATGATGTCGGCGACGTTTTTCATCGCCACGCTGATGGAATGTTTGGCGCGGGTAAAACCGGCTTCCAGCAGCGTGAACCCCGCCTGCATCACGAACACGAGGATGCCCGCCAGAAGGATCCATGCCAGATTCAGGGAAAGCTGAATGGATTCCGCGCTCGGATTCATGGGATTGGGACCTCCGATCCCATCGCCTTTTATAATTTGGGTTTTGCACCCAATTTTTATCATGGCACATCGATGTCGAAATGCCACTTATTTTGTCATGTTTTCTTCCGAAATAACAAAAGGCATGCATCCTGAACGCATTCAGGCAAGCATGCCGGATTCTGGGGGCCGGATTCCGCTCTACGTTTTCCCTTCGGCTTTGCCCTGGACGGCGCGGCTGACACATATGTTCAGATGCGACGGCAGCACCCGGAACGTGCACGGCAAAACTCCGCCCAATTCCCCGTCAAGGTTGAGCTGGACCTTCGAATCCGATTCCACCTCGATTCGGCTCGTCTGGAAATGGATGATCAGCTTGCTGTTCACATGCTCGCCCCGCAGGGCCAGCGTGGCCAGACGAAGAAAATCGGCGAGGTTGCACTTGCGGACGATAAACACGTCGAATTTCCCGTCGTCCACGGCCGCGTTCGGCGCCAATCGGTCGAAGCCGGCGACGATCCGGCTGTTGGCGATGAGGAACATGAGGCAGTCTCCCTCCAGCTCGCCCACACCTTCCGCGCGCACGCGCATCCGCGTTGGCCGGAGCTGGGGAACTTTTTCCATGCCCTTCACGTAGTAGGCCAGATAGCCAAGGGTGGTTTTCAGCCGGCTGGGCACCTCGTAAGTCAGATCCGTCAGGTACCCGCCCCCCGCGACATTGATGAAATAGCGGCCATTCGCCGCGCCGATGTCCACCGGACGGGTGTGCCGTTCCACGATGATGTCGCAGGCCCGGTCCCAGCGGCGCGGAATGCGCAGGGCCCTGGCAAAATCGTTGCTCGTGCCGTAGGGCAAAATGCCAAGGATCGGCCGCCTTTCATGCCCCGCCAGGCCATTGACCACCTCGTTCAGCGTGCCGTCGCCGCCGGCGGCGATGACCAGGTCGAAGCCGCGGCGCACCGCCTCCGACGCGGCCTCGCGGGCGTCCCCCGGGCCTTCCGTGGCGTGGGTGGACGTCTCGATGCCCCCTTTTTCCAGACGCTGCAATATATAAGGCAAGCGACGCCGGATTTCTTCCCGCCCCGAAGTCGGATTGTAGATGAGCCGAGCCCGTACGATGCTCAAGCGGACATCATCCCTTCCGTCCGGCAAGTTCCGTCCGTCTCATCCCGGCTTCCGATCTTGTCCCGTTCCGGATTGCTCCCCATCCCATCCGTTCCCTTTCCATGCTTCGTCAGGCTTGCCCAAGCCGCGCCAGCCATTCCGCCGACTGCCGCGCGATCCACTCCGCCAGTTTCGGATGCGGCAGCAGGGCCGTCTCCGCATAGTCGCACGGCGCGCCCCGCAGGCGCCGCGGAACGGCCTCGGCGGTAAAATACCCCTCGCTCAGAAACACCGGAACGGCCAGCACCCGCAT
>NICF_comb_assmDRAFT_10003958_pt1 | contig 10479 bp, 9 predicted proteins | sample NewIslPassag4_SG_FD_11279 | JGI IMG/M metagenome (IMG submission 11279) | reverse complement strand
TGGTGGCCATGCCCGCCGTCACGCCGCTGCGGCTGGCGTAGGTGCCGCCACCCAGCGCCACGCCCGCCGTGTCGCCGCCGACCACCGTCACGTCCTCGACGCGCACACCGAGCCGCTCGGCGCAGAGCTGGGCCAGGGTGGTCTCGTGGCTCTGGCCCTGCGAGCAGGCGCCGGTGATGACAGTCACCTTGCCGGTCACCTCCACGCGCACCACGGCGCTCTCGAACGGGCCGCCGCCCGTGGGCTCGACGTAGCAGCCCATGCCGATTCCCAGATAGCGCCCCTCCGCGCGGGCCCGGGCCTGCTCGGCGCGCTGGTGCGGGTAGTCGAGCAGCTCCAGCGCCTGGCGCAGCGCCGCCGGGTAATCGCCGCTGTCGTACACCATCGGCGCGCCCTCGACGTCGCGCAGCCCCACGGCGAACGGCATCTCCTCGGGGCGCACCAGGTTGCGGAAGCGGAGCTCGGCCGGGTCGAGGCCCAGCGCCCGCGCCGCGCGGTCGAGCAGCCGCTCCAGGATCCACACGGCGGCGGGGCGACCGGCGGCGCGGAACGGCGCGATGGGTGTCTTGGTGGTGTACGCCACGCGCATGCGCGCCTGGTAGTTGTGGAGCTTGTACGCGCCCGGCAGGGTGATGATCGTGTTGTACGGCACGACGATGCCGAACGGGGAGTAGGCGCCTTGGTCGGCGATGAAGTCGTTGCGCACCCCGAGGATCATGCCGTCGCGGCGCAGGGCGATGGCCGCGTGGTGCTCCTGGTCGCGCGAGGCGTAGGCGGCCAGCAGGTTCTCGCGGCGGTCCTCGATCCACTTCACGGGGCGGCCCACCAGGCGCGCGGCGATGGGCACCGCCGCCTCCTCCTGGTAGAAGCGGTTCTTGACGCCGAACCCGCCGCCCACGTCGGGCGCGATGACCCGCACGGCGCCCCAGGGCAGTTCGAAGATCTCGGCGAGGACGCGGCGCGCGGTGTGCGCCGACTGCGTCGAGTCCCACACGGTTAGCTCGGGGCCTTGCTTGCCATCGTCCCAACGGGCGACCACGCCGCGCGTCTCCAAGGGCTGGCCACTCATGCGCTGGATGCGGAAGTCGTGCTCGACCACGAGATCGGCCTCGGCGAAGGCGCGGTCGACATCGCCGAAGCCGGCGGCCAGCTCGCAGGCCAGGTTGCTGTCCAGGTCGTCGTGCAGCCGCGGCGCGTCGGGCGCCAGAGCTGCGCGCCCACTAGTCACCGCCGGCAGTACCTCCCAGTCGACCACGATATCTTCCAGGGCGTCCTCGGCCAGGTACGGGTCCTCGGCCACCACCATGGCCACGGCCTCGCCGACGTAGCGCACCCGGTCGCGCGCGAGCGGCCAGTGCATGCGCGGGCGTAGCGCCGGGTGCGGCACGAGCATCGGCAGCGGGCGGGCCCAGCGCGCGATGTCGGGGAAGGCTAGAGCGGCGACCACGCCCGGCCGCGCGCGGGCCCGGCTGAGGTCGATGCGCCGGATGCGCGCGTGGGCGTGGGGGCTGCGCAGGAACACGGCGTGGAGCATGCCCGGCAGGTGGATGTCCGCCACGTAGCGGCCGGCGCCGCGCAGCAGGCGCGGGTCCTCTTTGCGGCGCAGTGGCACCCCAAGGTAGCGCGCCGCGCCGGGCGCGAGGTGGGCAGGGTGTGGCTCAGCAGCAGCCATGGCGGTCTCCGGGCGGATGGTGTCGAGGGGATGGTGCTGGGCGTGGCGGCGGTCTGTCAAGCCGGCCGGGATCGCTGGGGGCCGCCGACGTGGCGCCAGCCGGTCTGCCGCCCTGTGCCAGAGCGAGCGAGCCATGCTATCGTGGGAGCGCACGAGCAGCGGCCGGTCGTCAGCGGAGCGGGTAAAGGGAGGAAATAGCAGAATGGGATCGACAGGCCACACTCCACCCAGGCAGTGGCGGACCTTTGGGCTCGTGGCCGCCGTACTAGGGGCCGTGGCTGCCGTGGGGGTCTCGCGGGCGCAGGAGACGCCAGCCGCGGGCAGCGTGGCCGCTCAAGGGCTGCCCACGACCAACCAGGGACCGCAGTTCCACGAGTGGGGGCCGGGGCGCGGGGCGCCCGAGGGCGCACGCCAGGTGCCGCCGCCGCACGCCGCCGCACCGGAGGCGCCCGCGCCGGGAACGCCGGCACCTGGGGTGCCGTCACCCGCCTGGGGTGGCTGCAGCTACAACTTGGCGGGTACCTGGCTCGCCTCGGGCCAGGAGACCACGCCCACCGCATTCCTGTACGACGGCACGGTGAGCGTCACCCAGTACGGGCCGTGGCTCCAGGCCGTGGAGACGCAGGGCGGTGGGCAGACTGCCTACTACGGGCGGTGCAACGGCAGCGAGATCCGCTTCGACGTCTACTCCAACGGGGAGTTCATCGGCTACCAGGCGGGCAACGCGATGCCCGGTGGTCGCTGGGGGCAGGTGCGCATCAGTTTCGATTGGGCCACCTTCGTGCCGCAGTATGCTACCGGTACCGAGCACTGGCGGCGCGGCGGGCCGCTGTATTAGCCGCGGCGTTCGTCGGCGCCGACCCGGGAAAGGAGCGAGCGTCATGGCAACCCAGATGGCGGACGTCACCGCGCAGGGAGCGCACTTCGCGCGGTTCATCGCCGCCATGCGCACCCTGTGGGGAGAGGATCCCGAGAGCGCTCGGACGGGCACGCCGGAGTTCGTGGCGCGGGCTCAGGCGCTGCTGGAGGAGCTACTGCGCGGCGCGCCGCCCGACGAGCCGTGGGTCGCGGGGCTGCTTGCCGACCGCGTGAGCGCCCGCGAGCTGTACCGTGACCCCGACTACGGCTTCATCCAGATGGGCCACTTCCATGGCCCTGCCACCCCGGAGGCCCGGATGGGTGGCGTGCCGCACGACCACGGACCGTGCTGGGTGCTGTATGGCGTGTACCGCGGTGGGATCGAGATCACGCGCTATCGCCGCACCGACGACGGCCGCGACCCCGCGCGTGCCAGCCTGGAGCAGGTGGAGGTGGCGGCGATCACCCCGGGTATCGTGCGGCCATACCTGGCCGGCGAGGTGCATCGCACCCGGCAGCTCAGCGCCGAGGGCTCGCTGGTGATGCGTTTCTTGAGCGGCGACCTGGACCGCGTCGCGCGCTACCGCTACGACCTCGCCACCGGCCAGCGCACCCGCATCTAGCTGTCCGCGCGAGACCGTGCGTCCGCAGGCAGTCAGGGCGGCGATCTCGATCCCGCAGGGGTGCCGGCGGGGTCCAGGAGCCAGGTCTCCAGCGGGCCTTTGCCCTTGACCTCGACCACGCCGCGCGGCTGGAACGCGTAGGCGTGCTTGAGCGCCTCATAGACCGGGCGCGTCACCTGGATCGCGCCCGGCACGCCCTGCGATTCCATACGGCTGGCAATGTTCACCGTGTCGCCCCAGAGGTCGTAGATGAACTTGCTGCGCCCGATAACGCCCGCCACCACCGGCCCGCTGTTGATGCCGATGCGCAGGCGTAGGTCCAGCCCACGCTCCGCGCCGAACTGCTCCACGATCCGCAGCAGCTCCAAGGCCAGCTCGGCGATGCGCCGCACGTGATCGCTGTGCGGCTCGGGTACACCGCATACTGCCATGTAGGCATCGCCGATAGTCTTGATCTTCTCTACCCCGAGCCGCTGGGCGGCGGCGTCGAAGGCCGAGAACAGGTCGTCGAGCAGCGCCACCAGCTCGTGGGGCGACGTGCGGGCCGCCATGGGCGTGAACCCGACGACGTCCGCGAACAGCACGGTGACCTCCGCAAATGCGTCAGCGATGGGGTCCTCGCCGTCCTTCAGTCGCTCGGCTACGGGCGCCGGCAGGATGTTGAGCAGCAACTGCTCGTTTTCGCGGTTTTTCGCCTCGATGATCGCTTGCTGCTCGCGGATCGCGGTTACCATGCGATTGAACGATGTCGCCAGCGTCGCCAGCTCGTCGCGGGTGGACACCCGCACCTGCGTGTCGAGGTCGCCGTTCGCCACCCGCTCGGCGCCGTGCGTGAGTGCCTCGATCGGCCGCACGAACGCCCGGGCGACGAGCAGCGCGGCGAGCACCAGGGCGACAGCGATGACCAGTGCCAGCACCAGTACCCGCGCGAGTAGCGCGTGAACCGGCGCCAGCGCCTCGTCCAGGTCGATCTCGGCGATCAGCGCCCAGTGAAGGCCCGGGATGGCCAGTGGCGCGAACGAGGTAAGTGACGCAACCCCCCGGTAGTCCGGTCCCGTGCGCGTGGCTGTCTCGCCCGCTAGCGCGGCGCGCGCCGCCGGCGTGTCGACGCGCTCCTCCAGGATGGTGGTGCCGAGTGCGCGGATGCGCTCCGCTACGGCTAGTGGAGTGCCTCGCTGGAGGAGCAGCGCCGCGTAGCCGTCGGGATCCTCGAGGAGGAAGCGCGAGTTGGAGCGCATCAGGTGGTCGTCGCCGACCAGATACGCTTCGCCGGTGGCGCCGAGGCCATCGCGCCGCCACTGATAGTTCCCGGTCATCAGACGATCCAGCTCGGCGATCGAGAGGGCCACGACGAGAATCCCGACGCGCTCGCGGCCATCGTCGATGGGCGTGCCCAGGAACAAGCTCGGCTGGCCGAGAGCGGGCGGGTACTCCGAGAAGTCGACGATCTCCACGTCATCGAGGTCGTCGACCGTGGCCAGGAAGGCCGCCAGGGCCGCCAGCGGGGTGTCGCGCCACGGTCCGGCGCGCAGGTCGGTGCCGAAGTCCGGCGCCTTGCGGACCGAGTACACCACTACCAGACTCGTGGGGTCGATGAGGTAGACGTCGTGCATGCCCAGGCGCTCGGCGAGGTTGGCCAAGAAGGGATGGTAGCGCGCGTGCACGGCCGCATAGCTGGGATCGTCGGTCTCGGCCAAAGTGTGGCGCTCTGGCGAGACGTCGTCCGGCGGCTGGGGTAGGTAGCGCGCTTGGAGGTACCGCGTGAGCGTCTGCGCTGGCCATACCGCCGCGAGCGACAGGGGCGTGCGCAGCCGCTCGTTCAGCGCCGGCAGGAACGCATCGCGGTAGTACGCGGTCAGCCGCGCGTCGGCCTCGGGTGGGATTGGCTCGGCCGCCAGCGCGGCGGCCGCCGCGCTGAACTCGCGCATCGCCGCGATCAGGGCCGGGTCGCGGTCGAGTGTCTGCAAGCGGGCGCGTTGCAGCCGAAAGTACGACTCGACTTGGTCGGTGCGCGCGGCGCGCAGGCTGGTCAAGCCCTCGACGACCCGCGCTTCGAGTGCGGCCTGCGCACTGGCGTAGGCGACCACGGCCACCGCGACCACTGCGCTCAAGCCGGTGGCCAGCATCATCACTAGCAGCCGGTTGCGGATGCTCAGTCGCTCGAGCAGTCGCGTCATGCGTCGCTCAGCGGGCTACGGTGGCCCTGGTGCCGACCGGCTCCTGGAGGTACACGCCGCGTCGGCCGTTCTGCCGGATGCGCCACAGGTCGCGGAGCATGCGCAGCGAGTCGCGCACCAGCTCCACGCTGCTCTGCTCGCCCAGGTACAGGAAGTAGACCGGCAGCTCGACGATGCGGTACCCGCGCTGTCGCGCCACGTACAGCAGCTCGACGTCGAAGGCGAAGTCGTCGAGGCGCAGCCGCGGGAACAGGTCGCGCGCCACCTCCCCGCGCAGGACCTTGAACCCGCACTGGGTATCGGAGACCCCCAGCTTCAGCAGCCGGTTGACGATGGCGATGTAGGCGCGACCGACGAGGTAGCGCTGGTAGATGTACGAGAAGTGGCGCGGATGCAGGGCGAACAGCGTCCCCGCGTGGCTGCGTGAGCCGATGGCCAGGTCCGCGCCGGCTCGCAAGGCGGCCAGGAACGGCGCTACGCCCTCGATCGGGTACACCAGGTCGGCATCGGTGTACAGGACGTACTCCCCGCGAGCATGCGCCACGCCGTTGCGGATCGCGTAACCTTTGCCGCGGTTGCCAGGGTTGCGGACCAGGCGCACGCCCGGGCACTGCTCGGCGTAGGCCTCCACGATGCTCGCCGTGGCATCGGTACTCCCATCGTCCACCACCAGCAGCTCGGCGTCGCCGCGCGCTCGCAGCCAGGCCACCACGCGATTCAGCGTCTCGCCGATGACCGCCGCCTCGTTGTACGCCGGGATAATCACCGACAGCTCTACGGTGGTGGCGCCGCGGGCGAGGGGCTGAGTTGCGGCCGATGGAGTGGCCACCGTGCCCCAGTCCCCACGCCCCGGGCGCACTGCCTGCCGGCGGTCGTTGCGCTCCTCCGCCACGATCCTCCCTACCTCACGCGGGTCCGGCCTGGCGGGCCGGCCGGGCAACGAACAGCACATGCGGATACGGCAGCCAGGTATCGAGGCGCACGACGCGGGCGCGAAAGCCGGCCTCGGCCAGCAGCGCGCAGTGCTGGGCGGTATCGAAGAAGAACAGCCCCGCGCCCCGAGTCAGGCCGAGGCGCGTCATCAGGGCCTCTTCGGTATAGGTCCACAGGTATTTCCAGCGCGGCGTGCGGTCGTTGGTCTTCAGCAGCAGCAGGCCCTCTGGGGCGAGCAGCCGGCGACAGCGCTCGAGGAGCGCGCGCTTCTCCGCCGGCGGCAGCAGATACAGCACGTCCAGGATGGTCACGACATCATACGGCCCGTCGCTCACGGTGGCCGCAGTGCCCACGGCGTAGGTCGCGTTAGGAAGCGCCCGCGCCGCGCGCCGGGCCGCGGCGATCTTGGCGGGCATCGGGTCCACGCCGTGGATCGATCGCCGCGGGGACGCCAGCGCCAGCAGGTTGCCGAACAGGCCGTGCCCGCAGCCGACATCGAGCACCCGTCCCACGGGTGGCACGTGCTGCGCGATAGGCACCAAGGGGCACAGCCAGTGACGGGCTTGCACGTGCAGGCGCACAGGGAGGGGCGCGTCCCGATACAGGGCCAGCGCCTCGGCCAACGCCCGGGCCTCCGCGCGCCCACGTCCTGCCACCGTGCTGGTCATCCGTCACCCGCTCTCTCAAGAGGGCATATCGTACTGGCCGAAGTATAGGTTCTCGGCTGCACCACCCGAGCCGCGTATACTAGCCGGCGATGGCGCACTACGCTGCCCATCGGTCCGACGGGCAGCGCAGGAGCTGATGGTGCACGGGCAAGTATACACGAGGCATCCGCAGAGTCTAAGCAATTTCTTATCCAATGGGCGGGGAGCGGCGCGGCGGCTCATCGTCAACGCGGATGATTTCGGGCTGAGTTCGGGGGTCAATGGGGGCGTCGTGGCGGCGCATCACCAGGGTATTGTCACGAGCGCCTCGCTGATGGCGAACCTACCGGCGGTGGAGGAGGCGGTGGCCCTGGCGCCGCCCTCCCTGGCGCTCGGCCTGCACCTGAATCTGACAACGGGCGAGCCATGCGCGGGTGCCGCGCGGGTTCCCAGCCTGGTCGATGGCGCGGGCCGGTTCCTGCGCCTCGATCGCCTGCTGTGGCGCCTGAGCACCGGCGGGGTGCGGCGCCTGGACCTGGAGCGTGAGATCGCCGCCCAGATCGAGCGCGTGCTGGCTCTCGGCGCGCGGCTCGACCACCTGGACGGCCACCACCACATCCACCTGCACCCGGCTGTGCGAAGAGTCGCCATGGCAAACGCGGTAATCTACGGCATCCACGCCGTGCGCGTGCCCGAGGAGCGCGGGCCGCTGGGCGTACACGAAGCGCCCCGGGATCGCGTGCGCCGCCTGCTGCTGAACGGCGCCTGCCGGCGCGCTCGCTGCATGGCGCACGCCTTCCATCTGGCCACTGCCGACCACTTCCGCGGCCTGGCGCTCGGGCTGGCGTTCGACGTGCGGCGCCTGGTGGCTACCCTCCGTGCCCTGCCGCCGGGCGTCACAGAGTTGATGTGCCACCCGGGCTACGTGGACGCCGAGCTGGCGCAGCGCACCCGCTACAGCGCGGGGCGCGACCGCGAGGTGGAGGCGCTCACCGCTCCGGCCGTGCGCGCGGCGCTGGCCGAGGTGGGTATCACGCTGACCCACTACGGCGCGCTGCCCCGGCCCCAGTGGCCGCCCGCACCCGCCGAGGCGCCGCTGTCCGATACCGTGAAGCTATAACCGCTGGCGGCGCGTTGTCCGCGGCCGGCGGCGTATGCTATTCCATGAGCGGAGTAGCAAGGGGGGCAGCGATGCGAGTGCGGGTGCGCTATTTTGCCGGCGCGCGGGAGGCGATGGGGCGCGCCGAGGAGATGCGCGAGCTACCGGCGGGCGCCACGGTCGGCGCACTACTCGCTCGGCTGCGGGACGAGGAGCCGCGCTTCGCCCGGCTCTCGCCTGACATGATGGTCAGCGTCAATTTCGAGTACCGCGCGCCCGACCACCCCCTCGCCGAGGGCGACGAGGTGGCGGTCATCCCGCCGGTCAGCGGCGGCGCGCGCTGAGGATGGCCAGGATGTTCGAGATCACGCGCGAGGTGCTCACGGCCGAGCAGGTCGCCGAGGCGGTGCGCGCCCCGGACTGCGGCGGCGTGGTCACGTTCCTCGGCACGGTGCGCAGCCCATCGCGCGGGCGCACCGTCCTGTACCTCGAGTACGAGGCGTACCCTGAGATGGCCGTGCGCAAGATGCAGCAGATCGCCGACGAGATCCACGAGCGCTGGGGCATCACCCGCGTGGCCATCCGCCATCGCGTTGGCCGCCTCGAGGTCGGCGAGGCGTCGGTCGCCATCGCGGTGGCCGCACCGCATCGCCGCGAAGCGTTCGAGGCGTGCGAGTACGCCATCGCACGGCTCAAGCGCATCGTGCCCGTCTGGAAGAAGGAAGTCTGGGCCGACGGCGAGGAGTGGATCGGCTGGGAGGGCACCGACGAGGTGCAGCCGGTCGGAGCGCCGGCCGCACGCCCATAGCTACCAGTCGAGCAGCGCGCGCAGCATTCGCTGGGCCTGCCGCAGGACCAGCATCTCCCAGGCCAGCAGTGGGTCCTCGTCCAGCCAGGAGCCGGCGGCCGGCCCGCGGGAGAGGTCCACATGTGAGCGCACCACCCAGGGCGTACCAGGCGATGTGGCACGCCGGGGCGCCCCTGGTCCGCGTTGCACCGGGATCGCCACTCCCCGCGCGCGCTCGTACTGCGCTCGGCGCTGCGGATCGCTGAGCACCTCGTACGCCTCGTTGAGCGCCTGCATCTGCGCGTGAGCATCGGGGCGCTCGGGATGCAGGTCGGGGTGGTGATCGCGCACCAACCGCCGATACGCCGCGCGGATCTCCTCCGGCGTGGCGGTGGGAGCCACCCCGAGGATCGCGTAGTAATCCCGCATCATCGCTATCCCGACATATTCCAGGCTGGCGACCGCTCTTCTCGGACCCAGCAGCTGTTGTTTGGAATAGATTATGGGGTGCCCGCGCTGCCCCGTTCCAAGCCCGCGGCAGAGCGATACCGCCGCGCGCGGCGGCCGTAGCTGACAGCCCGTGGACCCCTGTGCTACGATTGCCTCCCGACTGGCCCGAGCGACAAGAGAGAGTCGCTTCCTTGCCGCAGCCCAGCATACTGCCTTGCTGTAGCCATTGCGCACACGCGAACCCACCGGGCAGCCGCTTCTGCAACCAATGCGGCGCTGTCCTAGTGGGGCCTATCTCTGGGGGTGCCCCGCCGCCGGCCCGTGTTGATACTCCGGCATCCTGTACCAACCGCACGGTTGCCGCGCACGCCAACTTCCTCGTCATACGGCGATGGCTTGCCACGCGGCTGGACCAGTGGGTGCCGGTCACGTGGGGGCGGGGCAGCGGGTGGAGCTGGACCGGGGTGGCGGTGGGGCTGGGCGTCGCCTTCGGCCTTCTGTGCTTGGCGGGTCCTACCTCTCCACTCACGCCGCTCCTGGATGCGACGCACCGCGCGTTGCTGGGAGCCGCGCTCTCGCTCGGAATCCTCGCGGCCGGCGGCCTCGTCGCCCTCGCGGTGCTAAGCATGCCGCCGCTGTCTGGGCCCCTTGTGGGCCGGCTCGGCGCGCGGGGCGGGCCGCTCCTCGCGCTGGCCTGCGCCGCGCTGGGCCAGGGGCTCTTGCTGGCGGGCGTCTTCCCCCCGGGCGTGGTGGCCTATCTTGGCGCAGCGGTCCTGGCGTGGAGCTATGCGCGCGACGCTGACAGCGGCCTTGCTCCGACCCCGCTGCTGCGCCGCTACGAGGCACCGCTCGTCGTTCTCGTCCTGGGCGTGGGTGTGCTGGCACGCCTCTACCTGCTCGGTGCCTACCCCTATGGGGTCGAGGGCGACGAGACTAAGTGGACCTACAGCGTGCAGCAGTACATGCTCGCCGGCGAGCGCACGGCGTGGCCCGCGTACCTGTTCTTCGACTACGCGCCGCTGTCGTTCTTCTATTACGTACCGTTCCTACTGTGGTTGGGCGCCGAGCCACTCACCGGCCGGCTCATCTCGGCCTTGATGAGCGTGCTAGCGCTCTTCGCCTTTTACGCCTTCGCCCGGCGCGCGAGTAGCGTGCCGGTGGCGCTGATCGCCACCGTGCTGCTGGCCGTCTCGGTGGGCGACGTATCGGCCAGCCACTACGGGCACGTGGAGA
>NICF_comb_assmDRAFT_10003957_pt1 | contig 10481 bp, 9 predicted proteins | sample NewIslPassag4_SG_FD_11279 | JGI IMG/M metagenome (IMG submission 11279) | reverse complement strand
CGCCCGAGCTGCTGGATCGGCTCGCCGACGCGGGGGTCGGCATCGCCCGCCTGACGCTCCACGTAGGCCTAGGCACGTTCCGGCCGGTCGCGGCGGATACCGTCGAACAGCACACGATGCATGCGGAGTACTTCGAGGTGCCCGAAGCGTGTGCGGCCGCCGTGAACGAGGCGCGCCGGCGGGGCGGCAGGGTGATCGCCGTGGGGACGACCGTGGCACGGACGCTCGAGACGGTGGCGGGAGAAGCGGGCGACGTGCAGGCGGCGGGCGGCTGGACCGACATCTTCATTTACCCCGGCTACCGGTTCCGGTGCGTCGACGCGCTGATCACCAACTTTCACCTGCCCCGGTCGACGCTCATCATGCTCGTCTCGGCCTTCGCCGGCCGGGAGCGCGTCCTTGCCGCCTACGAGGAGGCAAAAAGGCTGGGATACCGCTTTTACAGCTTCGGCGACGCCATGTTGATCGAGTGAGCCGCGGCGCGCGATGGGAGGTTGGCGCGTGAGATTCGGATTTCAATTGCTTGCGGGCGGCGGGCCGTCCGGCCCCCGGGCGGGGGTGCTCTCCACGCCGCACGGCGAGATCCCGACGCCGGTGTTCATGCCGGTCGGGACTCAGGGGAGCGTCAAGGCCATGTCCCCGCACGAGCTCGAGGAGCTCGGCGCGCGCATTGTTTTGTGCAACACGTACCACCTGTACCTGAGGCCGGGTGCGGAACTGGTACGTGAAGCCGGGGGCCTGCACGCGTTCACGGGCTGGGGGCGTCCGATTCTCACCGACAGCGGGGGCTTTCAGGTATTCAGTCTCGCTTCCCTGCGCAAGATCACCGCGGAAGGCGTCGTCTTCCGCTCGCACCTCGACGGCTCAAAGCACTTCATCGGCCCGAGAGAGGCGACGAGGATCCAAGAGGACCTCGGGGCCGACATCATCATGTGCTTCGACGTCTGCCCGCCGTATCCGGCGGCGCGGGAGGAGGTCGAACAGGCCGTCGTCCGCACCCTGGAGTGGGCCCGGATCTGCCGGGAGGCGCACGAGCGGGAGGACCAGGCGCTCTTCGGCATCGTGCAGGGCGGCGTCTTCAACGACCTCCGGGAGGCGTGCGCCTCTGAGCTGGTCGATATCGATTTCCCCGGCTACGCCATCGGCGGCCTCAGCGTGGGCGAGCCCAAGGACCTCATGTACGAAACCATCGAGTGGACGACCAAGTTATTGCCGGAGCACAAGCCGAGGTACCTAATGGGCGTCGGGGCCCCCGACGACTTGCTCGAAGCGATCGGCCGCGGCGTCGACATGTTCGATTGCGTGCTCCCTACACGGATCGCGCGGCACGGTTCGGTGTTCACCTCCCGGGGACAGATCACGGTACGCAACGCCGCGTACGCCAGGGACTTTTCGCCGCTCGACCCGGAGTGCAACTGCTACACGTGCAGGCACTTCACGAGGGCCTACATCCGGCACCTCTTGAAAGCGAACGAGATCTTGGGGATGCGGCTCACCTCCTATCACAACCTGGCCTTCCTGACCAACCTGGTCGCCCGGGCGAGGGAGGCGATCCTCGATGGAAGGTTCGAGGAATGGAAGGCCGGTGTGCTTCCCAGGTTGAAGGGCGACGGTGCGGCACAAGGAGGGATGTAAAGCCGCGTCGAACGTTGGGTAGGTTTGCAGCGAAAGGCCACGAGCACATTGTACAGCAGGAGGACGAAGGAATGACGTTGATGCAGGCGGCGCAGGGCTCCGGGTTTGCAGGGTCCCTTTTGACGCTCGTCATCATGTTTGCCGTGTTTTACTTTCTTTTGATCAGGCCCCAGCAATTGCAGCAAAAGAAGCGCAAGGAGATGCTCGACGGCCTGAAGAAGGGGGACAAGGTGATCACCGTGGGCGGGATTCACGGCGAGATCACCGCGATCCAGGACGACGAACTCATGGTGCGCGTGGCCGACAAGGTGGAGCTGCGCATGAGCCGGGGAAGCATCAGCCGCGTCAAGGGGAAGGAGTAGCATGGGCGAATCGCCGAGGGATTCCCGCGCCGGGAACCGGCCGTGGACGCCGGTGACGCTGGAGGACGTAAAGGGGCACCCGCTGATCTCGGCCTTCATCGAGAGGGCCGACGCCCACCTGGGAGCGATGGGCTACACGGAACACGGGTACCGCCACGTGGAGCTGGTGTCGAACGTCTCCCGGAACGTGCTGGCGCGCCTCGGGTATGCCGAGCGCACTTGCGAGCTGGCGGCGATCGCGGGCTACACCCACGATATCGGCAACGCCGTCGGAAGGGCGGGACACGAGGCGACGGGCGCGATGCTGCTCACGTCGGTGCTGCGTGACCTCGGGATGGATCCCGTCGAGATCGCCATCGTCGCGGGCGCGGTAGGCAACCACGAGGAGTCGACCGGCTCCCCGGTGAACGAGGTGGCCGCGGCCTTGATCCTCGCCGACAAGTCGGACGTGCACCGCACGCGGGTGCGCAACGACGACGTGGCGACGTTCGACATCCACGATCGTGTGAATTATGCGGCGATCCGCTCCGGACTCGACGTCGACGCGACTGCGCGCTCGGTGACGCTCGACCTTGCGATCGAGACGGAGATCTGCCCGGTCATGGAGTACTTCGAGATATTTCTTTCGCGCATGCTTATGTGCCGGCGGGCGGCCGAGTTCCTCGGGTGCCGGTTCCGGCTCGTGATCAACGGGGCGACGCTGCTTTAGGGGCCCGGCGGCAAATTGACAGGAGCGCGGGCCGCAGCTATAATGGCTGTGTTCTTAGGGCCCGGCGGCGGGAGTTCCGCCGGGCCTTTTCGAGTGTGAAAGGGGAGGACATGCCTTTTGAGACGGGGGACATTTTGGAGATTGCTCGGAACTGTGGCCCTCGCCGCGGCCGCCGCGGTCGTCGTGTACTTCCAGCCGTTGCGCTACGGCCTTGACCTTCAGGGCGGCGTACACGTCGTCATGGAGGTCGACGAGGCGTACACGCTGCCCGTGACCCGCGAGGTCATGGAGCGCACGAAGGCCGTCGTCGACCGCCGCGTGAACGGACTGGGCGTCACCGAACCCATCGTGCAGCTCGGCGGCGAGCGGCGCATCATCGTCGAGCTTCCCGGCGTCCACGATCATCAACAGGCGATCGACACGATCGGGAAGACGGCGTTGCTCGAGTTCAAGGATCCTTACGGCAACACGGTCTTCACGGGCGCAGAGCTTCGCAGCGCGACGCTGTCGAGCGACCAGTTCGGCCGGCCGGCAATCGCCATCCGGCTGAACGACAACGGCGCGCGCCTTTTCGCCGATCTCACGGCCCGCTACTCCCTGACACAGGAGCCGCTCCCCATCGTGCTCGACGGTGATATCCTCGTGGCTCCCGTGCCCGAGGGGCCGATCACGGGCGGCGAGGCGATCATCACGGGGCAGTTTACCGTGGAGGAAGCCCGGAATATTGCGATCCTCCTCCAGTCCGGCTCGCTGCCCGTGCCGCTCAAGGTCGTCGAAATTCGCAACGTCGGCCCGACGCTCGGGCAGGAGTCGATCGACCGGAGCCTGCGAGCGGGCGTCGCCGGGATCGTCCTCGTCCTTTTGTTCATGCTCTTCTATTACCGCCTGCCGGGCGGCGTGGCCGATGTGGCGCTCGGGATCTACGTGCTCTTGCTCTTCGCGCTCATCGTCGGGCTGGGAGCGACGCTGACGCTTCCGGGGATCGCCGGCCTCATCCTGTCGGTGGGCATGGCGGTCGACGCGAACGTCATCATCTTCGAGCGGGTAAAGGAAGAGCTTCGCAGCGGCAAGCGCCTGCGGGCGGCCATTGACGCCGGTTGGAAGCGGGCGTTCGTCGCCATCTTCGACTCCAACCTCACGACGCTGATCGCAGCGGCGGTGCTCTACTACTTCGGCACCGGTCCCGTCCGGGGCTTTGCGGTGACGCTCTCGCTCGGTATCTTGACCAGCATGTTCACCGCCATCGTCGTCACGCGGGCGCTCCTTACGGCGATCGTCGAACGCAATCCGAGCCGGTACGTCCGCTACTTCGGCGTAAAGGAGGCGGCCTGATGAAGGTCATCGGCAAGCACCAGATTTATCTCGGCGTCTCGGCCGCCGTCATTCTGGCCAGCCTCATCCTCCTGGTCGTGAAGGGCCTCAATTTCGGCATCGACTTCACCGGCGGCACGCTCCTCGAGCGCGGCTTCGAAGGACGGGTGAACGCCGACCAGGTGCAGCAGGTACTCGCCTCTCCGGACCTTGCCGCGTACGGGCTCGGAGGTAGCGTCGTTCAGCCGCTCGAGGAGTCGAGCCAGGATCGGAGCGTCATCTTGATCCGGACCAAGCCGTTCGACGGCCAGGAGCCGATCGCGGCGATCGACGAGGCGCTGGAGGCTGCGTTCGGCGAGGTCGAGGTGAGGCGGAGCGAATTCGTCGGGCCCGTCATCGGGCGGGAGCTTGTCAGACAGGCGTTCTGGGCGCTCCTCCTTGCCGGCGCGGGGATTTTGATCTACATCTCGCTGCGGTTTGAATGGCGGTTCGGTATCGCCGCGGTCCTTGCGCTCACCCACGACGTCATCGTCACGCTCGGGGTGCTTTCGCTCCTCGGAAGCGAGATCAATACGCCCTTCGTCGCGGCGATCCTCACCGTCGTGGGTTATTCGATCAACGCCACGATCGTGATTTTCGACCGGATCCGGGAAAACCTGGCGATCAGAAAGCGCGAATCCCTGCCCGATCTGGTGAACGCGAGCATCCGCCAGACACTGGCACGATCGATCAATACAAGCCTTACGACGCTGCTCGTCCTCGTGACGCTCTACATCTTCGGCGGCAGCTCGATCAAGGACTTTACGCTGACGCTGCTCGTAGGAGTCGTCGCCGGCACGTATTCGTCGGTCTTTTTGGCGAGCCCGCTGTGGTACCTTTTCCGCTCGGCGGCGGACAGCGAGGCCGCGCCCCAAGCGGCGCGGGCATAAGTCGTGGAACCGCCGAATCATGAGCTCTCCTCCGGAGGGGTGTCTCGCCCCTCCTTATTTTTTGGGCACCGCAAGTTGGGCACCGCAAGTCGCGGCGGGGTGCTACGGGCTTGTGTTATACTGGGCGGTGAAGGGAGTGGGCGCCATGGTAAGCGACCTGATGAAGCGGTGGATGATCGCCGGCCTGGGACTTGCGGTCCTGACCAAGGAGAAAGTCGAAGAGATGGTGCAAGAACTCGTCCGCGTGGGCGAGGTGGACGGCGAAGAGTCGAAACAGGTGGCCAGGTCCCTCCTGAAGGCGGCCGAGGAGCAGAGGGACGAATTGAAGCGCCTCGTCGAGCAGCAGGTGAAGCGGATCCTCGCCGGCGCGGGCATGGTGACGCGCGACGAGTACACGGCCCTGGAAGAGCGGGTGAAGGCGCTCGAGGCGCGCTTTGCCGAACCGGCTCAGCCGGCTGCAGGACCCTCGGACGCGTGACGGCCTTGAGGATTTTCTTTGCGTTTGCGGTTACCGAACGATAATGGACGAGCTGGCGCTGAAAGTCGTCGCCGCCCTGCTCAGCCTCGCAGGCCTCGCAGGGACGATCATTCCCGCGCTCCCCGGCGCGCCGCTGATCTTCGCGGCGGCGCTCCTTTACGGGTGGCTGACGGGATTTGCGGAAGTGGATGCTGCGCTGCTTTGGTGGCTCGGAGGGCTTGCCGCAGCTTCCCAAGGAGCGGATTTCTTGACCGGCGCCGTCAGCGTAAAGCTCGTGGGGGCGAGCCGCCGGGCGGTCTTCGGCGCCGGGATCGGCACCCTGGCCGGCCTCATTCTGATGGGTCCCGTGGGCCTTTTGCTGGGGCCGTTCGTCGGGGCGTTCGCCGGCGAGCTCCTTGCAGGGAGCAGCGCGCGGCGCTCGGGGATCGCCGGGATCGCCGCAGGCGTGGGCGCTCTGGTGGGCATGGTGGTCCGGCTTGCCATCGCGGGCGTCATGATCGCACTCTTTTGGGCGAGGATCTTCTAAAAGTAAAGGCACCTCAAGTAAAGGCACCTCGAACGGGGCAAGGGAATGGCGCGTCGCAACAGGCCTTACCGGCTGCGTTACTTGAAGCGATACCGCACGATCGCCGAAGCCCTGCTCAGACACGGCTTCGGCTACCTGATCGACCAGCTCGACCTCCATCACCTGCTGCCGTTCCGGCGCAGGCTCTTCAGGCGGGGGGAAGGGGCCGCGCCGCTCACGGTCGGCGTGCGTCTCCGGCTCGTCTTCGAAGAGCTGGGTCCCACCTTCGTCAAGCTCGGCCAACTCCTTTCGACTCGCTCCGACTTACTGCCCGCCGACATCGCGATCGAGCTCAGCAAGTTGCAAGACGACGTGCCCCCGTTTTCGGCGGGGAAGGCGATCGAGGCCGTCGAGCGCGAGCTCGGCAAAGAGCCGGGCGAGGTTTTCTCGTCGTTCGACGAGCGACCGCTTGCGGCCGCGTCCATCGCCCAGGTGCACCGGGCCACCCTCCACTCCGGGGAACAGGTCGTCGTGAAGATCCGCCGGCCCGGCATCGAGCGGCAGATCGAAACGGATATCCAGATCCTGTTGGGCATTGCGGAACTCGTCAAAGAGCGGCTCCGCCCCGATCTATTCGATCCCGTCGCCGTCGTCGAGGAGTTCGCCCGGACGATCCGGCGGGAGCTCGATTTCAGAATTGAAGCCCGGCATATCCGTCGCTTCCGCGCAAACTTTTCCGCGGAGAAGGAGATCTACATTCCCGAGGTGCATTGGGGGCTCACGACCGAGCGGCTGCTCGTCACCGAATTCGTCGACGGCGCCAAGGTGACGGACGCCGGGACGCTGGCCGCGTGGGGAATCGATCCGGCCGAGGTGGCAAGGAGGGGCGCCCGGGCGTTCCTCAAGCAAGTAATGCTGGACGGCACGTTTCACGGCGACCCTCACCCGGGCAACGTGCTCGTCATGCGGGACGGGCGGCTCGCCTTCATCGACTTCGGCGTCGTAGGGGAGCTGGACGAGCGCGAAATGGAAGCGCTCGCCGATATGTTCATCGGCATGGTGCAGCTCGACACCGGCCGGGTGGTGAAGGCGCTGCGGCGGCTGGGCGCTCTGGACGATCGCGCCGACGCCCGGGCGCTCAAGGCGGACCTCAGCGACCTCGTCGAGCGCCGTTACGGCCGGCCGCTGAAGGAGATCGACCTCGGACCGATCGTGAGCGAGCTGTTCTCCATCATCAACAAACACCACATCCGCCTGCCGCTCGACTTCGCGCTGCTCGGCAAGGCGCTCGTCACGATGGAGGGAATAGGCAAGCAGCTCGACCCGGATTTCAACGCCATCGAAATCGCCCGGCCGTTCGCCGTACGGCTCGTGCGACGGCGTCTCGATCCGAAGCGAGTGGCGCGCCAGGCTTTGAAGGACGGGCGGGAGTACCTGGAGACGCTCGGCCGCATCCCGCCTGCCCTCGAGCGGGCGATCAGCTCGCTGAACCGGGGCGAGCTCGAGATAGGTTTCACACACAAGGGGCTCGACCGCCTCATGCACCGGCTCGACGTAGTGAGCAACAGGGTGAGCCTCGCGGTTGTGATCGCAAGCCTCATCGTGGGTTCGTCGCTCGTGGTCTCCGCGGGGAAAGGCCCCGAGGTTTTCGGCCTGCCCCTACTCGGCGTCCTCGGGTACGTGGCGGCGGGGATTTTCGGCATCGGCCTCGCCGTTTCGATCTTCCGCTCGGGCAGGTTTTGATTCCGGCCGCTGAAGGGTTCGAGCACCGGTCATGGAAACTCCATCCCGGGAGGCGCATGCAAACGCCGTGCAGACGCTCATCGTTTTGGCCCTCGTGTTTGCGAGCTTCGTGGCGATTTTCGCCCTGCAGAACGCGCAGACGGTGCCCATCCGCATCTTCGCGTGGGAGCGGGAGACGTCCGTCGCCGTCATCGTCCTCGCTGCGGCTGCATTCGGAGCCTTGACGGCGGTGCTCGCCGGGCTCGTCCGCCAGGTGAGGGCGGGAATCCGCATCCGGCAGCTGCGCGGCGAGTTGGCGAAGGTGAACAAGCTCCTCGCCGAGGAGCGCGAGCGGGCAGGCGAGCTGGAAAACCGGGTTTCCGCCCCCGCGGTCGAAAATCAAGGTCAGCACGCGCCGGGTCCGGGACCGCAGGAGAAAAACGGCTCCGCCGGCGTGGAGACTCGCAGCGAGGAGGCCGGCCCGAACGGAGCCGGCGACCCGGGCCCCGGCCGGCATACCCAGTAGGTGCTTGCAGCGGATTCGACATGACTGATTCGCTTTCGTTTCTAAACAGGCGCTGGATGCCCAGGACGAGCGGCAGCCCGCCTGCGGAACTCTCGATTCGTTACGGCCGTCGCATCGCACGACTTCTCGCAGCCCGCGGCATCTCTACCTTGGACGAAGCGGAACGTTTTCTCGATCCAGGCCTCCACCGCCTTTCGAGCCCGTTCGAGATCCCCCGGATGGAGCAGGCCGCAAGCCGCATCGCCGAAGCAGTCCGGCGGGGGGAGTCCATATGGGTGTACGGCGATTACGACGTGGACGGGCAGACGAGCGCGGCCCTGCTTGCGCGTGTCCTCAAGGACCTCGGCGGGCGGGTTTCGACCTACATCCCCAACCGTATGGAGGAAGGGTACGGCCTGAACGCCGGCGCTTTGGGCCGGCTCAAGGCCGCCGGTGCGTCCCTCGTGGTCACGGTGGACTGCGGCATCACGGCCCTCACCGAGGCCGCATGGGCGCGCGAAAACGGCCTCGACCTCGTGATCACGGACCACCACCAGCCCGGTCCGGAACTCCCGCAGGCGATCGCAGTCGTCAATCCCAAGCTCGGCGCTTCATCGGCCTTGCGGGAGCTCGCCGGCTGCGGCGTTGCGTTCAAGCTCGCCGAAGCAGTCGCCGAGCGCCTGGGGGCCGGTCGCAGCCTCGCACACGAGTACGTGGAGCTCGCAGCAGTCGGCACCGTCGCCGATGTCGTGCCTCTTACGGGGGAGAACCGGTCGATCGTGCGGGCGGGCCTGGAGCGGATGAACCGCTCGCCCCGCATCCCGGGGCTAGCGGCGCTGAAGGACGTGGCCGGTATCGAAGGGGACGTGACGGCGGGCCACATCGGGTTCGGCCTCGGGCCGAGGCTCAACGCCGCGGGCCGCATCGCGGACGCTTCGGCCGGCGTGGCGCTGCTGCTCGCCGAGGATTACGAGGAGGCGCTCCCGCTCGCCCGGCGTCTCGACGCAGAAAACGAAGAGCGCCGGCGCATCGAGCGCCGGATCGCCGACGAGGCCGATCGCTTCGTGGTGGAGCGCTGCGATCCGGGCGGCGACCGCGCGCTCGTCGCGTGGAGCGAGGGTTGGCACCCGGGGGTGATCGGCATCGCCGCCGCGCGCCTGGTCGAGCGGTACTACCGGCCCACGGTGATTCTCGCCGTTGAAGGCGAACTTGCGCGCGGGTCGGGCCGGAGCATCCCGGGCCTCAACTTGTACGAGGCGCTCTCCGAATGCGCCGACCTATTCGAGGCGTTCGGCGGTCACGAAGGCGCAGCGGGACTTACCATCAAAAGCGAACGGCTGGACGAGTTCGCTCACCGGTTCAAGGAGGCGGTGGAAAAAAGGATCGGGCCCGGCGATCTCGTTCCGGTCCTCGAATACGACGACGTCGTCGACGCCGGCGAACTTACGCTCGAGTTCGCCGAGGCGATCGAGCGCATGAGGCCATTCGGCGTCGCGAACCCCGCTCCGGTGTTCGTCTGCCGCCGCGTGCGCCTTTCCGGCCGGGCGGTGGGCAAGGACGGGGCGCACCTCAAGCTCTCCGTCGTCTCCGAGGAGACGCGGGCGATCGCGAGCGGGATCGGGTTCGGCATGGCGGAGAGCGTGGGCCGGAAGTTGGAGCCCGGCGCACTGTACGACGTGGCGTGCGAGCTCGAGATCAACGAATGGAACGGCAAGCGAACTCCCAGCCTGCAGGTGCAGGACGTGCGGATTGCGCAGGGCGAGTCCCCTCTGGCCAAGGCGCTCCGCGGGGTGTCGGAGGCGGCTGCCGCGGCCGACCCGGGCGGGAGCGCGTCGGGCGGGGAGCGGTTAGATGATTGGCGGGTGGTCGACTGGCGCGGCAAGGACCGCGAGGGCGTCTTCGCCTCGCTGGCCTCGGCCGGGATGCCTGCTTACGTGATCCCGGGCCCGGGCAGCCGGGCTTGCGCCCGTGCCATCGCCGAGCTCGGTTATGCCGAGCGCACCGCGGTAGTCGACGATGGGGTCGCCGGGGACGTGCCCCGCGAGGTCGCCCGGGTGCTCGAGCTTCCCGGGTGGATCGCCGTCGTCCCGACTCCCCCGGGCCCCGCTGCGGCCCAAGTCCTTACGAAGGCGCTCGCCGGGGTGCAGCAGATCGCCGTGGTGCTCTGGGACTTCCCCCCCGACGTGCGCGAGCTCGCCGCCCATGCCGGCGTCATTCGCCGCTCCGTAGCGGCCGCCGAGTTCCACCTCGCCTTCGACCGGCAGGGCAACGCCGCGCGGCTCGAGCGGATCGCCCGGCGGTTCCCGGACCGGGAGCGCCTCGGCC
>NICF_comb_assmDRAFT_10003956_pt1 | contig 10482 bp, 8 predicted proteins | sample NewIslPassag4_SG_FD_11279 | JGI IMG/M metagenome (IMG submission 11279) | reverse complement strand
TTCATTTCTTTGTCAAAATCCATCTCCTCTCCATTAGCTGAAATCTTTTGGGAATATCAGTTGACCTTGGCGGTCAGAAGACGGTCGATCATCCTCCAAACCCTTTCGCTGGAAGAACCATCCTTGTAAACATGCACCAAAGTGCAAATATCCCGGCGCCATTTGGCATGTCGTCCCGGATCCGCCAACGCCGATAAAATGCCATTTTCCAGCTCCTCTTGGTTCAATGCCTTGTCACCTGGCGTCCACCATTCATATGGTTCCAGCAAAAAGCCGCGCGTCCGACGATATTGTTCCAAATCGGTAGGAACAAACAAAATCGGCCTGTCCAGAAGAAGATAGTCGAAAAAAACGGAAGAATAATCCGTAATCAAGATATCGACCGCATTCAATATTTCGTACAAGTCCAGATCATGGTCTTCCAGCATTTGCTCCGTCAGCAGTTGGAAATAGTCGCGTGACGGAATTCGTTCCAGCCATTTCTTTTCCTCAAACGGATGTATTTTGATAACCAGAATCGCATGGTTTTGATTCAGAAATGAAGCAAACCGTTCTTCATCAAAGCCGGGGATGTCGAAAACGTTGGTCCAACACCGCGATCCTTCGGTGCGTCCCCGCGACGAAAAGTAACGGAAAGTGGGCATGTAGAAAATCACTTTCTTGTTTCCGAGAGGCTGACTCAAAACGCGGCTCAAAACAGATCGGCCGTCCGAACGGAACAGCCGGTCGTTGCGCGGTGCGCCTGTCACGACAAACTGTTTGGCCATCGTGGGAAAACAAGCGCTGATCAACGTTGTGTATAAAGGAGAATAGGAGATGACACCCTGCACGTCATGCCAATTTTCCAGCGCAGGAAGATCCTCTTCACTGTTGTTCATGCGTCCCATGGCCTTTAAAGGAAATCCATGCCACAATTCGACATTGATGCCGTTGCCAACCAACGTGAAATTGCGATGGGTCGTCACCACGCAATCCACGTCCATTCCTGTGAACTGGCTGTCCGCCAGGTGAATATCGTAACGCCGGCGGATCGTTTCAGGAGCATATTCATAGAGCGCTCTGGCATTGCAACCGGAACGGCTGGCACTTAAAAGCACGATGCGCGGCCGTTCGCTGCCTGCGTATCGCTTTCGGTACAGCCGATCAAGGGCAGCCCGGTAATCCTGTCGCAAAAGCCACGAATAATGGCCGGGGTACATTGGCAAAATCTTTTCCGGCCGCACACCGAGTCCAAGAAGTTGATCCCGGATCGGTTCGAGAAATTGGCTGGCAATGACGACATAATCATAGTCCAAAGCGACTACCTGTTCGGGAGCCAGCACCGGAATGCCATTCCAGATCGTTCCCTGTTTTTCGGAATTATTGTCGAGGCATGCAACCGTCTGCACCGCATCATCCAAATTTGCCAGAAAGGATGCGGCGCTGCTTCCCGTGCCAAATACAATAATCCGCGTCACGCCCATTTCGTCCCCTGCTCGCTTAAATCCCGCTTGATCCGGCTTGTTGAGATTTCTGGCGTTCTCGGCAAATAAACGACCTCACACAACGATCTCAGGTGGTCGAATTTCCCTTTCCAGTCATCGCCCATGACGAGCACATCGATTTTTTTCTCTATGATGTCTTTCTCCTTTTGCTCCCAGCAAGTTTCCGGAAATACTTCGTCCACGTACACAATGGATCTAAGCAACAGTTCCCGCTGTTCGTAATTGAAGTAGCTTTTCTTTAGTTTAATTGCGTTGAATTCGTCGGTAGACAACCCGACAATCAAATAGTCTCCCAGTTGTTTGGCCCGACGCAGCAGATGAATGTGACCGTAGTGCAGCAAGTCAAAAGTTCCGTAAGTCAGAACCCGCTTCATGCATCCGTCCCCCCGAAATACAGTTCATTGAAAATGGCCCTTTCATAACCCGGATTGTCCCCGTACAAAGCATAGATTTCCGCCCGGCTGGCAACCGGATCGGCCCGCAATTCTGCCAGCATTTCTTTTTCATGAACCTGGGAGGACAGAATGATAAGGTCGATTTGCTGCTGAGCATACAAGGTTCGCGGGCTGATTTTTCCGTCAAACAGGTTTTTGTCCATCTTCTCGTAGTTTCGATCGACGACTCCGGCGAGCAGCAAGGGCATTCCTTCAAGCCGTCGCAGCAGCCTTGACGTATGCTCCCCTCCGCCATTGATCGCCACCACGGGAGGACGACCGAGGCGCTGCTCCAACTCTGCCAGCTTGTCCGCGATCAACTTCCGGATGCCGGGATAGCCGGCATTGCGTTTCTCAAGGATTTCGATTGACAGCCTGCGAAATTTTTCAGAATGCACAAAACGAACAAGGGCTTGGGCTGCACGTTCGGCGGCGGTTCCGTCGGTGACGGCATATACCGCTCTGATGCATTTGGCCCGTGCGGCCCGCTGCCGCGGCTCGTCATCCAATGCCCGCGCGATGGCATCAGGCAAATCTTTCGGATCATCGCAGTTTATGCCGACGTCCGCATGTTCCCAAAAACGCAGGCCATGCTCCACATGACGCCTGTACCATGGCGCATTGAGCACGACGACCGGCCGGTCCGTGCTGGCAAATTCGTACAACGTCGATGAATTGTCGCAGACGTAAACATCGGCTCGTTCCATCACTTCCGCAAAGGAACGGACGACTTCGACACCGTACTGTTCATAATACGGGATCAGTTTCTCGATCATGTAGGGATGGCCGTGTCCGATCAACGTCCATCGCGGGTCGATAGAAATCCGTTCCAAAGCTGGTTTAAAATGCGGCCATGCGGAAAGCGTTTCCGGATTCAGGATGCGATCGTGATGAAAAGAGATGGCCACCACCGGCTTGCCGGTTCTTTTTTTGGGTTCACGCCGATGCCACTTGTCCAGTTTCGGGCATCCCACGATTTCCACCGTTGTATCGGGGTACATGCGCTGATAGGCTTTCGCGGTATATTCGCTTGGCACGAGATCCAAGATGATGTTCTGACGAAGAGGAATGACGTTTTGTTCCAGATACGCCTGTCCGGCGCCATGCTGAATCAAAGCAAGAGGACGTTTCAACCGGGGAACGATCAAGGCCAAATCCGTAGGCAAAAGCATTAAATTGCCGGCCTGATTGATCAGGCCAATCAGCTCTTCCTCATTCTGACAAACGATCAGCCGCTCCGTTTCTACGGCTCTTTGCGCAAGGGACAGAATGCTGTCCCCTTTGAAGGTTCCGATGTAAAAAAAGCCTTTGTATTCTTTCGCCAACTTGTCCCAAACAGGCATCATGTGATCCAGATGATGGGCATGCCAGCAACAAAAATCAATTTCATATATCGATCGATGACTCATGATTCGTCAAAACACCTCTTTTACATCTCTTCCAGGCTTTCGGAAACAAAATCCTTCCAGGACAAAAAAGGAATGGTCCTGGGAGCGATCATGTCTGAAACCTGACGTTTAACCGCTTCCTCATGATCGCCTTCAAACGCAAATACGACGGCGGAAATCCGGTCCAGGTGATCGCGAAGCCACTCCACGGGAACGATGGGAACATCGCACATCTTCAAACCCTGGCGTCTTTCGTTATTGTCCAGAAAGGCATGCACGGCAACTCCCGCCTGCTGCAAATCTTTTAACACCAAAAGGGACATTTCCATGCTTCCAAACAGCGCGACGTCACGAATGTTTCTTCGCTCCATCGGCGTTTTTGAGGCCGGGGTCTGCTTATAGAGCAGAATTTCCAGCCATTTTTTGTAGAACATCTGATTGATCTCGTCCAGACGATATTCTCTGGCCGAATGATTTTCAAAATGCCGGTTCAGAATGGAAACCGTTTCTTTGCGGATTTTCTGAAAGTTGGAAAGTTTCCGCGAAATGCCCGATGAACGGAAAACAGCAATGATTTCGTCAATGTATCTCGTTCTTTCCGCGTAATCTTTGAAAACTTTGATCATGAAATCGTAATCGCTTGCAATCCGGTACCGCAAATCGAAGTAATTATATCGTTCAAACAATTCCCGGCGAACAAAAAAGGCGGGATGCATGGGTTTTTTCCCTTGCCGGATCTTGTCCAGCGTCAATTCCTGTCCCAGTACGATCACGTAACCGTTTTGATCATTGATCCGAAGAATGTTGCCATAAACGGCCACCGGCGGGATCTCGGAATGCAAAAAAGCGCTGGCAACTTTTTCAACGGCCTTGTCGTTGTACAAATAATCGTCGGAATTTAGAAAATAGATCACATCACCGGTGGCAGCCCTGACACCTTTGTTGAATGCGTCGTAGACTCCCTCGTCTTTCTCTGAAATCACCTTTGCAATGCGATTACGATAACGTTCGACAATCTGCAGCGTCCCGTCGGTGGAACCTCCGTCGACGATGATATATTCAATATCGGGATAGGACTGGCCAATTACGCTTTGAATCGTTTGTTCAATGGTCTTCGCGCTGTTCAGGCAAGCGGTAATCACCGATACTTTCAGCCGGTTCAAGTTCTCCCCTCCATCTCGGACTACCGCTTCAGATATTCGAGGATGTATCGCCTGCGATCTGCCTGACCATAGCATTTGGCGAATCGGAACCCGGGAAAAATGGTTTCAAAAAAATTCGTCATCTGGCTCAAATCTTCAAAATACCAGCTTGTTGTTTTTTTCCATACTCCGTTTACCGGCTTCCTTCCGAATTCGCTCAAACGATTTTCGATAATAATCCGATCACAGAATCTGACGATGGTTTGTCCCAGTTTCCGAAGGTCCTCGACATGCTGCAGAACCGAGAAAAAACAGACCGTGTCAAACGTTTGTTCCAGGACGGCCTTGTCAATATCCATGTGCCTAAATGTTACTTTCTTGCCTAAAATATTGGCTACAATCTGGGCAATCTTGACGATGGCCGGGTCAAGGTCAATGCCGATAACTTCGCAGCCCCGGTCATGGAGATAGTGGGCCAGCAACCCCATGTTGCAACCGACATCGAGTACTCTTTCATTTTTCCGAAATTGAATTTGGTCCATGAGCGGAATGCGCGCGGAAAAATCCCTTGCGCCTTTCACGTAGACTTTTTCCGTTTCCAAATGATGATACACGCCGTCCGTTTCCTGGGTCGTGACTTGTTGCAGAAACAAAGACGTCTTGGCCAGGTCGAATGAATCGTTCCGCAGCAAGAAAAGCATTTCGTCCCTGTCAAAATAATTACCGTACAAATCCCAGCGGCTTTTGCCGAAGCGCGTCAACGAATCTTTTTCCATAAACTCAAAAAATTCCCTGTTGCTCAAATTTGCAAGATCAGGATCATAAATCGCCTGATCATAATCAATCAAATAGCAAATCTGGCCGTCAAACAGGATGTTCTCCGGTTTTAAATCTCCATGAAAAACTCCCAGATTTTTTTGTTCAATCAGGGCAAGCAATAAATCGGCGCTGCTTGGCCTGCCTCTGGAATAAATTCTCTCTTGGATGTAATAATCTTCTCCTGTGGGCAATTTCCCGGTTGAGATGATTCGCGGACACGTCACGCAGTTCTGGTCGTTCAACCGTTTGATGATCGCGATTTCCCGGGCAAGCGAATTGGCCTTCAGTTCCAGGCGGTAATGCTCAATTTTGATGATGTAACGGTCGTGGAACCCGACCGAATGCGATCCAAATTTGTTCGTCACAAAATCGGTAAACCGGATGCCGTCGACACATAATCCTTCGGCAAATCGTTTTATGTACAGGAATTTGAACAAATTCAAACCGTCGATATAATGGATTCCTTCCATCAGCCCGTAATTCGACAGTTGGGCGGATATTTCATTGTAATACGAGCTGGAAACGACAACCAGAAGCCGATCTTTGTCTTCTTCCAGCAAGACTTTTGGTGATTTGACCATCCTGCCATTCAATATGGTGCCATGCTTGGATGCGTCATTGTCCACATAATAATCGAAACGAGGGATGGACCGGGCGACTTTTTCACTCGCTTTTCCCGTTCCGAACAGGACAACGGTCTTGGATTCCAATTCCTTTTGCAACAACTCCAGAGGATTCATGGTCGCCATCATTTTTCAATCCCATTCCCGTATAAACGGATCACAGGATCATCTCCTTGAAGTCGTGTGGGTGATCTGCCGGACCGGCGAAGATTGCCGGCTCAATCAAATTCGCTTCCGACATCCATCGCCGCAATGTTTCGCGGGAAATAAGCAGCGGTTCCTCAACCATCCTGGTTGCCATGGAATTCCATCCGCCCGGCTCGGGATATACCCTGCGAGATTTGACATATAACGGCTGCAGGATATACATATCTTTCGTTTCGATTGCCTGCTCCGCTTCGTCCGCCGTCATCAACTCTTCCACCATCTTTTCTCCCGGTCGCAGTCCGATCATGTCGATTTTGATCTCTTCCTTTATGCCATATTTCCGTTTGACTTCATCAATAATGATTTCCACCAGATCTCCAAGCTTTACGACCGGCATTTTGAGAACGAAAACCTCTCCGCCAAACGCCATTTCATTGGCGCGTAAAATCAGTTCTACAGCCTGGTTTGTCGTCATCATAAAGCGAAGCATTTCGGGATGGGTGACCGTGACCCGGCGTTCTTCGAGGATTTGGCGGACAAACAGAGGGATGACCGATCCCCTGGATCCCATGACATTGCCAAAACGGACCGAGCAGAACACGGTTTTGCGCGGACCTTTGTGATATTCGGCCGCGGAAATGAGACGTTCCGCTGTCAGTTTGGTCGCTCCGTACGTGTTGGTGGGCGAGATGGCTTTGTCCGTACTGGTGAACAAAACCCGTTCCACATTGGCGGCAATGGCCGCATGGATGACGTTCTGTGTGCCGATCACATTGGTCTTGACCGCCTCAAACGGGTTGTACTCGCAAAAGGGGACATGCTTCATGGCGGCAAGGTGAAAGACGTAGTCAATGTCCTCCATCGCCCGGAGTACGCGGTCCGCATCCCGGACGTCACCGATGAGAAAGCGTATGTTGTGGTATCCTTGCAGCTCCTGCTGCATTTCGAACTGTTTGTGTTCATCCCGGCTGAAAATGCGGATGACCGCGGGGTTTTCCGCGAGCAGCCGGCGTGTTAGCGCCCGTCCGATCGTCCCCGTGCCGCCCGTAATCAAAATTTTTTTGCCTGTATAGAATCCCGTTTTCATGCCTCTCCGACCTTTCACACCTTGACGCCGTAACGCATCTTCAGTTTTTCCGCGACTGCCTCCATGCGCTCTTCCGCCATCGGAACCAGCTTCAAGAGTCCTTGCACCAAAGGCCTGACGCAATGCTGCAATCGCAGAAACTTCACGGCGAGGTCCGGTTCCTTTCGCATATCCTCCCAGTTTCGTTCCATATGGATCTTTTCCGACATCAGGAACAGCGAGAAAACCCGCTCGTAGAGCGGATGGGTGATCATGTCCGACCAGACGCGCTCAAACCGGACAAACCAGTCCTCCCGGGGCCGGGCAAGGCTTCCGGCACCCAGCAGTTCTTCCACTTGCAGCAAAGTCTCATGAAAGGCCTTCGTTTCCCGGATCATTCTGCCGAACCGTCCGGCGATCGCGGCAATTTTTTCCCGAGAACAGGGAGTCAGCCGGGTTCGAATGAAATCCTTCAGCCAATTGTCTTCCAGGGAAATGTGACGATGCTTGGCCAACCATTCACCAAGGTTCACATGTACCGTTCCTTCGATGACGGCTCCCACAGGCGAAGCGTTGTAAAACACGACTTCGGGAAATACCCGGATGATCTCTTCCACATCGTGTTTCAGGCTCAGCATGCTTCGGTTCGTGGGGTTTACGCCGCCAGCCACATTGGGCACGGTCAATTTGGCATGCTGGAGGAATCGTTGCTGCGTCCGTTTTGAAACGTGTGAAACACCATCCGCATAATACTGCTGATTCGGAAAGGAAAAGTCCTGGCCAATCAGCGCAATCTCTGTGCATCCCATGACGATCGCAGCCTGGATGGCCGTTCCCGTCACCGAGGAAGTGGAATACAGCACGCCGTCTTCCTTGGCAAACTCCATCAAATATTGCGAAATCACGTCAATGCTGTACATCGCGTGCATAAGATAGGGCGATTCGTCGTCCTTGATGGCGGTATGTTTGATCGTTGGAGCATAAAGAAACGGAATGTGGCGGATATCCAGCTTCTCAAAAACTTTGCGGTTGGGTTCTCCCGGGTCGATGGACACGATCAGATGCGGCTCGATGCCATTATGCAAAAGGCCCTGCACGGAAGATCCGGCGGCGATGATAAGGGCGTGCCGCTTCGCGTCACGAAGTTCTTCGACGGACAAGCCAAGGGACGGTCCGGATCCGACGATGATGGCGGGCACGCTCCGGCAGGCATCTTTCAGACCGAAAATGGACGGCGTCCGCAAATTCCGTTCGAGATTGACAATCAGGTTTTCGAGAAACTCGGATCTGTAATGGGAGACGGTTCTGAGGTCGGCGTTGTAGCCTTGGGCGACACGGGGAATCATGTCGCTCAGGCGCTTCTCCAGATCGGGCCGGATCCGTCTGTAAAACGGCAATACGGCGTAAGCGAACCCTTCCTTGCGGGCTTTGAACAGTTCGAGGAGCAGCCGTGTCAGCGTCACGTCGTCCTCGCCCATCGCAAAGGCGGCAATTTGCCGGCTGGACAGGATCGGGCGCAGATCAACGGCTTCGATGGCATGCAGGAATAGGTCCAAGTCGGGTTCATAGACAAAAAACCGCTTGTCGGGAAATGCCTGCAACAATGCGGCCATGTGATACCCCAAGCCGAATCCGGCCACCAGCACATCGCTGGCTTCCCTCAAGCCGTCTTCCATCGAAGCGGCCCACCGGTCGGCTTCCAGACCGGGGTCGTAACGGCTGTATAAGAATTGCGGAGTCTGTCCTTCCGGACAAAACACCAGGTTGGCCTGTCCGTTCCGGGCTTCCTCCCGTCGAAAAAGCTCCGGACTTGCGGAACGGTTGCTCACCAGCTTGTAAATTTCCGGATATTCTTCACGCAAAAACAGGAGGTTGTCTGCCGCGTATTTTTTCATCTCCGTCACCCGACGGCCAATCGTGCCAGCAAGGTTTCAAACAATGGCGGAAATTCATATTTGATGCGGTCGCCGGCGGCCGTATGGTCGCCGCTTTCCAATTCGCGGGCAAGTTCCGTCAGCTGCCCCCTCACCTCGGCCTCAAACTCGTTCAATGCCGCCATCAGAGCGGCATCTTTCCCCGTACGATCCAAATGATGCCGAAGCGCGCTCACGGATTCCGTCACCCAGCCGATTCCTTCCGTGAGCCGGTTGAAAAACGTCCAATGCTCCTGCTTCATTTCCCCGTAAAACAACTCCGAGATGGAATCGCAGGCGTTCAGCAGACGCGGGAGGTAGCCCTTGAGCTCTTCGACGATTTCCCGCATGAGTTCATCCGCAGGTACGGTGCGGATTTCCACCCGGTGGACGGTTTCCATGTTTTCAATCAGATAATCGTTGTATCCTTCCCGGAAGGAAACGCCGTCGATCAGCACTTCCTGCACGATTTCGTAACGGTCGTACAGATCCCGGAACAACTGCTGCAAAGCCGAAACGCGCCGGTTCCGGTCCTGTTCGGAAAGGTCGATGGTTTCCCGCGGTGTCACGATGATCATCGCCAACAACACCTTTGATGGGAGTTTTCAAGTTTCGACATGCGGATACTTCTTAATATATCGGATTTTGGACGGAAAAACTAAATAGAAAAACTCCCCGACAGCAATCGGGGAGTTTTTCCGAACCGATGCCGATTTTCTGCATCAGCCAAGCAGACGCAACACGTTTTGCGGTACGGCGTTCGCTTGCGCAAGCATCGCCGTGCCGGCTTGGACCAGGATTTGATAGCGGGTGAACTCCGTGAGTTCCTTCGCCATGTCGGCGTTGCGGATCCGGGATTCGGAAGCCGACAGGTTTTCGGCGTTGACGCCCACGTTGTTGATCGTGTGCTCAAGCCGGTTTTGCACGGCACCGAATTCGGCGCGGCGCTGCGAAATGATGCTGATGGCGGATTGGATGAGCTTCAGGGCTGCTTGCGCACCGCTCGCCTTGCTGACGTTGATTTGGTCGATGCCGAGCTTGGCGGTTTGGATGCCGCTTCCCAAGCTCACGGTGATGGTCGTTTTCGCTTCGAAACCGACTTGGAAGGAAATCGAACTCTTCGTGCCGTTCAGCAACTGGATGCCGTTGAACTTCAGGGTGGTGGCGATGTTGTCGATTTCCGCGAGCAGTTGCTCCACTTCCAGTTGGATCTTTTCGCGGTCCGCGTCATCCAGCGTGCCGTTGGCGGCTTGGTTGGCCAGCACGTTCAGACGTTGCAGCATGGCGTGCACTTCGGTGAGCGCGCCTTCCGCCGTCTGGATGAGGGAGATGCCGTCCTGGGCGTTCCGGATCGCCTGATAGTAGCCGTTGATCTGATAGCGCATCTTCTCGGAGATGGCCAGACCGGCGGCGTCGTCCGCGGCACGGTTGATCCGGTAGCCGGACGACAGCTTCTCCATCACTTT
>NICF_comb_assmDRAFT_10003955_pt1 | contig 10487 bp, 3 predicted proteins | sample NewIslPassag4_SG_FD_11279 | JGI IMG/M metagenome (IMG submission 11279) | reverse complement strand
TGGAGATGGTGATCAACGGCGTCTCCACCCGGAAGGTGCGTCGGATCACCGAAGAGCTGTGCGGGACGAGCTTTTCCAAGTCGACGGTGTCGGAGTTGTGCAAGAGATTGGACCCGCAGGTGTCGGAGTGGAACGAGCGTCCGTTGGTGCCTCGTCACGGTCCGCCACACCGAGGCTCACGACAAGGACGGCAAGGCCGCGGAACAACGGTCGTCGAATCCAGATGTTTGGGGCAATGTTGTCGCCGTTGAAATTTCACACGATCGCTCCTTCTCCTCCGCAGTGTGGCTGAACTTGCGCCGTGTTGCGGGAACGGCAGCTTGAAATCGGGGCTAAAAGGAATGAGCGTTCGCTTGCATAATGAAAGCGATAGCATCACGGCCGTCGGGTATCGAAGAGCCTGGCAGGGGGAGTTGAGGAATTCGGTGTTGACCAAACTCTCCATCCGGAACTTCAAACCGTTTGAGGACGTGGAGATCGAGCTTGGCCAACGGGTTGTGTTCATCGGTCCCAACAACACGGGCAAGACTTCCGCCCTGCAGGCATTGGCATTGTGGGAGATCGGCGTCAAGCGTTGGTTGGAAAAGCGAGGCGGCGGCCCTGTGCCCAGAAAGCGCCCCGGTGTAACGATCAACCGGCGTGATCTGGTGGCGGTGCCTGTGCCCACCGCCAATCTCCTGTGGCGGGACCTGCATGTCCGAGACAGTGTACGCCGGGACGGAGTGACCGCTACACAGAACGTGCTGATCGAAATCCAAGTGGAGGGTGTCGATAACGGTCAGTCTTGGGCATGCGGGCTCGAATTCGATTACGGAAACGAAGAGTCGTTTTATTGTCGTCCGATCCGCGTGTCCGAAACCGAGCGGATGCAGGTTCCCAAGCATCTCGGAATGTTGCGCGTGGCGTATCTTCCACCGATGTCCGGCTTGGCGCCGGTCGAAGACCGACTGGAGCTTGGAGCGATCAACGTGCGTCTCGGCGAGGGTCGCACTGCCGAAGTGCTGCGAAACTTGTGCTGGCAGGTGCTCGAGTCCGAAGGCGGAGATGCGAAGTGGGAGCGGATCGCGGATCGCATTGACGCGCTGTTCGGCGCGAAGTTGAACAAACCGCGTTTCATCCAGGAACGCGGACAGATTGTAATGGATTATCGTACCCCGAGCGGAAAGACGCTCGACTTATCCGCTAGCGGGCGCGGCCAGCAACAGACCTTACTGCTCTTGGCGTTCATGGCGGTGAATCCCGGTGCCGTGCTGCTCCTCGACGAACCGGACGCCCATCTGGAGGTGCTCCGCCAGCGACAGATTTACCAGGTTCTCACTGACCAAGCCGCCGAAACTGGAAGCCAGATCATCGCGGCCAGTCACTCGGAAGTGCTCCTAAATGAGGCCGCACAGCGCGACATCGTGATTGCGTTTGTAGGGAAGCCGCATCGGATCGACGACCGGGGCTCGCAAGTGCTTAAGGCGTTGCGAGAGATCGGCTTCGAACATTATTACCTCGCCGAGTCGAACGGGTGGGTGCTCTACCTCGAGGGCGCCACCGATTTGGCGATTCTTCGAGCCTTCGCCGAAAAACTGAACCATCCCGCCCGTGGGTTCCTCGAGCGACCTTTCGTGCACTACGTCGCCAACCAACCGCGCAAAGCACAAGAGCATTTCTACGGCTTGCGCGAGGCGAAGCAGGACCTGCTTGGAATCGCTATCTATGACCGATTAGAAACGGAACTTCCCGCGGACCCGAAGCTCCATCAGCGCATGTGGTCCAAACGAGAGATTGAAAATTATCTCTGTCAACGGGAAACGCTGCTGCGATATGCCGAAGATCTGGGAATGTCGCAGCAAGGAGAATTGTTCGCGGACGTTTGGCGGTCGAGCATGGAGAAGGCGATCAGCAAAATCGAGAACGCATTGACGACTCTAGGAAAAGACCCGTGGGGTGCGGACATCAAGGCGAGCGACGAGTTTCTCGACCCGTTGTTCCGGTCGTTCTTCGAAGACTTGCGATTGCCCAATCTGATGAATAAGACGAATTATCATGTCCTCGTGGACTACGTCCCGCCGGAGTCGATCGACCCCGAAATCAGCGAAGCGCTAGACGAGATCGTCAAGGTCGCGAACCCCGTGGAACGTCTGGATTCAAGTTACGGAGAAGATTAGAAAGGAAGTGGCGGAAACGTCACCGTCTCAGAACGGCGCTTCACCGCCCAGGCGATTCGATGCTGATAGGCCGGCCATTTCCACGTCGATTGCGGCGAACTCAGGTTCCTGAAGAAAACACCATCTTGCGCACAATCGGCCTCATCCACGGGTTGAAAACAACGCCCGTTCGAGGCGAGTTCTGATGCTCGCGGTAATTCGTGCGACGCCGCAACAGGCAGCCATCTGTCGCGCTGCTTCTTCGCCGGTGTATCCCATGCTTGAAACCAGTCTAGCGAGCACTTTCAGCTCCTCAAGCGATATGTCATCGAAAGTTCGCTCGTCGTCCGGCTCTAGCCTCCGGAAGACTCGCCAGTTGGCGATTGCCGATTTGTCCGGCCAAAGGAATACCCCCACATCTTCCCTCGTCTTGGCGAACCTACGCGTGCTCAAGGAGAGAATGCGATCTCGAATGCGGCTGCCGACCTTTTGGAATCCGTGAAGTTTCGCGATCCGGCGAACAAGGAGTTCCTCGCGAATCGGGCCCTCTTGTTGCACAATGGCGGTGACGAGTTCGCGCAAGACCGGAGTGTAGTCATCGTCATAGAATCGGCTTTGGTCGAGGGCAAGCGTGTTGATCTCGGCTCGACGATACGGCGTGAAAGCGTACGACCCATGCACCTCATCAGCATCTTGAGTAGGCACCGAGGCGTTTTCAGCCGACCCGCCCGACCCAATCTGCACTGTGATTTGTGTGTCCGACCTCGTCACCGCACCGGGAGCGGAACGTGGGTTGTGATCCAGTTCCGATGGAGGCATCGATGCGACACGCGCGTACGTCGAACGAGCCTTTCGGGACTCTTCGAGAAGCGTTCGCAAGCGTTGATCGAGCCGTTCGAGAGCTCCTCGGGGATCGCTCCACCAATCCGTCGACCAGACGCGAACGACCTCCCACCCCAGCTTCCGAAGGATCGCCTCACGCAACTTATCCCGGTCCCGCGCGTTCGCCGAGCGATGATACGTGGCTCCGTCGCACTCGATACCTGCTAGATATCGCCCACGGGCGTCGGGATCAACGACGCCAAGATCGATACGGAATCTGGAGACACCTACCTGGGGATGAACCTCCCAACCGCGCTCCCGGAGCGCCTTCGCCACAGCTTCCTCGAAGGGAGATTCCATCTCTCCGCTCCAGGGCTGGGCAGCCATGAATGCTCTGGCGCCGTACTCGGCGTATTCCAAAAACCACTTGAGGTCGCGCACTCCCTGCGCCCCAGTACGGGTGAGGTCGATGTGTTCCGCCCTTAGAGAAGAAAAAATCCGCATTTCTTGACGCGCGCGAGTGATGGCGACGTTCAGTCTCCGCTCCCCTCCGTCACGGTTGAGCGGCCCGAAGTTCATGGAGACGCGGCCTGCCTTATCCGGCCCGTAGGTGATCGAGAAGTAGATGATGTCTCTCTCGTCCCCCTGGACGTTTTCGAGGTTCTTCACCATCAACGGTTCGGGGGTGTCTTCGGAGAACCACTGCTCGAGGCTCGGGTCCTTCCTCCTCTCCTCGTCCAAGAGGTCTTCGATCAACTTTTGCTGCTGCGAGTTGAAAGTTACGATTCCGATGGAGAGCCTCTTCTCCTGGAACTCGGGGTCCCTCAAGCGGCTAACAATCTCCGCAACCAGCGCTCGAGCTTCGGGTTTGTTTATGCGCGCCTCTCCCACTTCATACAGGCCATCGGGTACAAACCGGAAGCTCACGGCTCGATCGTCTGTGACGGGCGACGGGAACGTGACCAACTTGTCGCCGTAGTACCAATGATTAGAAAATGCGATGAGGCTTTCGTGTTTGCTCCGGTAGTGCCAACTCAGACGCCGCACCGGCAATTTGGCCGCCAAGCATTCATCGAGAATGCTTTCGAGATCTTCCTCGACATCCTCCGCGAACTCGTCGGCATCGTCGGTACGCTCAAAGAAGCTTGTGGGGGGAAGCTGTTTCGGGTCCCCGACAACGACCGTCTGTCTTCCTCTGGCAATCGCTCCGATAGCATCCCATACGGGAATTTGCGACGCTTCGTCAAAAATGACGACATCGAAGAGCGGCTGTCCGGGCGGCAAGTACTGTGCGATGGATAGAGGGCTCATCAACAGACAAGGTGTCAATTTCGTTATCACGTTAGGAAGTCTCGAAACGAGTTGGCGGATCGGCAGGCGTCTTCTCTTCTTTTGGAGCTCCCGGCTCAACGCAGCCCATTCAGCGTTGAGAGCACCGTTGTCCATCCGAGGAATACCACTACAAATTCTCGCCCGGATGTAATCCCTCGTCAGTGCAGCGAAGTGATCATCGAGACGGCGGAACTCGGCGATCCGATGCTCATGCTCTGCCGCAATGAATGTCTTCAGCGTCTCGCTGCGGTCAATCACCGCGCTCGACCACCACCGGCAGTAATTAACTTCAAAGGCTGTTCGGCAACCTCCAGGCGCAATCACGCCGTCTTCTATCGAGTCCACCAGCGGCCTCAAGCCTTTGGCAATTGCCTCTTCTCTCCGTTTCCGCCACACACACCACGTACGAAGCAGGCCCGAATGCGCGCTCCACCCCTCTAACACCTCCCGAACAGCAGAGAGCCAGTGGGACATTTTCGGGGACCATAGCTTGTCGACAGTCGTCCCGGCCTGACTACACACGCGGTTCAAGCTCTCCAAGAATGCCTGATATGCAGCAACAAAGGTGCGTGTGGTGTGGCCAACATCCGCGTCGGGAGCCAGCAGATGATTCCCATCGACCAGGAGATAGCGAAGCCGCTGCAAGATGTCGTGGACCTGCCCGGACTCGGAAGGATAAAGCAGGAAGACCGTAGTGCGGAGGCGGGCTCCATCGTCTCGCACTTCCTTTAGGTACCTGGCGTCGCTGTTAACGCCGGCCCAAGCGCGCCCTAAACGACGCATGGCCTCCTCGTGGCGGGTAAGCGTCCGCTCCAACTGTTGTACTTTTTGCAGCCGCGGGAGGTCATTGTCAATTCTCGGCTTCGCTTTCCCTGAAACCGCTCTCACGAGGGATCGACGGATCATGCGTCTCGCCAGGAAACGAATCGGCCATGCAGCCTGCTGACTCCGTCTCCACTTGGACACTAACCTGTCGACGTCGAGCGCGCTCAGGGCTGAGTGAGAGTACTCAGCAGACAAGAAGGCAACTTCGGACTGACGCTCGTTGAGGATCGATATCACCTCGTCGAGCGCACGAAGCACCCCGTCAGCATCTGGATCGACGCTGAACCCGTACTCTCTGTTGTGAGCTCGCGTCAGCACTTCGGCGAGCTCAACCAAAAGACTGACGTTCTCCTTAGTGAGCTGGGCAGGCCCTGTCGTGTGGAGTGCTTCGAGGAACAAACCGAGCTTCTGCTCCAAAACATTGAGAGCTTTCAGCGTATCGCTTATCGCATCGAGGAATTGCGACCGCCAGGACTCGGACCATTCGCTGACTTCAATACCCTTTAGCGGATGGATAGCTATCTCACCCAGATCTTTGCACACTACATCCATCTGCGTTGCGAGATCACGCAATTCGTCTAGGACTTGGCGGTCATGCACGTCAGGAGACGACCAAGTCAACCGGACGCGCGGGACATGTGCGTCACGCACGACCACCCCGATTGCTCGGAAGGGGGTCAGGCCGTTGGGATGCTCACTGTGCAGCTCCTTCACGAACTGGTTGAGCGCGTCGCGCAGCTGCAGAAGGCGGTTTGCTTCCCGCCGCCACTCATCTTCGTTAATACTTCCTTGCTCTTCCCAAGCTCGTTTGAGCTGGCCAAGAACATCTGCTTTGCGCGCCTTGTTGGAGTGGAGCTCCAGACAGAAATCGCCCAACCCAATCTCCTCGAGCCGCCGATAGACGACCTCAAGCGCCGCCCGCTTTTCTGAGACGAACAGCACGGTGCGCCCGGCAGCAAGACATTGGGCGATGATGTTCGTGATTGTCTGCGACTTCCCTGTGCCGGGCGGCCCTTCGATGACGAGATCCCGGCCTTCCATCACCGCCATGATCGCCGCTAACTGATGAGAATCCGCCGGCAGCAGGGTGAAACTCTTTGAAGGCGGATACGTTTCATCGAGCGCCTCGGGCTCGGGCAGCATCCCATCCCAGGAGTACGGTTCCCCAGCTTTTTCGAGCAGGTGCCGGACCACCGGATTGGCCTTCAGCTGATCGACCCGCTCGGTCAGATCCTTCCACATCAAGTACTTGGCAAACGAAAACGTAGAGAGGACGACCTCTTCGCTCACCTCCCACCCTTTCATGTCCTTGATCGCCCTACGGACGGAATTCCAGATCCCTGAGATATCCAGGCCTGATTCGTCCTCGAGCGATCCGGAAGCCAGTTCGGGGATCTTGATCGCAAAATCCTTTTCGAGCATTTGAAGGAGTGTAGGATTGACACGCGCTTCGTCATCGCGCCTCACAAGGCGCATGGGTGAGCGGACACTCGTGCGTTCAAGACTGACAGGAACCAGCACAAGCGGGGCACGATAAGCTCGCTCCTGCTTGCCCTCACCTTGCCGCCACACCAAGAAGCCCATGGCAACGTACAGGACGTTCGCGCCGGTTTCTTCGAGGCCTACACGCGCCTTGCGATACAGCTCGATAAGACGGGCCTCGAGCTCCTCCTTGGACAGATCTACGTAAACTTCCCTGCGTTCGAGGCCCTCACGCGAATATGCAGCGATTTCCTCGTCTCGCTGATGTCGGCGCGAGGGATCGCGCGATCCTTCCTCGTCGTTTCGGAACCTATCGGGAAGTGGGTAAACCGTCAGACGAGCTCCGTCAGCTAGCAGGTCTTCAAACCTGGCTGGGTCCGGACAGCCCAAGGTCACGGAGCCTCTTCCAGGTCTGAAATTTAGAAGTCGATTGCGCAAGGATAGATCTAGAAGCCTGCGCTGCCATCTATCCAAACGGCTTTCGGGCGTCTCGTCAGTCCGGTCGATGCCCCCCGAAGTCAATTGGCTCGGGATCTCGGGAATCTCTAAAGTGATTTCTCCCGGCGGCTCCGCAACAGCAGTATCAGCGCCCACAGGCGTTTGTGAAGCCGGTCTTTCGGCAGGCACAGGTCGTATCCGCTGCATCCTCGCCCTTCGAACGTCAACGGCCATCACAAAGCGACCGTCGTTCGACTCGGCCAGCAACTTATTCGCGTACTCAAGAGCGGCCGTGAATACAGAGGCCGGCCGCTGGGTCACGAGAGTGCTCTCAAAAACGAGCATCTCCTTTAGCCGTATGCGGTTGCGCAAGGCAGCCGGGTCGTCAATCACCACGTCCGCGAACTGCTCGTTCTGCAACCAGCACCCGACGAAGGAATGCCCGCGAATCACGACGATGAGCGGATTCATTCCCGCTTGTTCGATGCATGCAGCAAACAGGAGCGTGAGATCGAGGCAGGTGCCGAGCCCTGATTCCACAATGTGCGAGGGCGTCCGGATCTTTTGCCCGCCCAGTTCAAAGCTGGCTGGGGGCGCGGAATAATCCAACGCTAGGCCGGTCACAGCTGACCATATGGCTCCGACGATCTGGGCGGCTCGCTGCGGACTTCCCGATTGATAACCATCGATTCCGGGTGGCAAGCCGTTCTTGTGAAGGATTTCAGATGCGTCCTTAAGGATTCGCTCGACCGCGCGATCGTTTGGAGTCACGAATGCAGCAAGCAACTCCGGCATGGCGGTCGCGCCGCCCCACTCGTTGCGAGCCAGCACCTCGACGGTTAAACGCTTCTCAGCCAGCAGGCGCTTCCCATTCGTTACGACAAAAGAAACATCGGCGGTGACTGCCTCGCTCAAGTCCCAAAGCAACCCGGCGTTGAGCTCCAGATCAAGGCTATCGATGTAATGGCGCTCTCCGGGACTGATCTTCTCGATAAACCACCGCCTTGAAACAATAACTTCGGGATTGGAACGGGCTTCTACCGTTATATTTGTCAGGGGCAACTCAGAGCAGTTCTCGATACACAGTTCCCTGAGGACGGCAACGGAATTGTGTAAGGACGCATAGTTTACTCGGGACACCAGCGAGACATGGACAGCGACGGCGGCCTCCGCAGCGTCTTGGCGCCTGTTTGCAACGTCGAGAGCCAACTCCACTCCCCCCGGTTGAGCACTTCGTCGAAACTGGCTCACCGCTTCAAAGCTGTGACACTCGCAGATTCTTGTGGTAATTCAACAAGAAGCTGGAAAGTCCTACACTGAAGCGTGTTCGAGGCGCCGGATATCGAGACGGCCCGCAGACTACGCGACGAACATCATAGCTAGGTTGATGGAACAGGACGACTAGTCGGCGGCCGGCCGACTCAACTTCCTGATGAACCGCTAGTGGGAACACGTGCGTGCAACCCGTCGTCCACCGGTAAGCGCGTCGATCCGAACCGGATCTACATCCGGGGCGACTCCACTAGCGGTGGCGGCGTTTAGCAAATGATCGCCGACTATCCCGGCCTATTCGCCGCAGCTATAGCGGCGCGGCCACACCCCGCGCCGCACTTTCCGCACCCTGAGTGAGTAGCGCTGAAGTTTCTTTTATGGTTCAGCAGGAATACCGAACATACGCGCGAACTTCCCTCTATCAACATCCGGAGGGAGTTTGGCGATGTCTGCACCGAAAGTCACACCTCTGGTCGTCGGCGCAAGCGGGTATATCGCCGGTGTATGCCGCCAACTGCGTATTGCCGAGCTGGTCAACCGCCTGGTCACCTGGGACGACACGCAGTGGAAGCGGTCCCCGGGCACGCTCATCGTGGCCTTGATCATCAACATCCTGACCGGCCGCAGGCCTCTCTACCGCGTTTGGGAGTCCTTCGAGCGACTGGACCTTCCCACGCTCTTTGATGAACCCGTTCAACTGGCGGACCTCAACGACGACGCCTTCGGCCGGGCTCTGGACCGGCTCCACGCCTCGGGGAACGCGAAGCTGCTGGTGCATTCTGTGGCCCTGCGTGCCGTTCATCTTTTGCCTTTAGGCATCCGGTCCGTCCACGCGGATACGACGTCCATTGCTCTTTGTGGCGCTTACGAGTGGACGGAAAGCGATGAGCAGTTTGCCGAAGCGCATCCGGACCGCAGCCTGCTGCGGATCACCTACGGATACAGCAAAGACAACCGTCCCGACCTGAAACAGTTCATCTACGGCCTCATCGTCTCCGCCGAGGGCCTGCCGCTCATCGGCGAGGTCCGGGACGGCAACCTCAGTGATAAGGTCTGGCACCGGGATACCCTCGACGAGATCCGGCAGAGCTTTCTCGATCCGCAGAAGGTCGTCTACGTCGCGGACTCGGCGCTGGTCACACCCGAGAACCTGGCCCGGATCGATCAGTACCGGATGCGCTTCATCTCCCGGCTGCCCGAGAGCTACCGCCTGGCTGCCGAGCTGAAGGACCGTGCTTGGGCCCTCAATGCTTGGGAGACGGTCGGACGAGTGGCGCAGAGTGAGAAGGCGGCAAGCTACCGGGCCCAGTCGTTTGTGGAGCCCTTCGAAGGCCGGCCGTACCGCTTCATCGTGGTGCACTCCTCAGCCCTGGACAGCCGGAAGAAGAAAGCCCTTGAGCGGCGCATTGCCAAAGAACGTGCTGAGCTCGAGAAAGCCGTCCAAGCCCTCGCCAAGCAGCGCTTTAACTGCCAAGAGGACGCCACGAAGGCCCTCGACGCCTTCTTACGCACCCATGCCGATGCGGTACACCAAGTCACCGGCACCGTCCGTGAAGAGCGTCTCACCAAGCGCCGGCCCGGACGGCCACGCAAGGACGAAGTGCCGCAGACTACCGTCCAATGGCGTCTGGAGCTGCAGATTGCGGCGCCGACAGAGGAAGCGCTCCAAGAGCTGCACGAGCGTGAGAGCACCTTTGTGTTGATCACCAACCTCATGGATCCTGAATGGTCCAATGCCGACGTGCTTCGGGAGTACAAGGACCAAACGGCGGTGGAGACACGGTTCCGTAACTTAAAGGCGACGCCGTGCATCGTGGACGGCATTTACGTCAAGTCGTCCCGGAGGGCGGAGGCCTTGGCGTATGTCTTTCTGCTTGCCCTGATCGTTGCTGCCTACATCGAGATCCGGATCCGCCAGGAGCTCAAGCGGCGCAAGCGGCAGTTTGTGATGCCCGGCAAGCGCTTGACCGACCGTCCGACGATGACCGGCATCTTCGACATCATGCGGACCGTGCTGATTGTGATCGTCGAGACCGCTGAGGGTACTTACCGAATGCTGCCAACCAACACCGATCCGAGGGTCCACGAGATCTTGGAGCTCAGTGGCCTCGATGAAAGCGTCTACACGCGCGTCACGGCATGACAGGGGAGTTGTGATTCAGCACGGAAAAAACCCGAACT